>Ga0114999_10000085_pt1 | contig 121521 bp, 92 predicted proteins | sample ArcticOcean_MG_C_3_FD_89820 | JGI IMG/M metagenome (GOLD analysis project Ga0114999, IMG submission 89820) | Marine microbial communities from western Arctic Ocean - ArcticOcean_MG_CB8_126 | ecosystem: Environmental > Aquatic > Marine > Oceanic | place: Arctic Ocean: Canada Basin | collected...
GCGGTATACGGCGTTTCCGTGACCACGCGATAACCGGAGTCACGCCAGGAGCGAGGGGCGGGGGCGTGGTTCAGATCTGGCGGGTTGCACGCCGGGGCTGGGGTGGGGAGACTGGGGTGGTTCGATTAGGGACGGAAGTCGGTCATGTTCACAGCATTGTCTGGTTTGTCAGCCGTATCGATTCTGCGACAGGATCCCACGGCGGTTGTTCCTGAAGATCGGCGGGGGTCACTGAGGGGATTGACGCTCGCGGATCTGCTCCGCGCCGCATACCCCTTCTCAGCCCACGATTTCCTGGATGCCATTCGAGAAGTTACCTACAGGTGTCTCGACGAAAAGCTGCAAGTTGCCTCTGTGTCCACCCAGGAGTGCTAATATTGATCCGTCTGTCGTCCCATCAGCCGCCCCGGGGGGCCACTCTTGCCGGACTTGTTTTGCTGTTCGTTGTCCACACGGCTGTCCGCGCCGACGAGACTCCGAAGACGCCGGATCCCATTGGCACGTTACTGCAACGATTCTGTTTCGATTGCCATAGCGGTGATTCCCCCGAGGGTGGGCTCAGCCTCCAGACGCTCATCACCCGGGATTCCTTCGCCCGCGATTTCCGCGGCTGGAGGAAGGTCGCCGACCAGCTTCGCAGCCGACGCATGCCACCGCGCGACGCTGCACAACCTGCCGCCGCAGACCGCAAGCGGCTGAGTGAGTGGGTCCAACAACGCCTGCAACAGGAGGTGGCGCGGCATGCGGGAGACCCCGGGCGTATCGTCATGCGCCGACTGACCAGCGCTGAATATGACTACACAATTCGCGACTTGACCGGCCTTCGGCTTGATGTCCACCGCGGCTTTATCAGCGATGCCGTTGGGGGTGCCGGATTTACCAATAGTGGAGGCGTCCAGTTCATACAGGACGCAACCTTACAGCGTTACCTGGATGCGGCGCGGCAGGTTGCCGACCATGCGGTCATCGGCTCCGGTCCGCTGGCCTTCCACCGCGACCCCGGTAACACCGGGTTCGAATTGTCCGCCATCACGCGGATTCAATCGATCTACCGCAACCACGGGTTTCGAACCGCAGCAGGCGAAGGCGGCGAACCCTTTGGATTGGAGAGATACCCGAAGGTTTTCTATGCGGCCTGGCTGTTTTCCCATCGCAACGCGTTGGGGCTTGGGGCAGCCGACTATTCCAAGTTGGCTACGGCAGAAGGCCTGGACCCGCCGTTTCTCAAGTACATCCACCAGCTTCTTCAACAGCGAGATCTTGGCTTCCCCACCTCCGAAATCGCTCGCGTCTGGCAGCAGCTTCCCGCCCCACCCGTCGCCGCCGGTGCCACGGCACAGCAGGCGTTCTGCACGCAGATCCAGGAACGCTGTCAACAGTTGGCTGAGCGCGTTTGGCATTGGCAAAATCGGTTTGGAGCCAATGCTGACGCCAAGGAAGAAGCCCCTGTTTTGCGAGCCGATCTTTTCCGGGTAACCCGCGCACAACGCTTCGAAATGAACATCAATTGGCCGCCCAAAACGACTACCGCCAACCTGATCCTGACCGTGGAATCGGCCCTTCCCGACCAACGACCCGACGCGTTGGTGATCTGGAAAAATCCCCGTGTTCAATTTCGGGTGGCCGATCTGCGCGAACAACCTTTCCATCCTCTGCGAGAAGTTGTCACCGCGGACGGGGTCAACCGGCTTCGTTTCGGCAAACATCACCGCCGGGGCAAGATCACGAAAGACGACTTCACCACGCTCGGTACGCAACCTGTTCACTTCACGATACCGATCCCCAAAGGTGCCGGTTCTGCACGGCTCCTGGTCGATGCGGAGCTGGATGTCGATCGCGGCGCAGACTGCATCATTCGCTGTTCCATCACACAGCGGGAAGAAACCGACCAGGGAAAATCGATATCCGCACTACTGGCCAACCCGGACAGCCCTGCCTTCCAGGCCTGGAAAGAGGGCGTGCTTCAATTCGCCCGCCTGCTTCCCCAGGTCTCGCAGCGCGAAGCAGCGCCGTCCGATCGCGATCCCATACCCAAACCCTTCGACGGCACCTACAACAATCCGCAACGCAACGCATTTCATATTCGAATCAAGTACGCGCGTGACGACCAGTTCCTGGTGGAACGCATGCTGGACGCGGCCACCCGGCATCGATTGGACCGGGCCTGGATCGACCTGCGGACCTCGTTTGGATACCACGATGCCTGGTTGCGGATGTTATCCGAAGTGTTTGAATTTTCGCTGGGCGACCGGCGTATGAAAGATCTCAATCGACAGTGGCTTGAACAGCTTCCTGATGAAGCCCGTGGTTACCTCGTCCCACTCCACCTTGAGTACCAGGCCGATCGCCGGGCTCTGCAATCGGCCCGCGAAGGCCATCTCAAGGACGTGCTTCAGTTCGCCACGCGAGCTTGGCGTCGGCCGCTGACTCAAAATGAGGCCACGCGGCTGCGATCTTTTTACGAGTCTCTGCGAACGCAAAAACGTTTTGACCACACCGCCGCGGTGAGGTCACTCCTGACGCGGATCCTGGTCTCTCCCGCTTTTCTCTATCGGGCAGAACGCGTCACCGCCGACCCTTCCTCCGCTCCTCTGTCTGACTGGGAATTGGCGTCGCGGCTCAGTTATCTCTTCTGGTCGTCTCTCCCCGATGATGCTCTCCGCGAGGATGCCGCCGGCCGACGGCTCCAGCACCCAAAGGTCCTCGTCCGCCACGCCCGCCGCATGCTCAAGGATCCGAAGGCGACCCGTTTTGCCACCGAATTCTTCGGCCAGTGGTTTGGCTTCTACCGTTTCGATCAGTATCGAGGTGTCGACACAAGTCGCTTTCCGGAATGGAGCGAGACGATCCAGTCAGCGATGTACCAGGAAGCCATCTCGCTGTGCACTCACATCGTCCGGGGAAACCGTCCTCCCGCCGAGCTGCTGTTTGCCGACTACACGTTTCTCAATCGTCCCCTGGCGTCCCATTACGGTGTGCCTTTCCCAAAACCCACTAACGCCGGTCCCCAACGGGCCAGTACCACACTGCTGCGCCGCTTCGACGACATGCATCGCTTCCACCGCGGTGGACTGCTCCGGCTGGGAGCCGTGCTGACGGTGACTTCCGCCCCTTTGCGAACCAGTCCCGTCCGCCGCGGTGACTGGGTACTGCGGCAGGTCCTGGGTGAGTCCGTCCCCCCCCCGCCCGCTGACGCAGGTTCCATTGCTGCCGATGACGTACCAGTAGACGGACTATCTGTCCGTCAACGCCTGGCAGCACACCGTCGCGATGTCGCTTGTGTCAACTGTCATGCGAGGATTGACCCATTCGGTTTTGCCTTGGAAAACTACGACTCGCTGGGCCGTTGGCGCGATCGCTATCGTGATGGAAAACCGATCGAAACCGCCGGAAAACTCCGCGACGGCACCTCCATCGCCGATGCCACTGCGCTGCACAGCTATCTCCGGTCGAAACAATCCCAGTTCCACCGTACGCTCGCTGCCAAGTTGCTGGGATACGCGCTGGGGCGACCCGAGACAATTGGCGACACCGCGCTGCTGGAACAGATGGTCACTCTGCTGGCCGATGGCGCGGGGCTCGCCGAACTGGCTGAATCTATCGTGACAAGTCGCCAATTCCGTTATCATGCGGGTACCGCTCCTGCTTCACGCTGATGCCATGCAACTTCCGCGCACACACTGGTCCGAAGCCCTCTCTCGTCGCGTGTTCCTGCGCTCCGCCGGCGGCACCTTGGCCTTGCCGTGGCTCGCATCACTCCCGCAACGCAGCGCCTACGGCAAACGGGTCTCCGACACCCCAGGCAAACCTCCGCGACGATTTGCCTGCGTCTATTTTTCGAACGGGGTAGAGCCAGAACACTGGTGGGCGAAACCCTCGCCCGGCGGTATGCAATTCGGACCCGTGCTGCAGCCCCTGCTCCCCTATCGCGACGACTTGTGCGTCCTGGAAGGATTGTTCAACGCCCAGTCGGTGGCCAATCCAAGTGCCCACCTGGGCCGCATGCCCAACCTGCTCTCGGGAGCCTGGGTCAGCCTGGACCAGAACGACCTCCGTGTGGGCCGCACCATGGACCAAGTCCTGGCGCAGCGTATCGGGAAACATACGGTTCTCCCCAGTCTGGTTCTCGGTATCGAGCCAACCGAACTAAGGTTGGAAGACGGCCTCTCGATGCTCTATGGATCATGCATTTCCTGGAGTTCGCCGACGCGGCCCACCACCAAGGAAATCTACCCGTCGCGGGCCTTCGATGCGATCGTCGGCAACCGCCGTCAAGCCGGTCTCGACCGGACGATCCTCGACCAGGTCCTGGCAGATGCCAAATCTCTCCGCCCACAGCTGGCGGTCCGCGACCGCGTCAAATTGGACGAGTACCTGGAGTCCATTCGCGACATCGAGCGGCGGATTGACCGCGCGGCGAACGAAGAGCGGCTCGAAGGCTGGCGGCCGACGTTGGCGAAAGCGGATATGCCGCGTCCCGCCGACGAGATTCCCCAGAACGTGCCAGACCATATGCGTTTGATCCTGGATCTGATCGTCCTGGCGTTTCGCATGGATCGGACACGGATCGCCACCTGCATGTTGAACAACGACCTGTCGCAAATGAATTTCGGCTTCCTGGAGGGGGTGCAAGGGAGTCTGCACCTGGACCTGACACATAATGGACGGGATCCTGCGCGGGAGGCCATGTACCTCAAGACCAACCAATTTCATGTTGCTCAGTTCGCCTACCTGCTGCGGCGTCTCAAGGAAATTGATGAGGGTGATCAGACGCTGCTGGACAGCTCTTTGCTGCTGTTCTGCTCGAATCTGTTCGACGGCGACAAGCACCAGGCCGATCGCATGCCGATGGTGCTGGCCGGAGGTGGCGGTGGCTCGGTGACTCCCGGAAGGCTGCTCGATTACAGGGACCGTCCGGTGAAGGACCGACGAGCCTGTAGTCTCTATCTCTCGCTGATGGACCGCATGGGAGTGGCCCTGCCTCAGTTCGGCGATAGCGATCGCCGGCTGGCAGATCTCTGATCGCGACGGGACAAAGTTGGTCACGACAACAACGCGACCGACAAGGCGGTGTCACAAATCCAACTGGCCACCTCGTAGAGGGCTACGCTTCACACGCGAGACTGCCGCAGGCAGTCAGGGTCCGTGCCCTCTCACCTGGTGGGTTGAACGCCGGGGCTGGGCTGGGGTGGGGAGACTAGGGCACCGTGTCCGAGCCTGTGGAGATGTGATGCGCGTTCTGCTGGCGGTGTTGTTGGTTGGGATCACTGGGTGTGGTGGCCAGGAGGCGCTCACACTCAAGGGACACTCAGATGCTGTCAAGAGCGTGAGTTTCAGTCCCGACGGGACGCGGATCGTCAGTGCCGGTTCATCAGGGAAAGACAATCGCGGTGAGATTAAGGTCAGGGATGCCCAAACCGGCCAGGAGACGCTCACACTCGAGGGACACTCAGATTCTGTCACTAGCGTGAGTTTCAGCTCCGACGGGAAGCGGATCGTCAGCAGCAGTTCTGACAAGATGGTGAAGGTCTGGGACATCTCCCCGCTGGACACGTCCAAGTAGCCCACAGCCTTCGCACGACCACGCGATAACCGGAGTCACGCAGCGAGCGAGGGGAGTGGCCGTGGTTCGGATCTGGCGGTTACCGCCCCTGAGCGGCCGCGACGATGGCCCGGATCGCCGTGCGGGTGTCCGGTGGCAGCGAGTGCCAGGCCTCGATCACCTGGGCCAACTCGGGGTCGTCTGGGGCATATTCGTCACCAACTGCAGCGCTTTTTGCAGCGTCTGTTTCCGAAACTTGCACACGTCTCGGGGAATTCTCTGATTGTTCAGGTCCTACTCGGGGAGCTTGCCGTTCTGGCACCATCTCGCAATCCGCCGCATCCCGTTGCAAAACAGGGGTTTGGGTGTTGAGAGCGAATTCGCTTTGCGACCCCGTGCGAGGCAAAACGGTGAGTTGCTGCAGTGCTTTTTGCAGCGCTTTGTTGAAGTGATCATCGGTGACTGAGAGATAATGCCGTTCAGACACCTGCATCGAGTGTCCCAGCCACCTCGAAACGGCATTCTGAGGAAAGTGAGTGGCCCATTCTGTCTTGCATGACCGTCGCAGTGTCTGGAACAAGTCCGGCGAATGAATGATGCCGCTGCTTTGGGAAGCTCGCCGGGCCGCGGCTTAGCCGCGGGCGGTCAGTTCGCGGATCGGTGTGCCGTTACGGAGCACGGGGATGGGTCGCCCGGCAAAGTCGGCCAGTGCCAGGTGGTCGGCGTCGACCCCCAGGTGGTGGTAGATCGTGGCCAGGAAATCGTCTCGACCGACAACCCGGTCCTTGCCATCTTCGCCACGGCCGTCGGTTGATCCGATCACCTCACCGGCGGGGATGCCACCGCCGGCGAAGAGGATCGAGGTGGCGCGTGGCCAGTGGTCCCGACCGGGCTGCACGGTCCCCTTGGGGGCACTGGCGACACCCTTGCCGGTGCTGGCCTTGTACGAGATCCTGGGCGTGCGCCCGAATTCTCCGGTCACGACCACCATCACGCGTTGATCGAGTCCACGTTCGAAGATGTCCTCAATCAGGGCGGCAACGGCCTGGTCGTAGAACGGGCAGCGGTGCTTGAGTCCCTCGAAGACATTGTGGTTGACTGCGTGGTCGTCCCAGTTGCCGACGCGTCCACACAGTGATCCGTTGAAGGTTGTCGTGACCAGGTCGACTCCCGATTCAACCAGTCGCCTGGCCAACAGCGCCTGCTGGCCCCAACGGTTGCGGCCGTAACGATCTCGCGTGGCGGTCGCTTCGCTGTTGATGTCGAAGGCCCGTTTGGCGGCTGGACCGGTCAGCACGTCCAGTGCCTGGGTTTCGAATTCATCGAGAGCCTTCATGCGATGGTACTGGTCGGCGTCGCGGCTGAGCCGATCAAGGCTCCGTCGCAGCCCGATGCGTTCCCGGATGCGGGACAGCTTGTTCTTGTCAGTGAGCCCGATGTTGGGAATCTGAAAATTGCCGCTGTTGGGGTCTCCGGTGACGGCGAACGGCTCGTAGGCCGGCCCCAGGTAGGCCGCGCCGGCGTAGGGCACCGGGTTGATGCCGACGTAGTTGGGTAGGCCGCCTTGCGGCCTCTGTCTCAGCTGGTGGGTGATCGAGAACAGGTCGGGGTGATCGGGTTTTTGCTTGAGAACACGGACCGGGTGTCCGGTGAGCAGTTGCTGAGTGCCCTGCTGGTGGCAGAATCCCGTGTGCACCATCGATCTCAGCAGGCTGAACTTCTCGGCCACCCTTGCGTGGTGGGGGAGCAGTTCGCAGATGTCCATACCGGGAACGCGGGTGGAAATGGGGTCGTAGGGGCCCCGGTAGTCCGACCCCGAGAGTGGCTTGGGGTCGTAGGTCTCCAGGTGACTGGCTCCACCCTGTAGCCAGATCAGGATCACTGCCTTGCGATCGCCGGCAGGCGAATTGCCGGCGACGGCCCGGGACGATAGCAGTGCCGGCAGCGTCAATCCGCCAAGGCTGGCCCGCAGCAACTCGCGTCGTCCCACCGTCGACCCCGGTGAGACGCTTGGAGCCGGATAGACGGGTTGGTTGGAATCAGGGCATGTCCGAGTGGTTATCACAGTTGTCTCGGTACCATCCGCCTGCGGGTCCGGTCAAGGCCGTCACGCGTTTTGTCGCATCGGCAAGAGCGTCCGAATTCTCATCAATCCGGAGATATGGGATCTCTGGTGTTGGCCGAGGTCGCAATTGTGGAATCCGCCACGGTGTCTGTAGGCCAGTCAGTCTGGCGAGTACGGTTCTTGGTGATCGACACGTCACTCCCCGCTCAAGGCTAAAGCGTCAGCCCACGTGAGACGCTACGGGTGTGGGGAGAGCAGACGCAATGGCGGTTTGCGGCGTTTCCGTGACCCCGGGATAACGCTGACGGCCCCGCTGAGCGACGCCGGTGTCCGTGGTTCGGATCTGGCGGGTTGCACGCCGGGGCTGGCCACGACAATGGTCGTAGATCCACTCCGAAGTTTCGGATTCAAGGGGTTGAATGCGGCGGTCATGCCGAAGAGACTGAGAACTGGTCGAGCAGATGGTCTTTCTCGATCCGGTGCAACAGGAACTCGACTGAACGCAACTCGCTGACAAGTGACGATGCCCAACAGGCGATCCACTACAAACGTCGAGCACTTTAGTCGTCGCAGTCTTTTGTCTCTGAGTTGCTTCGGATTGACGTCATTGGGCCTCTCCAATGCTCTGAGAGCCTCCATCAAACAAGACGTACTGGCGCGGGCGAAGTCGGTACTGATTCTCTATATGGATGGAGGCCCGAGCCATCTCGACATGTTTGATGTGAAGCCTGGTGCCCCTGCGGAGATCCGCGGCCCGGTTTCGTCTATCGAGTCCTCGGTGCCGGGGATATCGGTGGGCGAATACCTGCCGAAAGTTGCTCGACAGATGCACCACGTGGCTCAGATCCGATCGATGCAACACGAGGATCTTCCGCACGATCAGGCGGTTTACCGTGTGCTGACCGGCTACCGGCACAACATCCAGGCTGGCGGTCTGAAGGTGCAGGACACCGATCTGCCGCACATGAGTTGTGCATTCAACCGGTCAGACGCATCACCGGCTGCCATGCTTAAGACCATCCAGATCCCCGGTCCGATGCGGATCGACGCGAGAATCCTTCCCGGGCAAAACGCTGGCATCTTGGGAGCGAGATGGAATCCGTTTCCGGTGCATGTCACACGTGCCGGTGAAGTTGTCCCTACCAATCTCGCCCGGATCGAATCAGTCACCGAGACCCGTCTCACCAAACGCCGGGAATTGCTGGATCGGCTGGGGGACAGCCTTCGTGGTGACAAGCCCGGGGGCACGACTGAATTCACGGCATTGCAGGAGCAGGCGATTCGGATCCTGCAGAAACCGTCCATTCATGAAGCGTTTGAACTGGACCGGGAGTCAACGGCCATGAGAGATGCCTACGGTCGTGATCGGCATGGCCAATCCACGCTGCTGGCTCGACGCTTGATCGAAGCGGGCGCCCGGTTTGTCACTGTCTACTGGGGCAAGGAAATCCAGGATTGGGCCGGTCCGTTCAAGCCGATGCTTGTCAACAATCCCTGGGACACTCATCGCAATCATTTCCCGTTGATCAAGGACAGCCTGATCCCTCGTGCGGATCGAACGCTGGCCGCGCTGCTGGCCGACATGTCCGACCGGGGACTACTCGACGAAACGCTGGTTGTGTGGATGGGAGAATTCGGTCGCAGCCCAAGAATCAGCAAGATCTTTGCCACCCCCGGCCGAGAGCACTGGCCGCATGCATTCACGATCTTGATGGCTGGCGCAGGAATCAAGGGAGGGCTCGTTCACGGTGCCACCGACCGTTACGCGGAATTCGTCACCGACGACCCGGTGCTGCCGGAGGATATCACGGCAACAATCTTCGACTCGCTGGGAATCGATCCGCACCAGTCCGTACCCGCTCGAAACAAGCAGCATCAACTGTCCACGGGTCACCCACTTGCGGAATTGTTCTCGTAAGAAAACACCAGCCAATGCGTCTTGACGAAAGTCCCCTCGCCCCGGGATGCCCCACGCTGCATATCGAATCGCGTGGTTTGATCTTCGATGCGACCGCCGCCACGGATGTCGAGGCTGTCGCGTATGTTACCAGTCTTGTCTCACTCGAGTCTGGTACGTTTCTTGCCGGTTGGCAGGCCGGGTCAGAGAAGCACACGCCGACAAACACGATCGGTCTTGCGTGTTCGCGAGACGGTGCCGAGACATGGGACCGGTTGTCTCACGAGTTTGAAACGACGTGGCAGGGGACGCCGGGTTCGTTCTTGGCTGCCGAAATGGTTGAAGCAGAACCGGGACGCTTGTTGCTGTTCACCACGTGGATCAATCGCAGCATTCCCGATCGCCCGCTGTTCAACCCCGAAACCGAAGGCATTCTGCCGACTCGACTTCTGTGTTGTTCATCGATAGACGAGGGAGAGACCTGGAGCGAGTGGAGCGAGTTGTCGACGCCAGGCCTGACCGGCTGTGCTGTCACCGGGCCGATTCTTCGCTGGTCGGACGGGACCATCGCCTGTGGCTTCGAGAGTTTCAAGGAGTTTGAAGATCCGACGCCGGTGGAGCCGGCCGCGTGGCTGACGATCTCGCGTGACGGTGGTCGTTCCTTCGGCGATCCGTGGCAGGTCGCCCGTGATCCCCAGCGGAAAAAGTACTACTGGGATCAGAGACTGTGTGCGACGCAGAATCCTGGCGAGTTCATCGCGATGTTCTGGACGCACAACCGCGAGGAACAGCGGGACACGAACGTTCATATGTTACGGGCTTCGATCAACGACGGGCCGTTGGCGGTTGGGGAACCGATCGAAACCAGCATCCCCGGACAGATTGCCGCTTGCGCCGTGGCAGAGGATGGGCGAATTCTGTCGTGTGTTGTGGATCGTGGACAACCCGGCACGATCACTCTCTGGCAGTCGGTCGACGGTGGTCGCACCTGGCCCGAGGAGGCCCGCCTGGTTGTTCACGTCCATGATGAGCAGGCGTCGATTACCCAGGGGCGTGAGGACATCGATTACGTCGAGTTCTGGGAAGATATGGGCAAGTGGAGTTTTGGCCATCCCGTGATCCGGAGACGGGACAACGACTGGTTGCTTGCCTGGTACGCGGGGACGCCCGACCGAATGAGTCTTCACTGGGCCAGTGTTGTCGAGAAGGTCTGGTCGTGAAGGGACTTGCGTCAAGGAGTTCGAGTCCCTTCTCCGCTACTTTGTAAACCCCGTCGGAGCAACGGTTTCCGGCGGGGCTTGTTTGCGCGTGGAAGACGATTCCGGCGTGGTGTTACCTGAAGTGTGACCCCAAGACACAGATCTGGCGGGTTGCACGCCGGGGCTGGGGTGGGGAGACTGGGGTTTGAGGCATCTTCAGCAGAGTTGGCTTCGCATTGGAGACAGAGGACTAAGTCGCAGCGATTTGCATTTATACTGCGGCGACTTGGCATCTGTTGTTTTCAGTTTCATGGCCTGATGGCTCTACTGTCTTCCGACTTTGTTTCGTCACTCGGCCAGACAATTAATCTCGGATAACTGAACATGAGAAACTCGACAGTTTTGCTGCTGGTCACTTTGGGATGTGGGATAACTGCATTCCCGCTTGGAAACAACCACGCTTTTGGGCGCAATCCTCCCAAACAAGCGAGAGTTGCCAGCCAGGACTCATCGATGGACTGGCCACAATTTCGTGGCCCAGGCGGCCAGGGCCATTCGAGCGCCAAAGACCTTGCGATTACTTGGAGTGAAACCGCGAACATCAAATGGAAACGTGCCATTGAAGGCACCGGCTGGTCATCACCGGTCATCCAAAACAACCAGATCTGGCTGACATCGGCGTCCGAAAAAGGAAAATCACTGGTCGTGATCTGTCTCGATCGTGCCACCGGCCGTCAGAGGCACCATATCTCACCTTTCTCCGTTGCTACTCCAGTCGGGGCACAGGCTCGCAAATCGGCACTTGAGCTCTACCTTGCCGGCATTGTCCGACTGCATCCAAAGAACAGTTACGCCTCCCCAACACCGATCATCGAAGGGAACCGCGTATTCGTCCATTTTGGGCCTTATGGAACCGCCTGTTTGGGAACAAACGGGAAGGTCATCTGGAAAACCCGGTTGCCCCACAAGACTTACTACGGTCCATCAAGCAGCCCCGTACTTATAGACGATCTGCTGATCGTCCAATGTCATGGGACGGACGTGCGTTTTGTCACGGCCTTGGACAAGAACACGGGCGAAGCCCGTTGGACACGGACGCACGAGGCTCGCAGTTCCAAACGCACAAGCGACAATTCTGAATCAACGCCACTTGTCATCCAGACCGCGAGCGGCCGTCAATTGATCTGCAACGTCGCCGGTCACGTGCTCGCTTACGAACCCCTCACCGGCAAGAGTCTCTGGTCAGTCCGCCAGTTGGAGAATTACGCCCAGGTGCCCCGCCCCGTGTTCGGGCACAACCTGGTCTTCACCGCCGGCGGCTATTTTTCACCCGTCGTGTTTGCCATTCGGCCTGACGGGGCAGGCGACATCACCGAATCGCATGTGGTGTGGAGTGTCCGCAAGGCCGTCCCCAACAACCCCTCACCGTTGCTCGTGCGCGACGAACTGTACATGGTCAGCGACAAGGGGATCGCCAGTTGCCTGGATGCCAGGACCGGCACGCTTCGCTGGCGTGAACGGCTGGGAGGTAATTTTTCTGCTTCACCGATCTTTGCTGACGGCCGGATCTACTTTTTCAGCGAAGAAGGAGTCACAACGGTACTCGCTCCCGGCCGCCATTTTCGGAAACTGGCTAGCAACAAACTCGATGGCCGAATCATGGCGTCACCGGCTATCTCTGGAACCGCCATCTACCTAAGAACCGACCATTACCTGTACTGCATCGCCCGATCGGCTTCACCCTGATTTCAACGACGCACGGATCGTTCAGTGTGGCTGACCGCCGCGACGCACTAGTTCGTCGCCAGAGAACAAGAATCGCAAGCCTTGGCACGAGAAGGCACGAGAAGGCACGAGAAGGCACGAGAACGGAAAGCTGGCTCAGTCAATGCCTGACGGCCGGTGAGCCAGAAGTTCAAATCAGTACGCACCTGAGTATGAATGTGCGACCCGGCTGAATATTCAACGTCCAGACGATTGAATCAGCGCCGCAGACGATTGCTTTCCGCAGGTCGGGTATAATTCTGGCCTTCCACTTTGACGTGACGAGACATTACGAACGCAACCTGAGTGATTTGATCCAAGCCCTGAGCAAACGTTACGCCACCAAGGTCACGCTATTTGTCCTGGTACGCAGTGTGAACTCACGCATCGCGCAGCCGACGCCTTATCCCGAAATGAAGTCGCCGATGGCCATCGCAGCACGGGCACAGAATCCAATTGCTAAAACTGCTTGGGCTATTTTGATCAGCCTGTTCATGGGGCCGATCCTGTTAGCCGAAGACGCGGATAACGCGTCGGGGCAACCTTCGCCGAAATTCGCTCGAGATGTGCTACCGATTCTTTCGGATCACTGCTTCAGCTGCCACGGGCCTGACGGAGCCAGTCGGCAGGCCGGGCTGCGGCTGGATCTACGCGAACAGGCGTTCAAGTCGAACGACGGTGTCGCCGCGATCGCTCCCGGTCAACCGGCACGCAGCGAAATGATCCGCCGCATCAAGGCGACTGACGACGACACCATGATGCCGCCGCCGGATGCGCTCAAACCTTTGTCGGCCGCTCAGAAGGAAATACTGGAACGCTGGATTGCCGACGGTGCCCAGTACGCAGGACACTGGGCGTTCAGTCCACCGAAACGAGTGGATCCACCGACGGCTTCCCAATCTGCGTGGTCTCGGAACACCATCGATCGATTCGTTCTCAAGCGGCTCGAAGCTGCTGGACTGGGACCGTCTCCAGAAGCGAAGCGCCACGCATGGCTGCGTCGCGTCACGCTGGATCTCACTGGCCTGCCGCCGACGATCGAAGAGCTGGATGCATATATGGCAGATGATTCACCGCACGCGGAAAGTCAAGTTGCCGATCGATTGTTGATGTCGGAAGCGCATGCCGAACGGATGGCGATGCACTGGCTCGACGCGGCGCGGTATGCCGACACAAACGGTTACAACAATGACGAAATCCGCACCATGTGGCCGTGGCGGGACTGGGTGATCAACGCGTTTCACTCCGGCATGCCCTACGACCGGTTTCTGACTGAGCAGCTCGCTGGCGACCTGCTCTCCAGTCCCACTATCAGTCAGCGAGTCGCTACCGGCTTCAATCGCAACCATGTGCTGACGACCGAAGGCGGGATTATTCCGGAAGAGTATCAGGCTGTGTACGTCGCCGATCGAGTCCATACGACGGCAACCGTGTTTATGGGTATTTCACTTCAGTGTGCACGCTGTCATGACCACAAGTTTGACCCGTTCACACAACGCGACTTTTACCGATTCGCGGCGTACTTCAACAACATTCCCGACAAACTCGTGTCGTACAATTCCGCGAAGATGGCTGAACCGGTGCTGAAAGCTCCATCGCTCGCCCAGCAGCGGGAGCTCGCCCAGCTGACTGCACAACAGCAGAAACTGACGGCCAATCTCAAGACGCGAACCGACAGCATCGACGCCAGCGTCGCAGCGTGGGAAGCAAAGCTGACGCCGAAAACGATTGCCAGCCTGGGATCGCTGGGGCTCACCGCTCATTTCACGTTCAACGAAAAGGACGGCAAAGCGACGGTGAATGCCGTCCATCCGAACGGCAGCGGACTGATTCACGGTCCGGTTTCGCGCGAAGAAGGTCAGGCCGGGCAAGCGTTGAAATTCGATGGGTCAACATGGGTCGACGCCGGACAGATCGGCATTTTCAATAGCGACGATCAGTTTTCTATCGCGGCGCGATTTCGAGCGACTGCCCACGCCGGAGGTGCGATCCTTTCGAAGATGGACGAGCGGAATGCGTTTCGCGGTTACGACTTGAACTACGTCGACGGCAAAATGGAATGCCATTTGATCAATCACTGGCCGGACAAGGCGTTCAAAGTTGTCACAAAACAATCCGTTTCGCTGAACGAGTGGCATCACGTTGTCATTTGCTACGACGGCACGCGTCAGGCCAGTGGTGTGCAGTTGTTTGTCGATGGCAGGCTTCAGGAACTGGACGTTCCCACGAACAATCGTCTCGACGGACCGATCACAACTGACAAACCGTTTCACATTGGAAAGCGTAATGCGTCAATTCCGTTTCATGGCCTGATCGACGACGTGCAGCTGTACTCCGTGCGACTTTCCGCATCCGAAGTGGAACGGCTGGCCAGGGGCCAGGCTCCGAGTCGCCTCGACGACATTCTTGCCGTTCGGCCGGCCGATCGTAGCGAACATCAAAAAGACCAACTGAAGCAGTACTATGCTGATCGAATTGACGTGCTTTCACGCCGGATGCGTGAGCAACTGAAGCAGATCCCTGGTCACATCGAAGCGATCAACAAAGCGATCCCGGTGACGATGGTCATGCAGGAAATGGCTGTGCGCCGAAAGACTCACCTGCTCGTCCGCGGTCAGTATGACCAGCTCGGAGACGAAGTCTTTCCCGGGCTACCCGCGTCTTTGGTCGGTGAAACGTCGATAGCCGAAGCGACTCGGCTGGACATGGCGCGATGGCTCACCGATCCCGCCCATCCGTTGACGGCTCGGGTGGCCGTGAATCGATGGTGGGAGATGCTGTTTGGCACGGGTCTGGTGGAAACCTCCGAAGACTTTGGAGTCCAGGGGTCTCGTCCGAGTCATCCCGAGTTGTTGGATTGGCTGGCCACCGAGTTGATTCGGCAGAAATGGGATCAACGTGGCATCCTGAAGCTGATCGTACTGTCCGCCACCTATCGACAGTCGTCCAACGTCACGCCACGTCTACTGGATGCTGATCCGCGCAATCGCCTGCTTTCGCGGGGTCCACGGTGGCGGCTGCCAGCGGAGATGATTCGTGACAACGCGCTCGCGGTCAGCGGGCTGCTGCATCGTCAGGTCGGCGGACCGAGCGTGCGACCGTACCAACCGGCCGGGTTGTGGAAGGATGTCTCGGTGGAGCGTCGAGACAAATACGTCGCCGACTCCGGTCCGGGACTCTATCGACGCAGCATGTACACGTTCTGGAAACGCACCTGTCCACCGCCCGGCATGTCGGCGTTCGACGCACCCGACCGCGAGACTTGCGTCATTCGTCGAGCACGCACGAATACCCCGATGCAGGCACTCGTCCTGCTGAACGACCCGACATATGTCGAAGCGGCACGAGCGTTCGCCGAGCGGATCATTCACCACAATGGCGACGATACCGAGCGTCTGAACTTCGCCTTTCGAAGTGCCGTGGCTCGTCTTCCTGCTGACGCGGAACATGCCGTCGTCAGCGTTCTCCTTGCGGCGGCTCGCAAACGTTTCACGGCTCAGCCGGATGCGGCGAACAAGCTGTTGACCGTCGGTAACTCAAAGGTGGACACGTCGATTGAACCCGGCGAACTGGCGGCATGGACGTCCGTGGCGAGCATTCTTCTGAACCTCGATGAGACAATCTCAAAGCCATGAACCCGATCCCGGAATATCACAACCTTGTTAATCGCCGACTGTTGCTCCGGGGAGCGGCCAGCAGCATTGGTGTGGCTGCGTTGTCTTCGCTCATGTCGCAGGACGCGATGGCCGGATCGAACGGCCCGGTCCCAGGTGGGACACACTTTGCACCGCGTGCCAAACGGGTCGTCTACCTGTTCCAATCCGGTGGTCCGTCGCACCTGGAATTGTTCGATCCCAAGCCGAAACTGAGGGATCTGCACGGCACTGAGCTGCCCAATTCGATTCGGCGCGGCCAACGGTTGACCGGCATGACGTCCGGTCAAAAGAGCTTTCCCGTCATCGCACCTAAGTTCGGCTTCCGCCGGTGCGGCAAGTCTGGCACGTGGCTCAGTGAACTGTTGCCGCACACCGCACGCGTGATGGACGACATCTGCATGATTCGGTCGATGCACACCGAAGCCATCAATCATGATCCAGCCATCACACTGATCCAGACCGGGTCGCAACAACCAGGACGTCCATCGATGGGAGCCTGGGTCAGTTATGGACTGGGCAGCGAAGCCGACGACCTGCCGGCGTTCACCGTGCTGATTTCACACGGGTCCGGGAGAGATGCGAATCAGGGGTTGCTTGAGCGGCTTTGGGGAGCCGGATTCCTGCCGTCCAGCCACCAGGGCGTTAAGCTTCGCAGCAGCGGCGATTCGGTGCTGTACCTGACGAACCCGCCGGGGATCGATCGCAACTTTCGACGAAAAATGCTGGATGGCCTGGCTCGACTCAACCAGCAACAACTGGCATTGTCCGGCGATCCCGAAATCGCCGCGAGGATCGCTCAGTACGAGATGGCATTTCGCATGCAGCAATCGGTCCCAGACCTGACCGATCTTTCAGCGGAATCCGCCAGCACGTTCGAACTTTACGGTGAAGAATCGAAGAAACCGGGTACGTTCGCGGCCAACTGCTTGCTGACGCGACGAATGCTGGAACGCGGTGTCCGCTTCGTACAGCTTTATCACCGAGGCTGGGATCAGCACGGCGCGCTGGTGAGCAACATCCCGAAACAGTGCCGCGACATTGACCAGCCACAGGCGGCACTCATTACAGACTTGAAACAGCGTGGCATGCTGGACGACACGCTCATCATCTGGGGTGGAGAATTCGGGCGCACGGTCTATGGACAAGGCGGACTGAAGGAAGACTACGGTCGTGATCATCACGGTCGATGTTATTCCATGTGGCTGGCCGGTGGCGGATTCCGAGGCGGCCATGTGCACGGTGAGACTGACGACTACGGCTACAACATTGTTCGCGACCCGGTCCACATTCACGACCTGAACGCAACCGTCTTGCACTGCCTTGGCCTGGACCACCGCCGACTGACCTTTCGCCAACAGGGCCGCGATTATCGGCTGACCGACGTTCACGGGAAGGTGATTCAATCAATGCTGAGTTGACGGCTCAATGCCGGAAAGGTGAGAACTCCGACAAGGTGCTGAATCAAAGAGACACCCAACCATCGCCGGAAACTCCGGCGGTCGCTCGGCAGATCAACTGCATTTCACGGTGGAAGTGAAAACCAGTATTCATGGAACTTCCGATGGGGCAGCCCAGATGTGATGCGAGTTCTGCTGGTGTTGCTGCTGAACCTGATCCTACTACTGACGCTGACAATTGCCTCGGTACATCTTCAGCAAGATCAATCGTCGAACGAAGACTGCTGGGTGCACGTGGCACTCATGATCGTGTGCCTGGCACAATTCACGATGACTGCTGTCTGGGCCGCCAGACCCGCCGAGGAGGCTGCACCATGCCAGTCAGAGCGAATCAGGCAGGAGCGGCCTCATATGGACCAGGCCGCAAAAACCTGAGATACTCATCTCGCCGGTCGAATTGGAGTAGGCGACTCGGGCACTGCGGCTACACGGACAAGCGAAACAGCCATGCTCTCAATTGTCGATGATCAGCGAACGATGGATCGCCGCGCGATGATGACGGTTGGTGGTCTGGCTTTGGGTGGTCTGTCACTCGCGGACTTGCTTCGCACGCAGGCCATTGCCAGTAGCCGAGCGAAACCTGTCAGGACCGGCAAGTCCGTTGTGTTTTTGCTTCAGCACGGAGGACCGACTCAGTTCGAGACCTTCGATCCAAAACTCGATGTCCCCGACCGCATCCGCACGGTCGGCGGTGTGGTACGGACCAGCCTTCCCGGAGTCACATTCGGATCGACTATGAGTCGGCTGGCGAGGTGGGCACACCGGATGGCGATTGTACGGTCGTATACCACCGGCAGCGCGAGTCACAGTCTGCGGCCATTGATTGGCCAAGCGTCACGCAAGGCCAATATCGGAACGTTGTTTTCTCGGCTGGCCGGAGCCAACGATCCCAAGTCCGGTTTGCCCTCAAACGTGACCCTGTTTCCGAACACGATTGAGCCTGGGGCACTAGGCCCTGACGAACGGTTTGGCAAGTTCAGCCAGACGGGCGAGATCAACAGTGCGTATGGGGCGTTCACTCCAGGCGGCGGCTCGACACTTCAAGAGAACATGAAGCTGCGGTTGCCGACCAAACGCTTCGACGATCGTGCGGCTTTGTTGAAGTCACTTGATGGGCTTCGACGGAATATTGAACAGAGCGGGGCCGCTGAAGGCTTTGACAAGTATCGCCAACAGGCTTTCGAGATCGTGCTCCGTGGTGTTGCCGAGGCATTTGATCTGTCCAAAGAGGACCCGCGGACAATTGCGAGATATGACACGGCTGGCTTCGTTGATGAAGACCGCTACGGCGTCGTCAATAATGGCGGATCGGCTCGCCGTTGGTACCAAAACAACGCACAGACGCTCGGCAAAGAGTTGCTGCTGGCTCGCCGGCTGTGCGAGGCCGGTTGCGGCTTCGTGACTGTCGCAACAAGGTTCGTGTGGGACATGCACGCCGATCGAAACAACCTTGGTATCACTCGTGGCATGGAAGCCGTCGGGCAGCCTTTTGACCATGCCGTTTCGGCCTTCATCGAAGATTGTGAAGAGCGAGGTTTGAGCGACGACATTCTGCTCGTCTGCGTTGGCGAAATGGGCCGGACGCCTCGGATCAACAAGAACGGTGGCCGAGATCACTGGGCCGGTTTGGCCCCGCTGATGCTCTACGGCGGCGGCATCACGGATGGGCAGATCATTGGCCAGTCCACCCGCGACGGAGGGGAACCGCTGGCTGATCGAACCGATTCCAGCAATCTTGTTGCCACGATCCTGCACACGCTGCTGGACATCTCCGAATTGCGACTGAGGTCCGAACTCCCGACCAACCTCGTCGACTTCGCATCATCCGGGACGCCGATTCGTCATTTGACTTAGACACCACAAATGAGCGAGTTTCGGGTCAGTGGGAGTTCTGTGCTCTGGTAACCAAGAGCATTATGCGGTCGCCGATCAGCTTGGCCAGATTCAGTGCTGCCGACTCCGTCCCGGGCTGGTAGACTGCATGTCCCGCCGATCGAGAAGTGCTCGCTCTCAAACCGCAACTCCGCCCCGCCTCCGAAGACCTCGCATGCGAACACGTGTGTTCCAGATCCTGGTCGTTGCAACTCTGGTTGTGACACATGCGAGAGCGATGATCGCCGCTGAGCCGGCCAGTCTCACGCATCGCGTTGACGAGTTGATCGAAGCCGCACTGCCCGAGTTTTCACAACACGCATCAACCGATTGTACGGACGCCGAGTTCCTTCGCCGCGTCTCACTCGACCTGACCGCCACCATCCCCTCGGCACACGACACTCGGCATTTCCTCGACGATTCGCGGCCGTCGCAGCTCAAACGTTCGGAATGGATCGATCAACTGCTGGCCAGTCCTGCCTACGCACGTCGGATGCAGTATTTGCTGGATTGGATCCTGATGGAGCGGCGAACGTCCGAGAACATTGCTTCGGCCGGCTGGCAAACGTACCTTCGCCAGGCCGCAGCCGAGAACCGGCCGTGGGACCAATTGGCCAACGAGATCCTTGTCGAAACCGGCAGCGAACCCAAGACTCGCTCCCGCGCCCGGTTTTACCTGGACCGCGATTTCGATCTCACCGTCCTCACCCGCGACGTCGGCCGTATCTTCCTGGGCAAGGACCTGGAATGTGCCCAATGCCACGATCATCCCGTTGTCGACGCGTACCTGCAGAGGCATTACCACGGGTTGAAGGCGTTTCTGAACCGCAGTTACCTGTTCACCGATCCAAAATCCAAAAAGAAGTCGATCGGTGAAAAGGCCGAAGGGGTCGTGACTTTCACTTCGGTCTTCGACGACACCACCGGCAAGACCGCCCCGCGGATTCTCGACCTCGCCGAGATATTGGACCCCAAGGGGACCGACAAGCAATACGTCACAAAACCCAGTAAGTCGGCTCGGGGCATTCCGAAATACAGCCGTCGCGAACAACTTGGACTCGCCGTCACGTCGGAACAGAATCGTGCCTTTCGGCTGAACATCGCCAACCGACTCTGGGCCGCCATGATGGGTCGTGGCCTGGTCGAACCGCTCGACTTTTCTCACCCCGACAACCCGGCCTCTCATCCTCAGTTGCTCGAACTGCTCGGCGACCAGCTGCACGATCATGCGTACGACATGAAGTGGTTCCTCGGCCAACTGGTTCGGACCCGCACCTACCAGCGGAGCAGCCGTCCGGTCGACGGTTCGGCCGACATCGCCAACACGCACTTCGCCGTTGGATTACTCAAACCACTCTCCCCCGAACAATACGCATGGGCGACGATGCAAGCGACCGGTGTGTTGAGTGCCGCTCGGACGATCGCCCGCAAACAACTCGAGGATCAGGCTGCCAAACAAAAGGCCAAGTCGAACAAGAAACCCGACGGTAACAAGGCAAAAGAACCAGCCAAGACGTCAGAGAGTTCCGCGAACAGCTCGACATCCGCTGCCCCGCCGCCTGCCGCTCTCACGATTTCTCCCCAAGCCCTCGAGATGGCCGTCGATAAGGCTCTGCAAGGGCACGTCACGACGTTCGTTACGCAGTTCGCCTCAGGTGGTGGGCAAAGAACAACATTTTCGGCCACGGCACCTCAGGCACTGTTCCTGGTCAACGGGGAGTTGTTTCGCGGCTGGTTGAAGCCGTCATCCACAAATCTGACCGGTCGGCTTTCGAAACTGAATCAACCGTCCGACATCGCCGAAGAGAGTTATATCGGGATCCTGAATCGCCAACCGAGTGTTTCGGAACAGGCCGAAGTGGCCGAATATCTCGCTGCGGCCGAGGATCGGACCGAGGCCATCGTCGAATTGATTTCCGCCTTGCTACTTTCGGCCGAATTCCGTTTCAATCACTGATCAGGCAATCTGACCGCACGCTTTTCTCGCAAACGCGTCATCGCCTCGGGTTCAAAAACGAGACCATCGTCATGCAACGAGATCACGGATGCCATCGCATCGACCACTCGCTCTCTCGTCGCGGCTTTCTGGCCAGTGGTGCTGTCGCCGGTGTGGCCGGCCTGTGCACTCCGGGTGTCGCCAAAGAAATCGACAAGAAGCAAAAGCGAGTGCTGCAGGTCTTCCTGCAGGGTGGCGTCAGCCAGTTGGAGAGTTGGGACCCGAAGCCGGGCACGCTTTACGGCGGCCCGTTTCGAGCCATCCCCACGTCGGTTCCCGGGATGCACATTTCCGAACTGCTGCCCCATACCGCTCAGCGGATGCATCTTCTGTCGATCGTCCGAGGCATCAACCTGAAGACGAACAGCCATCATGATGGCAGGTTGTTCATGGAGATGGGTCGTCGAGCGGGCGAGTTCCCCTATATGGGTTCGGTCGCCGCCAAGTACCTGATGCCCAACGATGCGCCTCTGCCGGGTTACTTGCACGTCACCACTCGCGGGTTGACCGACGACACCCACGCGTTTCTGGACGCTCGCTATGGGCAACTGAAGCTTGCCGGTCACAAGGTGCCCGATAACCTGTTGCCTCCCAAGACGGTCTCGAACGATTCGGCCCTTCGCAGTCGTGCTTTGCTCAAACGACTCAACACGCGTTTCGCGGGCCGAGGCGGCCAGAAGTCGTTCATCGACTCGTACAACGCGTCGTTCGAGATGGCCGAGAAGCTGATGGCTCGTCGAGCACTCTTCGAAGGAGAACCCTCGGGCCAGGATCTGGACCGTTACGGACGTCATTCGTTCGGCCGCAATTGTCTGCTGGCCCGCACCTTGTTGGAGAACGGTGGCACGGTCGTCAAGGTGACTCACCACGGCTACGACACTCACGCCGAGAACTTCAACTTCCACCTCGAGCAGCTTGGTGAATTCGACAAGACCTTCTGCATGTTGCTAGACGACCTGCACGAATCCGGGATGCTCGAGAGCACCCTGGTGATGATTTACTCGGAATTCGGCCGCACGCCCAAGATCAACGTCCGCTACGGACGCGACCACTGGGGCTCCGCCTGGTCGATCGCCCTGGGTGGCCAGGGCATCACGCCAGGTGCCATTGTCGGAGCCACCAACACGGACGGTACCGAAGTGTCGGACCGTGAGGTTGATGGTGGGCACTTGTTCCACACGTACCTGCAGGCGTTGGGGATCGACAGTACCGAGTACCACACGTTGGGCGGTCGCAAGGTTCCGATTGGCGATCCGGCTCGTGAGCCGATCGGGGAGCTACTGGCATGACAACTCGTCGTTCGCTGACTTCGGCAGTCGAAACGCCCCCAGCGCCCCCCCTGCCTCGCGACGTGCCGCCAGGCATCAACGTCGTCAAGACGCATGTCGTCCGTACCTTCAGCATCGACGACGTGCCGTTGACCACCTGCCGGATCGATCCGACCGGTTCGTATGTTGTCGCAGCGGCCGAGAACTTTCACATCTACCGTTGGCCTTTGTCGGGGCCGCAATCGGCCCGGACCATCCTGCACGGTCACAACAGTTGGGTCCGCTCGTTTGACTTTTCGGCTGACGGAAACTGGTTGTATTCCGGAGGCTACGACGATCGGATCGGCATCTGGCCACTTCACGACCCGAAGCCATCTCCCCAACGGATGCTGGTCGCTCATGACGGTTGGGTCCGCTGGGTCCGCACCAGCCCCGACGGTCGGTTGCTGGCCTCGTGCGGCAATGACAACCTGTTGAAACTCTGGGACACCCGCACCTGGGAGTTGGTACGCGTCTTCGAGGGTCACAAGCGGTATCCCTATGCGGTGGTCTTCCACCCCGACGGTAAACGCCTGGCGTCGTTTGACTTGATGGGAGTGATCAAGGAGTGGGAGATCGATTCGGGCAAGGTGACCCGGCAGTGGGACGCCAAGTTCATGTGGGGTTTTGACAAGAAGTTCCGAGCCGACATGGGAGGTGCTCGCGACATGCGGTTCAGTCCCGACGGCAAGTATCTGGCGGTAGCCGGGTTGACCGAGGTGACGAATGCCTTTGCCGGAGTCCACAAGCCAATGGTGCTGTTGATGGACTGGGAATCGGGCGAATTCACGAAGAAGCTGAAGCTCGACACGCGTGGCATGGCGTGGGGAGTGCGGTTTCATCCCGACGGTTTCCTGGTCGCCTCGGGTGCCCCCTCCGGATCCCTCTGGTTCTGGAAACTCGACGCCGACAAACCGTTCCACACGTTCAAGTTGACCGGCGGAGGCCGTGCCTTGGACCTGTCGCCCGACGGACGCCAGGCCGCGATCGCTCAGACGGATCGCAAGTTGCAGATCGTGCAGTTCACCGGGAAGACGGCCTAGCTAGGCTCTGGCCTACTGTGCCGCCCCTGACGGATCGGGCCCCGAGTCAGCTCGAACCTTCTCGAGCACCAGCCGGTTGCCCGAGTCGTTGTACTCGATGGTATTCATGAACGACCGCATCAGCATGATGCCTCGGCCGCCCGGCCTTTCAAGATTTTCGTCGTCGGTTGGATCGGGCACCGCTTTCAGGTCGAAGCCGCCTCCTTCGTCTTCGATCACGATCCGCACGCGATCGACTTCGAATCGGCAGTCGATGTGAACCTGCTTGTCCGGATCCATCCCGTTACCGTGCTTGATCGCGTTGACCAATGCCTCTTCCAACGCCAACCGGACTCCGAACAGATCGTGATCCGAATACGACTGACTTTCGAGTACGTTGATAATCCGTTCCTGGATATCATGCCCCAGCGACGTATCACTGGAGATACTGATGGCGAAGTTGTCGGCGGATGAGGTCATCACAGGACAGCCAGGCGAAGCGGTGGGGGGTGGCAATTCGACTCAGCCCGGGTCCGTGCCCGGTTCGAGTCCCAAGTGAGCGAAGAAAGAAGATGAGGTGGTGCCACGGGCGGCTACCGGTTCAGAAGCCTTCAAGAGCCTGTTCACGTGTTTCGTAGATAGTGAACAGTTTGTTGAGTTTCGTGATCTTGAAGACTTCGAGAATGTCAGCCCGTAAGGAACACATCGACAAGTGGCCCTGTGCCGCCTTGAGTTTTTTGTCCATCACGATCAGCTTTCCCAGGGCGGCGCTCGAGAGATATTCGACGTTACTGAAATCCAACAACACCTTGCGTTTCCCGTCATCCTCGACCAGCGAGAACATCTGGTTTCCGATGACCTGGATATTGCTCTCGTCGAGGATTTTCTTGTCGATGAACTTCGCCACTGTGACGTCGCCGACTTCCTCCAAGTCAAGCCGCTGATGACTTGCCGCCATACGTTGCTCCCATTCTTCGCGCTTGAAATGGACCGTCATGGTCCAAGATCTGTTAAATCATGCGGATTGCCCAATCGGCTGTCAAGTAGATCTCAAGTGGCTCGCTCGGGCTGGGTTGCCGTGTTCACCTCCAGAGCGTTAGAACCGGTCCAACTGAGCCCGCCAAGACTGGGTCTCTTCGCCGCACAAAAACCGGATGATCCGATGGCCGATTCTTCCCCCGCGTACTCTCAGACCTGGGACCTCGACAGCCTCGCACCTCGCCCCTCCACCGCTGGCTTCAGCGAGTTGATGGATAGCTATCGTGACGATTTGTATGCACTGGCCGATCGAGCCGACAGTCTGCCGGCATTGGGTGACCCGGATCCCGAGACGATTGCCACTTGGGAACAGTTTCTGGAATCGCTCGAAGACATTGCCTGCCGCGGGACCGAGTTGGACGCGTTCATCGGCTGCCATGCGGCTGCCGACGCCGGCAACCGTCGCCTGCATCAACTGGAGGCCGAGTTGTCAGCCCTGGGCCCTCAACGAGCCCGTCTCGCTCTGGCCATCCAACTGGGCCTGCAGGCCGCCTCGGACGAACAACTCGAGGCCAACCAGGCCGCCAGTCCAGGGATGGCCCGCATTGCCTATTGGCTCGCCGATCAACGCACTCTCGCATCCCTCAGGCTCCCACGCGACCAGGAAGTGCTGGCTGCCGAACTGGATGTCGATGGTCTGCACGCTTGGGGACGACTCTACGACCGCGTCTCGGGCGGACTGCGTATCACCGTGATGGAACACGGCGAATTGCTCGAACGGTCTCCCGGCCAGGTACAATTCGATGCAGCCGACCGTTCGGTGCGGCAGAACAACTACTTCTCGTCACTCAAGTCTTGGCGAACTGTCGGCGATACGTGTGCCGATGCCCTGAACCACATTGCCGGCACCCGCTTGACGCGGTACCGCCGCCTGGGCCTCGACGACCACCTGGTCGCACCGTTGTCCTTCAACCGGATGACTCGTGGGACTCTTGATGCGATGTGGTCGGCAGTCGACAGCCGCAAGGAGACTCTGCTCGGCTTCCTGAACGCCAAGGCCAGGCTTCTGGGCCTCGATCACCTGAGTTGGTACGACCTCCAGGCCCCGCTTCCCACGACACCATCGGATTCGGCCGAAATCGACTACGACACCGCCTGCAACCTGATCATCGACGCCTTTGGTCGCTTTTCTCCGGATTTCGGCGACTTTGCCCGGCGAGCGATCGTCGAACGGTGGATCGAGGCGGAGAACCGGGACGGCAAACGGCAGGGAGGATTCTGCACCGGTTTCCCCGGCCATCAGCAGACTCGGATCTTCATGACCTACGTCGGCACGCTCGACAGCATGTCGACTCTCGCTCACGAAATTGGCCACGCGTATCACTCACACGTCCTCCGTGAACAGCCCCTGTTCCTACAGGACTACCCGATGAACCTGGCAGAAACCGCATCCACTCTGGCCGAGGCGGTGTTGGGTGAAGAGCGGCTCGAGGCGTCGAACGACCGAGGCGAACAGCTGGCGATTCTCGATACGATGCTCTCCGACTCGGTCTCGTTCCTGATGAACATCCATGCCCGCTACCTGTTCGAGGACCGATTCCATGTCGAGCGAGCGAAAGGTGAACTATCGACAGATCGGTTTTCGGAACTGATGGTCGAAGCCCAGCAAGAAGGCTACCTGGGCGCGTTGGGCGACGACGGCTGGAACGACACCTTCTGGATTTCCAAGCTGCACTTTTACATCAGTTCGTTGCCGTTCTACAACTTCCCCTACACCTTCGGCTACCTGTTGTCACTGGGTCTGTACGCCTTGGCCCGCGAAAGTGGCGGCGGTGACTTCCCCGACCAGTACCGCCGATTCCTGTTGGCGACCGGGGACCGATCGACCGAGGATGCTGTTGCCGATTCGTTCGGTCACGACCTGCAACAGCCGGACTTCTGGAACCGCAGCCTGGATGTGGTCGCTCAACGAGTGGCGAGGTTCGAAGAACTGGCCGGCTAGCGACGCAGTTCGTAACCCACTGTTGCCGAGATTCCCGATCCATCGACACCCGAACCATGAACGCGGTACGGGCGGTCGAAGAGGTTTTCGACGCCGAGCATCAGTGACTGGTTGGATGACAACTGCCATCCGTACCGTGCTGAGATGACTCCGAAACCGGGCGTCCCGCCGGCTGGGATCCGAGAGTCCCGGATGTCACGGGCACTGAGTCGGTCCTGTCGTCGTGAGAGCCACAGGTTGATATCGAGCCAGTCGCCACGTTCGCTGCCTTCGAGCGAAACGGATTGTTGCCATCGTAGACCGACAACCCCCTGTGTTGGAGGAATTCGGCTCATTGGTTCACCGTCGGTGCGATTCCGTCCGAGCGTGTACCAGAAATTGCCGTAGGCGGTCCACTCGTCGTCCACGTCCACCGCTCCGGACAACTCGACACCATCAATCTCAGCCCGAGCCACGTTGCGACGCTGGAAGTAGTCGACTCCGGCGATCGGATCGGTCGCCACCAGTTCCCGCTCGATCAGTCCGTCGATGACCATCCAGTAATAAGACACCTGGGCCTGGTACGCACCGGTATCGCATCGCAACCCGATGTCGTGACTCAAGGCATTCTCGGGCGAGAGTCCGCTGCTCGGCAGATCGACCCCTTCGTTGACGTTGTCGTTGAAGGAGGTCAACTCGTCGAGCAAGGGGGCACGAAATCCTTCCGAGATATTCCCGGTCAGACGCCATTCGGGTGCAAGTTCGATGACGACGCCGCCAGACCCGGTGACGTCCTGGAAACTTGGAGAAATCGGAGTGTCGACGGGCGGCGAACCGGGGAAGCCGGGATCGGCTGGGTCGAACATGGCCACAGTGGCTCCCGCTTCGATGTGGGAATAGCGAACACCACCCAGCAGCGTCACACGTTCCAGCACCGGCCACTCCCACTCCGCGAACGTGCCCAGTCGCGAGTAGTAACTGTCGGGCGGGAACTGCGGAGTACGAGGTGTCGAGGTGCCACTGACCAGGTCGAAACGGTTCTTGACCGCGTCCACGTCGTCGTGATATCCGTCGGCACCAACGGTCAGTGACCCGAAGCTGCCGAGATCGCGAGCCAGGACAATGCTCGCTCCCAATGTGTTGACATCGAATTCCGACCGGTCTTCAACCAAGCTGGAGGGAGGCTTTCGTTTCAGCGTGCCTTCCTTGGTGCGTTGATAGCTGAGGGTGACGACAAACGCATCGAAGAAGTTGTCGTCGAGCACTCCCTGCCAGCGTATGTAGGCCAGGTTGCGTTGCTGAGGATCGAACAGCCGGCGTTCCTTGGGGAACTTATCCGAGCGTGGCACGTTCATCTGTTCCAGATGCACCAGGGCCACGGTCAAGATCTGGTCGTCGCCCAGTGCGACGTCGTAGCGGATGTCGCCGGCGGATTGGCTGTAGCCGGTCAAAGGTTGCCGGCCCAGGCTGCCGCCTCGGTCGAGGTCGTTGACATTCAGGTAGCTTGCACCACCCCAGATCCCACCAGCCCCGGTGGCCGATTCGAAACTCAGCCGCGAGTACGACGCAAAGTCGGCCGAGCGAAAGCGTTGAGTCAGGCCCCATGCAGGCCCGTCGAGCGAACCATTCAGCACGCGGTCGGCACGGCGGGTGACCACGTTCAGCACTCCGCCCAGTGCGTCCGAACCCCAGAGCACCGATTGCGGGCCGCGGATCACTTCGATGTGGTCCACCTGACCCGGGTCGATCGTGTTGAAGTACTGATTCGGTCCCAGCCGAAAGATGCCGTTGTTGAGCCGAATGCCATCGACCAGCAGGACGGTCTGTGGCCCGGTCAGGCCGCGTAGAAACGGTGACGCCTGGCCGCGCCCGGTCTGTTGCATCAGCACACCGACTTCTCGCTCGACCGCCTGGACCATGTCCAACGGCTGACGGCGTCGCAGGGCTGCCGAGTCGATCACCGAAGTATGCCGAGAGTCGTCCCAGGCGCTGCGAGCGGATCTCAGCCCACCACTTCCAAGGCCGAATCCTCCGAAACGAGCCTCCGGGTCGGTTTCGCCTCGCACCTGAGTTTCCGGAAGCCTTGGCGTGGTCTCCTGAGAAATCACGCTCGACCAACTGGTAGCCAACAGTGCGCACACCAGCGCCACCCGCATCAGATCCCTCCGGCTCAAACGTCGCTCATTCCCTGAGTTCCTACGAGAATAATTCGGCCGGAGTCGTCTGTTTCTTGAGATCCCTTTCTCGGCGGTCGAGGCATCGATTATCATGTTGAGGTGCGTCAGTAGGTGAAGGAGTAGGAAACCGTGGTGATGATCTTCAACGTAGCCAGCCGGTTACAACAAGGCTTGGCAATCCTGATGGTGTTCATGGCCACAGCACAGGCGCAGTCGGGCGACACCAAGCCGATCGACTACAACCGCGACATCCGCCCGATTCTGGCCAACAGTTGCTACACCTGTCATGGCCCGGACGGGAAGCAAAGACAGGGTGGCTTTCGGTTGGATGTGCAGACGGTTGTCGGTCAAAAACTGGATAGTGGCCACACGGCTATCGTGGCCGGTTCGGCTGCGACGAGCGAGTTGATTGCTCGGATCACCTCGGCCGATCCCGACATCAGGATGCCGCCCGCTGACAGCGGTAAGAGTTTGACGGCGGAGCATGCCAAGTTGATCGCACGATGGATCGATCAGGGGGCTCGTTGGCAGGGCCACTGGTCGTTTCAGGCACCCGTCGCCATCAAGCTTCCAGTCGTGGACCTGCCGGGCTGGCAGTCCAATCCAATCGACGCCTTCATCCTCGCCCGGTTGCGACGGGAGGGCATGGAGCCATCCCACGAGGCATCACGCGAGGCGCTGATTCGACGTGTCACCCTGGATCTCACCGGGCTGCCACCCACCATCGAAGCAGTCGACCGCTTCCTCGCCGACACCCGCCCGGGAAGCTACAGACGCCTGGTCGAACGGCTGCTCGGTTCGGTGCGGTACGGAGAACACCTGGGCCGCCTCTGGCTCGACGCCGCTCGGTACGGCGACACGCATGGGCTGCATCTGGACAACGAGCGATCGATCTGGCCCTACCGTGACTGGGTGATCGACGCCTTCAATCGGAACCTGGCGTTTGACCAGTTTACGATCGAACAACTTGCCGGAGATCTGTTGCCGAACCCGACGCTCGCACAGCGGGTGGCGACGGGATTCAATCGTTGTAATGTGACCACCAGTGAAGGCGGGTCGATCGACGAAGAATACTACGTACGTTATGCCGTGGATCGCGTCGAGACGACGTCGACTGTCTGGCTGGGACTGACCACAGGTTGCGCCGCCTGCCACGATCATAAATACGACCCGTTAACCCAAAAACAGTTTTACCAGCTGTTTTCGTATTTCTTCAGCCTCACCGAGAAAGCGATGGACGGTAACTCCCTGTTGCCCCCGCCGGCGATCCGGGTGCCGTCCAAGATACAACTGGCGTCCCAGGAGGAGTTGCGAGAGCAACTGGCTGCAGCGCAGAGCGAGATCGAGACGGGCGTAGCAAACTGGGAATACGTGGACCCCCTGGGTGATGCCAAGCCATCGCCATTGACCCCGAACGACAAGGTCTGGTTCGACGACGTTTTGCCAGTCGGCGCCAAGCCCCAGGGGAACGGGCCAGCGCCCTGGAAATTTGTCACGGCACCGGAGCACCCCGTTCACAGCGGCAAAAACTCGACCGTCCGCACAGGCAAGGGGATCACGCAGCACTTCTTTACCGGTGCCAAGCCACCACTGGTCATCAACGAGAACGACCGGTTGTTTGCCTACGTTTACCTGGACCCCAAGGATCCCCCGGAAACGGTCCAGTTGCAGTTTAATGATGGAACCTGGGAGCACCGTGCTCACTGGGGTGCCGACAAGACATTTGGGCCCGGCCGCAATAACGCCTCCAACAAGTCAATGGGCCCTCTACCGGAGACCGGCAAGTGGGTGCGACTGGAAGTGCCAGCGGCCACGGTAGGTTTGAAGGCTGGCTCGAAGCTCAACGGCTGGGCATTCACGCAGTTTAACGGGACGGTCCACTGGGATCAGGCTGGCGTGGTCACGATCGGGGCGTTGTCGGCCAAGCAACAGGCTTCGCTACGGCAATGGGAACATTTCCGAGCCACGATCAGGCAGCCGGCATTACCCGGTGATGTCCAGGGGGTCCTGGATGTGGCAAAAGAGAAACGGACCAACAAGCAATCCGAGAAACTGCTTCGCTATTACCTGCAACACGTCAATCCCGAATCTCGCAAGCGTTTTGCCGAACCGCTCAAGAACCAGCGAGCCTGGAATCAGGCGTTGGCCGTAATTGAGAAGGCGATTCCCTCGACGTTGATCATGCAGGAACGCAAGCAACCGCGGCAGGCCCACATCTTGGAGCGAGGGCAATACACGGAGAAACGCGAGAAAGTCTCTTCGGGGGTTCCTGCCTGGCTGGGAAAGCCTGTGGAGAATGCGCCGCCTAACCGGCTTGGCCTGGCCCAGTGGCTCGTTAGCCCGACGCACCCGCTGACGGCGCGGGTGACCGTGAATCGTTTCTGGCAGCACTATTTCGGTGCCGGGCTGGTGAAGACATCGGAGAACTTTGGAGTCCAGGGCGATCAACCCTCGCACCCTGCTCTGCTCGACTGGCTGGCCGTTGATTTCATCGAGTCCGGCTGGGACATGAAACGATTGCAAAAAAAGATCGTAATGTCCGCGGCCTACCGCCAGTCGTCCCATGTTTCCAGGGCGCAACTGGCAGCGGATCCCCAGAATCGATTGCTTGCACGCGGACCGCGTTTTCGTCTCGACGCCGAGGTGATTCGGGACCAGGCGTTGGTCATCAGTGGATTACTGGTGGAAGAACTCGGTGGCAAAAGCGTGCGGCCGTATCAGCCGGCCGGGCTCTGGAAACCGGTCGGATTTGGAGGCAGTAACACGTCCGTGTTCAAGCAGGACAAGGGTGAGAAGCTCTACCGCCGCAGCATGTACACGTTCTGGAAACGGACGTCACCTCCTCCCTCGATGACGGTTTTCGATGCGCCGGATCGCGAAACATGTCAGGTTCGACGCGGGCGAACCAACACGCCGCTACAGGCCCTGGTCCTGATGAACGATGTCCAGTTCATCGAGGCCGCTCGGAAGTTCGCCGAGCGAGTGGTCAGCGAAGGTGGTGCCGGGGTCGAGCAACGAATCACGTTCGCATTTCGAACCGTGCTGGCACGTCGGCCGACCTCCAGCGAACTGGAATCGCTGGCCAAGCTGTTTCGTGACTACCAGGCAGAGTTCAAGGCCGCTCCCGGATCAGCCGCAAAACTCCTGGCGGCAGGGGAGTTTCCTCGCAATGAATCACTGGACGTAAATGAACTGGGAGCGTGGACGATGATCGTTCACCTGCTGCTGAATCTCAGCGAGACCGTGACCAGGGGTTAGGAACGGCATGCGATGAATCCATTACGTGAATCCAAGTTGATTGAAACACGTCGGCATTTCTTTGGCCGGGCTGCAACTGGTATCGGTACCGCCGCACTCTCGTCGCTGCTCACACCAGACGTGTTTGCGGCCCCGCCGGATCCGAAAAATCCGGTGGCCGGTATCCCGGGCCTGCCGCATTTTGCTGCCCGGGCCAAACGCGTGATCTACCTGTTCATGTCGGGGGCTCCGTCCCAGTTGGACATGTGGGACTACAAGCCGAAGATGAATGACTGGTTCGACAAGGACCTGCCCGATTCGATTCGCAACGGCCAGCGGATCACGACGATGACATCGGGTCAGAAGCGGTTCCCCATCGCGCCATCCACGTTCAAGTTTCGTCAGCACGGACAGAACGGAACCTGGGTCAGCGAGGTGCTGCCGCACACGGCCGGCATTGTCGATGACCTGGCCGTGATCAAGACGGTCAATACCGAGGCAATCAACCACGACCCGGCGATCACGTATATCCAGACCGGCAGCCAGTTGCCGGGCCGCCCCAGTACCGGGGCCTGGATGTCCTACGGCCTGGGCAGCATGAACCAGAACCTTCCCGCCTTCGTGGTTCTGCATTCCACGGTCAACGGGGGATTCGGTGGCCAGGCTCTCTACGCTCGCTTGTGGGGTTCCGGGTTTCTTTCCACGCGTCACCAGGGCGTCAGCCTGCGATCCAGTGGTGACCCGGTCCTTTACCTGTCGAATCCGGATGGGATGAGTGCCAAGATGCGGCGGCGGATGCTGGACGAACTGGCCAAGCTCAACCGGGAGCGATACGCCGAGGTCGGCGATCCGGAAATCCAGTCTCGGATTGCCCAGTACGAAATGGCATACCGCATGCAGACCTCGGTTCCGGAACTGACCGACATTTCCGGTGAGTCCAAGCACACGCTGGAGATGTATGGGCCGGAGGTCAAAAAACCGGGGACCTTTGCAGCGAATTGCCTGCTGGCCCGTCGACTGGCCGAACGAGGTGTACGGTTTACACAGGTCTTCATCCGGCAATGGGATCAACACGGCAACCTGCCCCGCGATATTCGCAGACAGTGCGGCATCGTCGATCAGCCCTGCGCCGCCTTGATCAACGACCTGAAGCAACGCGGCATGCTGGACGACACCCTGGTGATCTGGGGCGGTGAATTCGGCCGCACGATTTATTGCCAGGGTGGCCTGACCAAGAGCAACTACGGACGCGATCACCATCCGCGATGTTACACCAAGTGGATGGCCGGTGGCGGCATCAAGCCGGGGATCGTCTACGGCGAGACGGACGACTTCAGTTACAACGTGCAAGAAAACCCGGTTCACATTCACGACCTGAACGCGACCATCCTGAATTGCCTGGGAATCAATCACGAACAACTCGTTTTCAGGTACCAGGGACGGGATTTCCGACTCACCGACGTGCATGGCAAGGTCATCGGCGACCTGCTCGCCTGATCCGCTCCCACTCTCCTTTTTGGCCGGGGTTCCAAGTGATGAACCGCGTGATGCTGTTGGCTGCCGTTTCGGGCCTGCTGCTGTCGTCGGTGCCGGCCCGGGCCGAGGCTCCTCGTGTCGTCACCAACTCCCTGGGAATGAAGCTGGCTCCGATCGCGGCCGGACAGTTCCAGATGGGGGCCGAGGCGACACTTCGGGATGCCGGTGCCGATGAGAGACCGGTCCACCCGGTGCAACTCAGCCGACCATTTCACATCGGTGTCTACGAAGTCACCCAGGAAGAGTTTCGGAAGGTGATGAGTTCTTCGCCGTCGTTCTTTGCAGCCGACGGGCCGGGCAAGTCGCTGGTCAAGGGACTGGACACGACGGGTTTTCCCGTCGACCAGGTGCGGTTCATCGACGCGGTCGAGTTCTGCCGGAAACTCTCCAGTTCCGCGGCCGAGAAGAAGGCTGGTCGTTTCTATCGCCTGCCGACCGAGGCCGAGTGGGAGTACGCTTGCCGGGGCGGCACGCAGGCGGCCTTCCATTTCGGTGACTCACTGTCGGCGACACAGGCGAACTTCAATGGCAAGTATCCCTACCGTAGTCGCACGGGTCCGTTCCGCGCGAGGACGACTCGCGTGGGAACCTTTCAACCCAATGCCCATGGGTTGTACGACATGCACGGCAACGTCTGGGAGTGGTGCCTGGATTGGTACAACGTTGACGCGTACCGTCCCGCGGCTGTGGCCGACCCACTGGGCCCCCTCGAGGGTACCTCACGTGTCATCCGTGGCGGCGGCTGGTACAGCGACGCCCGAGATTGTCGCAGCAGTTTCCGTTACGCCGAACACCCCCTGGGGATCTACTACGTGATGGGGTTCCGGGTCGTGATGACTCCCCAGTCGAAGGTTTCCACCGCACTGCGTCGTCGCTGGAACAGCATTGACACGTCCGTCAAGCGGGACGCCCGGAAAATCGATGTCTCCAGCCAGGCTCGGCCAACTAGAGAGAGACTGGTGGCGGTCGGATACGAACCGTGGACCAAGTGGCGAGGGCCGCGCGGCGATGGCACGTGGAACGGTCCACCATTCCCAGCCCGTTGGCCGGTGGCCGGTCTCAAGTCACTCTGGCGAAAACCGATTGGCGGAGGCTACTCGGGGCTGATTGCGGCCAACGGTCGAGTCTACAGTCTCGAAAAGCCGAAGCAGCCTGCCGACACCGAACAGGTCGTGTGCTTCGACGCGGCCTCCGGCGAACGACTCTGGAGCCACCGCTACAAGGCCTCCTACACCGGCGTCTCGTACCCCAACGGCCCGCGAACCACTCCCACACTCGTCGGCAAACGCCTGTACACGCTGGGTGCTGTCGGCCACTTGTTTTGTCTCGACGCCATTTCGGGGAAGGTCGTCTGGAGTCACAACCTGCTCGAGCAGTTTGGTTCCAAGACTCCACTTTGGGGTTTCTCCGCGTCGCCGGTGGTGGTTGACGATCTGTTGATCGTGCATGCCGGAGGCACCCCTGCAGCCTGTTTTGTTGGTTTCGATCGGCACACGGGGCAAACTCGCTGGCAGAGCTTGTCCGATCCGCTGGGGTATGCGACACCGCTGGTGATCCAGAAAGGCCATCACCAGCAGTTGCTCTGCTGGACCCCCTCGCACGTCCGCGGCATGGATCCCAAGACCGGTAACGTCGCGTGGTCGCACGAGTACAAGGTTCACAACGGCGTCTCGATCTCAATGCCCATCTACCACCGCGGCATTGTACTGGTCAGCAACTACTGGGAAGGCGTGCAGGCGTTGCGACTCAGCGACGACCTCTCGAAGGCAACCTTGGCCTGGGAAGATCGGCGCAACCTGCGGAGCCTGATGTGCCAACCATTGTCACGAGGCGACCACGGCTATTTGCTCGACAAACGACACGGACTCACCTGTTTTGAACTCGCCACGGGCAAGAAGGTCTGGGACGACGGCAACCGCATGACGCCCAAGGGACGCAATCCGCAGGCGACCATGGTCTGGCTGGGCGAAACCGATCGGGCGGTGGTTCTAAATTCCGATGGCGAGTTGTTGCTGGTGCGGCTGTCGCCCGAGGGCTACCGCGAGATCTCCCGATCGCGAGTCATTGGCCCGACATGGGCTCACCCGGCCTATGCATGGGGTTGTGTCTACATCCGCAACGACGACACGATCGTCTGCATCGAAGTGGTGCCGGCTCCAAGATAAACTCGAGCGTTTCGCTCGGCTAACGGACTTCCCCCGTGTCGGTGGCCGGACTAGTCTGGCAACAACCGCCGGGTTCTCGGTCTCGTACTCTCCATACCACCTCCCCGACACTCGCTCGTGAAAATAGCGCTCGCACAACTCAATCCGACCGTCGGTGCCATCCGGTCCAATGCGGACCGGGTGCTCGATGCTGTCGATCGGGCCGTGTCCCAGGGCGCTCGTCTTGTGGTCACACCCGAATTGATCATCAGCGGGTACCCGCCCAAGGACCTGTTGCTGCGTGAGTCCTTTGTGGCGGCGTGTGACGCGATGGTCGAAGAACTGGCCGGACGGCTTCCAGCTGATGTCGGCCTGCTCGTCGGGCATCCCACTCACCGCGATGTCCCCGACGGCCGAGTTGCCAACGGGGCAAGCTTGGTGTTCGGCGGTCGCATCGAACAGACAATCCACAAGACCCTGTTGCCCAATTACGACGTCTTCGACGAACAGAGGTACTTCCGGCCGGCCAGCCGGCAATCTCCGATCCTGTTCGAGGGCCTCAGGCTGGGGGTGCACATTTGCGAAGACGCCTGGTGGGGCGAGCCGGACACCTTCTATCACGACCTGTCGTTACCGCAGCCCGACCCGCTTTCAGTCCTGGCTGGCAGAGGGGTCGACCTGTTCATCAATCTTTCGGCCAGCCCCTTCGAAATCAACAAGCCGGACTGCCGTCATCGACTGGCCTTACGCCACGTCGCGGCTCACAACGTCCCCATGTTGTTCGTCAACCAGGTTGGCGGCAACGACGACCTGGTGTTCGATGGACAGAGTTTCGTCGTCGATTCGAGCGACGGGCCGTCGGTCGTGTTGCCGTCGTTCCAGGAAGCGGTGACCGTGGTTGACATCAAGGACCTGCCGCCTCCGATCGAAACAACTGCCGACGATCGCGAAGCCAGCCTGCTGAAGGCTCTGACGCTGGGGCTCGGCGACTACATGAACAAATGTGGTTTCAGCGACTGCATCCTCGGCCTCTCCGGCGGCATCGATAGTGCGGTGGCCGCCTGTATCGCCACTCGAGCCATCGGGCCGTCTCACGTGCACGCGCTGCTGATGCCCAGTCGGTTCAGCAGTGATCACAGTGTCGAGGACGCGAGACTTCTGGCCGACAACCTGGGAATCGATCATCACACGTTGCCGATCGAATCCATCCACTCTGCATACTCCGAAGCCAGTGTCGTGGGCTCTGAACTGGCATCCGATCCAGCCGGCTTGGCCGACCAGAACCTGCAGGCCCGGATCCGCGGTGCACTGATCATGATCCGCAGTAATCACAACGGATGGTTGGCACTGGCGACAGGCAACAAGAGCGAGCTGGCCATCGGTTACTGCACGCTGTACGGCGATATGGCAGGAGGGTTTGCCGTGTTGTGCGACGTCTTCAAACGTGATGTCTACGGACTGGCACGACACATCAACAATGACTCCGACAACCAGCCCCCCATCCCGGAACGGACCATTACCAAGCCACCCAGTGCCGAACTTGCACCCGATCAACTCGACCTGGACACTCTGCCCGAATACCCCGTGCTGGACGGGATCCTCGAAGCGCTGATCGAGCAGGAACGTTCGGTCGAGAGTGTGTCCGAAGATTTTCCGGGCGAGACGGTTGCCTGGGTCGCCTCGCGACTGGATCGCAACGAATTCAAACGCCGCCAGATGCCACCCGGCATCAAACTCTCTTCTCGCGCCTTCGGCAGCGGACGCCGTATGCCGATGGCCGCTCGTCTGGAAACCGAATGAGACACGAATGATGAACCGCCCAGGAATCCCCACACGATCTGCCGATCTTCGTTACGGTATCGCACACCGTGACGCCACGCCTCCGGTGGGCATCTTTCATCGGTTCTGGGGAGCGGCGAACCACGACATCGCCAGTGGTGTCCATCGACCGATCCGTGTCACCGCCTCGGCGTTGGGGTCCAGGAATCTCGATGGCCCGGCCTGCGTGCTGGTCACCAGCGATCACTGCCTGCTGCGGCCTCACGACATGTCGTGGATGAGGCAAAAGGTGCTGCAGAACACCAACCTGCCGGCCGCAACGCACGTTTCCTTTTCGTTTGGACACTCGCACTCGGCCGGTCATATCTGTAGTCACCGGGCCGATCAACCGGGTGGCGAACTGATTGCCCCGTACCTTGATCTGCTGCTCGCGCAAACTGTCGAGGCGATAACCGAGGCTGTCGACGGCATGCTCCCGGCTCGAGCCACGTTCGCCAGTTCACCCTGCCAGATGGCGGCCAACCGAGATTTCCAGGATCCCGCCGACGGGCAGTTCGTCTGCGGCTTCAACCCCGACCGACCACTGGATCTTGAAGTTCAGGTCGTCCGGTTTCGGTCACTGGAGGATCGCGAACTGGGGTCGTTGGTCAGCTATCCCTGCCATCCGACCACCCTGGCGTGGGACAACTCGTTGTTGAGTCCCGACTACATCGGCGCGATGCGAGACACAGTCGAAGGCGAAACGGGCGCCGTCTGCCAGTTCTTACTGGCACCCTGTGGCGACATCGGGCCACGACACGGTTTTGTGGGCGACGTACGAGTCGCCGACAGTAATGGACGGCAATTGGGCCACGCCGCTCTGGTTGCATGGCACTCGCTCGACCACGTGGCTGGCGATTTCACCTACCAGGGACCGGTCCTCTCGGGTGCCACGCTGGGAGAATGGAAGTACCAGGGATGGGAACAACGGCAACCCACGACTCCCTTTGGTCACGAACAGTTTGAAGTCGAACTTCCCTATCGCGACGATCTTCGAGACCTGGAAACGGTCGCCGGCGAACTAGCCGATTGGGAACGGCAGGGACAGGACGCCGACAGCAGCAAGCCCGATCGAGCCGGAACGGCACGGGCCATGGCCGAACGCTGTCGCCGCGAAGTTGAACGACTCGAACCGCTCCCTTCGACCAACATGTACCCGTTTCGGGTGGACCTGTTGAGACTGGGTGACGCCATGATTGTGCTGGTCGAAGGCGAACCGTATTTCAAGCTGCTCGACGATCTCCAAGCTGCCACACCGCAGCACACGATCCTTGTCGGAGTCCTGTCTGACGGATCGCGTTGCAGCTACCTGCCAACACGCGACAGTTATTCGAAGGAACTCTACCAGGTCCAGGTCAGTCTGCTGGCTGCCGGTTGCCTGGAAACACTCCGCGATGCCATCCTCGAGCGATTGGCGGCACCGCCCGTTCCCGTGGCCTGACTAACGCTGTCGCCAGAAGACTTCTTCAGCGATCCCCAACTCGTCGAGCCGTCGTCCGACGTCGTCTCGGAAACGTCGGGCGTCGACCGGATAACCCCGTGTTGGACGGATGCCAGGGCAGGCTTCGAGCCAGAACGCGTTGAAGGCGTCCATGGCCAGTTCACGGATGTACTTGGCCAGCATCGAGGCCAATGCAACCGGGAAATGGCGCTCGGACCTCGGTTCGAAAACGACCTCCATCGTCCCCAGTTGGTAGCGACTGCACGCCGCTCCCTCCTGTTGCCTCATCACCAAACGATCGTCAAATGCTTCGCACAACAGTTCGTCGTATCGGTTGCGTCCGCCATGCTTGTCGACCTGGACGAAAGTCGGCCGACGGTCGTCCGGATTGACCAGCGTCGCCAGCAGGCCCAGGCTGCTTTGCGACAGCACGATGGCCTTGTTGTCAGTTTCGGCAACCGCCCGATTGTACACCGCGGCCGTCAACACGGTGACACCTGCGGATGGCGGTGCGATTTCAAGCTGCTCGCACACGCACCGCCACCGCGTGGCAAAACGCTCGACCACATCGTTGCTCGCCGCCGTAGGCAAAGACACGTCATCCGCAGCAAACCAGGGGACGTTTTCCAGGACGCAGTGCGGCTGTCCGCCGAGTACTTGGCAGAGTTCGCCGAGAGTGCGAGGTTGCAGCCCGCATAGCTGCAGAAACGCCAGGACGGTCGTTTCGAGGCGTTTCAGAGAACCACCTGGCTGATACACCTTTTTCGAATCGCCAACGGCGATCCGCGAACCATCGACGGGAGGTTGTCCGAGTACTGTCTCAAACTCGATCCAGCCATCAAACTCCGCGGGTTCTCCCGGAGTGTCCCAGCAGGTGGCGGCGACGACCAGCGGACCAAGATTGGGCCCGTAACCAGCTTCGTCCATCCCGACCAATCGACCCATGTGTGCCACGCTTTGAAGAGGATTCAGGGACCGACGACCGTTCCAATTCCAGCCCGCCGCCTGACCCTTCGGTCGCCCGAAAACGTCAGGAAGCCTGCCCCAATCACCGGTGCACCACGCTGGTCGTACGTGCCACCCCATCCCTGCCAGCCGACTGCAGGAATCGTTCGCACCAGTCGCAGACCCCAGTGTGACCCTGCTGGCGGTCGCTCTCTCACCAATTCCGACCAGTGGATCGCCAACTCGAAACGCCAGGCCGTTTGGTCGCTGTCGATGGCGACGAAAAGTCGAGGGTTCCACGACGGATCCCCACCGCAACTCTCGCTCACCTCGCCTCGCTCGTCGATCGTGTTCTCGTAACCGACCTGGTAGTCCCGGTCGGTGTCCAGGAAGATGGTGATTCGGTCAAACCCGGTGTGATCGGCATCAAATGTCCGTGCCGTGGCGAGTTCCGGACTCGTTGTGGTCGCGCGTTCCAGGCGAGCGGCCAGGTACAGGTACTCGTGGTCGCAGGTGGTCACGACAAAACCGCTTCCAAAGGTGGACACGGTTCGCCGGGCACTCCGTAGTCGCATTTCTGGCACAGTTTCCCAACAGGTGTCCGAGATCACTCCATCGAGAATCGGCCGATTTGTTACGGATTGGCAGAGGACCGAATCGACGGGTGGGTTACCGCTACGGTTGGCCAGCCACGTTTCCTGGATAGCGGTCGTTCGCCACGGGCCGGAGCGACCAGCCAACCGGCGATAGCAGGAGTCGGCAGTTCGATGAGAGCCTCGGGACCGGAACAGTGCGGCGAGTGTCAATTGCGTCGAGCCAGCCTCGTAGGCAGGCGTGGCGTGTTGTTTCAGTTTTCGGGCCAACCGGATAGCTTGTGCGACCTCCGCAGCGGTCATCTCGGACTGCCAGTCAGTTTTTCCGGCAATCGCCAGTGGCCGCCTCCGCGTCCTCGAGATCATTTCAGATCCGGCCAATTCCACGCCTCTGCCAGAGACACTTGGACGCGGAGCCACGAGCGTCTCCTGGTTCACGGCATGCCTGATCCGCTGCCAGCGACGTTCGCGACTGACCGTACTGGCCAGCAGGCTGCGTGTCGCAGCCAATGCGGCCTCGTGGTCGGGATACGCCTGGATCAGTTCGTTGAGCAGGACTTCGGAAATCGACAGTCTGCCTGACTCTTGAAACCGGCGTGCCAGTCGCCAGAGATGCCAACCGGCCCGTTCCGGGGACATGGCCTGCAGGAGCGGAGCCAGCTCGGCCCCCAGGCCCGTCAGTGGCCGCGCCCCGGATTCCGCCATTCTGATCCAGGCATCGATGGCCCGGGTTCGACGCCGATGGGATTCGGCCTGTGCCACGGCTAGGGCGTCGGGTTCGGCAAGCGTTCGTCGTGCGGCCGAGCCCTGGGCGAGCCCAAGGCCCTGGCAGGCCGAATCGCCATTGGCTCGACCACTCCCCTCCAACCGCTTCAGTCGGTCACCCTGCCAGTCGAGCATGTCGTCCTGAGTGCGTCCGAGCAGACTGCGATGTACCAGAGTTCCAACCACCTCGCCACGTCGACTGAGCGCCGTCTGCGAATCGACTCGGACAGCCGCGGCCACGTCGCCGTGGGTGCGTTCCAATCGGCGTCGAACGGTCCATGGCGTGAGTCCACACAATGACGAGCGGACTGCCAAGCGGGTGGGGTCGGCGGCGTAACTGGTCGCTTTTCCGATCGCCGCGTGGACAAGTTGGGCCGCTCGGTCGTCGGGATCGGCGGCGTCACAGATCACCACACTCGGCCGCCAAGTGCGAATCAATCCGGCAAAGCGGCCGACCAGCCATTCGTCCAGCCGTCCTTCGGCCGCAGACTGCCAGGATCGTTCGAGCTGGTTGGCGTTGCGAGTCAATTCGGGTTTGTCGAGCCCCAGTCGCCAACCGGCCTCAACTCCCTGGCCGCCCAGTGCACGCACCGTGCGATCTGCCCGTCGCCACTGTCCGGTGGACGCCGTGACAACGACGCCTGCGGAACGGTATCCCAGCTCCCAGCTGTCGCGAGCCAGGATGCCCAAGGGCAGTGTCGCGGTGGTCACATGAATCACCAACATCGCCAGTCGGCGCCCTGCGCCCCGCACGACCTGCCAGTGACGGCCTCGGTCGGTGGTGCGAATGATCACGCCCAGGGCCCCCACGGCCAACCCGACACCAGTCGGACTCATCGAGATCGCATACAGCGGCAACGACTGGCCTGTGGTCTGCCGTTCCCAGCTGCGTCCTCCGTCCGGGGTGTACCAAATGACCGATCCGGGCGAGCCGGCGAGCCAGGCTTCCTGTCCGACTGCGGCGACGCATCGGAATGTCATCGCATCGCTGAGACCAACCGGTAGAGGCGTCGGTGGCGTCTGCCAAGTGGTCGTTCCAGGGGGGCGGATCAGCACGGCGGCCGCGTCGCCAACCAGCCAGCCTGTGCCCTCGACCCGCTCGGCCACGTTGACTCCCAATGCCGCTCCCCACCAGGCACGGCGACCCTGAGGATTCGGATCGTCTTCGAGCAACGCACCGTCGGCCAGTTGTCCCTGCCTGAGTCCCCCGCCTGCAACGACTCCGTAGTCCAGCGACGAAAACGCCGCCGCTCGCCAGTCGTGACTACGATGGCCCGCGACCGTCTGCCAACTGGAACCACCGTCGGTCGTTATCACCACTCCGCTAGGACACCCGTCACCCCCTTCACCAACCAGGATGCCATGATCGAGATCAAAAAAATGCAGGTGACTGATGCGTATCAAGGGCGAAGCGATCGACTTCCACGTGCCGCCGCCGTCTCGAGTGGCCAGTACGACGCCATGACCGTGGCCGGGACGCTCGTCGTTGCCAGCAATCCAGCCGACCCGGTCCGACAGAAAACAGACGCTGCGGCAGGCGATGTGGCCTGGCAGTCGGAGCGGTTCCCACGTTCGACCGGAATCCTGCGATGACCAGGCCAGACCACGGTCGCCGACCACCCAGGCCAGCCGCGTGCCGACTCGTGCAACGGCATGCAGATTCGCGTCGTCCTGCTCGGGACGGACTGCAATGGATCCCCAGATTGCGTCGGTCGACGACAGCAGCAGGAGTACCAAAGAGAAGACGACAACCCGCACCCGGGGCACCTCGGTCGAGGAGATTACGGCAGCGGGACGGTAGCCGATTCAAGGGTCTGTGACGAGAGAGATCTCGAGGGGGCAGACGACCAGTGTTGGTCATTGGTTCCGGAGAGTTTCGAGACAGTCGTCGACGTCTTTCAGCGATTCGCCGAGACTTCCCTGGATGGCGAGGTCTGCCATCGAATCGCAGGGCGTCGGGTCGCGATTGATGATCACCAGTCTGGCACCGTGAGCCTTGGCCATCTCGGGAAGACTGGCAGCCGGATGGACGACCAGCGACGACCCCATTGCCACGAACAGGTCGCAAGACCGAGCCCACTCGGCACATTGCTCGAGCACAGTGGTGTCGAGCATCTGGCCGAACGAGATGGTGGCATGCTTCAACCAACCGTTGCAGTTGGAGCAAATTGGAGGAACCCCCGTCTCGAGAAACTCGGCGACTGGCCCGGTGGCCGAATCCCGCTTCCCACATTCCAGACAACTGACCTCACGGGCTGTCCCATGGATTTCGAGCACCTTGTGACTGCCCGCCGCCTGATGCAAACCGTCGATGTTCTGAGTGATCAGTCCGTCGAGATGATGTTGGGACTCCCATCGAGCCAGGATCTCGTGTCCTACGTTCGGCTGGGCATCGAAGTATTCGCTGTGAGCCTCACTCTTCTGACGCCAGTACTCGATCCTGGAATCTTCACTTGTAACAAAATCGTTGAAATCGACCGGTTGATTGTGTTCCCAGATGCCACCGGGAGATCGAAAGTCCGGAATCCCACTCTCGGTACTGATCCCGGCCCCGGTGAACACAATCGTGGATGTGGATTCGATCAGCCAGTCTGCCAGTTGCCTGGGCATCATGCGTTCCCGTCGAGCGGAGGATTGGCCGGCGTTTCCGCTCCGAGTGCCACGGCGGTGGCCGTAGCATGGCTGCGGCAATGCGAGATACTGAGCAGGTAGCCCGTGATGCCTGCCTGTTCCGAGAGTTCTTGGACTGCTCCGTGGACAAGCACTCGAGGCTGGCCACTGGGGAGCGTCACGATCTCGACATCTCGCCAAGCGATCCCCTTGGCCCATCCGGTCCCCAAAGCTTTCAGGACGGCTTCCTTAGCCGCCCAACGGCCGGCGAAATGCTGGTAACTGGACGCTCGTTTCTGGCAATAGGCCACTTCCTTTTCGGTGTAGACCCGTTGGAGAAACAACTCGCCGTGCCGTTCGATCATCTCGCCGATGCGGACAATCTCGACAATGTCAGTCCCCAGGCCCAGCATCACCAACGCGTCTCCTATTTTGGTCTATCATCCGTGGTTGCCACGAAGTGCTCGCATCGCCCTGACACGGTCTGGCCGTTGGTGGCCGACAGGTGCACAGCATAGGCATGCCATGTCGAGTCGTCCAATCCGGGTTGCGGCGCAGGGGGTTGCGGACAGGGGGTTACTCGTAGGGTTGGTACGGGTCACAGCCCGCAGGCCGCTCGGGCACGACCGAGCACTTCGGCTGCCTTTTTTCGTGCGCGAACCGCACCAGCCTGCAAGATCTCCTCAAGCCGCCCTTCCCGAGATTCCAGATCCTTTCGACGCTCGTGTGCCTGGGCAAAGTAATCCTGCGACAACTCGAACAACGCCTGCTTGGCGTCTCCATAACCGAGTCCGCCGGCACGGTACTGCGAAGCGAGTTGTTCGGCCTGTTCGGGACTAGCGAACAGCTTGAAAAGGTCGAACACGCAACAGCAGTTCGGGTCCTTGGGGGCTTCGATCGGAGTCGAGTCAGTCTTGATCGACATCACTTTCTTGCGGACCAGTTTGGCCGGTTCGAACAACTCGATCACGTTCCCATAACTCTTGGACATTTTTTCGCCGTCGGTACCCGGAACCTTGGCACTCGAATCGAGCACACGGGCCTCGGGCAACACAAATACCTCGCCATAGATCGAATTGAATCGTTCGGCGATGTCACGAGTGACTTCGATATGCTGCACTTGGTCGACTCCGACCGGCACAATCTCGCTGTCGTAGACCAGGATGTCGGACGCCATCAGCACGGGGTATGTGAACAGGCCAGCGTCGGCTGTGACACCTCGCTCCTTTTTGTCCTTGTACGCATGGCACTTCTCCAGCCAACTCAGGTTGGTGACCGTCAGCAACAACCACGTCAATTCCGACACCTCGGGAACATCCGACTGCCGAAACAGGGTGGCCTTGTTCGGGTCGAGGCCGAGAGCGAGCAAGTCGAGTGCGGCGTCGCGCGTCAGCGAACGTAGCCGTTCGGCATCGCGGATCGTGGTTAACGCGTGCAGGTCGGCAATGAAGTAGAACGCCTGGTCGTTGTCCTGCAAGGAAATGTATTGGCAAATGGCGCCGAAGTAGTTGCCCCAGTGAAAACGGCCCGTCGGCTGGATCCCGGATAAGACTCGCATCTGTTTTTTCCAGTCTGCCTCGGGTCAATGGCCTGTGGTGGCAAGTGGTGTTGAGTCGAGCGTGCCCACGATGTCGGTCACCGAATCGAGCTTCAATTCAACCAGGCACGCTTCAAGCTGATCCACCAATCTGTTGGCGAGCCCCGGATCGTAGAAATTCGCCGTGCCAATCTGTACGGCCGTGGCACCGGCCACCAGGAACTGCATCACGTCGTCGAGACAGGCGATGCCGCCGATGCCAATGATCGGGATCTCCACGGCTTGTGACACCTTCCAGACAGCACACAACGCCAAGGGCTTGATCGCCGGGCCGCTCAGGCCACCGGTGACGTTTCCCAGGACGGGTCGGCGGCGTTCCCAGTCGATCGCCATGCCCTGGTAGGTGTTGACCAGCGACACGGCGTCCGCACCGGCAGAGGCGACTGCCTGTGCCACCGCTGTGATGTCCGTCACGTTCGGAGTCAATTTGGCGATCACCGGCAAGGATGTCACGCTGCGGACTCGTGACACAACATCGGCCGCCAATTCGGGATTGGTCCCGAAGTCCACGCCACCGCTGACGTTGGGACACGAAATGTTCAACTCAATTCCCGCCAATCCTTCGGTCGATTCCAGTACCGATGCCATCGATTCGAATTCACTGACGTCGTGACCAGCTATGTTCGCGATGACTGACGTCGGCAGCTCGGACAGGTACGGCAGGTGAATATCGACAAATGACTCCAGGCCGTCGTTGTCCAATCCAATCGAATTCAGCAGGCCAGAAGTCGTCTCGACTGTCCGAGGCGGTGAATTTCCTATCCGCGGCTCCAGCGTGATCGTCTTGGGGATCACCCCACCCAAACGATCAAAACTCGCGAAAGCTTCCATCTCACGCGCATAACCAAACGTGCCCGATGCCACCAGGATCGGGTTGGACAGGCGCAGACGGTTCAGAGCGACGGCGAGCTGGGGCACGCGGGCCATACTAGTCGGCGCCTCGCGCAGCGGCAACGGTTGCTCCCAACCCGACAGACACCAGGCAGACGTTAGATGACGCCGCCGTGAGTCCGGAATGGAGTTGCCAGGTCGGGCATCTCCAGACCCCAGATCCGTTCCCAGATCCGCGGAATGTGACGCAGACCCTCGGAGACGAAGATCAGCTGCTTGGTGCGAATGTCTTGCGACGAATCGTAAATCGGGATAATGCACCCGACCGACATCGCAACCACAAAAATACTCGACAACATCTTCTTACGCATTGGACATCCCTCCATGGATGCAACAGTTCAATGGACGTTGGATGAAACGTCACGACCTTCAGATCGTGCGGATCAGCCACTGTATGTTTTGGGAGTGGTGGAGAACGCAGGTGAGTAGAGAGGAGCCGCGACGGCAAATCGAGGTGAGAGATTATTCGCCGGTGCGATGAGATCGGGAGGATTCTGTTTCGATGGCAGGCGAAGCCGACGGCACGCCTGGAGGACTGATCGGTTGAACCTGTGTACTAGATAGGCTCGATGGCGAGGGAGTGAATTCTGTTGAGGATGTGGGCTGACCTGGGGTTGAGCTTTTCGGGGAGTCGGTCGAGTCTGCTGCCAGGCCGAGTTTGAATGGAACATCGACAAGTTGCCGGATCCGTTCGGCCATCTCTTTCCCCGGTTTGAACGTCACAACACATTTGGCAGGGACGTTGACGGTTTCACTGGTCCGAGGGTTGCGTGCCGGTCGAGCGGCACGTTTCGTAACCTTGAAAACTCCGAAATTACGGAGCTCGATATTGCCGTCCCGAATTAGCGTCGCGATGATCTCGTCGAATGTGCGCTGAACAATCTCCTTGACCTTCAATTGCGTTAGATCCGCATCGGCGGCAATCGTCTTGACGATATCTTTCTTGGTCACGGTCTGGCCTGCCAATTCAACAAAACCGCCATTTCAAGCGGTTTGATGTATCTACTGTCCTGAAGCAGACTTAACCGTACTTCTAAACTCGATTTCATGTCAAGACGGTCCGTCATGGCTTCAGCAACCCACGTTGTATTTATCGGACCGTCGCAACCGTCTCGACCACTAGAATCGGCACATTTTACCAACCCGGGCAGGCTTCGTAGTCCGGTTTGTCAAAGATCGACCTCTGAAATCATTGATTCGATCGTCTCGACGTCAATTGTCGGTCCGCTTCCGATCCCTGGGCAATGTTGTTGAACCTGTGTCCACGTCTCGGGTGATTTGAGATGCGACGTCCAAAACGGCCAGTTTCGGCACTGTTGCGGTCGGACCGGATAGATGGAGCAGCGACGCGACTGCGAGTTGAAGAACGTGCAGTCTCCGTTGGCAAACTCCTGTAACGACGTCCGCCCGGCGTACGGCCGAGTGTGCATCACTCGGACTTCGCCTTCGCCATTCCCGCGGTACTCGGCAATTCGCCGAATGTCATCATCGTCGACCCAGACCACTCCCGGTGCCCCGGTGCAGCAATTGCCACACTGCGTGCATTCGAAGCACAGGCCGTCCTGATACCACGGTTCGATTGCCATGAACCGAGTTTAGGTCAAGCAACGAAACGCGTTCAACCCCGGTCGTGGTTCCTTCGTCGCCAACTACCTCTATAATTCGGGGATGCAGATTGATTCGGATCCTCCCGCTGCCCTTCGTGTTGGCGGGATCGTGTTGTGCGGTGGGCACAGTCGCCGCATGGGATCCGCCAAGTCGGCATTACCGTTTGGGCCTCAGACGATGCTCGAACGGATACTCGAAATCGTATCGGCGACAGTATCTCCCGTCGTCGTTGTCGCGGCTGCCAACCAGGCCCTGCCCATCCTGCCGCCCGGCACACTTGTCACTCACGACATACATCAGGATTCCGGCCCCCTGGCGGGCCTCCATGCCGGCCTGACCGCATTGGAAGCACACACCGACGCCGCATTCGCGACCTCCTGCGACGCACCGTTTCTGCTTCCCTCGTTGATCGACGAAATGGTTTTGCGACTCGGAACCGCAGATCTGGCAATCCCGCGAGACGGCGATTACCATCACCCGCTGGCAGCGGTCTACCGCACGGCATTGGTCTCGACGCTCGACGGCTTGCTGACCTCAGGCGTCAGACGTCCACTCGAATTGCTCGAACACGTCCAAGCCAACGAGATCGACGTAGAGAGTCTCCGCGAGGTCGACCCCGAACTCAGCTCGTTCCGAAACCTCAACACACCAGCCGATTACCAGCAGGCACTCCTGGACGCCGGCTTCACACCCCCTGCCCCGAACGATTCGCTCGACTCGTGAACACTCCCTCCCACCCTTCTCGACCACCCGGCAACGTGCGCGACGTCCGTATGACGGGGTTCTCCGAACGAGCTGTTGTCAGCGAGGTTCTCGATTGGCTGGGCCACCAGGCTGAACCACTCGGTACTGAATCGGTTCCAATCGGCGAACTCAGTGGACGTGTGTTGAGCCACCCGATTGACGCCCCCATCGATGTCCCATCCTTCGACCGGTCCGCCATGGACGGATACGCCGTCCAGGCAGCCGCCACTCACGGAGCCAGTCTCTACAACCCACTTGCATTTTCGATCGTCGGTGAGTCGTTGCCCGGTGCCGGGTTCTCGGGCTCAATCGAAGCCAGTACCGCCATCCGGATCATGACCGGTGCGCCAGTCCCGGACGGAGCCACGTGTGTTGTCCCGGCCGAGCACGCCAACGAGGCCGACGGACGTGTCGAAATCACTCGGCCGGTCCCCGAAGGACGGCATATCGGCCGGCGCGGAGAAGATGTCTCGGTCGGCCAACGACTGCTGGAAACCGGCCGCCAACTCAGACCTCAGGACGTCGCCCTGATCGGTTCGCTTGGCCTCGATCGGATCGATGTCTATCGCCAACCACGCGTGCGGCTGTTGATTACCGGAGACGAACTGGTGGCGCCAGGGGAAAGCCGTCGCGACGGGCAGATTTTCGAGTCCAATTCCCTGATGCTGGCGGCTCTGGTCCAGCGAGATGGCGGTCTGCTGGAGACAGCGCCGCCGGTCGAGTTTGTTGCCGATCAACGTTCGGCCATCTCCGAAATGCTGACTCGCCCCAAGGCGGATATCATCTTGGTTTCGGGCGGGTCCAGCGTTGGAAGCGAGGATCATGCACCGACTCTGGTTGCGGAACTGGGCGAACTGACGTTTCACGGAGTGGCGATGAGACCGTCGAGTCCCAGCGGCGTCGGCCGGGTCGGCTCGGCCCTGGTCTTCTTGCTGCCAGGCAATCCGGTGTCGTGCCTGTGTGCCTATGACGTCTTTGCCGGACTGGCGATCCGGAAACAGGGAGGACGGGGCGTCGATTGGCCGTACAGGCCGATTAACGGCGTGCTTTCGGAACGGATTTCGTCGGACATCGGTCGGCTCGACTACTGCCGAGTCGCAATAGATGACAACTCACCCCCAAACATCTTACCCCTGGCGATCAGCGGAGCCTCAATCCTCTCGTCCACGACTCGAGCCGACGGTTTCGTCATGGTGCCCGCCGAGTTGGAAGGCTACGCCTCGGGAAGTCGGATCCAGGCATGGCGCTACGACCACTGTGATCGCGGACCCGGTGATCCCTGATGTCCGGAAAACCGTCACCCGAAACGATCCAGGCAGCGCGTCAACAGCAGTTCCTGGAAGTCATGGACCGCGACACCGCGGAACAGCGGTTCCACGAGCACCTGGATCTGGCTCCGCTACCTTCGGAACTCGTTTCGTTGGCCAAGGGACTCGGTCGCGTTCTGGCCGACGATGTTTTGGCCGAAGTCGACGTTCCCGGTTTCGACCGATCCAATGTCGACGGTTTCGCCGTCCAGGCGGCCGATACGTCCGGGGCGATGGAGGAACAGCCTCGACGGTTGCTGCTCAACGACGAAGTACTCGCACCAGGACTGCAGGCTGCCATCGAAGTCACCGCCGGTACGGCAACGACGATCGCGACCGGAGCCGTCGTGCCAAGGGGTGCCGATGCCGTGGTGATGGTCGAACACACTCGAGTCGATGAGCGTGACGGTTTACTGGTCGAACAACCGGTGGCACCGGGCGCCCGGGTCACGTTTGCTGGCACCGACATCGCTCGGGGAGAAACCGTACTTCGCAGCGGTCAGCTGTTGACGTCGCGTGAGATCGGAGTCCTGGCAGCGATCGGATGCAGCAGCACGTCGGTTGTCCGCAAACCACGTGTCGCCATCATCTCGACCGGAGACGAGATCATCGCTCCGGGCGACCCGATGACTCATGGCGGCGTCTACGATTCCAACGCCGCAATTCTTGCTGCGGCCGTCGAGGAACTAGGCGGCGAACCTGTGGTGCTGGGCTGCTTCGGCGACAACCTGGAAGTGCTCCGTGACGCGATCAACGAAGCTCTGAAGCAGGACATTGTCGTGCTCTCGGGTGGCACCTCAAAGGGCGCCGGCGACCTCTCCTACCACGTTGTCAGCCAACTGCCGCCGCCGGGTATCGTGGCTCACGGTGTGGCGCTGAAGCCGGGGAAGCCCATCTGCCTGGCCGTTACCGGCAGCACTCCGGTCGTGATACTGCCCGGATTCCCCACCAGTGCCGTCTTCACGTTTCACGAATTTGTGGCACCGCTCATCTGTCGACTGGCCGGCCGATTGGCTCAGCACCCGGACCACCAAGCGGCGACATTGCCGATGAGGGTCAACTCGGAACGGGGGCGAACTGAATACCTGCTGGTGAACCTGGCACCCGGCGACGACGGATTGGCGGCCTACCCGATGGGAAAGGGGTCCGGTTCGGTCACAACCTTCAGTGGCGCCGATGGGTTTCTGACCATTCCTTCGCAAACCGAGTACCTGGAAGCCGGCAGCCCGGTTCGCGTACAACTGCTCGGACGCCGGCTGAGTGTGGCAGACCTGGTGGTGATTGGCAGCCATTGTGTTGGGCTGGATTTTCTGTTGGGAGAACTGCAACGACAAGGTTTTGCGGTCAAATCGCTCTACGTAGGTAGTTCCGGCGGCTTGGCCGCTGCCAGACGCAGTGAATGCGACGTCGCTGGCATCCACCTGCTCGACTCCGCAACCGGGCTCTACAACCGACCGTTTCTTGGCGATGACATGCTGCTGCTCGACGGCTATCAACGGATGCAGGGGCTGGTGTTTCGTTCCGACGACTCGCGTTTTGATGTCCAATCATGGGAAATCGCCTTGGAAAAGGCGATCGACGACGCTTCGCTTCGTATGGTCAATCGGAATGCAGGCAGTGGCACACGGGTCGTGATCGATCGATTGCTCGATGGAGCCCGGCCGCCGGGATTCGCCATGCAGGTGAAATCGCACAACGCCGTCGCCGCTGCCATCGAACAGCAGCGAGCCGACTGGGGAATCGGGATCGCTCCGGTGGCCGACATGTATGGACTTGGTTTCCTGCCCATCCAGCCCGAACAGTACGACCTGGTCATCCCCTTACAGAGAAATCAGCGTCCAGCAGTCCAGGCCCTACGAGCCTTGCTCGACGACCCGGCGATCCGAGATCAACTCGAGTCGCTCGGGTTCCAATCGGCCAACTAATTGCCACTCGGCGCCACCTGCCCGGCTTCGATCAGCAATCGCACCTCACGTTCCTCGTGACGCGATACGGCTTTGTTCTCGGGACGAAACCAGACCAGGTAGACGTCCAGAATCTCGTATCCGCCCAATCCGTGGTGCTGCTCGGCAAGTGACACCAGTCGCTCGACCATCTCGCCGACCCGCTGGTCGTCGTGACGTGGATCCTCATGAACCCGAAGCGTGATTCTGAGTATCTTGGGGCTCCCCTTGTGGATCTTCCTCTGACCGCCTTCAACCTGCGGCGACGAGTCCGGAAATTCCGAATCAATCGCGTTACGCAATTCCTGAAACGGGCCAGTGTGCAGCACGGTGTAGAACCAGAGTACGCCGATCAACAGGCAGCCGAACACCAGCAACCCGAGCACCACCCACGCTCCGGATGTCCCAGAAAGTTCATCGCCCGTTTCCACTCGATTCGGCTCGGTCATGACTCAATTCTCCTCGACCACACCAGCCGACTCGGTGACCGGATTGGCTTTCGCCCACCGGACCCGCCCCGCCCGGTCGATCGTAAACCAGCTGGTCCGCTCGACTTGCCCTTCAGCGTTCAACACCCCCCAGGCACGTGCCGCTTCACCGGGCAACTGGCCACGGCGACCACCGAGGTCCGACAGGGCCAGCAGTGTGGACCCATCGGGGTCGTCTCGCTTGGCCAGGTCGTTGCGTATCGTCTGAGGCAGCTGCTGGACGACGATCAGTAGAATGTCCAGATCCGATGCCGCGTTGCCCACAGGCTTCTGCAGCAACCTGTCCACAATCGGCTCGTCGGCGACCGAAACGCCATTGGCAAGAAACACCAGGTCAATCCGATGCCGACCGAGGTATCTGGCCAGTCGCACGGTTCGATTTTTCGAGTCGTAGAGTTCGAATTGCAGGTCCGGTGCGACAGCCCGAAGGCCGCCTGCCGCAACAGGTCGATTGGAGACTTGCCTGCCACCGCTTTGGTTGCTTTCCCAAACTGTTGCGGCACATAGCAACACCGCAGCAACCGGTAGGACCCAGATCAGGCGTCGACTCGACATGCTTTATAGGACCTTTTCGCAGTTGCCTGTCAGTCGTCGCCGGCTTGTGTGAGTGAATCGGCGATCACCTTGTTGAGCGCCTTGAGATACGAACGTGCACTCGCCTCGATGATATCCGTACTGACACCCTTGCCATGATAGTGCCGCCCGCCAACCACGATTTCCACGAGCACCTCGCCCTGAGCGTCCTTTCCCTTCGAAACGCTGCGAACTTCGTACTCCTCGAGCTTGGCGTCGATCCCGGTCAATCTCTCCAGGGTGAGGAACACAGCGTCGATCGGACCGTCACCCGTCGCCGCGTCACGGCACACTGTTTCCTGGTCGTCCTGCAATTCAATCGTGGCAGTCGGAATTGTGTCCGTCCCTGCCGATGTGTGCAAGCTGACCAGGGTCCAGTGATCCGTACCGCTATTAATCCGATTGTCGACCAGTGCCGCTATGTCCGAGTCGTAGATTTCCTTCTTCTTGTCCGCCAGAGTGATGAAGTCGTCAAAGACAGTTTGAAACACGGAGTCGTCGAGAGTGTAGCCCAACTGAACGACTCGGTCGCGGAAGGCATGTCGGCCGCTGTGCTTGCCAAGCACCAGGTTGGTGCCGATGAATCCCACATCCTCGGGCCGCATGATCTCGTAGGTGGTCCGTTCCTGCAGCATGCCGTGCTGGTGGATGCCGGCCTCGTGAGCGAATGCGTTCTGGCCGACAATCGCCTTGTTCCGTTGCACCTTCATCCCCGTGATACTCGACACCAGCCGACTGGTCGGGAACAACTTGCTGGTCTTGACTCCGGTACTGCACCCGAACGCGTCACCTCGTGTGGCGATCGCCATCACGATCTCCTCGAGCGCCGCGTTGCCAGCTCGCTCTCCCAACCCGTTGATTGTGCATTCGATTTGTCGAGCTCCCTGGGCAACCGCCGCCAGGCTGTTGGCCACCGCCAGTCCCAGGTCGTTGTGGCAATGAGCACTCAGGATCACCTTCTCGATGTTCGGTACATTGTCCTTCAAGTGCTGGAAAACCGAACCAAACTGGGCGGGAGTGGCGTAGCCGACCGTGTCGGGAATGTTGATCGTCGTGGCACCGGCGTCGATGGTCTTTTCGACGACCTCGCAGAGAAAATCGAGTTCGGTACGAGCGGCGTCTTCTGGAGAAAACTCGATGTCGTCACAATACTCCGCTGCTCGTTTCACCATCTCCACCGCCGTTTCCACGATCTGAGACTTGTCCATCTTCAGCTTGAACTCTCGGTGAATCGAGCTGGTCGCCAAAAACACGTGCAGCCGACGCCGTTCGGCGTCCTCCAATGACGACCACGCCCGATCAATGTCGTCGACACGACACCTGGCCAACGCACAAATTGTCGCCCGGTCGCCGTAGGTCCGAGACACCTCCTGGACGGCTTCGAAGTCGCCGGGCGACGCGATCGGAAATCCGGCTTCGATCACGTCCACACCCAATTCGACCAACGCATGAGCCACCTCGAGCTTCTCGGCCGTGTTCATGCTGCAACCAGGCGACTGCTCACCGTCGCGAAGTGTCGTGTCGAAGATCGTGATCGTGTCACTGGTCATGATTCCAGTCTCAGTGGGGAAGCCGGGTTTCAGTAACTGAGTCGGCTTAAGGACGGACTGTTGTAAGGGCAGTCGCATAACAACAAAAAACCCCGAGTCCTGCAAAAGGTCTCGAGGTGTGTCTTTGGTCTTCTGTAAGTTCAGAGTGTCGACAACCTAAGCCCTCCCACCTCTCGGGGGGATCCGTAGAAGGCCCAGCAACAATGGCTCGGTCGTTCTCATGGCCGTTGAACATCCAAAACTCGGGTCGCTCGTGAATCTAACAGATGTCAGAAGCAGGCGTCAAGTTCCTGTCGCCGACTGACGCGTTCCCGGCACCTAAGGCACCAGCAACGCCATTCCGTCGGCTCCGGTGTCCGCCGCACCGGTCAATTCGCCACTCTCTGGGTTAATGGCGACAGCGTGTACCAAGGCCAACCCGCCATGACTGCGAGGAATCCGGACCACGTCGTGCGACTGTCGAACCTGCTCGCAAACCGACTCGGGAATCCGCCGCTGACACTTGATCACGTCACCCTGGCAATCAAACCGAGGCACATGCACCGCGTCGGTGATACTCATCCCGAATTCCAGGTGATTCAGAATCACCTGCAACACCGATGTAATGATCCGAGTGGCTCCGGGTGCACCGAGCACCAGTACCGGACGCCCGTCGCGAAGGACTATGGTCGGAGTCATCCCGGTCGTGCGGCCCTTGCGGGGAGCAATGCTGTTGGGGTTGCCAGGGTAGGGATCAAAATTGACCATCGAGTTGTTGTACATGAACCCCAGTCCAGGCGTAATGACTCCGGAACTGGTCCCCAGCGAGTGAGTCAGCGAGACACAGTTGCCTTGTGCGTCGACCACACTGACATGCGTCGTCCCGGAATCGGCTTGCTGCCGCCCCACATCAATCTCTTCGCCCGCGGCGATCACTTCTCGCCAATCAGCAGCTCGGTCGGCAGAGATCATCCATTCCAGCGGAACATCGGCGAAGCGGTCGTCGGCCAGGTGCCGGTTCCGGTCGGCGAAGGCCGCCTTCATGGCCAATGACACTGTGAGAATGTACTCGGGCGAGTTGTGTCCGAGCGATTTCAGGTCCTGGTCGCCGAGGATGTTCAAAATCGCCGCCAGTGTGGGCCCACCGTGTGGTGGCTGATTGCTGACGATGGTGTAGCCCTTGTAGTTGGTCGTCACCGGTTCCTCGGACCGAGGCTCATAGTTGGCCAGATCGTCGGCCGTGACCCAGCTTCCACCGGCCTCAAGATCGGTTGCCATCGTCTCGGCCAACTGGCCGGTGTGCAGGTCCTCGGGTCCAACCTCGGCAATCCGACGTAGCGTGGCCGCATAATCTGGGTTGGTCAGTGTCTCGTGCATCTCGTAGGTCGAACCGTCGGCCTTCAGGTAGATTTGTTGAGCCGACGGTGTGACATCGAGTTTCTGCCGCGATGACGAGCCTTCGTAGAAACCGGCCGGTTCTTTCCAACGCGAAGCCATCAGCGGACCCACCACCCAGCCGTCTTCGGCGAATCCGATCGCAGCAGCCAGCAACTGGTCCCAACCGCGAGTGCACCATTTCTGGTGCATCAGCCCGAGGCCTCGTCCAATCCCCGGTACGCACACGCTCTGGTACCCGTCTTCGTTCACCTTTCCCTGCATGAAATAGCCCCAACCGTCGGGGTTGGGGCTGATCACAATGTCCTGCCACATCCCCTCGGACACACCGCTTCCAGCCACCGCCGGCGCGTCGATGATCGGGTTGGCCTCGCCGGTTTCGGCCGAAAACGACGTCATTACCATGTACCCCCCGGCTCCGCACGAGTGCGGGTCGACGAGCCACTGCACGGCCACACAGGCGATCGCCGCGTCGAAGGCGTTGCCTCCATCGGCCAGCATCCTTGCGCCGGCTTCGACGGCGAGCGGTTGAGGCGCACAGATCATCGAAGGCATATCAGGCTCCGTTGTGGAAGTCGGTCAGTCGGATTCCGAGACCTCGGCAGCGGCCGGATCGGACGCATGCTCCGATCCCGTTGGGGTCACGGTCGTGTTCAAAAACACGGTGATGGCAAACAGGAACCCGCCGCCGAGGTTCAGCCACAGGGCCGGGTACAAGAGCATTGCGGCCGAGGTGATGAACATGGCCCGTTGCCACCATGATGCCTCCTTGCGGCAGAAACCTGCGATCCCGGCAGCCAGCGCGATCACTCCGATAACCGCCGTCGTCACCGACAACGTCAGTTTGTCCCAAGGCGCATATGCAGCCTGGGCTTGCTTCAACAACTCGGCCGCCTCGCCAGGTCGCCCCGCGTCCTTCGCCGCAATCCACGCATCCCACTTCGCCCCATCCATCAACAACAACGCCGGCCGATAGACGAACATGAACGGCAGAGTGAAACCGACCAGCGAGAACCGGAACGCAGCCAAACCGGTTCGCATGATGTTCGCCTTGGCGATCGACGCACTGGCATAAGCGGCCAACGCCACCGGTGGAGTCACCATCGACATCATGCCGAAGTAGAAGATGAACAGGTGAGCCGCGAGTGGGATCACTCCCAATTCGCCCAAAAGCGAACCCATCAGGGTTGCCATCAGCAGGTAGCAGACCACCGACGGCACGCCCATCCCCAACACGATCGAACAGGCCATGATGCCCAGCAGGGCCAGCAGAAGATTGGTCGCCACGAGGCTCTTGATCACTGCGCTGAAGTCCGTCGCAATTCCGGTCTGCTGAACGACTCCGATGATGATCCCCACGCACGCACTCGCGGCAACCAGCGACACACCATTCTTCGCCGCTCTGGACATCGCCGACAACATCGACGGTCGCCACGAACGTGCACACAACCCGAACACGAACAATCCCATTGTCCCTAGGATTGTCGAGTTCAACAGGCTGCCCATCATTGCGCGTCGTGTGATCGCCTGCACACTCGGATCCGTCCACGCTCCGGGCTGATACGCCGAGAGGAACGAAGCAAGATCATCGGGCAACCACGCAGACCACTTCCATTGCAACTGATTGACAAGCACCACCAGGGCGAAGGTCAGGATGGCCGAAGCTCGAGTTTTCTTCTCGAGCGGAAGTTCCCGGCGAAACACCGTGCAGACCATGATCACCATCAAGGCGCCCGAAACAGCCTTGAATGGCGTGTAGGAATCCAGCAGCAAACCGATCAGCGCAACCAACGCTCCGGAAAAGACCGTCGCTTCGAATTTCGAAAGTTCCTTGCGAGGCATGCTGTCGGTTGCCCGAGCAGTCTGACCGACACGTCGCGAGTAGAAATGCACGATCATCCAGATCGAGAGGTAGTAGAGGATGGCCGGAATCGCCGCTGCGGTGGCCACTTGTACAAAGGTCACGTTCGGTTCGACAATCTCCAGCATCATGTAGGCTCCGGCGCCCATCACCGGAGGCACCAGGGCACCGCCGGACGCCGCAGCGGCCGTGATTCCGGCGGCGACATGAGGCTTGAAGCCGACGTTACGCATCATCGGGATCGTGAAAGTCCCGGTCGTTACCGCGTTCGCTACCGCGGAACCTGAAAGCGAACCCATCAAGCCACTGCCCAGCACCGACACCTTGGCCGGTCCGCCCGGACTGCCGCCGAAGATGCGTTCAGAAAAATCAATGATGAACTGAGTCGCGCCAGACATCTCGAGAAAGGCACCGAATACGACGAACAGGAAGACGTACTTGAACATCACACCAGCCGCCGGACCGAAGACGCCCAGGGTCTGGATGTACGTCGTGCTGACGATGTCGGCGGCATTTTGACCGGAGTGTGGTAGCAGCCAGTCGGGCATCTCGGGCCAGTCGTATGCGATCGAACCGTGGCAGTAGTAGGTGTGGGCCACAAACGCCAATGCCAGTGCCGGAACAATCCAACCGATTGCACGCCGAGTCGACTCGAACACCAGAACCAGACCGATCGCACCCATCAGGATGTCCAACCGTGTCTCGCTGCCAGCACGATCGCCCAGCGATTCGCCTCCGGCCCACCACGACCGGAACGTCGGTTCGAGTTGGATCACCACGTAACCACAGGTCACGACAACGGCCAACGCGAAGATTGTGTCGAGACATCGAAGCGATTTCCAATCCTTCAACTTCGCGTGGAGCGGATTCACCAGAAAACAAATCACCAGGCCCATCATGATGAACAACGCCAGTGCCGACTGCTGCTGCAGCCGCGGGTAGTTCATCTCCAGCACCGTGAACAGGCACAACGCCACGCCGAACACGGTCACGACGCCCTGCCGGAGTCGTTCTCCGAGGGCGACCTCGTCGACGGCTTGGGCACTGGTCTGCCGATTCACTTCGCTTCGGTATCCTTCGGCTCGGCAGCCGTATCACCAGCACCGGATCCGGGTTCGTCCTGACTCTTGGGCCAGATCCCAACCTCGCGGTAGAAACGGATCGCTCCAGGGTGGAAGTCCGTTCCCGTGTACCGGGCAGCATTCTTTTCGTTGATCGCTCGACCGGCCGGATGCTTGCTCGCAATGTCCGCTCGGTTCTCCCAGATCGTCTTGGTCAACTGGTACGCGACGTCGTCGTCCATGCCGGCCGAAGTGATCAGGTGCATCGATCCCACGTTCAAACTCTCGAAGTCTTCGGTCAAATCCGAATACTTGTCCTTCGTGACCGTAAACGGCTGGAAGAACTCGTAATCGACAACCAGCTGAGTCCGGGCCTTGGCGTCGTAAGGGATGAAGACAATCTCGTGGGAACTGCACGCCTGGGTAATCGATCCGGTTGGCACCGCTCCACCCAGAAAAGCCGCGTCAGCATTGCCGTCGGCCAACAGGTCCACGGCACCGCTCTGAGTATTGTTCAGAGGCGAGAAATCCGCATACGTCAGCCCGTGCCCCTTGAGCAGCGGGGCAACAAACATCTCGAAACCGGCTCCCGAAGGCCCCACCACAACCCGTTTACCCTTCAACTCGGCAATGCTCTTGATGCCTGTCTCCTTCCGAGTGATGAACATTGCCACGTTCGGAGCCAACGTGACTATCGCTCGAATGTCGTACTTTTTGTCCCAGCCCGATTCGCCGCGCACAGCGAAATAACTGATCGCCGAATTTGACAACGCGAGTTCGAGCTTGCCATCTTGAATGCCGCGGATGTTCGCCTTGGACCCCTTGGTACCCTTGGCCTGCACCTTCCAATTGTTGTCGCCCTTCTGCTCGTTCAACACCTCGGCAATCGCACCACCGACGACGGCAAATGCGCCGCCCACCGGTGCCGTCCCCATGCTCAGAAACTGACGACGCTTCGACTTGCCTTCCCCGGTCCGACCGTCGCCGCCGCCTTCCTCGTCGCTGTTGCAACCTGGTCCAAGCAGCACCAGGCAAGCCAACAGGCACAGAACTCCGCCAAACGTGTGTTGTCGATTACGCATCGATTCCGTCCTTTTGCACCATGGCCGACCGCATCACGGTCGAGAGTATCCAGACAATGGCCGGCCCATCGGACCCCGACCGATGCGATCCTAACATCCGCTCAGATCGCTCGCCACCGATCTCACCATCCCCCACACCGCAGACCCACTCAGTTTCGCGTCGATTCGTCCCCGGTCGGTTCCGATGAGTGCCCGTGTGCATCTGCTCCAGCAGTCATCTCTGCCGCCGCAGTCTTGGGCGACGGCTTTTGCCCGGGTCCGTGCGGAGTATTCGACGCCACGAGAACGATCCCCACTCCGGTCACCAGGATCCCGATGCCCATCATCGGCTTCATTCCGCCATGGACAATCGAAGCGTGAATTCCGACAACGGTCACGGCACCGCCAAAGACGATCGGCATAATCAATTCGGGGATGGGCTTGCCATCGAAGGTCGACATCGCCGACGTCAGGCTCAAGGCTCCCAACGCTCCCAACACCCCGGCAGCAAACCCCCAGGTCAATGCGGGAGACTGACTGCCGGAAAACGAAAAGCTGTCGCCCTTGACCTTCATCATGATCAGGCCACCGATGATGGCCAACACGAGGTACGCCAAGCCGATCCCGACATACGGCTTGAACGGGCTCCAGCCTTCAGGAGGCGGAGCCGGAGGCGATCCGGGAGCTCGCGAGAACTGCAGGGTTGGGCCATACAGGCCCCAGCACAGAGCCGTCCCCAAGGCAAACAGAATCGGCAACTGGTGTTTCATGAAAGTCCTTTGGGCTGGCAGTTTCGTATGTCGGTGTCGAATCGTCATCGACGCGAGCCGCTTGGGTCTGGCACCGGGCGGTTGGCGACATCCTAGAGTGTTCCAGACGTTGCTGCATCCCTGCCACGAGTCACAGGGAAGATCGTCGTCACTCGCTTCGAAGCGAAGCCACAACCGGCGTCCGCATCGCCTCCGACACGGCCAACGTGGCAGCCAGCATGCCGACCACAACTACGATCGACAGCAGTCTCGCCAAGCCAACTGCCAGATCACCGACATTGGCACCGGCCGTCAACAGGTGTGGCAACATCGAAAACAACGCCGCTGCCGTTCCACTCAACAGCCCCCAAAACAACAAGAACGCGTTCTCGCTGAGGACCAGCCATCTGAGCCCCGATTTCCGAAACCCGACGGCTCGTAACAAGGACAATTCGCTTTGCCGCTCGAGCACGTTGCGCTGCATGACCGTCGCCAATCCAATCGTGCCCAGTAACAACCCCAGTCCACCCAAGACCTGGAATGTCGCCAGGTACGTGTTCTGGACCGCAAGGAATCGACCCAGTCGCTCGACCACAGGCTCGGCATCGAATCCATACTCGCCCAGTTTCGATTCGAGCAATGCGGCCTGGCCGCGACGCACTCGGTCCAGTTCACCAAGATCTCTCGGCAACTCGCCGGCCCCGAAGCGTGTGTCACCTACCAGGAAATACCGAAACCCCACCTCGCCGGGAAAGGCCTCCCGAAAATGAGTTTCGGACATCACCAGCACGCCCTGAAACACGCTCGCGTCCAACATTCCGACAATTTCGAGCCAGAATTCTGGTGCCTCTTCATTCGGATACCCAATCCGGTCTCCCACCGCCTTGTGCAGACTGTACTGCAATGTGTTCATGTCGCCGATCACCGGGAAGACCGGCAATCGGTCACCAGTCCGATCGCCAACATCCACGAAAGGCGTTTCTTCGAGCAAAACCCACGGGTTCGACTCACTCGCGCCTACAAAACGGAAGCCACCCCGGTCGATCGTTTTGCGAGACATGCCAAGAATGGTTGGGAGTCGTGTCTGGTAGAGGTTCAGGCAACTGGATTCTTCGCCCGGTTTCATCCGAAACGAGTGCAAGTCGATCGTCTGGAGCATCGACGTCGAGCCGGCGTCTGCACTTTCTCGAAATTCGAGTTCCGCCCGCCCTTCAGACGTTCCTGGATCAAACACGATCGGTTGGCTCGATTCGGCCACCAGTAGGAACCCCCCTCCCCCTGTGCCCGCATCCGGCCATTCGGCGACTGGGTCACGTTTTCCGGCTGCCACGGCTGTGATCAGGAACGCGGCCGAAGCAATCATCGCCACAGACAGTACGCTCCGCGATCTGTGCCGCGCGGCGTTGCGAAACCCGAGTCGTGTGAGTGCAGCAATCCCGCGTCCTCCGATGCCTCCATCTCGGCCCGACGCCAACACGACAGACAAACCGCCCAAAGACGCCACCAGCAGAGCCATCCCCATCACGAAGAAGACCACGATACGAATCGACAGACCGGAAAACGCTTCCTGCGACAACACCCTGTCGGGAATCGCCACGCCGCACGCCAACGCGACAAGGGCGACTGCCGTCGCCACCCAGAATACGCGTCGACTGCGGCCGACCACCCACTCCGTACCCTCGCCGACCCGAACGACTCCGGCCAACAGGTCTCTGGCCGGTAGTTTCACCAGTCCTCGCACCGAGACGACAATCGCCATCGTGGCAACGGCCGCCGAGATGCCGAATCCCGTCACCAAGCTTGCCACTCGCACATCCACCTCAAGAAACGACGTACCCACGGCTCCGACCCACCAGTGCGTCAGCCCGTAAATCATCAAGCGGGCGTAGCCGATCCCAACCGCCGTCCCGACAGCACCTCCCACCGCAATCACCGCCCCACCTTCGGCGACCAGCATCAACAGTACCCAACGCGGCGACACGCCCAGCGCCAACAGAAGACCCGTACTCCTGACCCGCCGCTCGACACCCAGCCGAAACAACAAGCCGACCAGGATCGTGGCTGCACCGATCAGGAACACACTGAAGCCGATAAACAGGCCGCTGAACGGTGTCGTGCCACTCGCAGCCTGCACTCCGTGGTCCTTGATCGCTTGGACCGACAGGCCGAGCGAACCCAGGTCGACACGTCGTTCGATCCGGTCTATCGCTTCGGCAATCGCAACCGTGTCGGACGGATCGACAGCCATCCGCAGCGACGTGGCCGTACCGTAACGACTCTGCCACATCGAGCGAGCCGTCGCGTAGGTCACAAACGCCTTCGGAGTTGCCCGGTAGTCGTCCCAGTACTCGTCGTCACGCTCGGTCAATGCATCGAGGTCCATCTGGAATGGCTGACGCCAGTCTCGAAATGTTCGGACATCTGTGATTCCCGGTACATGAGGCGTCAGCCCTCGGTCGTCCACCGGGCCGGACAAGTCGGTCACCGCATGTACTCGGAATGTTCGCTCCTCTTCCGGCAGTTCCCCGTGCGACCCCACCAGGTGATAGCTCATTGTCAAACGCCCGCCGGCAGCCAGTCCCAGGTCGTCTGCCAACCAGCGGTTGATCACGATCGCGTCGTCGGGCAAATCGGACATCACGTCCGCCAGGTCAACTCCATCACTGCCGACACCGCCAATTGGCCCGAACGGTGCCTTGGCCACCTGGTCGGGGACCAGCCCCGCGACGATCGAGTACATCGAATACCGGTCCGGTTGACTGGTGCTGGAGAGGCGATTGGCCAGGTGGACGAGCACTCGCGACCGACCGGGGACACCGTCGCACGCTTCGACGATCGCGTCGTCGAGTACCATGCGGTTACTCTCCAAGGCCACGTATCCGTGTTTCTCCAGTCGTCTCAGCGACAGCCCCAGATCGTCGAGGTTGGTTGTCCGCCCCAGAGCGTCCTGCACCACAGTCGGAGTGCTGCCAGCCACAAACAGCGAATTGACGCGGGCGGGATATTGGTCAAAGCGTCGTTGTTCGCGGTTCCGTACGCGCCGGCGATTGAGAACGAGGCTTTCCTGCAACGTCTCGAGTGCCACGTAAACGAGCTTGGGTAACTGTTGACTGGGATGAAGGTCAAAGCGGCCGACGCCTCGCTGTGCGGCCGGGTCATCGGAGCCCACGACACCGGAAATCCGCAACGGCAAATCAACCGTGTCGTTGTCCCGGTCACCAAGCAACGTGTCGCGAGGAATCGCGTTGGGCAATTCCATCCACAACCGAACCGAGTCACCGAGGACCACTCGCCGTCCCAATTGATTGGCAACTCCTTCGGACAGCACCACTTCGCCCGGCTTGGGCGGCTGCAAGTCTCCGTGTTGCGTGAGATCCCAAAACCGATTGTCGACGCCGTAGACCATCACGTTTCCGACACGTAAACCGGAACGTTCTCCAACCGACTCGGCCCCTCCGGTTTCCAGGCTCGCTCGCATCATCATCACCGGCGCCACTTCGACATCGCCGCCGATGGCGGCTTTCAGGTCCGTGGCCAGTTCCTCCCGAACAAACCGGTCACGGCCTCCGATCGCCATGTCGATCCGGCCCAGCCGGTCCAGGTGCATGTCGAGCAGGCTGGTTTGCACCGAATCGCCGACGATTAATGCGCCCGTAATCACCGCAGTGGCTGCAATCACTCCCAGCCCCACCGCAAGATTCGCTCGCCAATGGTGACGAAGCGTCGCCAGTAAAAACGACCCACAGGTCATCCGCCGGCCTCCGAACCGGGCCCGATTTCGATCAACCGCCCATCGACCAGTTCGCCACGCCGAGCAAACCGATTGGCCAACTCGAGGCTGTGCGTCACACAGATCAGTACGGCAGCCTGTTCTCGTGCCAGCTCCAACAACAGCGTGCCCACCGACACAGCGGTCTTCTGGTCCAGGTTACCGGTCGGTTCATCGGCCAGCAGCATCGACGGTTGGTTGATCAGAGCCCGGCAGACGGCGACTCGTTGGCGTTCCCCACCGGATATTTCGGCCGGACGATGGCTGCTGCGATCCTCCAGTCCAACACGTTCGAGCAACTCCATCGCTCGACTGGCGTCGTCGGCCTGAACACCGCCGGAAGCCAATAAGGGAATCATCACGTTTTCCAGGACCGAACACTGAGGAAGCAGGTGGTGATCCTGAAACACAAACCCGACTTTCGAGTTGCGGAATTCGGCGATCCCCGCTTCGTCCCGGCCAAAGGGGTCCAGACCCTCGACCAGCACATCTCCGGCCGTGGGTTGATCGAGCGTGCCAATGATGTACAGCAATGTGCTCTTGCCCGACCCCGACGGTCCGGTCACCGCCAATTGATCGCCGGCCTCCATCTCGAGATCCACACCGTTGAGTACCTCCAGAGGCGACCCGCCGCTATGAAATGTCTTGTGCAGGCCGCAAACCTGCAGATGAGGTCGTGTGATGGTTGGATCGACTGACACCTCGTTACTCCACTTCAATCAGTGTGGCCAACTGCGACTTCAGCTCAACTGGAATCTCGATCGCTAGCAGCGACTCACCCTCTTGAATCTCGCAGCAGACGGTCTTCATCCGACCGCTGGCAATCCTGTCGTCGCCACGGCGAAACTCGTATTTCAGCACCAGCGACGAGCGTCCAAGAGACGCGACTCGTACCAAAATCTCGAGTTCGTCTTCGAAGAAAGCCGGAGCATGGAACTCGCATTCGGCCGCCAGCCGCGGCCAACTCACGGTTCGACCATCGTCGTCTCGGTTGAGCACGGATGTACCCAGCGACCTGAGAAATTCGTGTTCGACCGACTCCATCATTCGGTAATACGTGGTGAAGTGGACCAGGCCGGCCATGTCAGTGTCGGCAAACTCGACTCGCCGCGTCGTCGTGAAGGCCACGCTCATGGCAGGCCCCCCTCGTTGCCGGACACCTTGGGGAAGAACTTGTTCAAGATCGCGTCGGACGGAGGCCGAGTGGACCACGACACGACGATCAGGACGACGGCTGGGACGAGCACGATCGCCGCCACCGGTAACATTCCCAGGAACTTGTAGCGAGGATCCGGTGGATACCCGCCCATGTCGCCGAAGAACAATGTCAGCCACGTTGCCACCATCGCCACCACGCTGGCAGTGGCACCGGCCAGCGTCAATCGTCGCCAGTACAACGCGGCCAGGACCAGTGGCACCAACCCCGAGAATCCGGCGAAACACCACAGGCCCAGATCGAAAATCGCCGCCGGTGCCCCAAGGCTCAACAGGTATGTCACGGCCACAATTGCCACGATGAACCACCTGGCCATTCGGACAACTCGAGTATCGTCGATATCGCGACGACCCGTTCGACCGGCCAACACGATGTCATTTGTGAACATCGTGCCCAGGCACAGGAACTGGCTGTCCAGCGACGACATCACCGCTGCCAGGATGCCGGCCGACAACAACCCCGACAGCACCGGGCCGGCGACCCGAGACACCAGGATTGGCAGGACCGTGTTGACGTTCTCCGGGGGCGTCGTAAACAACGGCTGACCATCGATGACCGCCGAGGTTGCCCACGCACCGACCATCACGCACGGAGCCCAGACGATCAGGATAAACAACGGATGAACGATAACCGGTAGCTTGAAGGCCGAAGCACTCCTGGCCGTCAACCAGTGCTGAAACAGGTGAGGAAACATCCCGGCCGAGAGCGGGATCAACAGGAAACTGAGAAAGAACAAACGTGGCGGTTTCATCACGAGCTTTTCGGGATGCGACTCGAGTACCCGAGCCGTAGCACCCTGAAGACTCTCGAGAAACGTCTCGCCACCGCCAATCTCGCGAGCGATCACGACAAAGGTCACAACACCTAAAACCATGAACACAGACGTCTGAAATGTGTTGGCCCAGGCCGTACCACGCATTCCGCCGGCAAACACGTAACCCAGCACGACCAGGCAGATGACCAGCGAACCGAGCCAGCCAGGAACGCCGTGACCGGCCGACGCAAACATCTCGTCAAACGTCCCTCGCGTCACTCCATTGATCACAGCTCCGGCGCCCAGGACACCAATCAACAGGTATGGGATCACCAGACCTACCAGTACCGGAAACAGCAGGAACCCGAAGGTATGCGAACCCAATCGGTCGCGGAAGTACTCGACCTGCGTCGTGTAACCGTGTTTCTGGCCGAGCGTCCAGAGTTTCACGCCGATCACAAAGAAACACAGCGAATGGACGATTCCGCTCGACGAGGCCATCAGGCCATAAACGCCGATTCCCAACTGGTACGACTTGCCCGTCGAACCCACCAAGGCAAATGCGGTCATCGTGGTGCCAAACAGCGACATCAACAACAACACCGGACCAATCGAATGGCTAGCCAGCAGATAGTCACGACTCGTGCCCCGGGACTTCCGGGATGCCACGACACCCAGGGCCAGCAGCAGGCTCAAGTAGCCGATAATGATGCTCAACTGCGTCACGAAACGTCCTCGTGAGACACCACCTCGGCATCCGACGAATCGGCAGGCCACGCGACAACCGTTCCGATCCACCACACTGCGACGGCCAACAGCGAAACAACGATCTGGTAGCACAGTGGAACAGGCAGGAAATCCAGGACCAAGGTACGGGAGTCCCAGAATCCAGGGTATTGCTGCACCGCCACCAGCAGGATCACGCCGATCCAGAATCCTCGACGGCACCAGCGCGGTGCCCCATCCTCACGACTCGACATGATTCAAGTCTCCTCGCTCGCCGATTGCATCGTTGCGGCTTCATCGTCCAAGGGCGGCACGACGTCGCCCATCGCTTCAAACAGTGCGTCAAGCCCTGGTTCCCAGACATGACCCATCAGGATGTTGGCCAAGTGCTCGATGCACTCGGGGTGTTCACGCAACAACGATCCAAAACTGAATCCCGGAGTGTAAAATGCGTAGACGAGTTTCTGGAAGTGCATGACGCCCGTGTCGTATTCGTCCTTCCAACCGCCCAGCCTCTCGCCCGATACGTCTCCGGCCGCCAAGCCGGCGATGATCGCATCGGCCGCCATTTCGCCCGATTTCAGGGCCAGGAAGACTCCGGTCGAATAGACCGGATCGAGAAACCCGACGGCATCGCCGATCAGCACCCATCCGTCTCCGGCCGCTTGAGACGACTTGTAGCTGAAGTCCCGAGTTGTCCGGAGTGGGCCTTCGAGTGACGCGTTGGCGAGCCGGAGTGTGATGGCCGGGCAGCGAGCTATTTCGCGTTCCCAGACCGACTCGACATCGCCCCCCCCCTTGGGGAACAGATATCTCAGGCTGCCCGTGCACCCGACACTGACCATGTTGCCCGGAAGTGGGATATACCAGAACCAGGACTTCTTGCCCTCGGTCTGAAGAATGATCGTGGCCCCCTCGTCTCGCCCCTGATCACGTCGGGCGTTTCGAAAGTAACCCCATACAGTCGCCTTCTGCAGGAGTGGGTCGGGTTGCTTCAGATTTCTTCGAGTCGCCAGGAAGGCCGAGAGCCCACTGGCATCGATCACAACCCGTGACCTCACTAACACCTCGTCGCCACCTCCCTCGACACCACGCACTCGTACGCCAACCGCTCGGTCTTGCTCGAACACCACCTCGGTCACCTGCGCCCCGGTGACCACCTCGGCCCCTCGTTCTCCGGCACACTCCAACAGCATTCCATCGAACTCGTTGCGCCAGACCTGCCAGGTTTGTGAACTCTCGTGAGGCCGAAACTTGTCGAAATAGAATGGACGTGTCTCTTTTCCCGTCTCGGTGACGAACTGCACGCTGAACTTTCGGGGATAGGCACTCTGACGAAGCCGATCGATCAGGCCGAGTCGTTCGAGAATCGAATAGGTGGCCGGCACCAACGATTCGCCCACGTGGAACCGGGGTACAGACTCGCGTTCGAAGACCACAACCGAGTGCCCGGCTTCGGCCACCAGGGCGGCCGCCGTGGCACCGGCCGGTCCGCCGCCGATCACAACGACGTCAGGACTCGAATGGCTCAGGCTCTCGAGCGACTTCATCACGCTAAACAACTTCCTGAATTGGTGCGGGAATCTCGAGCAGATCGACCGCCGGGTGACGGTTACAGAAAATTGTTGCCAGTCGACCGTAGGTCACTCCACCCGATTCCATCTGCAACAACTCGGCCAACTCGTCTCCCACCGTGATCTTCAGGATCGCGCCCAGGTCGATGTGACGCAACACGTTGTGGTTGATCAACACCCGCCCCAACGGTGTCGCTCCGGAAACGATCTCGTCACGGACTTCCGGCGTCACGTAGTGAAAATTGAAGCGGACGATCCCGAATTGTACCACCTGGCTCGTCCCGGCCTTCAACAACACGATCTTGCGGCAATACAACCCGTCTCGCTCCACCTGGTCGATCACCCGCACCTCGACCGGACTGCCATAGTGCTCTTCCATGGTCACGGTCATGTGGTTGTCGTGCACCAGCATCCGCCGGTAGACCTCCGGTGTCAGAGCACCCGGCAGGTGCTCTACCGATTGGACCAGTTGGGCGCCGTCGCCAAACAGCCCGACTAACGAATTGAGTTCGTCTTGAGGATTCACGGCCGGTCCTGCGGAACTCGTTCCTAGGTGTAGCGAACTCGGCGATGCTCCGACTCGAAATACTCGGGCAACAGACTGTCCGCCTGTAGCAGTCCGCGTCGAGTCAATCGTACGTGCTGGCCGTCGATTTCGAGATACCCGGCCTGCTGCTGATTCGTCAGTGCCCGCCCAAATACTTCCAGCGTACTCACCTGAAACTTCGCATCCAGAGCCGAGGTGTCCACCACTCCCTCCTTCAGCTGCAGCACGAACTCGCGAATCAGCCGCTGCAGTGCCGTCGGACGCATCGCACGATTGATGGGCAAACGTCCTGCGATCACCTCGGACTGGTACTCCTGGAGCCCGTCCAGATTCTGATAGTGCACGCCCTGAAAGTGTCCAAAACTCGAAACGCCCAACGCCAGGATGTCTGAACCGCGGAACAGGTTGTCGCGGTACACGAACCGGTCAGTCTCCGGGTCGCTGACCATCTCGTTGCCACTGGATACGTGATAACCGGCGTCGACCAGTCGGTCCATCGCCTCGCTCACCCATCTCCGCTTTGTTGGCCAGTCTGCCACCGGCGAAGCCACTCCCTTGTCGGTCATTTCCTGCGAATACACGGTGTTGAACGGGAGCTCCATCTGGTAGATCGTGATGTTCTTCGGAGCCAACTCGATCGCCTTCTCGACGCACGACTGCCAATTCGCCTCGGTTTCGCCCACCATGCCGGCGATCAGGTCGATGTTGACCTGAGGGAAACCCACCTGCTGAATCCAGTCATAGGCCCGGAAGATCTCAGGCGAGAGATGGGCTCGACCGTTCTCTTCAAGAATCCCGTCGTCAAAGTTCTCGATTCCCAAGGAAACGCGAGTGATGCCGATCTCGGCCAGAGTCTGCAGTTTCTCGAGATTCAGGGTGCCCGGTTCGCATTCAAAAGTCACCTCGCGAGCCGTTTCCCATGTAAAGGATTCAGCCAGCGAGTCTCTGAGGAACCTCAGCTGTCGCGAACTGAGATACGACGGCGTGCCGCCACCGAAGTAGACAAACTCGAGCGGTCGGCCGGTGACTGCGGCACGGCCGGCCACCATCTTCGCCTCGCTGGCCAACGCATCCACATAGTCGGCAATCGCTGTGGCATTCTGGTTCGTGTAGACCCGGAAGTAACAGAACTTACAACGTTTCCGACAGAAAGGGATGTGCAGGTACATTCCCAACGGAACCTCGTCGGGTTCGGCCAGGTCCCATGCCGAATTGATATCGGCGACCGCCTCGCTGGTCCATTGCGAGTATGGTGGGTAGTTGGAAATGAAGTAGCTGCCGACTTCGGTGGTACTGCTGGTGTCGGTTGACATCACTTTGCCCCAAAACACAAGAGACGGCCTTGAGTCCCTTCCGAACCGATCAGCAGTCGTCCTTGCGCCACCGATGGAGCGGCGTTGAAGTCGGATTTCCCGCGGTACTTCCACACGCCCTTACCGGTTTTCAAGTCGACACCATAGACGTTCTTGTCGGCTGATCCGAAATACACGCGTCCGCCGGCGATCACCGGCGAACTGTTGACCTGGGCACGAGTCGCGAAGACCCAAATGCGTTTGCCTGTCCGGCGATCGATGCAGTGCACCCGCTTGTCTTGACTCCCCACGACGATCCGATTGCCAAGGATCGCTGCCGAGGCATGGTAGGGCTGCATTTTCTGAGGGTCACTGTAGCGCCAGACGATCTGCTGTTTTTTCCAATCCACCGCCAGAAACTCGCCGTCATGAGTCCCGACGTAAAGCATATTGTCGACGACGGCTGGAGACGCGATCATGAAACTGCCCAACAGCATGTCGTGTTCCTGCTTGCCTGTCTCGATGTTGATCATCCTCAGATGCTGATCGCAGCCGGTCACAAACGTGTACTTGCCGGCGATAGCCGGTGACCCGTTGATCCGATCGGCTGTCTCGAATTTCCACACCGTATTACCGGTCCTGGTGTTTAGGCAATACAAGTTCGCGTCGTAGGACCCGAAGATCACGCGGTTTCCCACGACGGCCGCCGAACTGTTGACTTCTGCCGACGTCTGGAATATCCATCGCTTCTTGCCCGACTTGCGGTCCACGGCGTGAAAGACTCCGTCCTCGTCCCCGACAAACACCGTGTCGGACGACAACGTCGGTGCTGATGGGAAGCCAGGAATGAAAGTGTCGGCCTCGGGCTTCGGAGCCGAAAGGTACTTCCACAACAACTTGCCAGTCTTCAAGTCGAGGCACAACAATTCGCCACCCAGAGTCGACGCATACACGCGACCTGCGGCCACGGCTGCAGCCGACGTGAACACCATTCCGTCGGGTATCGGTTGAGACCACAACAGCTCGAGTCGATCGGGCAATGGCGAGTCGGCGACACCGAGCAGCTGGTGACCGTTGCGGAAATTGGGCCACGACGAACCTTTCGACGCACTGGCTGGCTTCGAAGCCACTGACGTCGAGGCTGTATGTGCCAACGCCATGACACACGTGCCGACCACCGTGAGAATCAGCACGATTCTGTTCGAGGTGAGGCGCATTGGTACAGCCCTTTCAAAGTCTCGGCCGAAACCGGCCTGGGATTGAACTTGCCCGTCCACTGGTCAAAAGCCTCGGCCGCCAATTGGTCCAACAGATCGTCTCGAATATCGCATTCCGCAAGCGTAGCTGGCAATCCCGCATCACTTCGCATCCCCTCGACTACGACCGCCAGAGTTTCGCCCGAAGTCTCGTTGCCCAACGGCTCCAGGCCGACAGCAGCGATCAGTTCGGCGTAAACATCGCCAACGGCCTCGTGGTTGAAACGAATCACGTGTGGCAAAACCAGACCGATGGCCACTCCGTGAGTCATCCCGTAATGCGCAGACAGCGGGTTGGCGAGAGCGTGGGCGGCTCCGAGCATCGAGTTCTCAATGGCGGCTCCCGCCAGGTGGGCTCCATACAGCATCTCCTGTCGTGCCGCGAGATCTCCAGGCTGGGCAATCACCTTGGGGAACGCCTCGGCCAACCGGGTCCAGGCCTCCAGACTGAAACGACTGGACATTGGGTTGCGTCGCGTGGTGACGGCAGTCTCCAGAGCGTGACTGATTGCATCGATCCCGGTGGCTGCTGTCACGGCCGATGGCATTGTCAGAGTCAATTCCGGATCGAGAATTGCCACTCGGCAGGCGGCCTTCTTGTCGCCGCACGCCATCTTCATATGAGTCGTCGCGTCGGCGATCAGTGCAAACGACTGAGCTTCACTCCCGGTGCCCGCCGTTGTCGGGACGGCAATCATCGGCAACATCGGCGAATGAGCCTTGCCCACACCCTGGTAGTCCTCGATCTGGCCTCCATTGGTCAACAAGAAGTTGACCCCCTTGGCACAGTCCATGCTGCTGCCGCCACCGAGCCCAATGATCAGGTCCGATTCGTGAGCTCGAGCGATCCCGAGTGCACAAGCGACATCGCGAGTGGTCGGATTCGGCGTCACTTCGTCGAAAACAGCCACTCGGTCCGCATCGAATCCAGCCTCTTTCAAGTATCCAAGCACCCGTTGCTCGTGACCCGCCTCTCGCAACCCCGCGTCGGTCACCAGAAACAGGTTGTGTCCGCCCAACTGCCGGGCCCAGTGCCCGAGCCTCGACAACGACCCCGGTCCGGATTCGACACGGGTCGGCGACCCGACTTCGAGCAGCCCCTCGGCGTCCAACGAAGCCAACTCGTCCCGATCCAACACGTCAGCGGCTTCCGAAGGAAGTTGCATCGCATCGCCCAAAACGAATCAGCCAGAACGGAACAGGAAGCCGGCCGTTGGGGCCGACAGACGGGACGGATTTTCCGTGACGCCCTATCAAGGAGCAGCCGACCGGGGCCGGCTTCGAAAGATAGGGACTACTTGGCCTTGGCCTCGATCGCAAACAGTGTCGACTTGTTGGCGATGTACAACACATTATTGGCGACGATCGGTGTCGAATAGATCGAGTTGCCCATGTTGACCACTCCAAGAGCCGGTTCCAATTCCCCGTCAACATCTTTGAGAGCCTTCTTCGGGTCGGCCGTCAGTGGGAAAATCGCAACGTCTCCGTCCTCGTCACCGATGTACACCTTCCCGTCGACGATCAACGGAGACCCCCACGACGCGGCAAACATATCGTAGGACCAGTGGCGTTTGCCGGTTTTGGCATCCAGACAATGGAACAAGCCGCTGAAGTCAGCAATGAACAACAGGTTATTCTTGATTGCGACAGTGCCTAGCGAACGGTGCATCTGCTGCTCGAAATCGGCTGCGTTGTATTCGTCCTCGTCCTTCTGGCCGTAGTGCCAGACGACAGCCGAGTTCGAGTTCTTCTGGATCGTCTCACCATCCTTGGCAATCACGTACTGTAGCCGCCGCCTCTTTTCGAAGGGGATTTCAGTACCGTCTGCCTTCATGGCCCGAGTCGGGCTGGTGTCGCCACGGCGAGTTGGGTCGAGGGCCCACACGTGCCCCATCCCCTCGCCATGCTCGGGGTCCTGGCCCACGACAACATAGACCAGTCCGTCGTAGATCACCGGGGTGGCGATGATATTGTTGCGAGTTCCACGCCCGCCGAGAATCCATTTCGATTCCTTGGGGTTTCCGTCGAACCGCCACAACAGCCGCGATCCTCCCTTGCCGTCACCCTTGGGGTCGAAGCTGTAGACCCACCCATCGCCACCGGCGAAGATCACCTGTGGTTCGCCTCCCAGCACTCCGTAGGTCGGGCTGGACCATTGGCCGTGCAGAATGGCTGTCGAAGGCAACTTGTTGGTCCAGAGCACCTTCCCCGTGTCGCGGTTCATCGCGATGAAACTCGGCGCCTCGGGCGAAGGCACGTTCAGGTGCTCGAAACTGACGCCGTTCGACGTGTTGACAAACAGTACGTCGCCGGCACAGGTGACCGAGCAACTGCACATGTTGTGCTGCGACACTCGCAGCTCCTTCATCATGTCGAATTCCCAAATCACGTCCGCCTCGTCCTTGTTCTCGTTCGGCTCGGCGGTGAACGGCCCGTTGTTCTTGCCGTCGTGGAAGCCTTCGGTGTCGACACAGACAACCGTGCCGCGGCTGGTGACGTACCACACCCGTTTCCCGTCGACGAAGGGCGAGTCGCAGATCCCCTGCAATGGCCAGTCGTGAACTCGGCCGGTCCGCAACTTCGGGTTGGAATGCTGCCACAGCAACTTGCCGGTTGCGGCTTCGAAACAGAGCATGCAGCCGAGGTCGACCGAAGCGGGATATCGCTTGGTCAACCCGGCGCCATTGTTGGTCCCCACGTAGACCTTGCCGTTGGCCATCACCGGGTTGCCGTAGGTCTGAGACCCCAGATTTGCCTTCCACTTGATGTTCGTGCCCGTCTCGGTGTCCCAAGTGATGGGGATGTTCAAACCTTGCGGAGTATTGTTACGTCCGGCGGAACCGCCCCACTGTGGCCAATCCAACTTGCCAACCGTCAACGTGGCAATCTCGGCCAACGCCGCGGCGGTTGGGTCAAACCCGGCAGCGGACTTCGCCTTGTCCTTGGTGGCATCCTGAGCGAGTGTCAACGGCGCGAGCAACAACGCGGCCGCGACCAGCCAGGCCGAGATGGTGAGGGCTCGGTTCATCGTAGGAATCCTTTGTCGAGGTGTGTCGGAGTGTATGGGAGGGCCACGGAGATGTGCGTGGGGTGGGTTCGAGGCCTGAGCCGATCGCACGCGACTGGGACAGGCCAGGAAATCAGGTGGCTACTTGTCCTTGGTCACCGTGAGGTTGTCGTAGTAGATTTCGGCGTTGATGGCGTTGCCAAAGAGACCCGGGCTTCCCTGGAGATTGGGAACAAGATCCTCGGCCTCGACCTGCCACTCGGCAGGTTCCTTTTCGCCTCGAATCCAGACCTTCCCCTTGAGGACTGCCTTGCGTGTTCCGTCGGCGGCTTGTTGCACCCGAGCCTCGAGCTTCATCGTGTACCACTTGTCCGGTTCCCACTTGAAGGCTTCGGTCTTGGCCATTCTCAGCTGAGTTGGCCAGGTGCGAATCTGCAGTTCCTGGCTGGCTCCGAGCATGGTGAAGGTGTATCGCTGTGCACTGAGCCCGATGTCCGGCAGCTTGTTTTCCTTGGTGGCCCCCTGCACATCCGCCTGGATCGTGTAGTTCGAGCCTTCGACGAACCCCATCCAGCCCTGACTGCGAGCACCCTTGGGGATCGTCTTGATCTTCACCATCACGCCGTTTCCATCGACCTTTCGACCTCCGCGGGTCACGGCCAGTTGCAGACCGCCGGCCACCGTCCCCCACACGTGCCGGGCGACGAACTTCTCGCGTGCCAGGATCTTCAGTGCCGGATCCAGCTTCGACTTGGCGTCGGCCAACGTCTTCACCTCGCCCAGCAGGTTCAGGAATTTCAGCAGAGCCGACCACGTCCGTCGTGGCGACGCGTCGTTGTAGACCTGCGGCGCCTTGCCTGTGGTGATCAGCGGGTTGTTGGAATTCGTAAAACTGGTCATCAGGTACAGGTACAACTGGCTGGCCAGCGGACTCTCCTTCTCGAGCTTCTTCAACAACGTGAAGTCCACGGTAATGTGCCGATAACGGCAGCCCACCCAGGTGACCGGGACCTGGCCGTCGCTGAAATCGAACTTCCAGTTGTAGTCGGGGACCAGACGAATACGGGCCGTTGCTGCCAGTTTCTTGTACTTGGCCGTCACGTTGACCGCGGTGTGAGCACGATCTCTTGGTGTCGAATACTCCCACCCCTTGTGAGGATCGACGCCACTTGCGACATCGCGTGGAATGTCCCGCTTGGCAATCTTTCCCGGTCCATCGACCGAGCAGACCACTTCGTCGGCCTTGGCCAAGCCCAGGAACTGCCCCTTGGCATTGTAGAGTCGGACCTGGAATTCCTGAGACTGCCCGCCGTCGACGGTCGGTTTCAACAAGCATTCGGCCGGGACCAACTGCACATGAGCCACCTCGGCGTCCTCTTCTCTCGCCGATTCCTTGGGCGGTTCAGGAATCGGGTCAGCCGACGGTTTGACGTCCTTCGAGCCAACGCAGTACAGGGCACCGGTCGTGGGCACATACATGCGACCGTGCGAAACGATCGGCGACCCGTACACCTCGATGCCGCTGAACCGGGTTCGGTTGAGCACCTTGACTCCCACGGCCTTGTCCGGTGCCAGGGTCCACCAGAACCCGTTCGAGGTGCAGACAAAGATCTTGCCATCGACATAAAGGGGGCTGGCTCGCACCGCCCCTCTCAGCTTCAACGACTTCACCAACTTGCCGTCCGCGGCATCGACCACCAGGAACGTCCCCTTGTCCTCGGCCGCGTAGATTCGCCCGTCGATGTGGATCGGCGAACTCTTGCCTACAAACCGCTCGGTCACTCGCCACTTCTCACCGGTCTTGGTGATGTCGCCCGACTTGCTGCCGTCGATCGCAAAAAGGGCACCCATTTTGTTCGAATCGATGTTTTCTTCACTGTGGCCACTGTAGATCGTGTTGCCCACGATCAGCGGCGTCGTGTTCACTCCACGCCGAGAGACGTTGTACGTCCAGATCTTGCGACCGGTCAGCGGCTGGAAGGCGTGGATGCCGCCGTCTCCGGAACCAAAGACCATCATCCGTTGCCCATTGATCACCGTGAGGACCGGCGAACTGTAGGTTGTGTCGTATGGCAAGGGACGAGTCCCTTCGAACCACACCGGCTGACCGTTCCGCTTGTCGAACGCGATGAAGCGATGAGCCGGCTTGGCCATCCGGCCCCAACCGATCACCACGGCACTGATGATCACCACCTTGCGATACACCAACGGCACGTTGGTCCGCCCACCATACGTGCTCAGCAATCCGTACTCCTCGCTCAGGGAATGCTCCCACAACGGTGTCCCGTCCGGCCGCAGGCATTGGAACTGACCGCAGACACCCAACGCGAAGATGTTCCCGGTTTCCGGATCGCCGGTTACGCACGACCACCCGACTCGAGTGTCGGGAACATCCGACAGAAACACGTTGAAACGGTACTCCCACTCCTTCTTGCCCGTCTCGGCGTTCAGGCACAAGACCTTCTCGCCCTCCTTGTCGGTCCCCACCTGATCCCGCACGATCGTGTAGATCCTGCCGTTCATCACGATCGGAGTCGATCGACCTCCGGCTTCTGGAACCTTCCACAGGACATTCTTGTCGCCCTTGGGATTCCATTCCGACACGATGCCCTTCTCACGCGAAATCCCGTTCATCTCGGGCCCACGCCAGTGAGGCCAGTCCATCGGGTCGGGGGCATCCGCCGCCTTGGCTCCCGAAGTCGTGGCGATCATCAGGATGCTGAACACAGCCAGGAACATGAGCGGACGCCAGCTGTTGCAGGGCGACGTCGGGGTCGAGAGCGGATTCGGATTCTTCATCGGTTGCGTCACGTTTCGGTTCAATAATGCGGTTTTGCGGTCAACGGCGCCCCGTTGGGAGTCCCGACCACTAGAATGGCCCAAGCTTACCCGACCGCACAAACGTGGGCAAGCACCTCTGATTGCACAGCACTGTCGGCTGGGTCTTGAGGCCTCGAACACATAGTTTCGGGGTGGATCGTCACATGTGGACTCGAAAACGACTCGACATCGGATGGACCGACATCGCCGCAGGCCGCTTGGCTTGTGCGAGTCGATGGGATCGCCAACAGGCGGTTGCCAAGCTGCAACACGTCTGGCCCATCGGCGACTCGACAGAGCATAACCCGGAAACTCCGCGGGTGATCCCCACGCTCTCGGTACGCAGCGGACTGCACCTGCTACTCGGACAACTCGACTGGCCCGCCGGTTCCGAAATCCTCATGTCGGCCATGACGATCCCCGATATGGCCCGCATCGTCCGTCACCACAACTACGTTCCGGTCCCAGTCGACCTCGACCTCGACACCGCCGCCCCCACGCTGCAGTCGCTCCAACATTCCGTCACAAAAAACACTCGAGGGCTGATCCTCGCACACCTGTTGGGCACACGCATCCCACTTGCGGAGATCCTTGATTTCACCAACGCACATCGCATCGATATCCTCGAAGATTGTGCTCAGGCGTTCGCCGGAGACGATTGGACCGGGTCTCCAGGGTGTCTGGCCTCGATGTTCAGCTTCGGCACAACCAAGACAGCCACGGCTTTGGGTGGAGGGCTTGTGGCTATCCGCCACGAACAACTCGCCGACCGCGTTCGGGATGCTCAACGTCAATGGCCCGTCCAGAGTCGCCTGGGTTACGCCTTTCAATTGGCCAAGTCCCTGGCCCTGAAGACACTGGCCTACCGCCCACCATTTGCCGCCTTTCGCCTGGCCTGCCGCTTGCTGCGATTGGATTATAATCGGTTGCTCAACAACGCCGTCCGTGGTTTTCCCGGCGACCGATTCGTGTCAAGAATCAGCCGCGCCCCGTCGGCACCACTTCTGCACCTGTTGCGTCGGCGCATCAGCAACTTCGACCAAAAACAACTCGCACGGCGGACCCAATTGGGTCGACGGTTACGACGCGGGACGGAATGCCATGTCGATTTGTTTGGACACAGTGGCTGCGATCACACCTACTGGGTGTTTCCAGTCGTCGCCCGAGATCCGAACCGGTTGATCGCGGCTCTTGCTCAGGCCGGGTTCGATGCGACTCAGGGCAACAGCATGGAAATCGTCGACGCACCCGACGGCCGGCCGGACACCGCTGTGGTGATTCGGCGGACCTTCCGGCGTATCGTCTACCTGCCGCTGTATCCGGGCATGCCCGATTCGGCGATCGAGCGAATGGCCCAGGTGGTTCGCGAGACCGAGAGCCCGGCGGACTGACTTCGGTCACTTCTTTGTTTTTGTCTCGACTGGTTTGACCACCACCCAAAGTTGATCGGTCCGGTCAGTCAATTTGGCGACGCCTGATGTGACATGCACAACCGGCGTGTTCACTCCCTCGACTCGCCCAACGATCAAGAACCGCCCACCAGTGGACTGGTCGCCTGGTTTCGCCGAGGGCTTTTGGGTCAGTTTCAAAGTGATCGTTTTTGACGAATCCCCCTTGGGCTCGGACGTTATCGCTTCGGCCAATATCCCCTCCGGTGCCTCGCTCAACTCGAACCGAACGGCCTTGTCGAAACCGCCGATGCGATTGATCGACAGCTTGATCTCGAGCGGTTTCTTGGCGTCCAGCGACCACACGTTCTTTTCGACTGTCGCCAGGACGGTCACCGGCTGAGGCTCGATCGTCAACCGATAAACGAAACGGGCGCCACCATGGTCGAACAGGTCGCGAATTTCGACCCGAAACCGCCCGTTCGCCGGAGGTTTCCAGGCGATCGTCTCGTCCACTTTGCCAGCCGAACGCGTGTCGGTTTCGTTCAGGGTCTTGCCTGTCGTGTCGGTCACCCGCAACACAGGATCCAGAGGAAACCCAAGTCGTCGGGACTCGACTGACAGCTTGAGAGTCGTCCCCTTGACCGCGTCAAACTCGAAGACATCTCGGTCCCGATCCTTGGCAATCCTGCCAGAAACGGTCACTGGAAGCGAAACCGCTTCGGGCCGATCCCGGCCGTTGGGTTCGGTCTCGACAACCACCGCGTGCTCGACACGCTTCAAGGACACCGTGTTGGTCCAACCTGGCCGGGTATACCGTCCGTCCACGCCGGCAGTTTTCGCGTTGATCGTCCAGGTCGCCTGGTCTTTGGCCAGATTCCAACCGGTCACAGACAAGTTGGCGTCAACACCAGTCGAAAACGCAGCGGGCATCGTGAAGTCGACGTAGGCCCCGGTCGCAATCGTCATCCGGTAGACAAAGTCCTTGCCACTGGCCAACCCGATCGTGGAATTGGTTTTGACCGGAAATGCAAACGTGCGAACGTAATAGACTCCGTCTCGCCGCGCCGAAAATACCAGGAACGGGTCCAACCCAAGCGAGTCGTCGTTCTGAGCCACCACGAAGCCTCGCGAGGTGACCACCTGCAACAGGCTGTCCATTGGCGAACCGAGTTCCGTGTGAGCGGTCATCGAAACAACCAGGTCCTGGCCCTTCTTCAACGGGACCGCGAACACGTCGACATCCTTGGACTCAGACAACACACCGTTGACGACCTGTGAGGGAGCGTCGAGAGTCTGAGCGTCCTGCAGCCGCCCGTTGGGTTCTTTTTCGGCGACCTCGGTGATTCCCGAAACGATAAACGGTAGCAATGCACTGGCCGCTCCGGCATTCGTGAATCTCAGCCAGTGTCGGCCCGGTGGCACGCTGGGTTGCACCCGCACCGTGACCCGATCGGCCTTCTTGCCAAACGTGACCTCCACCCCCTGGTGACTGGTCCACACACGTCTGTGTTCTCCACCGTTGAGTGTTCCCCGTAGCAACACCTCGACCTGCTGCCCCTGCCTGGCTCCACTGGGGACCAGGTGAGTAATCTCGGCCTGATCAGCCGCTTCGGCTGCAGGCGACGCCACGGTCGTCGTCAGCAGCAATGTCGCCAACACAAACGTTGCCGCCCAGGGCGTCGGTCTTGAACAGTGCACGACAGCCTTCAACCCAACAGTTCCCGAATCGGAGTCGGGTCGCTGACCAGGTGAACCGGACGTCCCTGCGGAGTGTACATCGCCTGGTCCGGGTTGATGCCCAGCTTCGTATAAACCGTCGAAGCGAAGTTCTCGGGTGACAGCACACGATCGACGGCCGAATACCCGGCCCGATCCGTCGCACCCACGACCGTTCCGCCAGGAGTCCCGGCACCGGCCATCAGCACCGACATGGCATTCGACCAATGGTCGCGGCCACCTCTCGCGTTGATCTTCGGAGTTCGGCCGAACTCTCCAAGCACCAGCACCAGAGTCGACTCGAGAAGTCCGCGTTGGGCCAGATCGTCGAGCAATGTCGAGAGGGTCTGATCCCAGCCGGGCAACCGTTTCTTGCAAGCCGAGAAAATCCCGCCGTGGTGATCCCAGCCTCCTTCGTACAGCGTCACGAACGGCACGCCCGCTTCGACCAGGCGACGTGCCAACAGGGCCCTCTGTCCGAAGGAGTTGCGGCCATACGCTTCGCGAACTGGGGCGCTTTCCGAATGAATGTCAAATGCCTTCTGAGCTTCCGGCGAGGTGACCAGGTCGTAACCTTGCCGGTAATAGTCATCGAGAGCCAACACGGGATCACCAGCCACTTTGTCGTCGATCCGTTTCAAACGGTCGACTAAGCCACGTAACTCGCGTCGTGACCCGAATCGCAATTCGGCCAGCCCCTTGGGCAACGCAACGTCACGGACTCGAAACCCCTCGCTGTTGGGATCGTCCGGGACAACGAACGGAGCGTAGCGTGCACCAAGGAAATTGGGGCCGCCGGATCGGGACATCCGCGGCATCGAGAAGTACTGAGGCAGGCCGCCACTTTCGCCACGGTCATGAGCCGTCACGCTCCCCAGGCTGGGATGGAAGCTGACGAAGGCTCCACACGAAACCGGGATCCGCGGCGGGGCACCGGTCATCATGTAATGGTTGCCCGCTCCGTGATTGCCCTGGTTGTGACGAATCGAACGGATCACGGCAAAATCGCCCGCGGACTTGGCCAACCGTACCAGGTGCTCGGAAAACTGGACGCCGGGGACCGAAGTGGAAATCGGGTGGAAATCGCCACGAATCTCCTTCGGAGCGTTCGGCTTCGGGTCGAAAGTCTCGTAGTGAGTCGGACCGCCATCAAGCCACACCAGAATGCAACTTCGCTTGCGGACATCCGCGGCTGGCGATTCCGCCTGCAATCGCAACATCCCGCTAAGACCCACGCCGCCCAAGGCTCCCAAGCCCAATTGCAGACAATTGCGGCGTGTCAGCCCATCGCAATACTGGCTCGATCTCGCTTCAGTCATCGTTCGGTCCTGCCTGTCGCCTCGGATGTGCGACTGTTTCCGGTGTCGGAGTCTGGTGACATGCGGAGAACATGTCGGGAAGGAATCTCAGAGAATCCGTTTCAGTCCTTGAACACGAATTCAGGTGTATTGATCAATGCCCACATCAAATCTTCGGCCGCCTGACGTCGAGTGATCCCGCTTTTCTCGGACTGAAACAACCCGCGTCCGATCACTCGCTCAAGACTGTCTGGTTTTCTGGAGTAGATCGCCAAGTAGAGTTGTTCGACAATCTGTTCGGGCGTCCGCTTGCTGCCGGCCAGTTCCGCCGCCCAGCCTGCATCACTTGTGACCTTCCTATAAAGGTTCTCAGAATTCATCAGGTGCAATGACTGCACCACAGTCGTATCGGGAGTCCGCTCGCATGGGGGATCCTGGTTCGGATCCGGACGACCGAAGGCATCGAGAAACAGTGAGCCGATCCGAGTCGTCCACAGTTCCTTGGCCCGAGAATCCGGCGGCATCCCTGCAAAAGTTTCCGGAACCCCGGTGATCCCACTGATCGCGTCCAGCATCACCTCGGCCCGCAGACGCTGGCGATAGTGTCGCGAGTAATGATGAGTGTCCTGGACATTGCGCGGTCCGGGGATCGAACTGAGTGCGTAGACGTGCGAGGCCGTGATCCGCCGCACCAAGGCCTTGATGTCGAAGTCCGCATCCTGGAAATCCGCCGCCAGCGCGGCAAGCAGTTTGGGGTTCGTCGGAGGATTCGTGGCTCGCAGATCATCAACCGGTTCGACCAGGCCACGCCCCATCAGGTCGGCCCAAACACGGTTGACCATAACCTTGGCGAAATAGGGGTTCTGCTTCGAAGTAATCCACGTTGCCAACGCTTCGCGAGGATCGGTCTCACCGTCGAGTTCCGGAGCCGTTCCGAACAGCGGCTTGGGTGTCAAATTGGCTCCGGTTCGAGGATGAGTCAGCGTGCCGATGCCGGGTGAGCTGAAAAAGATCTCCTCGGAACCCGAGATCGGCGGCGAGAGCCCCGTGCCCTTGCGACCGACCTTGGCAAAGTAGGCAGCGAATCCGTAGAAGTCAGCCTGAGCCCAGATCTCGAACGGGTGGTGATGGCACTTGGCACATTCGAGACGGATGCCCAGAAATAACTGCGTGACAATCGTCGCGCGTTCGCCGGGGTCACGTCGGTCCCGAAACAAAGTCACCGCGCCGTTGCGATAGGTGCTGCCGCGGGCCGAGACCAACTCGCGGACGAACTGGTCGTACGGCATGTTCTCTCGAAACGCTCGCCGAACCCAGGCGTCGTAGTTCAGGACCGCCTTGATCCCCACCCTGTACGGGTTGGGCCGTAGCAAATCGGCCCACTTGTTGGCCCAGTGTTCTGCGTATTCGGGTTGTTCGAGCAGCGAGTCGACCAGTCGTGAACGGCGGTCGGACTTCGGGTTGTCCAGAAACTCACGGGCCTCGTCAGATGTTGGCACGCGACCAATGATGTCGATGTAGACACGCCGCAGGTACTTCTCGTCGCCGCATTCCTGCGATGGAGTGATCCCCAGTCGCTTGAGCTTGTTCCAAACCAGCCCGTCGATGAAGTTCTTGGTTGGCAGCCCGTCGTACTGGCTGGCGGGCACATCTCCGGGCAGCGGAATCGTCGGCCGAAACACGGCGATCTGCCCCATGTAACGAGCCATCACCGCCGCTTCGCCACAGACTCCCTGTGCACGAACTAACCCTGCCTCGCTCACCGCTACAATCCCTGCCTCGTTGGACTGAAACTGAGCGTGCCGGGTCACGTCTCTGCTCGTCCCATCCCCGTAGTGGGCGGTGACCTGCATCTGGCGAGTCGCCTTGAGGCCTAGCAGTGCCTGCTCGGGCTCGACCGCGATCCGGACCAACTTCGCGGTACCCGGAACCCGGCGAGGCATCCCCGCCTGGATCCAGGCCAATAGTCGGCTGTACTCGGGACCGTCAGCCTCGATCCGCTTTCCTCCACCATGAGGATTCTGGCCACTCGGCTTGCTCAAAAGCAGACTGCGAACCGGGTCGAGCGAAAAGATCCGCCGGCCTCGCGCCTCTTTTGTCAGGGCATCGAAGTCGAAGTCCGCATCGAAGGCCAACAACGACAGTTTGAAACCGTTCTGACCGGCCTGCTTGCCATGACACGATCCGGAATTGCATCCGTACCGCGTGAAAATCGGAAGAATGTCCCGTTCGAAATCGATCGGAATCGACTCGGCCATTGCCCCGGCCGGCACTCCAAGCAAGACGATCAATACGAGTCCAGAACTGGCCAGCATCTGTCGCATCGGTAACCAACGAACCCCGTTTCACCACCAGTGTTACTCGCAGCCGCCTGTCACATTGACCCCAGCCGCCGCGTTCGCAAGCCTGAGTATAACTCGCAACCAGACCACTCACCAAGACGGACTCGGTTCAACCACCATCCCCAGTAACGACATCAACCCGGGATTCGACCTCGCGGCCTTTCCAACAGAGCTTCACGACCAGGGGAAAACAGCCAAGCAGGATCAAGCCGAGAATCAGTGGCCAGGTCAAGATTTCGCCCACTCGACCATCAGCCACAGCTGCCAGTGACGGCAATTGGGAACCGGTGAACACGTACAGGCAGGTGGCCGGCAGCATTCCCAACTGGCTGACCCAAAAGAACGTTCGGATTCGAATCGTCGAGACACTCATCACGAGATTGACCAGCACAAAGGGAACCTGTGGCATCATTCGCAGGGTGAACAGATAGAAGGCCCCATTGCGTTCGAACCCCTTCAGTAGGCGTTCGCCCCTCGGCCCCAGGCGGCTGAGCACCGATTCGCGAAACAGGGTCCGGCCCAGAAGCATGGCTCCGGTGGCCCCGAGACTCGACCCGAAACTGACCACCATCACTGCCGGCCAGAAATCCAAAAGACGCCCCAACGCCAACGACAGCAGTGTGGCGACTGGGATCGAGAATGCGGTCACGACCACATAGAGCACCAATGCCACGGCCCAGACCGTTTTTGCGTGATCGCTGCACCATTGCTCGATCCGACTCTCACGCTCGAGCAACCACGTCGCCGCGCGGCCTCCACCGGTCAAGTAGCAGCCAATCCCCACAACCCCCAGCACACCGGCCAGTAACAGCAGTCGCCACCACCTGTGCCCGTTCCGTTGATTCGCCAACCGCACGTCGATGGAATTACTCTCCGGCTCGCACATCGTAAATGTGCAGCGAGTCGTTTTCTCGCAGATACAGACGCCCGTTGGCCAGGGCCGGATGAGACCAGCTATCGTTCCCGGCTCCCGGTAGTCTCAGAGTCCCACGCAGTCGATATCCGTCCGGCGAAGCGTCGATCAGAGCGACGACTCCATTGGAATACCGCAGGTAAAGACGTCCATCGGCAAAGATGATGGCGGCGGAACCCGAGCCGGGTCCACGCCGTTTCCATAACACGTCGCCCGTCTTCAACTCGATGCAGGTTGGCAACCCATTGTTGCTGCCATGCCCTCCGTAAATGTGCCCGTCCACATGAACGAAACCGCCATGGTGGTTCTGGAATTCCCGGCCACGCAAATGATACGTTTCAGTCATCTTCACTCCGCCCTGCCCGTCGCCAGCCAGAGTCAACAACGCCGAACCGCAGTTGTAACCATTCGAAGCAAACAGTCCGGACCCCACAATCACGGGCGTCGGGATGTTGGCCTGTGGGATTGCGATCCTGTTGTAACCCCACAGCAGCTTGCCGTCGCTTGCCCGAACTCCAATTACTCCATAACCGACGAACTGGATGTACATCCGCACGCCATCGACGGTCATCGCCACCGGAGACGAGAATCCTGCCCCAACGCGACCTCGGGGCCCCAGTGTCTCGACTTGACAACTCCAGCGAGTCTTGCCGGTCAGCTTGTCCAACAGCACAACCGTGTGCTGCTCGCCACCCGGAGTCCCGACCACGGCGTCACCATCGATCAAAGGCGATTCGGCAAACCCGCGTCCGTTCTGCAGTTTGCCGCCAAAGTCAGCCACGAATTGCCGCTTCCAGATCACCCGCCCGTCTGCAAGTGACAGACAGTGGAGGACTCCGTCCGGATCGAGAGCATACACGCGTTTGCCGTCGATCGTTGGAGTCGAAAGTGCCTTGCGGCCGGTTTGCCCAATCCGAGTCGACCACAACAATCGGCCGTTCGAATCAGAAAAACACCTCGCAAACACCGTCTCACCCTGCTTGCCGATCGTCACCAAATGGCCGTCACTTACCACGACACTTGCGTAGCCTTCGCCCAAGCCGTTGACCGTTCGAACCCGCTGCGGACCAGTCGTGGGCCATCGCTTCAGCAGGCCGGTTTCGGCCGAAACCCCGTTTCGTTCCGGACCCCGCCACTGCGGCCAGTCCACGGCTAAACAATTCGCCGGCAAACACATCATTGCCAACAGCAAAACGCGGGATCGAACAGGCATTCGCAAATCGACTCGGCAGGACTCTGGCGGAACAACTCGAGTATACGAACCCTCTCGGAACCACCACAACCAGCCACACAGTGACTTGCCCCCGGCAACACTCGGGGCGATGCTGTCAGGCGACCAACATCCGGCCCAACCCGTGAGACGACTCAATGACTCGGCAAATGGCATTTCTGCTACTCGGTGTCCTGGCCGGCGACTGCTCGACGTCTACCGCCACACTCGCCTCCATAAAATCCACACCGCTGGGCAAACACATCTCCCAACGACATCACGAACGGTTTGGCGAATTGTCGACTTTCCTGAAAGTCCCCTGGCAACCCGATTCCTCACAGGCCACCGTCGTCACGCTCACCGACGACCACATCGGTCGCGACCACACGATTCGACCCGACGTCATCCGCAAGCTGTTGTTGCTCAAGACCCTCAGTGGCATCAGCCTCCGCAACACATCCGTCACAAGTATCACCGAACTCACCCCACTCGCCCACCGCCTCAGATTCCTCGACCTCTATGGCACGCCGATCGACGACACGACAATCCAACCTATCGCTGGCTTCACTAAATTGAAGGCACTCGACCTTGGCGTCACTCGCGTCACATCCGTCGGTCTCCTCGCCCTCAATCAACTCGCCCAACTTCGAGTTTTGGATCTCTCGGGACGCCGAATTCTTGACCAGTCCGTCGTTGCACTCCGGCCACTTCGGCAACTCCAACACCTTTCGTTGTCAGGAACTCGGATCACCGATAGCGGAATCACTCAACTGGCCAGTCTCACCCACCTGCGAGCACTCTCACTCTCAGGCACCCGGATTCAGGGAAACTCGCTCGGCAACCTGTCCAAACTGTCGGAACTGATACTTCTCGACCTGTCCGACACCGACATCAGCGGCGACTCGCTGGCCCATCTGTCCGGCGTCCGAAGCTTACAAGCCCTCCATCTCGAAAACTGCCCACTGATCGTGGACTCGTCGACAGTCCACCTCGCCCAATTCCAGTCGCTCCGCGGCCTCGTGCTTCGGAAAACCGGTTTTGAGAAGAAATCGATCACTGGCATTGGACTCACCCAACTGGCCAAAATATCGACTCTCGAGCATCTCAACCTCAACGCCACTCGTCTCCAGGACAAATCGCTGATCCCGCTTGGGCAACTCAAGAACCTCCGGAGTCTCGACCTGGGCCTGACAGCCATCACCAATGCCGGGCTGGCCCATATCGCAACCCTGCCGCACCTTGAGCGTCTAACCCTGATGTCGCAGGTGGGTTTCGGCGGCACCCGAGTCACCGCCGCCGGACTCAAATATCTCGTCGGCCATCCGACGCTCCGGTACCTCGACCTCACCGGCACCCAGCTCGACGACGACGACCTCCCAGCACTCCACGCCCTCGGCACGCTACGACGCCTGACAATCTCGGGAACCGCCATCACGCAGCAAGGTTCGGCCAATCTGGCCCGTCAACTTCCCCATTGCCAGATTGTCCACTAGTCGAACGCCACTCCGGTCCGCCGCGAAATGTCCTGCAGGTCAGCGACCACGGCCGCCACCAGCGGAATCCCCGTCTCGCGACGTTCCGCTTCGGCCTCACGCTCGGGATCACCCGGAATGATCGGGCCCTCCGTCCCCGGAGCCGGCTTTGTCTTACGAAAGGTCCGAATCCAATCGTCGATTTGTCGCTTGAACTCGTCCGGATCGATGAAGGCGTCGATCCGCATGGCCCCGAACAAATGCCCCAGCCCGACACCGACCTCACGAGTCGGCGTCTCGAAATCGGTCGTGAAGACCGGAGTGAACGGCCCCCAGTTGGCACCGCTGAGCACTCCCGACAGTATGTCGATCATCGCTCCCAGGCAGTACCCCTTGTGCCCGCCGGCCTCTCGAGTTGACCCCAACGGCAGCATCGCACCCCCGTCGGCCATCTCAGTCGGATCGGTCGTCGGTTGACCGTCGGAATCAATCGCCCAACCCTCCGGGATCGATTCCCCCTTGCGGATGGCCATCTCGATCTTGCCAAAGGCCGCGACTGGCGACGCCATGTCGATCACGATCGGAGGCTCCTCGAAACCCGGAAACGCAATCGCAATCGGATTGGTCCCCAGCATTCGCTCGGCACCCCACATCGGAGCCACGATCTTCGTCGTGTTCGTCATCGCCCAACCCAACTGGTCACGCTTCAAGGCTTCCATCACGTAGTACCCGGCGATCCCGTAGTGATTGCTACCCCGCACGGCCACCCAGCCGGTCCCCACCTCGGTGGCCTTGTCCATCGCCAACCGGTTCGACCACGGGCCGACGACCAGTCCCAACCCGTTGTCTCCATCGACGGTCGCCGTCCCCAAGGTCTCGCGAACGATCCGGATCTCGGGACGAGGGTTGATGCGTCCGGCTTCGAGCATCACCGAGTAGGCGTGCAGTCGAGCGATCCCATGAGAGTCGATTCCACGCAGATCGGCCGACGACAGGATCTCAGACGCCTCGGCCGACTCCGATTTCCCAACACCGAAATGCCCAAAGACACGCCTTGAATATTCCTTCAGCCGCTCGACCGCAAACAGCGTCACGTCCACTTCGCTCACAGAATCTCTCCCGATCTCTATTGGCTGCCCAATGGATCACTCGAACCGTTTGGCCAATCGCTCGACCACCAAACGCCCGACATTCAATGACGCGGTGGCGGCAGGCGACGGAGCGTTCAACACGTTGACAATCCGTTTGTGGTCCTGAATCAGGAAATCGTCAACCAGTGTCCCGTCGGCCGACAGTGCCTGAGCCCGAACTCCGGCCGGAGCCCTCACAAGATGCTCGCTTTGGATCTCGGGCAACAGTCTTGACAACGCGGCCACAAAAGCCCGCTTACTCAAGGATCGCCACATTTCTCCCATCCCGGTCCGCCAATGCCGAGACGCCATTCGCAGGAACCCGATGTAGGTCAACGATTCGAACAAGTCTCGCACGTTGATGTCTCGCATCCGATACCCCTCACGGGCAAATGCCAGCACGGCGTTCGGTCCGCACTCCACGCCACCTCGAATCATCCTCGTGAAATGTACACCCAGGAACGGGAACTTCGGGTCCGGCGTCGGGTAAATCAGGTGACGGCACAGGTGCTGTGCCTCGGGTTTCAATTCGTAGTACTCGCCCCGAAACGGCACCACCTTGGCCGTCGGCTTCACGCCTCCCATCAAGGTCAACCGGTCGCAATGCAGACCGCTGCAATTGGCCAACATCCCGGCAATCACCTCGCCACCACTCGACTCGACCACCACCTCCCGCTCGCCGGACCTCACGCCCTGCACGCGAGCTCCGAACCGGATCTCGGCTCCCCGCTCGACAATCCACTCGGCCATCGTCTCACACACCCTGCGGTAGTCGACGATCCCGGTTTCCGGAACATGCAATGCGCGGATCCCCGCGGCATGAGGCTCGATTTCGGCCAACCGCTCCGGGCCGATCATCTCGCAGGCGACGCCGTTGGCCGCGGCCCGCTTGGCGATCTGGCTCAACGCACCCAGTTCACTCTCGTCAACCGCCACCACCACCTTGCCACAGACGTCAAAAGGGATTCCGCATCGCTGGCAAAACTCCTGCATCGCCATCCTGCCGGCACGGCAGTTTCTTGCCTTCAACGAACCGGGCTTGTAGTAGATGCCCGAATGCAGCACACCGGAATTGCGCCCGGTTTGATGCTCGGCCACCTTCGATTCCTTTTCCAACACCACGACAGTTCGGTCGGGGAACCGTTCCAGAAACCGGTAGGCCGTGGCCAGCCCGACAATTCCTCCGCCAGCAATCACCAGGTCAACCGCTGCCACGATGCCCCTCCATTACTGATTCTGGACTCGACTCTTGGTCCGAGTGGTCCGAGTGATCAGGGTGATCAGCATGCCCGGTTATCTCGCCGTCGGACCCCGTTCCGCGAACATGACACGTTCCACACTGCGGATCGTCGCGATCGCTGCACAACAGGGCCAGTCCACCGCAGCTGCCCACCAACATCTTGCCCTTCAATAGCACTCCAACCGACAGGCCCAGAACGGCCAACAGCACCAAGGCCAGCACTGGCAACCACGTGCTCCACCAACCAACTGCTGCCGATGCTTCTCCGGGTTCCGAAACCAACGCCCGGTACTCGACCGTCGACTGTTCGCGAATCCCGACCCCGTCGTGGACAAAAAACAGAGCGGCAATGTGGTTTTGCTTCGCGTAGTGGATCCCGTCGTCCGGCCCCAACACCATCAACGTCGTAGCCAACGCATCGGCAGTCATGCAGTCAGCAGCAACGACTGTCACCGCTGCGAGGTCGTGCTCGACCGGTCGACCGGTCCGAGGGTCAATCGTGTGCGAAACGATTCGATCTCCGATCTGCCGACGATTCCGGTAGTCCCCCGACGTGGCCACTCCACGACTTGGCCCTGAAAGAGGCAACACGCGACGCACGCGCCGCCGACCCGCCACCGGCTGCTCGATACCCAGACGCCAGTCCGCACCGTCGGATCGACTCCCCTTCAACCGAGTCTCACCACCCACCTCGACCAGATAGCCGGCCACTCCGACCGATTCCAAGAACTCGCCAAGACAGTCCACGGCATACCCTTTGGCGATGGCCGAGAGATTGACCGTCAGCAAGGGTTCTGTTTTCCGGATCGCCAGTGGGTCGGCACGCAACTCGAGTTTTGACCAACCCGCCAAATGGCGAGCGGTTTCGATTTCCGAGTCAGTTGGAGTTCGTTGCTTGCCCTTGTGGCCGAAGCCCCAAAGATCGATCAGCCGCGACACGGTCACGTCAAATGCTCCACCGCTCGCAGCCGACACCTCCAGCGATCGGCTCACAACTCGAAACGTCTCGGGCGACACCTCAAACCAGTCGGTCGACCGGGACGCATTGAAACGGCTGACCTCCGAATCGTCGCGCCACGTCGACATCAAACTGTCAATCCGCTCCAGCAGCCGTCGCAGTTCGTCTTGGACCGCTGCGGAAGGCCATTCGTCGGAACCAATCGGGCCCCCGTGCCAAATGACCGACCACGAAGTGCCCATCGTGCGACCTGCAGCCGACTCGGCGGCTTCGAGCGGCAGTACCCCCAGGCTGGTCGCACCTAAGACTGCGATCGCAACAATGCGGCTCATCGGTGCACTCGATTCCACGCGGCGGGCGAATTGGCGACATCGCCACGTTCAACTCCCAAAATCGTCGAACGCTATGTTGTCGGGCTCGACTCCCAGTTCCTCCAGCATCTGTAGCACCGCCTGCAGCATCAAGGGTGGACCACAAATGTAGTACTCGCAGTCCTCAGGAGCCGGGTGATTTTGCAGGTACGTATCCAGCACCACCTGGTGGATGAAGCCCGTGTGCCCCTCCCAGTTGTCCTCGGGCATCGGGTCCGACAACGCCACCCTCCAGTCAAAGTTCTCGTTGTCGGCCGACAGCCGATCGAATTCCTCGACGTAGAACATCTCGCGCAGACTGCGTGCACCGTACCAGAACGACACCTTCCGCTCGGTTCGACGCTCCTTGAACAGTTCGAAGATGTGGCTGCGCAGCGGAGCCATTCCCGCTCCGCCGCCAATGTAGATCATCTCGTTGTCGGACTCCTTGATATAGAACTCGCCGTAGGGACCCGAGATCGTCAGCGGGTCGCCCGGTTTGAGATCGAAGATGTACGACGAGACCTGGCCGGGTGGAGTGCCTTCGGGCGAGCGTGGCGGAGGCGTGGCGACGCGGATGTTGAGCATGATGATGCCGGCCTCGCCGGGATAGTTGGCCATCGAATACGCCCGCACGACCGGTTCGTCGACCTGCGATGCCACATCCCACAGACCAAACCGGTCCCAGTCCTCGTGGTACTCCTCCTCGATATCAAACGTCGAGTACGACAACTGGTGTGGTGGCACTTCCACCTGGATGAACCCCCCAGGTTGAAATCCCACTTCCGCGGCCTCGGGCAACTCGAGCACCAGTTCCTTGATGAACGTGGCCACATTTCGGTTCGAGCGCACCGTGCAATCCCACTTGCTGGTCTCGAACACCTCGGCCGGCACCTTGATCTGCATGTCCCCCTTGACCGGCACCTGGCAGCTCAAACGCATTCCCTCGCGTGCCTCACGCCTGCTGATATGCCCCGTCTCGGTCGCCAGGATTTCGCCACCACCCTCGTGAATGTGGACCGTACACTGAGCACATGTGCCGCCACCGCCGCAGGCCGACGAGACGAAGACGCCATGATCGGCCAGCACGCCCAGCAACTTGCCGCCACGCTCGACACGCAAGGTCTGCTGATCGTTAATCACGATCTGCACCTCGCCACCCGGCTCCAGCCTGGACCGAGCCGCCAGGATCAGCGCCACGAGCACCATCACGACCGAGGTGAATACGGCGACTCCGAGCACGACCTGTATCACAGCTGGATCCCTCCAAACGCCATGAACGCCAACGCCATCAGGCCCACAGTGATGAACGTGATCCCCAGGCCACGCAGGCCCTCGGGTACGTCACTGTATTTCAACTTTTCGCGAATCCCTGCCAAAGCCATGATCGAGATCGCCCAGCCGACACCCGATCCCAATCCGTAAACCACGCTCTCGCCAAAATTATAATCCCGCTCGACCATCAACAACGTGCCACCCAAAATTGCACAGTTGACGGTGATCAGCGGCAGGAAAATTCCCAACGAGTTGTAGAGACGTGGGAAATAACGATCCAATGCCATCTCCAGGATCTGCACCATCGCGGCGATCACGCCGATGTAACTGATCAACCCGACAAACCTCAGGTCGACCGTTGGGTCGACGCCCGCCCACGACAACGCGCCAGGGCTCAACAACTGCCGCAGAATCAGGTTGTTCAGCGGCACCGTGATCCCCTGGATCACGATCACCGCCACTCCCAACCCCATCGCCGTTCGCACATCCTTCGAAACGGCCAGAAAGGTGCACATACCCAGGAAATAGGCCAGAGCCAGGTTCTCGATGAACACGGCCTTCATCAACAGGCCCAGGTAATGCTCGACGTTCATCCCCGACTAACTCCCTTCCACCTGTTCGGGTTTCCACGTTCGCAATGCCCAGATCAGCAGCCCGATCAGGAAGAATGCACTCGGCGACAACAGCAACAGGCCGTTGGCCTCGAACCAGCCTCCCTCTGACGTCAACCGCAACACGCTGAAGCCGTACAACTTGCCACTGCCCAACAACTCGCGAATCAATGCTACCAGCACCAACAACAGGCTGTAGCCCAACCCGTTGCCCAGCCCGTCCAGAAAACTCAGCTTCACCCCGTTCTTCATTGCAAAGCCCTCGGCACGCCCCATCACGATGCAGTTGGTGATGATCAAGCCGACAAAAACCGACAACTTCTGGCTGACCGAGAAGGCGTAGGCCTGGATCACCTGGTCGACGACAATCACCAGCGACGCGATGACTGTCATCTGGACAATGATGCGGATCCGGCTGGGGATCTGGTTGCGAATCAGCGAAACCGACGCGTTCGAGCAAGCAACGACAAACGTCACCGCAGCACACATCACCAGTGTTGGCTTCAACTGAGTCGTCACCGCCAACGCGCTGCAGATTCCCAGTACCTGCAAAGCGATCGGGTTGTTGTCGAAAAACGGGTCGACCAGTACGTCGCGAGCCTTCGGTTCAGTCATCAGGCCCTCCCGTCCGGGGTCGGACGCTCGTCCCCAACCGTCTCAGAAACGGTCCATACCCGTCGTCTCCCAACCAGAATTCCAGCATGCGGGAGACTCCGTTCGATGTGATCGTGGCTCCGGTCAACGCGTCAACGTCGTACTCGCTGCGGGGACTCTTGGTCACATTCAGTTTGACTGCCCATTCCGCATCGAACACCCGCCGCCCGGGCCACTTGGCTTTCCAGGCTGGATTGTCGACCTCACCACCCAGGCCGGGCGTCTCACCATGCTCGTAATACGTCAGCCCACGTACGGTCACCCGTTCCGGTCCCGACGAAAGTCGCTCGCCATCGATCGCCACGAATCCCTTCAAGGTCGACCACAGCCCGTAACCGCGAATCGGCAATACGATTGTCCGAACCGATGCACTCGACGATCCGCCCAGGTCGCGACTGTCGCCAACCAGGTAAACCACCCCGATATCTTCTCGTGACTTGATCCCCGCCAGATCTCGCACCGGTTCGCTTCGCAAATCCAGTTCACTGCTGCGGGCCGGATCTCGCGACGCCAGTAACTGGTTGTATCCGGCCGGATCGATGTCGGCGACATCATCACCGGAACTCAGGCGGATGGCTCGCAATTCGACAAAACGATCAAAAAAGTCCTCCAACCCCGAAACGCCTCGTTTGTTGTAGAACTCCACGAAAGAAGCCTCGTCGGACAACTCACCTGGAAACGCCGCCATCAACACGTTGCGATTGCGGAAGGCCTCGCGATTGCGTTGCTGGCGATCCCGAAGCGAGACGGCTGCCAGGGAGACCACGAACGAGCAGACCAGGCACAGCAATAATGCGACGAGAAACGTATGACGTGTCGATTCACGAGCCATCGGCAGCCCCCCGTCTCTGGCGACGCTTGATATTGGCCTGCAACACGAAGTAGTCGATCAGCGGAGCGAACACGTTGCCAAACAGGATCGCCAGCATGATCCCCTCGGGGTACGCCGGATTGATTACCCGAACCAGGATCGTTATCAACCCGATCAAGGCTCCGTAATACCACTGCCCGGTGCGGGTCATCGAGGCCGACACCGGATCGGTGGCCATGAACACCGTGCCAAAAGCGAAACCGCCCAGCACCCAGTGCCAGTGAACCGGCAACGCGAACAGAGGGTTCGTCGAACTGCCCAGCGTATCCAGAAGCAACGTCCAGGCCGTTGCCGAGACGAACAGTGACAGCATGATTCGCCACGAGCCGATGCGGGTTCCGATCAGAACCAAAGCGCCGAACAAGCACGCCACGGTGGAGGTCTCGCCCATCGAACCGGCCGTGACGCCCAGGAAGTTATCCCACCATGACCATCCGTCAATCGTCGCCGTGGCGGCCGACGGTTGAGCGGCCGCCAGTTCGCCTAGCGGAGTCGCTGAAGTGTGTCCGTCAACAGCCACCCACACCCGGTCACCGACCATCGAGGTGGCGTTGTTGAAATACAGGAAGGCTCGAGCCGTCAAGGCCGGGTTCAGGAAGTTTCGACCACTGCCGCCGAACACCTCTTTTCCAATCACCACCCCGAAACTTGTCCCCAACGCCACCTGCCACAAGGGGATCGATGCAGGTAACGTCAAAGGCAGCAAGACGCCGGTGACCAGCATGCCCTCGTTCAGTTCGTGCCGACGCAGGCAACAGAAAACCAACTCCCACCCGGCGCCCACCATGTTGCACACCAGGTAGACGGGCAGGAAATACAGGCTCCCGTGGATCACGTTCGACGCCAGACAACTCGCGTCGAACTGCAAACCCAACTGCAGCAGCAACGCTCCTCGCCATCCCTCGGCAGCAGCGGCTGCCAAGACATCGTCACTCTGCAATACACTGTTGGCCTGGTAACCGGTATTCCACAACGCCATCGCCACACAGGGCAACAGCGCCACGATCACCGTGCTCATCATCCGTTTCGTATCGAGCGAATCGCGAAGGTGAGTTTGTCCGCTGGCGCGTGCCGACGGTGAAAACAGGAAGCTGTCGATGCCCTCGTAGAGCGGGTACAAACGCTCCAGCCGACCGCCCTTGCCGAAGTGCGGATGCAGTTTATCGAGTATGCGACGAGCGAATTTCATGTCGATGTCATGGTCTTTGGGTTCAACCTTCCAGCCGGATCCGATCGAGATTCCGCCGCAGCAGACTGCCGTAATCGTACTTGCCCGGGCAGACGTAGGTGCACAACGATAGATCTTCTTCGTCCAACTCCAATGCCCCCAACTCGCGGGCCTGCTCGGTGTCTTCCACCACAAGAGCCCTCAGCAGGTAGGTCGGAATCACGTCCAGAGGCATCACTCGCTCGTAGCTTCCGATCGGGACCATCGCACGGTCGCTGCCGTTTTGCGACGTGTTGAACGTGTATCCCTCCCTGGGCTTGGATCGGCCCAGCAGTCTGTCCAGAGCAAACAACGCCGAGCCGACAAAGGCACACGTCACCGAAAACTTGTCTCGCCCCGGTCTCTGCCAACCCAACCACTCACGCTCCACCAACTCGGGCAACAACGACACCTGGATGTGGTACCGCCCGAGGTAGGCCTCGGGCCCCGTGGCCGTCCGGCCAGCCAGTACTGAACCGGAAATCACTCGAACCGCATCCCCGTGCGATTCGCCAGCCACCAGTTGCTGCAAACTGGCTCCCAACCGAGTTCGCAGCAGCCGAGGCTCGTTGGCCGCCGGACCACACAGCGATACCACCCGCTCGCAATCCAGTCGCCCGGTTCGCAACAGGCTCCCGATCGCCGCGACATCCTGATAACCGATGTGCCAAGCCACTCGACGCTCGCTCGCCGGACTCAGGAAATGAATGTGCGTGCCGGGCAATCCGGCCGGGTGCGGTCCGGAAAATGTTTCGTGGATCACCCCTGGCACGTCGGTGCCCGGGACGTCCGATTCCGGTGCCGTGATCAGGTGGACTGGAACCTCGGCCAATCGGCACACCGCACGCAGACCCAGCACGAAGTCACCTTCGCAAGTGGCCAGAACGACAGACGGATCGGCCGCCAGCGGGTTGGTGTCGATCGCAGTCACGAACAATGACTCCGGTTCACTCACGATCGGAGGCACTATGCTGTAGGGACGCTGCCGAAATGCCGTCCACAACCCCGAATCGATCAGAAGACTACGCAAACCCTCGGCCGGCATCGAGTCGACGTCGCCAGGTGTCGCGAACTCCTCGAACTCCTCGTCACCCGAATCGGTTCGCTCGATCACCAGCGATTCGAAGACACGCCTGGCACCCCGGTTGATCTCGACCACCGTCCCAGCAGCCGGAGCCGTGATCAGGACGCCCGGGTTCTTGCGGTCGGTCAACAACCGACCTCCGCATGGCACCGTGTCACCAACGGCGACCTCGAGTGCCGGTTTCATGCCGACAAAATCGGAACCGAGAACTGCGACGCGCCGTGCGTCATGCGTCGCCCTGACCGTCTGGTCGGGCGCCCCGCTGATCGGCAGGTCCAAACCCTGCTTGATCCGAATCATCCAGCCTACAATCCCTTACCAGCCGGCCAAACGGTCCGCCGGTTTCCACAAGATACCGACCGCTCGTCTCGTGTTTCAGTTCGCAATCGGCATTCTACCGATTTTGCAGACAAATGACACCGTTCCGCGAATGACCAGCACACTCGTACTCGAAGAACTCGACTCAGGCAATAAATCTCGTTCAGCCCTTGCTTTGGGAGCGAATCGAAACGACAATCATGGCCTCTCGTGAGTGAGCGGTTTTTTTATCGCTCTCAGCGCGAAATCGTCTCATTTCAACTATATCGTGTTGATTTCGTCTTATTTGGGCTTGGTTTTCACTTTTGTCGGGAGAAGGCAGCATGCTGCGTTCCAAACAAACACCGCGTAGAGCCACCGATCGACCTGGTTTCACGTTGATCGAACTGCTCGTTGTCATCGCCATCATTGCCATCCTGATCGCACTGCTTCTTCCAGCCGTGCAACAGGCTCGCGAAGCGGCACGTCGCACACAGTGCAAGAACCGCCTGAAACAAATTGCCCTCTCGGCTCAGAACTTCCACGACGTCCGCAGCACTCTGCCGCCAGGTTACATCGGACCTTTGCCCGTCGGAAGCCAGAGTACCGGGTCGACCCTCAGCACCTTTCAGCAGATTGGCGTCTTGGTCTACCTGCTGCCGTTTATGGAACAGATGGAAATCGAACGTCAGGTCAAGGTGATCAAGCTGCTCGATCAGCGCGGACCAGCCTGGTGGCGCGATGCGATCAGCTGGAACACTGCCCACTACAAGATTCCCGCCTTCATCTGTCCGTCAGGTAACCCTTACGGCAATGAACAGGGAGCGACGGCGACCACCAACACCTTTGGAACCACACAGAACGGGGGCACCTTGCGTTTGTGGTATTTTGGTCACCCGGCCGGCACCAAGCTCGGACGAACCAATTACGTCGGAGTCTCGGGCCAGCTCGGCATGGTTCCAGTCGACAACGGCTGGTACAAATACCACGGTGCCCTCGGCAACCGGACCAGGTTCAAGATCAGCGAAATCACCGATGGATCCAGCTACACGCTGCTCTTCGGCGAAACCACCGGTGGCATCCATGTCATCAGCGACCGCGACCGCCACCTGTTTTCTCACTCGTGGATCGGCACTGGAGCGATGCCGACCGCCTGGGGATTGGAAGGCAAGGAGTGGTATCGCTTCAGCAGCGAACACAACGACCAAGTCAATTTCGCGATGGCCGATGGCAGTGTCCAGACGGTCAACGTCAATATCGATATCGGTAAGTACCGGAACCACTCGGGCATCTCAGAGCGGAATCCGACTGAAGGTCTCTAAAAGCCATTCATCGGACCGCCGCCTCCCCGCACCTCTTGCATTCACCAACAAACAACGAGACGAATTATGAAATTGTTGAACATGGCCATTTTGGGCACGGCGCTCTGCTTCCCTCTGTCCGGATGCGGCGGAGCGCCGTCAGGTGACAACGAAGCTCCGACAGACGTCAGCGACGCACCCGACGCTTCGGCCATTGAGTCGGCACTGGAGGCTCCGGCGCTGGACGCCAACGACCAAGACAGCAAGCCGCCCTCAGACCCGTAATCGGTTCAGTCCCGTCGCCGTCGCGGCAACATGTGAATCGCTCGACCTTCGGAATGCTCGGCCGCTTCGGCCAGAGTTTCCGAAAGGGTCGGGTGAGGGTGAATTGCGGTGGCCAACTGGGATGCCGTCAGGCCGGCCGACATGGCCAGGACCGCCTCGGCAATCAATTCGCCTGCACCGACACCGACAATTCCCGCACCCAGGATCCGTCCGGTGTCCGGTTCGAGCACCAGCTTGGTCAATCCGTCAGTGCGGCCCATCGAATGAGCCCGTCCGGACGCCACCCAAGGCACACGTGACACCGTGATTTTACGCCCCGAATCGCGGGCCTCGGATTCCGTCAACCCGCACCAGGCCACCTCGGGATCGGTGAACACGACCGCCGGCACCACCAGTGAATCTCGTTCGTCGCCGTCGTTCGCCTGGCCACAAAGAGTGGCGACCACCCGGCGGGCATCGGCTGTCGCACGGTGGGCGAGCATCGGGCCAGCACACAGGTCTCCGACCGCCAGGATATTGCTGGCACTGGTTCTGCCAACCGAGTCGACCAGCACCCGACCCCGTTCGTCCACCTCGACCCCAGCCTCCAACAGCCCCAACCCGTTGCTGTTGGGTTGGCGGCCGACGGCCACCAACACCCTGTCATAGACCATTGTCTCGTGCTCGCCGTCGCTCCCCACCAACACGGCCGTCACCACATCCGGCTCGGGCAACAGCGATTCCACCGACGTGTTCAACCGAATGGATTCAAATCGACTTTCTAAACGCCGAGCCAGCGGGCGGACCAGGTCGCGATCGGCGCCCGCCAACAGCCCGCCTGTCATCTCGACCACACTCACACGAGACCCCAACGCCGCGTAAACCGTCCCCAATTCCAAACCAATATAACCACCACCGACCACCAGCAATCGATCCGGAATATCAGGCAGTTCCAACGCAGCGGTTGAATCCATCACCAGCGGGCTGGGATTGCCGAGCGATCCGGGCCACAACGGACGTGATCCGGTGGCCAGAACCAACTGCTCGAAACCCAACAGGCTCTTCTCGCCCGTCCTCGTCACCAGCTCCAATGTCCGTCTGTCACGCAAACAACCTTCGGCCTGGATCCACTCGACCGACCTCGCCGCCGCCAACTGCGTGACTCCACCACCCAGAGCGAGCACCACCTCGTCCTTCCACGCCCGTAACCGATCGAGGTCAATTTCAGGCGTCCCCAACGTCACGCCGGCTTCGGCCACTTCGGCCGATTCGGAAATCACTCGAGCCACGTGAAGCAAAGCCTTGGAGGGGATACAGCCGGAACGCAGGCAGGTTCCACCCGGGCCATCGCCCTCGTCAACCACGACCACTTCGTGCCCGGCGTCCGCCAAGGCAAACGCGGCGGCGTAGCCGCCCGGTCCACCACCAAGCACGACCAGCGGCGCCTGTCGCATCCTTCCGCCTTCCTGTTCGGCCATCCCCAATCGCCTCCCTGGCCGCCAGGCGGTCTTTAGCGGAGCCCGGCCAGTTCCTGCAGCAGTCTCCAGTTGCTCAACCGGTCGTCACGCGATCGCACCAGCGTCTCGGACGGGTTCCCTTCCTTGTCGAAGTGCTTGGTGAATCGCCCCTCGCTGCGACAAAAGTCGATAAAGTCGACCGTGTCGCCCGACTTCGGGTTCTTCCACCAATCCTCCTTCATTGCCGGGTTTCCCTGCAAACTCAGACGATCACGCAAACTCTCACCATTGTCCGGGTCGTGGATCATCAGGGGAAAGGCCCGCGTATCGACAGCCATCTTGGCCTGGTCCATCGCCATGTTGTCGGCCACACCGTGTTCGGGTTGGCAGGTCGTGAAGACGTTGATCAGCGACGGGCCGTCAAACTCCATGGCTCGCAACACCGACTTGTAGAAGTGGTTGACATGGGCACAGGTTGTCTGAGCCACGAAGGTTCGAGGATGCATCATGGCGATCTGAGCGATCTCCTTGCGCGACTCCTGCTTGCCGTCGACAGCCTTTCCATGCAGGCTCATCTTCGTGTTCTGACCGGTGTACGAACTGGTGGACGCCTGCCCACCGGTGTTCGAGTAGACCTGAGTGTCGAGAACGAACACGTTGACGTTCATGCCCGATGCGAGCAGTCGCGAAAGCGACTGAAATCCGATGTCGAACATCGCTCCGTCGCCGCCAATACACCACAGCGGCCAGTCACTCCAACCCAACTGGTCCCAGCGTGACCGCACGCCCATCGCGTCGGCCGGAGCATTTTCGAACAGCGAATTGGTCCACGGGACCAAATACGGATTGTAGGGGTAGGTCGACGTGTAGACGGTATTGCAACCCGTGGCAGCGATGATTCCCCAACGGTCGCCGTGGGTGACTCCCGTCGCAGCACACATCATCCGCAACGCCGTTCCTTCGCCACACCCGGCACAACTGCCGGCACCGCCGACGTACATGAAGGCCTCTTCCTTCAGCATCATGTCGACCAGTAGGTTGTCGTTTACGTACGATTGGTCCGATGGCCCAACCTCTTTAAACATCCGATGCGACTTGCGAATCGATGTCATCAGGTCTTCGGACTTCGGCACCATCTTCAGTGCGCGGTCGTCACAGACCGTCACGCACTCGGCACACCCCTTGCACTTGCTCGGGTCGATCAGAATCGAAAAGCGCCCACCCTCGCGACCCTTCTTCTGTGGGCCGTCATAGTACTTGCGAGTCTTAGACCACTGTGCCTCGAACATCTCGCGGTCGTCGTCGTCGTCGATCTTGGCGAGCTGAGTGTTCAGGTCACTCTCGGCCAGCACCTTGCCCAGAATCGCCGTGTCGGGACACTCGGTGACACAGTCCATGCAACCCGTGCAGTTCTCGGTGATGAAGATCGGAATCTCGGGAGACACGTAACTGAAGTCTCGCAGCGTGGCCGTCCCGGCCGGAATCAGCGAACGGGCAACCGAAAGATCCGCCGGCAAACCCTTTTCGGCATAACCCTGCTCGTAACCCTTGATGATTCGCTCGTTGAAGTCGACAACGTCGAGAACCGGCAGGTCGACCGCAATGAACTCCGAATCGACGAGCGTCCCGTAGGTGTTGTTGTTGTACGGATCCCGTTCACTTGCCTCGTTGATCGAGCTCGTCCCATCTGCTGTCGCCATGACTTCTCTCCTCGTCTCTGATGCCCTCGACCTCAAGCGGCCGACAAGCGTTGACTGGCCTCGTGCCCCACCTATCTTCTCGGGCACACGGTCCCGCACGCAATACTCTCAGACGCCTCAGGCAGCCCCGTTGCTGCCGCTCGCCATCAAGTCCGAAGGGATTTCCTGTATCTCGCTGTAGCCTCGCTTGACGCAGGTCAAGTTGTCCTGCACCACCTGCTCGCCTCGCTTGCCAAAGTACTTCCTCAAGGCCGTCTCGACGCCCTCGTACACATCGTCGTCTCCCATTCCGCTGTCGCTGGCGTATGGAGTCAGTTTCAGGAATGCCCCGAGCAATACGATGCCTTGCATTCGCATTTCCAGATCGGCCACCGACGCCACCTCGCGAGCAATACTCACCATGTTGGCGAAAAACACCCGCAGCTTCCTCGTCCGAATCAATTCCTTCTGGTGGTCGGGAATCCGCTTCCAGACGTCGGACGGGTCGGCGAAGGGGCTCTGCATGAACACCGAACCCTCCTCGACCATGCCATTCAACGGCTGGCCACTGTCCAAGGCGGTGGTGTCGTTGAGCACGACAAGGTCGACGTGTTCGAGTTCGCTGTGAGAGAAAATGTGCGAGTCGGCGATCGTCAGATAATAGGTCGTCGGCAACCCCTTCTTTTCCGAACCGTACTTCGGGTAGGCCTGCACGTCCTTGCCGAACACCTGGCCGGCAATCGTAGCAATCACCTTATTGGACGTCACCGAGCCGAAACCACCGACCGAATGACCACGCATCGAAAACGCTCCGGGAGGACGCAGATCCGGATCCTCGGTGTTTTCCAATGCCAGGGCATGATCAATTCCGATCACGAAGTAATCCTGGCCATCGTTGATCATGTTGTCGAAGATCGCGTTGATGTCGCCTGGACGGACGTCTCGACTGCCCAATCCCGCCGAGCCGTGGTAGATCCGAGGCGCACTGTCGATCTTGGCATGCCCCATCTGCCCGGCCATTGCATCACAGAACGCCGCCTTGACCTCTCGCGTCAAGTGGTTCCCGGTCGTCGACAACGGATCGTCCATCCGCTCGATGATCGAAATTGCCTTGCAGCCTTTCAATGCCTCGACCAGTTGACGTGCCGGGAAGGGACGGAAACAGTAGAGGTTCAGGCAACCCGCCTTCACGCCCTTCTCTTCACGCAGGTAGTCGATGGTCGTCTGAGCCGTCTCCATGTACGAACCGATCCCAACCAGGATGTACTCGGCGTCCTCGCAACGGTACGCGTCCAGGAACCCGTAGCGTCGGCCCGTCTTGTTGTAGAACTCGTCAAACGCGTCCTGCAAATGCTCCTCGACCGTGTCGTAGTACCACCGCTGGGCAATCTTGCCCTTCATGTACGAGTCCTGGTTCTGGACCACGCCCGACATCATCGGGTTGTCCGGATCCATCAAATTGTTCAGATGATCTTCGGGCTTGCCGACATAGTCCTTCATGAACTCCGGCTCGCACAACAGGACGCTTTCGACCGTGTGAGTCGTCAGGAATCCGTCCTGGACGTTCATGAACGGCACCTGCGACGCCTCGGCCGCCCGACGCGAAATCAGGCACAGGTCGCCAGCCTCCTGAGCGTTTCGGGCGAAGAGCATGCCCCAGTTGACGTCGGCCACCGACATCACGTCGTCATGACCGGCATGCACGTTCAAACTGTGACTCGTCAACGCACGGGATCCAATGTTGAAGACCGCACCCAATCGCTTGCCGGCAATCGTGTACAAAACCTCCTTCATCAACACCAGGCCTTGGCCCGAAGTGAAATTTGTTACCCGGCCACCGGCCGCCGCAAACCCCTCGCAGAAGGTCGCCGAGGAATGCTCGCTCTCAGCCTCGACAAATACCAGGTCGTCGCCCCACATGTTGGGGATGCCGTTCTGTACCGCCGCATTGAAACCACTGCCCATCGTCGTCGAACTGGTGATCGGAAACGCACCCGATCCCTGGCAGATTCGCGTCTCGACCCACACAACCGCCTCGGCACCGTCACACGTGACCGGAATGCCCGGGTACTGGAATTTCGGCTCCGCAGACTCCGATACCGGAGTCTGTGTGCCGTCGAGTGTTCCTGTCGCCATCTCGATGTCACCTGTACTGGTCTAAGAAACCGCACCGACTCCGCTAAACCCTTACAGCAAACGGAAACGCACACAACGTCGGGAATAGTTGATTATGGCATGTGTTTCGCAATGCGGCAATCCACGTTCTCAAACCGGGCCTTCGATGCCATCAAAACCCCGTTTGACGGTAAAACCCCTTGCCCAACCCGCATTCGCACTTCACAATCCGATCTTCAACTGACCATGAACGGGCCATCTCCAAGACCCGACTGCCTCACCACACAAACTCCACTAGATAAACTTCACAACATGCCTCCACGCGTAGCTACTCTCGATGTGCTGATGGAACACCACCAGCTGACCATCGAAGACCTGGCCGAAAAGACCGGACTGGCTCTGAAACGAACCGAAGCCATCGCTCTGGGACGTTGGACACCGTCACCAAACGAACGCAAAACCATCGCAAAGGCACTGGCTGTCGAAATCGACTCCATCAGTTGGGGGCACACACTCGACCCCCGCAACGTGCGATACAGACAGCTTGGGCTGCAGGAGGAGATCTGATGTTCACACGCAGCGTGGCTGAACTCTGTGCCGAACAGAACATCGGAGTCCCCGAACTGGCCGAAGCCTGCGGACTTGACCAGCAACGAATTCTCGCCATCGCACTCGGCCGCTGGACACCCTCGCCAAAAGAACGATCGGCCGTCGCGCAGGCACTCGGAGTTGAGGTCGACCAGGTCACCTGGGGTCACAAAACGCCCATTCAGCACATCTACGGGCACGGACCCGGCTGAAAGCCGAGAGCTGCAATTGGCAATTCCACGTCGCCAGCTGCCTTCCGACAGTCTCTCGAGGCTTGACGGCGACCAAGGTTTTGACTAATCAAAACCTTGTAGACGTCCCTGATGTCCGGCCCATTTCACTGGTGTTGACCCGAGCCATACGCATGACACACCGTCGAATCTCATCCCCGATCCTCTCGACTCTCTGCCTGCTCGTCGCCAGCGGATGCCAGTCCGCCACCACGCCACCAACTTCGGACGGTTCCGACACCGCAGGCAACTCCAAAGGTACCGCGACAGTTTCGACTCCATACACCGTCGTCACCACCTGTGGAATGGTCACCGATATCGTCTCGATCGTCGCTGGCGAACACGGACATGTCAGCGGCCTGATGGGCGCGGGTGTGGACCCACACATGTACAAACCCACTCGCACCGACCAGAAGATTCTGCTCGGTGCCGACATCATCTTCTACTCGGGCCTGATGCTCGAGGGCCGCATGAGCGACACGTTCATCGGAGTCAGCCGAACGGGCAAGTCGGTATTCGCAGTGACTGAGCAGATTGACGAGTCGTATCTGAGACAGCCACCAGAATTCGACGGCCACTGGGATCCTCATGTCTGGATGGATATTACCGCCTGGAGTCAGTGCGTCGATGTCGTCGCCGAAGCGCTTTCGGACTACGACGCGGCTCATTCCGAAAGCTACAAAACGCGAGCCACCGATTACCAGGTCCAACTGCGTGAAATGGACGACTACATCCGCAAGTCGATCAACACGATCCCGAAAGACCAACGCTGGCTGATCACCGCACACGACGCCTTCGGGTACTTCTCGCAAGCCTACAAGATCCCGGTCAAGAGTGCCCAGGGCATCTCAACCGACTCGGAATCTGCCGTCGATGACATCAATCAACTCGTCCGTTTCATCGTCGAGAATCGGATCGGCGCGATTTTTGTCGAATCGAGCGTCAATCCCAAGAACATCCAGGCAATCATCGAGGGTTGCCAGCAGAAGAACTGGACAGTCCAAATCGGCGGCAAGCTGTATTCCGACGCCATGGGCGCTCCGGGCACCTACACCGGAACCTACCTCGGCATGATGGATCACAACGCCACGACGATCACCCGGGCCTTGGGCGGCCAGGCCCCGGAAACCGGTGCACAGGGAAAACTCGTCCCCGGTTCGCCCATCGAATAGTTGCCGCAGGGACCCTTCCAGTGAGCCAAGACACGTCACCAGTCGACGACACGATCCCCGACACGACCGCCGTTCCGGGAACCGTTGCGGACGACTCGGAACGAGAGGCCCAGCATCCCAGCACGGCTCCTTTGGCCATCCACGACATGACGGTGGCCTATCACCGCCGACCGGTGCTGTGGGACATCGATTACGACGCGATCCCTGGCCAGTTGACCGCAATCGTCGGTCCCAACGGTTCGGGAAAAACGACCCTGATCAAGGCCGCCGTCGACCTGATCCCTCGAGCCTCCGGTGACGTGCAGTTCTTCGGAGCCCCCTACCGCACCATGCGACACCGTGTCGGCTACGTGCCCCAACGAGGCAGTGTCGATTGGGACTTCCCGGTCAATGCCCTCGATGTGGTCGCCATGGGACTCTACCGACGCATCGGCTGGTGCCGTCCGGTTTCTCGACGCTATCGGCAGCAGGCCATGGAATTCCTCGAACGAGTGGGGATGGCCCAGTACGCCAAGCGACAGATCAGCCAACTTTCGGGAGGCCAACAGCAGCGAGTCTTCCTGGCCCGCGCGCTGGCACAGCAAGCCGACCTGTACCTGATGGACGAACCGTTCGTCGGAGTCGACGCGGCCACCGAACGGGCCATCGTCACCATTCTCCACGAACTCAAGGATGCCGGAAAAACCGCTCTCGTCGTCCACCATGACCTGCAAACCGTCCCCGAGTACTTCGACCACGTGCTGCTGCTCAACATGCGACTGGTCGCTACCGGGCCGGTGTCGGACGTCTTCACCCCGGAAAACCTCCGCGCCACATACGGCGGAAAACTCGCGCTCTTGGACCAGGTCGGACACCGCATGACGCTCGGCCAAACCCGATCATGAGTCGTCTCGACAACAACTCCAACCGACTGAACTTCACACCACCCCAGCGCTTCTGCCAATTCACATCTCGACCAACAGCAACGCTCCTGCTGCTCTTGATCGCAGCCAGTCCCGTGACACTCTTTTCCCAAACACCCTCACCCCCAACACACACACATCTCCCGGGCGTCTCGCTCGAACACTCGGGCACCAGCATCACTGACACGCGGATCGAGTGGCCCGGATGGGACAAGCTCGCCGACACGTTGCTGATGCGGCAATACAACACGCGGATTGTCCTGCTGGGCACGATCATGCTGGGAATCGGTGCCGGAGCGGTCGGCACCTTCATGCTGCTTCGGCGTCGAGCACTCCTGGGCGACGTCATCGGCCATTCGGCGCTACCGGGCATCGCAGTGGCTTTTCTTTGTGTCGAGTTGATTGCCCCCGGCAGCGAGCGCTCGCTGCCGGTGTTGCTCCTGGGCGCCCTCGTCGCCGGCCTGGCAGGTGTCGGCTGCACGATGGGCATCAGTCGCTTCAGCCGTATCAAGCCCGACGCCGCATTGGCCATCGTGCTCAGTGTCTTCTTCGGCGCCGGCATCGCACTGTTCACAATCATTCAGAAACTTCCTACCGGACAAATGGCCGGCCTGCAGCAGTTCATCTACGGCCAAACCGCATCGATGACCGCCGCGGACGTTCGCCTGATCGCCGGTACATCACTCGTCGTCGTTGTTGTGCTCGCAGTGTTCTTCAAGGAGTTCCGCCTGCTGTGTTTCGACGAAGAATTCGGACGCTCCCATGGCTGGCCCACCACTGGCCTCGACTTTGTACTGATGGCACTGGTCGTCTCGATGGTCATCATCGGACTCCAGAGCGTGGGAATGCTGCTGGTGGTCGCCATGCTGATCATCCCCGCGGCCGCCGCTCGATTCTGGACCGGACGACTCGGACCCATGACCCTGATCGCCGCCACCTTCGGCGGGACTGCGGCATGGCTCGGCGGTGTCGTCAGTTCGCTCTTCGCGAGATTCTCAGCCGGAGCCGTTATCGTGCTCGTCGGCTCGCTACTCTTCACGATCAGCCTGACGTTGGGCACTCGACGAGGACTCGTCCCTCAATTCCTCATACACCTGGCTACCAACCGACGTGTCGGACGACACGACCTGGCCCGCACCCTCTACGAATTACTCGAACCCAAACTCCACAACGACCCCACCGCAGACCCCACCGCAGACCCCACCGCAGACCCCACCGCAGACCCGCTCTGCCGGCATCTGCTTCGCCACTCCGAGATTCTTTCCCGCCGCAGCTGGTCATCCGCACGACTCGGACGATTGATCCGTCGAGCCGTCTCCGACGGGCTTCTCCAAACCGTCGTACACGGCTGGCGATTTACCGAAAGCGGAGCCCGCAATGCGAGGTCCGTCGCCCGCAACCACCGTCTCTGGGAAACCTACCTCGTCCTCCATGCCGACATCGCCACCAGCCACGTCGACCGTGACGCGGACCTCATCGAACATGTCCTCGATCCCGAACTGATCGAACAACTGCAGCTGACACTCGCCAGCCGCTATCCGCAAATGGACATGCCGCCCAGCCTGCATCCCCTCGATTCCCACACCTGATCAGTAACACTTCAAGCCCAATATCACATGCTCGGCATCATCGACATCCTGACAACCGTCGGCAGCTTGTTTGTCGACGATTGGTTTGAACTGGACACCTGGATCGTTGTCACCGCGGCCCTGGCTGCGATGGGCTGTTCGATTCCCGGCAGTTTCCTTGTCCTCCGTCGCCAAAGCATGATGGGCGATGCTTTGACTCACACCATCCTCCCCGGCATCGTCGCCGCCTTTCTGCTCTCTCATGCACTCAAAGCCTCCGGTTGGATCACCGCCACACCAGCCGGCACTCACATCGCATTCGACGCCACCAGTTACGCGATGATGTTCGTCGGCGCCGTCCTGACCGGCACCCTGACGGCCGTCCTGACCGAATGGGTCTCGCGGCAGGGTCGCGTCGAGACGTCCGCGGCACTGGGAGTCGTCTACACGTCGCTGTTTGCCATCGGCCTGTTGATGATCCGACTGGCGGCCGACAGCGTGCACATCGACCCCGACTGCGTTCTCTACGGCAATATCGAAACCGTCTGGACCGGATCGGATGAGGTTCCACGAGCCACCTGGATCGGCGGCGGAGCCCTGTTGCTGAACATTGTCCTCGTCAGTTTCTTCTTCAAGGAACTGCGAATCAGCACCTTCGACCCCGCGCTGGCCACCTCGCTGGGAATCCATTCCACCACGATCCACTACGTCTTGATGGCCGTCACAGCGATCACCGCCGTGGCGGCTTTCGAGAGTGTCGGCAACATTCTGGTGGTAGCCATGCTGATTGTCCCGCCGGCGACCGCTCACCTGCTAACCGACCGACTCTGGCTGATGCTCGTTCTGGCAGCACTGATTGCCGCCCTGAGTGCCGCTTTGGGACACGGCCTGGCCCTCACCCTCCCGCCACTCCTCATGGCGCCCTTCGCCGAGGAACCCTTGCTCCAGGGCGTCGATGTCCAATCCCTCGACGCCAGCACCTCGGGCATGATGGCCGTCGCCGCCGGTGGCCTGTTTACCCTGGCTCTCGTCCTCGGGCCTCGACATGGACTGCTGGTGCGACTGGCCCACCGTCTCCGCCTGGCCACCCGCATCGCGGCTGAAGACCTGCTCGGAATTCTCTACCGTCACGAAGAAGCTGCCAGAGAACCACAACTCGAACGACCTGCACAGCCTAAAACAGCCGTCCAGCGTTTCGCAAGATGGCGACTGCGGCGACGACGCCTGATCGACGGCCCCGCATCCGATCCAAGCCTCACCGAAACCGGCCGCGAAGCCGCACAGCAACTTGTCCGAGCCCACCGCTTGTGGGAAAGCTACATGGCCCGTCACTTCGATGTCCCCGGCGACCACCTGCACGAAGCCGCTCATCGAGTCGAACACTTCCTCGACCACGAACTCCGCGACCAACTTGCCGACGAACTCGAATCGCCAGAAACCGATCCTCACGGCCGAGACATCCCCCAGCCATGACCCTGGGCTAGTCCCGAACGAAGCGCCGCCCCTTCAGTTCAAAACGGGGCAACGACTCAACAGCCACGGCCCGGACATCCGCCGCAAAACTGAACGTCTCACGGATCGCCGCAGCCACACTCTCGGCCACCAATCCTGCCTCCACACCCTCAACCGGCTCGATCTCAACCGTCAAACTGTCCATCGCGTTCCGAGTGCCGACGATCACGCGGAACTCCGCCACCCCGTCCACGCTGCGAATCACAGCCTCGATGCTCGACGGGAACACGTTGTTGCCTCGCACCGTGATCATGTCGTCCCCCCGCCCCAGGATGCCTCCACGGAGTCGAAGCAGCGCACGCCCGCACGCACAGGGGGCCGGGTCGACCACGACCAGGTCCCCGGTCCGATAACGCAGCACCGGACTGCCGCTGCGCCGCAAAGTCGTGATCAGCAGTTCGCCCTGCTCACCAACCGCCACCGGCTCCAGACTCTCTGGATCCACCACCTCGGCCACGCACTCAGTCTCCAGTACGTGCATCCCCCCGGGCGACTCGGCACACTCGACAGCCATCGGGCCCAGTTCGGTCATGCCCCAGTGATCGATCACACGCGCCCCCCAGGCCGACTCGATCGCGTCGCGAACTCCCGACACGCTGCCTCCCGGCTCGCCCGCCACAATCAGCATTCTCACCGAACCCGACGACAGCTCAAGACCCTCGTCGCTAGCCACCTCGGCCAACCGCAGGGCATAAGTCGGAGTGCAACACACGACCGTCGCCCGGTTGTCCTGGATCATTCGCAACCTCGCCGAACTGCTCAAACCGCCTCCCGGGACACTCAAATGTCCGGCCGCCACTGCACCCTCGAAAGCAGCCCAAAAACCAATGAACGGCCCGAAGGAAAACGGAAAGGCAAACACGTCCGAAGACTCGACACCGGCAATCCGAAAGATCTGTGACCACGCGTCCAACACGTTCGACCACGCCTCGGGTGTGTCCAGCCAACGCAGCGGATGGCCGGTCGTACCCGACGTCTGGTGCAATCGTGTGTAGGAAGAAAGTGGCTGGCTGAAATTGCTGCCGTAGGGAGGGTGAGCGGCCTGGTCGTTCACCAGGTCCTGCTTGCTGGAAACCGGCAAGTCGCCCAACCCCGTGCTACTCCCCAGGCCTGCAGCCCATTGGCCCAGATCCTCAACGCCGCCAGCCTCCAAATGGCCTTGCCAGAAGGCATTCGACGCAATTGGGCCACACACCAACGCCTGCAATCGCTCGCGCTGAAGCACGTCCAGTTGTGCTCGATCCAGGTCTTCAGGACACGACATCAACGACCCCGTAGAACCGCACACGCGAAAGCAACCCGACCGACTGACTTGAAGTCGATTGTAACGATCTCCGGACTACGCCGAACCGCTCAAGTGACCTTTTCCAACCGCCGACAATGACTATGTGGAGATTCGTCTCTTCACCACACTCCCACACCGCGGATTTCCTTCCATGACCGACCCGGCTGTCGACAATTGCACGTTCCGCATCGGTTTTCTGGCCGCCTTGGAAGCCGACGACGGGGCCTACGTCGCCGGACTGCTGGTAACCAATCGCTACGGCCGACCGCTGGAATTTCAATGCACCAGCCCTGTCCGCCCCACTCGTGCCCAAGAACTCCTCTACGGTCAAACACTGCGGCCGTTTCTGCTCGGGGAATCGATGGGCCGAGCCCTTCTCGAACGACTGGGAACCCCACCGGACCTTCTGGTCACCGACAACGACGCCATCCTCGACCTCCGCAACCACATCGCTATCCCGATGGCTCGAGTCGACAACCAGTCCGAAACCACGCTGACAAACACGACGGCACCTCCGCTGGGCCGAGTCCGCATGGGCCGCCGGATTCTCTCGATCCACACGGCTCACGAAGACGATATCCAGGCATTGCACCACGGTGCCACACAGGTCGCCGCAGAAACCGACCTGCAGGAACCTTTGGAACGAGTCCGTGAAGCATTGGCCGAAACGCTCGAGGGACAGTAGACGGCGGACCCCCTAATGCGGCACCTCATCGAACACACCAGCGACAACACTCTGACGCCGCAGGTTCAGACCCACTCGCTGCCACTGCACCTCAGCGTCTCGCTGTTCAACTCGGGACTCGGAGCCGGGATCACACGCCCACTGAGACTCGATGTCACAGCCGGCTCGCTGGTCCCGCCACCTCGCCTGCTGCCCGCCTGGCAGCCTAACTGGGAATCCGTCAAGACGATCGGCGTCCAGTTCCTCGACGTGGCGGAACCAGCCCGGTCGCAAACCCACGACTTCGCGACCGGCCAAACGCCCAACGGGCGGGTCGACATGGCCTCAGTCTTCGAACCCACCCTCCCACATTCACCTCGAACCGAATCCAAAACACACCGCACTCGAGTCGACGTGCCAAACAACGCACTCTCGATTGCCGATCGCCTGTTCTACCTGCTGCAGCCACCCATCGAAACGCTGCTCTCGGGCCAGGAACTGGTGATGCCATTCGAACCGTTCCCATTCCAATACCACGGTATCGCATGGCTTTTTTCTCAATCCTCGGCACTCCTCGCCGACGAGATGGGACTGGGAAAAACCATGCAGGCTATCAGCGCCGTCAGGCTGTTGCTGCGTGCCGGCCAGATTCGCACTGTGTTGTTGGTCTGCCCTAAGCCCCTGATCACCAACTGGCAACGCGAATTGGCGATGTGGTCCGAAGAGATTCCTGTCGTGGCGATCGAAGGGCCATCCCAACGACGACGCATGCTCTGGGAGATGCCGAACATGCCAGTCAAGATTGTCAACTACGAAGTGCTGGTCAGAGACTCTGAAATGATCGGCGAAGACGACTTTCCGGCGTTTGATCTCGTGATTCTTGACGAAGCCCAACGAATCAAAAACCGCGAATCCCGAACCAACCACGCCGCTCGCAGCCTCGTACGAAAACGCTCCTGGGCTCTGACGGGAACTCCGATCGAAAACAATCACTCCGAATTCGTATCGCTACTCGAGTTCATCGGGGCCGTCCCCGACCACAGCGCAAACGATATCCGCCAACTCAATCGACTGGCTCGCGACTTCGTTCTTCGACGGACCAAGGACCGAGTCCTCAAGGATCTCCCGCCTCGACTCGATCGCGACGAACTGCTGGATCTCAATCCCGCCCAGCAACTCGCCTATTGCACGGCCGAACGCGATGGCATCGTTCAACTCGGCGAAATGGGCGAAATGATCACGATTCAACACGTCTTTGAACTCGTTCTCCGACTCAAGCAAATCTGCAACTTCGACCCGCTGACCGGGCAAAGCTGCAAACTGGACCGACTGGGTGCCGAGATGGAGGAGATCGCCGAGAGTGGTGGCAAGGCGATCCTGTTCAGCCAGTGGACTCGTTCGCTCGACTGGATGCGAGAACGACTGGAACGCTTCGGACCGCTTATCTACCACGGTGGCATCCCCTCCGCACGCCGCGACGATGTCCTGAAACGCTTCCACGACGATCCCAACTCACACCTGTTACTGATGAGCTACGGAGTGGGCGCTGTTGGCCTGAATCTGCAGGTCGCCGGCTACGTCTTCCTCTACGACCGCTGGTGGAACCCGGCCATCGAAGATCAGGCCATCAATCGGGCTCACCGCATTGGGCAGAAAAACCCCGTATTTGTTACCAAGTTCATCTGCCGCGGTACCATCGAAGAACGCATCGACCTGGTGCTCCAACAAAAACGAGAACTGTTTCAGGCCATTCTCGGAGATACCGACCTCAGCAACTCCAGCCTCAGTCTCGACGCTCGAGAAATCTTCGGACTCTTCGACCTGAGAACCGGTCACGGCGACCAACTCCGAAGCATCCAGCCCCCCGAACAACTCGACAACTCACACAAACCCTCACCGACGGGGCTCACCACACGCAATTCGCAGGAGACTGGCTCACCGCACAAGTCGCCGAAGACAACCTGAGCGAATGCCTATCCCCTATCACCCCCCTCCAACCCTTCCCGCACCGCCCGCTCAACCCCCTCCGCCTCCACCCGCTCCGTATAAACCACCAACACCAACCCTTTCACTCCAGCCTCAGCCGATCCCATCGGCGAATACCGCTCAACACGCTCCAGCCCCTCCACTCGCCCCACCAATCCCTCCAACCTCCGATCCCAAGTCGCACCCCCCGTCCAATCGCCAACCAACACCGTGCCGCAGACGCCGCCGGGCAACAGGTCCAACCACTCCAACGCACAACGGCCCATCGTGAATCTTGCGTTGATGTCCTGCAGCGGTCGCCACAGCGTCTCACCAGATGCCGCCCGATATCGCATCGCATCGACACCCAACGGGCCGACATAACCCATTCGCGATGCCCGTTCGACAACCGGTCTGACCGTGGCAACAAGTTCGCCAACATCGCCGCCCAGTCGTGCAGCAACAGACGGGCCAAAACGAGTTCCCAGGTAGCCGCCCGATTCACCCGTCAACAGTTCGGTCACTCCCAGGAACGTCGACGTCCCGTCCGCTCCAATTTCGAACTGCAGACTGCACTCGCACACAGCGTCTAGCCACGGCTCGATCAACACCAGACCGTCCCGTTCCAAACAGTCCGCCAGCCAACTGGCACGCCCCGCCTGGACTTGGCCCGCATTCATCCTCAACTGGTGACGGCCCGAAGCCCCAAGATCCGCCTTCACGATCCAACTCGTCCCGATCGGTGGCCCTTGAGACAATATGGCTCGACAGTCTTCAAACGTTTCAATCAGCCGCCCCGCCTCCGGCTGCAGGCCCATTTCGAGCTCTTGCCCGTGCGACCAGCGGCGGCGGTTGATCATCTCGACCACTGCAACATCCGGAACAGCCCCCGCCGCTCCAATCTCTTTTGCCAAACGTGCCATCCCACCGCTCCAACCCCACGGCACAAGCTCCGTCGCACCTCTCATTTCGCCAGCAACACGCACAGCCTCGCTCGGATCATTCGACCCTATCAGCGGCCCGGCCATCATCCGGTCACCTGGGGCCAACAGTGGCGTCCAACAGCCACTCAAGCCCTGTGTGGCCTGCCAAGCCGTCCGAGACACCTTTCGACCGGCCAGTTCGTCTTCAAAATCGAAATTGGCCACAAATAACTTGGACACATGCCCCTCCCTGCCTGGCCAATCGAGCACACACGCCAACAACTGTTTGACGTTGTGCCAAGCGAGCTAGAACACAATCTCCAGCACCTGCTGCTCTTTGAGCAGTCTGGATCGGATTGTGATGCGGTCCCTGACCAGCCGTCTCGCAGGTGGGACACGGATCACAAGCTGGGTCAACCGGTCACGAATCGTAAGGAAATCACCACGTCGCAACGGGACCAGTCGTCCGTTTCGCATCGTCAGAGCCACATCAGTCCGCCGCTCCCACCTCGGATCCCACGGGATCTGCTGCCGATAATCGTCGGTCCCCTGGACGTCGCCGCTGAGGTCCGTCGCCCGATAGCGACGCACGCTTTTTGGCAGACGGACTTGGATCACGATTCTGTACTCTTGTCCGGGCCTCGGATCCGTGGGAACGGTCCAGACCGAGAAACTTCCTTTTCTGACCACCCGAGCGCCGGCCGGTGCCTGCAGAAGTCCGCCGCCGGAACTCGTCACCTGACTGTCCAAGGCGGAACTCTGTTCGAGGATCGATTCGGACAAGGAGTCTTCGAGCACATGTTCGCGACCCTCCAATAACGCCGTGTCGATACGCGGGGTCTCTGTCGCAGTGTCCACCGAAGACACGACTTGCAGCGCCGCAGCCACAGACTCTGGAAGCGACACCGGCCCATCCTCCGAATGACTCCACTCGGTCGATAACGGCTGTGAATCGCGAAACTGTTCCAGAATCAGGAACGACAGCACAAGCAACACCATCACATGCACCAGTAACGACCCGCCGGCCCCGGCCAGCCCCGCTCGCCGGCCTCGACGCCCCGATACAAACAGACGCCACCATCGCGGCCCAGTCGATCCGAGACCGTCTCCCTCATCCGGACTTCGATGCCTCTTCACCACAACTCGCACCGTTCAGCAACCAACAACTTGTGCCACATCGCACCTCCGGTTCATCCTAGCAGCCTGAGGCAAATCCGGGGACGTGTTTTCGCCGCGGGCATCCTCTCGGATTGGCACCGTCAGGTCACCCCATTGCACTGCCTTCCGTCGACTCGATCCGTCTGGCAATCCGTCGACTGGCTACTGCCAGCGGACGATTCTCCAGTTCCTCGAGCGACACCCACTCGCCGGCTTCCGTTCCCAACCACTCGCCCGCTTGCCACTGTACAGCAATCGGTTGCAGGTGCAGTCGGAACCGAGTCACAGAATGCCGAAACGGCTTCTGCCATACCAAGAACTCAACCTCACACCCCGAAGCGGCCACGTCCCTCTGAACCCGCACCGCCTCGCCTTTTGTGCACGACACCGGTTTGTTTCGGTCCCAACTCGGAAACCCCCACAGACCACCCCAACGCTCTCCCTCAGGATGACGAATCACAAACACCTCCCGCTCACGCCGCATCACCAGTATCACCTTAAACACGTCTGTCGGATCGGCCCGAGGCACCCGAAGCGGTACCCGATCCACCACGTCACGCTCAAACGCTTCGCAACAACTCCGCACCGGACACACCTCACACCGAGCTTCGACACCGCACACCGTCGCCCCTAAATCGATTAACGCCTGGTTGAACTCACCCGGCCGCACTCTCGGAACCACACGCTCGGCCAAGGACCACAACCGCTTCCGGCCTTCACTGCTCGATGGAGCAACAGGTAGTGCAATCAACCGAGAAAATAACCTCGCCGTGTTCGCCTCGACAATCGGAGCCGCCCGATCGAAAGCAAACGACGCGATCGCACCAGCCGTATAACGGCCCACGCCCGGCAACGCCTCCAACTCCTCTGCACTCCGACGCCAAGTCCCGCCCCACTCGTCGACGACCACACCCGCCGCCTTCCACAGGTTCCTCGCCCGGCTGTAATACCCCAACCCCTCCCACACTCGCAGTACCTCGTCCGGCGTCGCCGAAGCCAATGTTTCGACGTTGGGGAATCGGGCGAGAAACCGCTCGAGGTATGGCATTACCGCCGTCACGGTCGTCTGCTGCAACATGATCTCACGCACCCAGACGGTGTACGGGTCGCTCTGACCCACCCACGGCAATTGACGTCCATGCCGGCTGTACCAACGCCGGACGCTGCGTCGGAACCGAGACACCCAGTCGCTGCCGACCTCGCACCACTCCATCAGCGAATCCGCCACGACCTAGTCATCACCGGACACCTCGTCCAGATCCGAGGCACCGAAACGCCGGGGCAACAACTCGCCGAGCCGAGTCTCTTCTCGCAAACCACTCGTCGTCGCCAAAACGATCTCCAGGTCGTCGCAAAACTCTGCCAGCACCTGGCGACACGCTCCGCACGGAGCGACCGGCGCAGACGCCTCGACCAACACCACCAACCGCTTCCAGTCCCTGAGTCCCATCGCTAATGCCGAACTGACTGCCGCTCGCTCGGCACACACGCCCAACCCGTAACTTGCGTTCTCGACATTACAACCAACTGCCGTCCGCCCGTCGGAGGCCTCAATCACCGCCCCAACCGAAAAGTTCGAATACGGAGCGTGAGCCTGCAGACGTACTGCGACGGCCAACTCGACCAGCTTATCCAGGTCACTCACAGCCGTCCCCCCCCTCCACCATCAACCAACCTACAAGAACATCCCGGCCATCGTCGCCGTCATCCACGACGCCATCGCGCCGCCGATCATCGCCCGAGGAGCCAGCCTTGCAAGATCTGTCTTGCGACCTGGAGCCAGCGGAGCGATGCCGCCAATTTGGATGCCTATCGAGGCGAAATTCGCGAAACCGCACAACGCATAAGCCGCCATCTTCGCCGACTTGGCATTCTCGAACACCATCTCCCCTTCACCACCGGGCAACATCGATTGCAATTGCGTGAAGGCTACAAACTCGTTGACAGACACCTTGGCACCCAGCAGGCCGCCGAACAACTGGCAATCGTGTGAACCTTCGACTCCCATCATCCAGGCCACCGGAGAAAACACCCAGCCAAAGATCATCTGCAGCGACAGACCCATCTCCCCCAATGGCCAATCGATCAATGCCACCAGCCCGGTGAACGCGATTAACATTGCGATCACGTTCAACCACAACTTCAGACCGTCCGACGTTCCGTTGGCAGCAGCCTCGATCACGTTGTGAGCCGTCTTCTCGAACCGAAGCTCCACCGTCCCGCCCGTTACCGACAACTCGCTCTCGGGCAGCATGATCTTCGCCACCAGGAAGGCCGCCGGAGCACTCATCACCGAAGCCGTCAACAAATGCGGGCCATACTCCTCGCCCAACACTCCGATGTAGACGGCCAAGACCGACCCCGCGATCGTGGCAAAACCACCTGTCATCATCGCATTCAATTCCGACATCGTCATCTTCTCGATGTACGGCCGCACGACCAATGGTGCCTCGGTCTGACCAACAAATACGTTGGCCGCCATCGCCATCGATTCGGCGCCCGAAACACCCAACACCGTCGTCATCATTTTCGCCAAACCGTACACCAGCAACTGCATCACCCCCAGGTGATACAGCACCGCCATCAAGGCCGAGAAAAAGATGATGGCCACCAGGCCTTGGCCGGCGAATGCGAAAATGAACGCGCCCGACTTCCCCACCAGCGGCTCCATCGACTCCGGGTCCGACAACGGACCAAAGACCAACCGGGCACCCGGCTTGGCCATCTCGATCAATCGCTGGACAAATGCCGACAACTTGACAAAGACTTGGCCACCCACGTCGGTCCCCAGGATCACCGCAGCCAACAGCGCCTGCAGACCCAGGCCAAATACCACGATCCGCCACGGGAACTTCTTGCGTTCTGACGACAGGCCCCATGCCACCAGGCAAAAGAACACCAGGCCAAGCAGTCCGCGAGCGATCGTCATCGGTTCGACTCGTCAAGTTCTGACGGATCCCGGTTCGACTCGTCCAGGTTAGACGCGTCGATCCTACCGAGGACCAACTCGCGGAGCACGCCCGGAGCGTCCACGATCTCGATGGCCGACATCGCCAACGACTCGGCACGCTCCAATCGAAGACGGTCCGCCGAACGCAACTCCAAAACCGCGTCCCCCGCAGACACCTCACTACCCACCCGCGACACAATCCGCACCCCGGCACTTCCATCAACCACAGTGCCCGTTGACGATCGCGATGCACCCAACTCGGCCGCCGCACGACCAATCTTCAATGCGTCCAGCCCCCCCACCCAACCGCCAACACTCGCCCGTACCACCAACTGTTTCGAGTCACCCAACAATCTATGACGATCCGTCAAGACTCTCGCATCGCCCCCCTGAGCCACCACCATCCGCTCCAACCTCTCGTAAGCCGCTCCGGCATCCAGGGCCCGGACTGCCACCTCCCAGCCCGAAGATGCCGAATCACATACACCACCAGCCACCAGCATTTCCGAAACCAACTCCAACGACAAGGCCCGAAGGTCACCCGGCCCATCACCCTTCAGGCAGGCGACCGCTTCGAACAATTCGTTCGCTGTCCCCACCGTTCTCCCCAAGGGCGATGTCATGTCCGAAAGTACCGCCACTGTCGGCAAACCAGCTGCCAGTCCCGAACTGACAAGGGTCCGTGCCAACCGCTCCGAATCACGATGCTCCGAAAACACCGCACCCGAGCCACACTTCACATCCAACACCAGCCCGGAAATCCCCTCGGCCAACTTTTTGCTCAGGATTGAACTACAAATTAACGGGATACTGTCGACCGTAGCCGTGGCATCCCGCAAGGCATACAACACGCGATCTGCAGGGGCAATCTCCCGACTGGCACCGCAAATCACACACCCGGCCTCGGCCACCACGGCAACCATTTCGTCGATCGACAACTCGACTCGGAAACCGGGTATCGCCTCGAGCTTGTCGAGGGTTCCGCCGGTATGGCCCAGTCCCCGGCCCGAGATCATCGGGACATCCAGCCCGCAGGCGGCAGCCAAAGGCGCCACCACCAGTGAGGCCTTGTCACCGACCCCTCCGGTAGAATGCTTGTCGACTGCAGGCCGAGCGAACCGTTCCGGTGAAATCTGCGACCCGGTTCCCGCCATCGCCTCGACCAACCAACCCGTCTCAGCGACGTCCATCCCCACCAGGGCGATCGCCATCAGCATCGCCGCCAGCTGCGATTCCGCCCAACTCCCGTCAGCCGCTCCAACAGCAAACTCGTGCCAGGCCAACGAATCCAACGACCGACCCGAGCGTTTCGAAGAGATGATTTTCACGGCCGACATCATCGGTCTCCCAGCCCCGACACCGGACGAGACTCTGCGGCTTCAATCGCCACACACGACCGTGGCCTCGACCACCAGCCTGTTAGACGTCGTCGATCCAGTTGGCGAAGAAGGTAAACTCTTCGTCGATCTCGCCCGACGAGTTGCCCAGCTCCGACACGGCATAATCCACACCCTTGTCATTGCCCGGCCCACCGCTGAGGACATCGGTACCGGTCTGGCCCTTGATGTAGTCGTCACCATCTTCACCCAGAATGACGTCGCGTTCGTTACCTCCGAACATCCGGTCGTCACCGGTTCCACCGATCAATGTGTCGCGGCCTGCATTGCCGTTGAGCTTGTCGTTACCGACCCATCCGGAAAGGCCATCGGCACCGCTGCCGCCGGTGAGCGTGTCGTTGCCGTCACCTCCGTTGAGTATGTCGTTGCCGTCGTCACCCAGGATCGAATCGTCACCGATGCCACCCATCAGCGAGTCGTCGTCGCGTTGTCCGTACAGAACGTCGGCTCCGCCGTCGCCATCCATGGTGTCGTTGCCAGAACCGCCAAACAGCGTGTCGTTGCCGCCGTTTCCAACAATCAAGTCGTCACCGGGCCCACCGTTCAGACGATCGCGGTCGACACCTCCGCTCAACGTGTCCTCGCCGCCAGAACCCCACAAC
>Ga0114999_10000087_pt1 | contig 120674 bp, 110 predicted proteins | sample ArcticOcean_MG_C_3_FD_89820 | JGI IMG/M metagenome (GOLD analysis project Ga0114999, IMG submission 89820) | Marine microbial communities from western Arctic Ocean - ArcticOcean_MG_CB8_126 | ecosystem: Environmental > Aquatic > Marine > Oceanic | place: Arctic Ocean: Canada Basin | collected...
CGCGGGTTGAGATCAAGGATAATCTTCCGCCCAGTTGAATGGACAATCGATGATGTAGAGGATATGTCACGCCGAAACCACCATCGGCGCTCCATCGCCAGAGGGCGTCTTCTGCATCGACCTGGCCAGCTGGATCGAACTCTATCAGACCTCCCCCAAGAAACATAAACGAACGGAGGCCCTTCCGCATCGGCCATTCAATTTTAACGGCACCTCGGGCATAGAACAGGTTTATCGTAAAGGTTTGATCAGAGTTGGAAGATGTTGGGACCATCCCCGCCTCTGCGACAATCCACAAGGGGCGCCAAATGTGTAAGCCCACATACCCCCCGCCGACCAAAGCTGAGCGAATCCCCGGACGGCCCGTAGTAAGAACATACCCACCAATCGGGCCAATTTCAATACGGGTGTGTTGCAAATGGTCTGCCCGTATAGGCAAGGTCATTAAGATGGTAAAGAAAAGGGCGAAATGGCAGGTATATTGAAGGGGTTTCATCTTGGTTTCCGATATTCTAAAAGGTTTTCTATTATTATCGGAATCAAGATCTGAAACTGCAGTTTTAATCAAGTTAAAATCGATAAAAAAGACCTATACCAAGGTAGGCATGGAGTGATCTTACAGATACGCCACGAGGTAAACTCAAGGGAAATTGTTCTACGTTTGTTGATGTGAATCCCAAACGACCAATCGTTCTCTGGTTTAAATGGTTTGAAATGGGATAGGTCAAACCCATATGGAGTTGAATGCCCAACTTTCGTAATACATCTTCCCCATCTACTCGACCTACCGGATCAAAATAAAAAATAGTCGGGCCTACAGCCACAAACGGCCTGGCTATCCCCATACGAAGGGGTAAATCTACATTCAAAGCAATACCAGCGTCATATACCCTTATATTGAATGAGGGGTCTGATTTTTTTCTGAGAAAATCGAGCCGGCTGTAAGCATGAAGGCAAACGGACCTGTGACGGGAATGTCGGTATTTCCCTCAAGAAAAAATGCCGAACTCCTTAAGGCAGGATTTCCTGAAGATATAGCCATCCCAACCACAAGCCCGAAATCCACTGGGGGTAATTGTCTCACCTGTGCAATAGAAGGAGAGGCATTACCCCAAAGGAAATATACGACAGATAAGTTATATATGACAATAGATATAGCAAATCCCCACATACCTTCTCTTTGCTGTATGCCCTTATATCAAGGATCGTGATTGACAACCATCGACATTGATACAGGCCCCGGTCACCCAACTCGCGCGGCTCGATGACAGGAAGACCACCACATTTGCCACTTCTTCCGGCGTCCCGAAGCGTCCACACGGGATTTGCTGCTCCATAAATTCATTGATCCCTTCAGGATCTGCATCCAGACGATTTTGCCAGTTGCCCCCAGGAAAGATAATGGAGCCAGGTGCGATAGAATTGACCCTGATCCCCGTTTTAGCCAACTCTTTCGCCAGGGTCTTGCTCATGCTTATTTCTGCAGCTTTAGTCGCATTATAGGTCACCGGCCCTCCAGACTCACGCCCGAAAATAGAAGATATCGTAATGATCGAACCACTACTCTGAGCTTTCATGGATGGCAAGACAGCCCGTGTGGTCCTCACGGCCGCGAACATATTCCAATCGAAGATATCCAGCCACTCTTGATCCGATACCTCTTCAAAAGCGGTCCATTTGCTACCCCCGACGTTATTAACCAGGATATCAATGTGTCCCCATTTTTTGAGGGTGGCCTGCACCACCTCATTTATGCCATCCGCATTTGTCAAATCTGCGGCGGTGGCCACTGTTTCCACCCCCAAAGCCTGGACTTCTTTTTCGGTAGCCTGCAACGCTTCCTCACCACGGGCACATAAACTGACGTGGCATCCTTCTTCTCCAAGTCCTAATGCAATTGATCGGCCAATACCCTTACTTGACCCTGTAATGAGCGCCACCTTACCCTTTAAATCCAAATCCATGTCTTACTCCTCCACGTTCGAAGCTGCATAGCAACGATATAATTGTGTTTTAAGTTGTCCTATTTTCGGTTCAACACCCGATCAACATAGATGCCCGACAGACCTGTATACGCATCGGGCACCAATAAGTCATCTATTTCCCGTTCTGTCAACTGTTGAGATACGGCAGGTTCATCCATTAAGGCTTTTTTCAGACTGATTCGTTTTTCATGGGCTCGCATGGACGCGCGATAGACCACATCATGGGCATGCTGTCGCCCTATTTTCAAACCAAGAGCAAGCATGATCGCTTCTGAAAGAATTAATCCATGAAGCATGTTCACATTTTCTCGCATCCGGTCAGGATAGACGATAAGGTCTTTGAACACATGCAACATTTGAGCAAGGGCACCAGAGGTAAGCAGGCAGGTCTCAGGGACAAACACCCATTCCATATGAATCATTGCCCAATCTCGTTCATGTTCATGGCTCATGGCTTCCAGGGCGATGGGCGGTTGCTGTCGTATAATCCTTGTGATCCCTAACACAGCCTCACAGATCATAGGATTACGTTTATGGGGCATGGTACTGCTCCCTACTTTTCCCATGACAAATGGTTCTTCAAGTTCCGCTATTTCTGTCCGTTGGAGGTTAATCACCTCTCTAGCCATTTTACCCAGGGTAGCAGAAATCATCGCCAGAACAGTGATGAACTCAACGATGCCATCTCTTGCTGTATGCCAGGGTAATACGGAGGGAAATAATCCGAGATCATTGAATAGGTGCTGCTGAATCTGTAATCCGTGCTCGGGTACCGAAGCCAGCGTACCAACTGCACCTGCAAACTGTCCCATGAAAATTCGAGGACGGCTATCCTGCAACCGGGCAAGATGGCGATGTATTTCATCCGCCCATATCGCCAGTTTATACCCGAAAGTTATCGGCAGCGCATGCTGACCGTGTGTCCTCCCTGGCATGATGGTATCTCGATGTGTGCCCGCCAATTCGAGTAAGACATTTTCCAATTCCGTCAAGTCCGTGGTGATTAATTCAGCAGCGTCCTTCATTTGTAAAATCACAGCTGTGTCGGTTATATCCTGAGAGGTGGCTCCCCAATGAATATATTGTCCAGCCTCTTCGTCACATATGGCTTCTAATGCTCGTATGACAGGAACAATCGGGTGGCTGGTCACCTTCATTTCTTGAGCTATAGCCTCCTTATTCAACAGGTAGGCTTTTGCTTTGATAGATATTTCATTCGCTGCGGATTGTGGAATCATCCCTGATTTTGCTTCAGCCCGTGCCAGTGCCGCCTCGACATCCAGCCACTTCTGAAGTAAATTATCATCGTTAAATGTCTGCCGCATTGCTGCCGTACTGTACTGGTCTGTAAAAAAAACACTGTCGATTATATGAGATCCCATAGGTAGTCAATTGGTGGTGGGTGTTTTGTAGTTGGTGATTGAAGAGATTTTCCGATTCAATCTACCGGGGAGAGTAATATCTTCATCCCCTCTTTACGGTCGAGGCGATCAAACGCAGTTTTCCAATCGGTTAGAGGGAGCACGTCTGATATGATCGGGGCCAGATCGATCTTTTTTTGCTCCAATAACGTCATGGTTCGATCCCAAGCTGGAATCGATCCTGCGAAGGTTGTTTTTATCGTTATTTCCTTTAATTCAGCGGAGAAAAAATCGATTTCAAATGGACTACCATGTAAGCCGATTTGCATGATGGTCCCCTGTTTTCTAACCAGATCGATCGCACTCCGCGTGGCCGGAGCAGAACCCGAGCATTCGAAAATAATATCCGCACCATATCCATTGGTCACGTCTTGAACCACTTTTTTTAGATCTGTGTTCTCAATATTGATAATTTGATCAGCCCACTGGGCACCCACATTGAGTCGTTCCTCATCGACCGATGTACCCGTCAATATCACGTAGGCGCCTTCAAGACGGGCGACCTGTGCGGTCAACAAACCGATGGGACCAGGCCCTGTGACCACCACCACATCCCCAGCTTTCACCGTTGTAATCATCGACACCCCCTTGACGCAGCAGCATAACGGCTCACTCAAGGCACCACTGAGCATGTCGATGTGTGCCGGTATTTTACGGAGAGACCAGGTGGGGACAACAAGATATTTAGTATAGGTGCCATGTACCCCACTACCGATTGACAGACGTTGATCACAAAGGCTAAGCTGGCCCGCACGGCAATATTGGCATTCGCCACAAACAATCGTTGTTGGAATACCAGTGACGGCATCACCAATCTGAAACTCATCAGTACCATCAATATCCACAATCTTTCCAGCAAACTCATGACCTATAATCACCGGTGGATTTGAAGGATATTCACCGGCATATATATGCAAGTCCGTCCCGCAAATGCCAGCCACCTCAATCGCAATCTTAGCATGTCCTGGCTTCAATTCAGGCGAAGGCATCTCACGCACCTCAACATTCTGTGGGCCACTGGCGTATTTCACTACCCCTTTCATTTCAAACTCCTTCGGTACAATTCTACCCGGAATAAAATTGGTTCATGGGGACTGTAACATTTGAGAGAAAGCCGTTGACACGTTGAAGGCCCCCTGATATTTTGATTCTGAAATCTATGATGATTGTGTGCCCCCGTAGCTCAGGTGGATAGAGCGCCGGTTTCCTAAACCGTAGGTCGGGTGTTCGAGTCACCCCGGGGGTATTCACCTACTTCAGTGATCTGATGATCACTCTACTGACCGTTCCAACAAATATTGTAAATGCTTTGGAAATTGTTGAAACAGCGTTCGCTTGATGAGCGGCCATCCCTCTCGTGGTCTGTGAATAAACCGAGGAATGTATGCCACGTTTACCCCCATTCGATGTTGGTCAGTCGTGGTATTCGCCCCGTTTCTATGCCAGAGCCCCCCATGCCAGATTATGACTGAACCAGCCCGACCTAGTACCGGTATTTCGTTTCTGCTATCTTTTTCTTCAGGTGGCCGCAGAGACCTATGGCTACGGGCACCAAACGTGTCCCCCCGTTATCCTCTGTAAAATCGGTCAGCATCCACATGGTCTGAAATAACATAGGCCAAGGTGGATACGGTTGAGGGACATCACTCAGAGGCCAATCTGAATGAATCTCGCCTGCAGACGCCCCGGGCTGACACCACATCATACATCCGTTGTTTGCAAGATAGAATGGTGATCCCATACACCGAGCTGTTATCTCAAGTACATCCGGGTGTATACAAAGATCAGCCAATTCAGGCATAACGTTGAGTGCCCCTTCCAGTTTAGCATATCCCGTCTGGTCCCCCATAAATTATCGGGCGTTCTGATCTAGAAAGTGAGCCATCCCTCCATCGAGCAGGTCCTCCAGGACAATGAACCCCTCCTGTTCGAATTGAGTAATCGCATTTTCAATATTCATAGGATAGGACTGTGACGATTGTAAAGATTTCATTAAACAATCATTTGTATGTAGAATTATATAATTGTTAATATATATTACCAGATATATTTCACTCTGATTTGAAATATACATGGTTGATTTTTTTCTGTGAATATATATCTGGTATTCAGTAGGATTTTCAATTATCAGATGGCCTCTCGCGGGTTCCATTCAAATGCTAACACACGCGGTGTAAACCCTTAAGTGTCAACTAACAACTAATGGTTTAATCCAAAACAGGAGATGACTATGCCGACCGAATTGTCACAATTTATCGAACAGACCCCCCTCATCGATACGCATGAGCATTTAAAATTTGAAGAGGATTGGGTCAACGATGGGCCGGATGTTTTACAAGATCTGTTTTCGAATTACGTTCCAGCCGACCTTGCTGTCGCCGGAGCGTCAGAAGAAGATATAGCGTTTATGATGGACCCATCCAAGGCGAGTGTTGCGGATCGTTTCAATCGCATACGTAAGGCATGGGAAGCCGTACAGTTTACAGGGTATGGAGAAGCTGTTCGGATCATTGCAGAACAGGTGTATCATATGCCGGAGATTACGCCGGAAAATATAGTCGCCGCCCAGAGCATTAATGATCAACTTCGGTTGGGTGGAAAAAGATTTGACCTGCTTAGTAAAAATGCAAATCTGGATCATGTGCAGATAGACAACTTTGTATGGGCATGTGTGCCGGATGCCTCCGGACCTGATTTTTTTCTTTATGATTTGTCCTGGATGGGATTCTGTAATGGGGATGTTCCACAGGTGCAACTGGAATCAGAAACCGGAATATTGGTTAAAAGCTTGCCTGACTTGCAACAGGCGATGGACGGTTTATTTGAAAAATACGGCCCAATGGCTATTGCAGTTAAAGCCCAGCATGCGTACGCCCGTACACTGAAATGGGTAGAAAGGTCAGACGATGAAGCGTCCAGATCACTCGCCATCATCCTAAAAGACCCGGAGCATGCTCCAGAAAAAGACAAACTCTGTTTGGGTGATTGGGCCTGGGCAAGAGGGGTTGAGTTGTCGATTGAATACAATCTTCCTTTTAAATTGCACACCGGTTATTACGCCGGTCATAGTCGGATGCCGGTTGATCGTATTAAAGGGGGCAACCTCTGCGGAATACTCGCCCGATACCCACAGGCCAGATTTGTACTCATGCATATCGGCTATCCATACAACAATGAAATGGTCGCCCTGGCTAAACACTATCCAAACGTATGGGTAGACTTATGCTGGGCCTGGTCAATAGACCCTTACAGCTCAATGGATTTCGTCCGTCGGTTCATCCACGCCGTTCCTATAAATAAATTATTTGCCTTTGGTGGGGATACAAGTTGGCCGACCGGTTCCTATGCCTATGCGATCCAGGCAAGAAATTGGCTAAACAGGGCGCTGGAGGCGGAAGTCCTGGATGGATATCTCACTGAAAAGCAGGCGATGGATATTGCGTATCGACTTATGCAAACGAATCAGCGGGATTGTTTTGATATTGAAGGCACACGGACAGCTATTGCGGCACATGGTTAGTCGTGACAATGAGGGTTAGGTTGGTACGAGGGTCGGGGAGGAGTTAAACCTGGGACCAATGGTCTAACCTTGTGCTTCTTATTCATCATAGGACCGAATCGTTTGAACCAGAGACTGGGTTAATTGGCGATCTAATTCTTCAAGCCTTGTGCTAATGCCGGTCGCTACAAGAAAACAATCGGCAATCGGCAAATAATCGGGTACATTTTCTGGGGTAATACCGCTGGCAATCGCCAGTGGTATTACCCCAATGGCACTTTTCATTTTCCTTATTTTATCTGTGGATGCCGCCATGCCCGTACCTGGACCACTGGTGGTGACCACATCCATATAACCTACTGCGATTTTGGCTGCCTGGGCTATGTCACGTACATCACGCTGATATTTAAACGCGACCCCGCCAAAATACAGACCTTTCCAATCCATTGTTTTCTGTGCTTGAAGCACGATTTCAGCCTTGTGTTGATCATCATTTCTCTCATCAATTAAGGCGTTATCCACCCAAACACCTGAGATATTGGCATTGATGTGTCTGAAAACCTCGACAGCGTCTAAATCGAGGCAATTCACCCCCACCCACCAATCGGGAATCTCGGCAACTACGTCGGAATGGATCTCAAGCAACCGGCCATAGGGCAAGTCGTGATTAATCAAAAAAATACCGTCGGCCCCGGCATTTCGGGCGAGATGGGCATTCCGGCGGGCCTGGTCTTCATCGACCACGTGAATAACAGGCAGGATCACATGCCGATGGAAAAAGATTTGCTGAAAACAGCTCATATAGTTTTTATGGGTTCGAATGACCGGTTTGACTGAATGCGCCATAGTGTTGAAGAACCAGCGCGGCCTGTTTTGCACCTTGGCGAAGGGCTTTTTTGATGTTGCCCGTTCGTAAATATGCAACTGTAAACGCCGATTGAAATGCGTCTCCACACCCCGTTGAATCTACTGGCCTGGCAACAGGCATAGCTTTCTGAACCCATAGCTTCCCCTGGTATATGGCGATACTTCCTAAAGCCCCTAAAGTAACGACAATCAGCCCTGTGCCCTCATCAGATATAGTATGGAGAAAATCGACCGTCCCCCTGTTCCCGCTTACAAATATAATGTCCAATTTGTCCAAACAAGCAAGGATCATATCATGGCCCTCGCGATAATCATTCCAATTACCAAAATCTACCACGCGTAGACCGGAGAAGTTGATCTTCGTTGACACTTGATTAAAGAACGCCTCTGGCTGACTTTGATCAAACATCGAAACGACCACGTCATGTTGCTTTATAAAGGCAAGGGCCCTATCCGTCAGTTTAAAGTCAGGCAGCCCATGTGGGCGATAGCCACCTTCAGGAAACGAACGCTCTGCATTGTTATTAACAATGATATCGCAAGTGGCTGTTTTGCCAGGCCGGCCGGACACATGGGACACATCTATCCCCTCATTTGTCAAATGCCGACGTATTCTGCTGCCTGCCTCATCTGATCCCGCACAACTGACCAAAGCCACATTTTCTGCACCACAACGTTTGGCGTGTACGGCAAAATTAAGTGAAATACCGCCCACAAAGGAAAGACGTTGATCAAAGTAATAATCTATGGTCATTTCACCGATAGAGACCAATTTCATAGATAAACCACAAATAAACGTATCACACAAGGTTCTTGTTTATTTCGAGAGCCGAGAATTATCTTCTTCATCTTCAATTTCCTCACCTGGTGTCCCCACCATGATTTTTCTGGTCATGATAAATCGAATGAAAAAATACAGCAATAGGCCTATCGGGCCATACAGACCCGTAAACAACAGACAGGGCATAATATGCCAGTGTTGTATTCCCAGTCGGTTTGCATCTCGAACCTCCCATGCCCCTATGAATAAATCAAAACAGAGATAGTGTACCCATCCAGCCACGAGAAATCCAGGATTGGTCATGAGGAGTTGCAACGCCTGGAGAGATTGGAAACTACCCTCGACGGAACCTCGGTGAAGCATGAATAAATAGAAATATACACCACCAAGAAGTAACGGGATAAGAACGGCACTGATCAATCGCTGTGACCATTTCCATCTGGGTAATACGATCAGTAGGGACCAACCGGCGATCGCCAGGCCATTACAAACCATATATATCGAGTCATATGTCATCGTCACCCCTTTGTTACGTCCACCTGCTGTCCCCACTACCCCTGTTTCTTATGAGTATCAGACCAACAAAAAACAGTTGCCTTTCGTAATAAAGCGGTATATATTTAATAGCTCATAACAGGCCACGATGGCTCAGTTGGTAGAGCAATTCATTCGTAATGAATAGGTCGCCGGTTCGAGTCCGGCTCGTGGCTTTTCAGGATAACAAAAGGGCAAAACGACCAGGATAAATTCCCGGTTGTTTTGCCCTTTTGATTTATATAATCGACTGATCCCACTGGTCGATGATCCAAGCCACGGTAAGTGATATAGATTTTGATGATTGAAAATCAGTTACTGGTATAGACACATGTAATCGACTTTCTATATGTTGACGAAGTTCTACTGACATGAGAGAGTCAACGCCAAGGCTACGCCAGGATTCTTTCATAGTGATTGTTGCACCGTCCAACTCCATAATCTGGCTCACGGCCTCTCTAATAGAACGACAAACCAGCGCTTTCTTTTGTTCAGGCACCAGGCCCTTCAAATATGAAACGGTATATGCAACTGCTGTTAGCCCCATGAATGATTCTAATTGATCTGATGTATTATTGAATAGTGGATTATCCTTTATTATACGAGGTTCTTCCCCATCCAGTGGCATAACACAAATTTGATCAATAGAATAATGTAACATTTGATCCAGTAGATCGCACGCTTCTTTGGGCCGGATCATGTGAAAACCTTGTCGTTTTAATCGATCAGAGGCGTGATCATCATCAGCCATTCCGGCGTTTGCCCATGGCCCCCAATTGATACACAATCCAGGCAGCCCCTTTGATCTTCTCATGGCGGCTAAGGCATCCAGACAGGCATTTGCCGCCGCATACCCCCCTTGCCCCGCCGTGCCGACGATAGATGCAACCGATGAAAAGAGAATAAATAGATCCAGGTCCAATCCCAGTGTGAGCGTGTGTAAATTCCAGGCCCCGACAGCCTTCCCGGACAAGACCTTTTCCAACCTGTTGGCATCGTAATTTGATATCAAACCATCGTCTCGTACACCGGCACAGTGGAACAAACCACGTAGGGGGGGACGATCGGTTTGAACCGTCATAAGGGCATTCTGAAGTGCTTCCCTATCTGAGACATCAACCGATTGGTAGATTATTTCAACATCAGACATTCGGTCCGCCAAAAGGGACTTTACCTTTTCTTGTGTTATATCACGGCGGCCGAGAAGAATGATATGTCGGGCACCTTGATCGATCAGCCACTCTGTTATGATTTGACCTATCGCCCCCATTCCGCCCGTGATAAGATAGGTCGCGTCCGGTTTTATAACCGGGTCATCTACTTTCAATTGCATCATGACCGGATCGTCATTCCCCGTGACGAGAAGCTTGCCGATATGATGTGCTTGAGACATGGTTCGATAGGCAGATTGCACCTCTTGAATAGGGAAAGCGGTCAAAGGTAATGGCTTTATCTTCCCGGCAGCAGTTTGGGATATCACATGTTCCAGCATGCTTCCAACCAGATCAGGTTGGTCCATAGATAGCCGGGCCAGATCAACCGTGTGATAGGAGATGTTTTGTTCAAAATGATGCAAGTCGACCGATTGATGCCTCAATAAATCGGTTTTCCCGATTTCGATAAAACGGCCATATGGGGCCAAAACGGATAAGCTTTTTTGCATGCCCTCCCCCCCAAGGGAATTCAAGATTACATCCACACCCTTATTTTGTGTGCGTACCATAATCTCATCCGCAAATTTCGTGTTACGAGATTCCATGACATGAGGAATACCCATCTCTTCAAGGTATCGACGCTTCTCGGGTGATCCTGCCGTAGCAAAGATTTCGGCTTTCCATATTTTAGCCCATTGAATGGCTGCGAGCCCCACCCCTCCAGTGGCTGCATGGATCAGTACCCGATTATGATGGTCGATCCTTCCAAGGGTAACCAGACTATAATAGGCTGTTATAAATGCAATGGGTAAAGTGGCTGCTTCTTCCATCGTTATATTGTCCGGCTTAGCCACAACGAGGGATTCATTTGTATCGATATATCGACCGAAACATCCAGGTGCAATAGCGATTACCATATCGCCAACTTGTACGCGTTTGGTATGGGTCCCAATGGCTATGATTTCACCGACACATTCCCAGCCCAATAAGGGGAGCGGGGCATCTGTAAATCCTGGCAATAATCCCATCGCAGTCATGACATCTCTAAAATTTAAACCTGTAACAAGCACACGCAAACGGACCTCATCAGGGGCGAGTGATTCAACAGGCGCCACCCGGTGAAAATTCAGATGTTCTATCGATCCGGGTGGATCGGACGACAACTGATAAGAGGCGTCTATAAATCCTGAATTAGATATTTTTCGCCCTTCGAATTGGGACCATTCTACGGGCAATAAACGACGTCTATAAATTTGTTGCTTACGTACGCCATATTCATGTTCTCCAGGGGCTGATTTGATGATATCCATAAGAATATTATAGTCAGACTCACCCGGTTCGGACGGTAAATCAATTATCGTACATCCCAACTCCGGATGTTCCCTGAAGAGTACACGTCCGACACCCCAAATAGAAGCCTGCCCCAGGTCGGGCTCGTCTTCGACCTCGATGGATTGCCCCCCCAAGGTAATCAACCAGAGACGCCCCTTATTCAGATGACTATTTATCACCCCCTGAATGAGATGGAGGCCCGTTATAGCTTGATCACCTATAGCAGGTACGGTTTCTTCGGAATCCTGTCGTGATGAGAAAAATAGGATATCTACGGCGTGGTCATCCCGATCATCAGCATAGGTATGGATCAAATATTCAAAATCTTTTGATGAACGAAGAAGTTTACCCTGATCCTCAGCAATGAGATCGTAAATGATCTGTGTTTCCGCTAGCTTTTTATTAAGTTGAGATTCTATACCTTGAGCCGAATTAAAAATGATCCATCGTTTTTTTCGAGGTGTGGTTTCCGCGAGCAAGTTCTCAACAGGTAACCACCGCTCTCGGTAAAGCCATGGCCGGTCTTCACCTTTTGGATTTGTTTTTTGAGTACGTTCCTTCACATCGAATCTGAGACCGCGTAATTCCAACAAACGCTGTCCCTGGCTGTTGAATAGAACGGCATCACCAACATAAGAAGCATATTTCGTATCAACCATACGAGCAACTGCGCGAAATGAATTTTCGGATGATAACGGTCTATGATAAACAATCCTATCCACAGATAACGGCAAACAGAGCGTAGATTCTGGAAAAAGGGGAATGAAAGATTGTATCATCGCATCCAGCAGGCACGGGTGAACCCATTGTGTAGGGACATCTTCTTGCGAAAATTGTATATGGGCAAGGGTTTCTTGTTTTGAATATGAGATCTGGGTTATGTTTTGAAATTGTGGACCGTATGTATAGCCTTGATGGACGATCTTGTTATAGTAGGCCACGCCCTCGCTTACCTCATCATACTGTGAGAGAGGATCTATCTTGAGAGGGCCGGATTCTTCATCATCAGGTTGCCATAGAGCCGTGGCAAGGGTTTGCCATGGGTACGCCCCGTCCAGGGATTTTGACTGACTACTGGAGATAGTGATGTTGTGATTGTTTCTACATAACTGGAGGGTATATGACTGTTTTTCGGAAATAATCAGGGGTTGGTGGATCTTGAAAGCCTGAAAGGTCACAGATTGTCCGGGATCAGTTTGGGTTTCCATTAACATTTCAATCAAACAAGCCATAGGTAACAGCGGTTTATGCTCGATCGTATGATCGGATAAATAATGGTGTTGTTGCCAATCCAAGCTGGCTTCCCAGAATCGGATATCTGAATGGACGGATGAGGTCACACTTTCATTTAGAAAAAGCTTTTTTCGTCTTGATGACACCTCTGCTGGCCTGTTGGATGGCGTAAGCCAGAATCGTTCTTTTTGCCAGGGATAGGATGGAAGCTGAACTGGCGTATATGGCTTATTGAATACTTGTTCCCAGCTGATACGCTGACCGTGAACATAACATTGAGCCAGGGTCTTCAACATCATCTCCCGTTCGTCATGACCGCGTTGTAATGACGACAGGGCGATGCCTGCTCGGTCATAATGGGCCAGGTTTTCGGATAAAGCGAAAGATAACACAGGATGGGGGCCCAACTGGATTAAGAACTGATTGGGTGTATCAGGTAAATGAGCACAAGCCGCTTCGAAGAGAACCGGAGAACGAATATTTTCCCACCAGTAGGCCGGTTTTAATTCCTGGCCATCCACCGGCCTGCCGGTGACCGTGGATATCATGGGTATACGCGGAGATTTAGTCTTCAGATCGCCAATAGCCTCAATGAATGCATCGTGATACGGATCCATCATCTGACTATGGTAAGCCACCTTGACTTGAAGTCGTTTACAATAAATATCCAGATCCAAAAGCTGATCTTCAAGACGATTAATCGCATCCTTTTCACCTGATACCGTTACAGCAATAGGACTGTTAATGGCAGCTATCGAGATTTTGTTCTCATACGGTGCGATCAATTTCTCTGTCTCGTCTGGTGCCAAGCCCACTGCGAGCATCGCACCCGTCCCTTGAGCATCCTGCTGTAAGCGACTTCTGTGATAGATTATTCGAATTGCCTCGCCCAGTGAAATGGCTCCACTGATGCAAGCGGCGGTTACCTCACCCACGCTATGACCAACAACCATATCCGGTTCAACACCCCATGATGTCCATAATTTATAGAGGGCCCACTGCAAGAACAGATTTGCAGGTTGTGATACCTCGGGGTCTGTCATCTGCGATTCCGCTTCTCCCTTCAACATGTCCTCAAGTATCGATTTACCTGAAAGTTCCTGAAAGATCTTATCACATGCTTCAAGCGCAGTGCGGAATACAGGCTCACTGTGGAATAACGTTTGGCCCATACCCCACCATTGTGGCCCCATGCCGGTCATGATAAAAACGATTGGGGTTGGTGACACAGAAGTTCTTCCGATAACCCCATGTTCAGAATAGGTTCCATTGTTCAATGCATCCAATATCTCTACCGTGTTTCCAATCGTAGAACTTACTACTGTTGCTCGATGAGGATGATGGTCACGCCTTTCTCCAAGGGTTGCGGCCAGAGGATAAAGATCGACCGGTGGCTCGATCAGCACCTGCTGTTTGACACGTTGGATTTGCATATGAAGCGCTTCATATTTTTCACCGGAAAAAACCAGGAGATATGGGGCCTTTTCACTCGCCACCCTAGTTGGTTTTTCGGGTGGTGACCCCAGGATAGCATGGGCATTGGCCCCACCGAATCCGAATGAATTCACCCCAGCATAGACCTGGCCGTCAATAGATTTGGATTCCGTGACCACCCTAAGATTTAGCTTCTCGAAGGGAATCGCAGGATTAGGCTGGTTAAAATGCAAGGAAGGGGGGATGACATGATGTTTAAGGATAAGAGCTGTTTTTATTAATCCAGCTACACCGGCGGCAGCCTCTGTGTGACCGATATTTGTTTTGACAGATCCGATGAGACAGGTACTGGACCTTCCAGTCGCCTGGCCTATGGCTAACGCTTCGAGCGGATCGCCTGTGGGTGTGCCCGTCCCATGGGCCTCAATATAAGTCAGTTGGTCTGCTGTAATGTTTGCTCTTTGTGAAGCAGTATGGATCACACCCTCTTGCGCCAATGGATCTGGTTGTGTCAGACTCTGAGTTCGCCCATCCTGATTTATCGCGGAGCCATGGATAACAGCATATATATTATCTCCATCTTTTTCCGCCTGATGAAGTGGTTTTAGAACAACAAGGCCGGCCCCATCACTGCGACCATATCCGTTTGCCTCCGCGTCAAATGCCCGACAGCGCCCATCTGGTGACAGCATGTGGGCCTGATTAAACCCCTGAGTGGTTTGCGGCGAGAGAATTAAATTTACGCCCCCAGCAAGGGCGAGGTCACATTCCTTACGATACAGACTCTGGCAAGCGAGGTGAATGGCGGTTAGAGATGAAGAACAGGCGGTATCAACAGATAGACTTGGCCCTTTAAAATCAAAGACGTAGGATATTCGGTTTGCGGCGATACTCATCGTACCACCGGTATTGGTATGCCCATCGATCTGGCGTGCATCTGTATATCGCTGAAGGTCCCAATATTCGTCGAGGAAAATACCTATGAATACCCCGACGGGTGTGCCCGCAAGCAAGCGTGGTGGTATCCCTCCATCTTCAAGGGCTTCCCAGGCCAATTCCAGAAGTACCCGTTGTTGCGGGTCGATATGTTTGGCTTCACGCGGTGATATCTGAAAAAATGCGGCATCAAATCGATCAATATGATCGATTTCGCCCCCTGGGCCAGAAAACTCATGCTCTTGTCCACGATTAGACCAGAGGGTCTTTCTTTCCTTTGAAATGGGTTGAACGGCATCCCCACCGCGTAATATAAAATCCCAGAACGTTTGCGGGGAATTGATACCACCCGGAAAACGACAACCGATTCCGGTAATAGCGATAGGGTCATCCGACATGGTCCATCTTCCTATGAAATGTCCATTCCGTCTGGCTATATTTATTTCTGATTAACATATCCACTTCCCGGCATTCCTCATCGGATAAAGATCCGGGCTCAACTGATAATCCTGAATATTCAAAAAAGGATTGGGTTACCAGGTCAGCCAATTGATTAAAATCAACACGACGGCCCAGGATCTCACCTAAAGAAATGGTCCGTTCATTCAAAGCCTGTATCGTTAACTTCCTACGGTTATGATCATTTGCTGGCATAAGCAGGGGTAACCGCTTATGGCCCGGTCCAAGAAGTATAGAGCCCTGTTGGAGTATATGTTTTTGTGCCCGTCTCTGGGCACTGCCGATGAGTTTTTTACCATGCACGGTTATTTCATACCTTGCGGCTGTAGAAAAACACGCCCCATCCCTGTTCTCCGGTATGGTTCGCTCTTCAACCATAACACCATGTACAGACATTGCTTGTAAAGCGTGAATCAAGACTTCACTTACGCGCCTGTATAATTTCAATCCAGATCCCATCGCAAAAGGATGATTCTCCGGCATCACCATACTATAGGTCAATTCATCAGCATGTAATACCGAACGACCACCCGTTTGTCGACGAACGATATGAATGCCATAATTTCGGCATTTTTCAGGATCCACTTCCTGCTCCGTCTGCTGACCATACCCGATAGATACAGCAGGTGGATTCCAGGAATACAACCTCAACGTCGGTGGTGTATTATCTCGATGACAGGAAAGAAACAGGGCCTCATCTACAGCCATATTATAGGCTGCAGATCCTTCGGGCATGATTAAAAGTCGCCAGGGCTGCTTGATTATTGAGGACTCGGAAGGCATTTATGTTTTTTTGCAATTATGTCCAGCGCATCATAAAATCTATACACGAGGATACAGGGTCTGAATGAATAGACAAAGTCAGGTTGGGGCGAAGGCACATACTGATTATTCTTCCATTAAAAATAATTGCAATTTTCCTGCGGCATCCCTGGCTGCATCCTGTTCCGCCTCTTTTTTGCTTGAACCCATACCGCGGCCAACAAAGCTTCCTGCAATGTACACCTCTACAGTAAAGATCTTATTATGATCCGGTCCCAACTCCGATTCAACCCGATATTTAGGTTGTCCCTTGCCTGCACCCTGGGTGTACTCCAGTAAGGCACTTTTGTAATTTCTCCATAAATCTGATCGGTTTTGTTTCTCTATATTTGCCAGCAATGTTTTATCCAGAAAATCGCGAACGGGCTCTATCCCGCCGTCAAGATACATGGCGCCAATAATGGACTCATATCCATCAGCCAGGATTGAATCTCGATGACGCCCACCCGAACGTGCTTCACTCTCGCTAAGGAGAAGGTATTTTCCCAGTTTAATGGCTTTGGCTTGTTGAGCGAGGGATGATTTATTAACGAGTAAAGATCGAAGTTGCGTTAGTCGGCCCTCACGCCGCGTTGGATATTTCAGATAGATACGTTCACTGACGACGAGATCCAGGACCGCATCACCTAAAAATTCCAACCGCTCATTTGACTGGACCCCGGTCTGTTCTTGGGCATAAACATACGACCGATGTTTCAATGCGTGAATGAGATAACTGGGGTCTTTAAATTTGTAGGCGATATTTTTTTGGACCTGACGGGCGTAGAACTGCTCCACCACCTTCTGATCGTCAGGTAGCCCATTTTCTGATCCAGGAGAAATCAGGAAGGGTACTCTTGAGGAAATAAACTGCTGTAACACATGGAGGATATTACGCCGGCGGGACAGTTGGCATTCCTCCTTTCAGGCAGACCGGGGGTATCACCGGCAGGGCAGGGGGAAAAGAACACGAGAAATTATTCCATATATTTTTTCAAAACAAGGGAGACATTGTGCCCCCCAAAACCGAATGAATTGGTCAAAGCAGCTCGGACAGGTCGGTTTTGTACCGTATTAGGCACATAGTCGAGATCACATTCCAGATCGGGATTTTCATAATTTACAGTTGGATGAACACGGTCATGTAAAACCGACAAAACGGTGGCAATAAATTCTAACCCCCCTGAGGCACCCAGTAAATGGCCAATTAGAGACTTCGTAGAGCTCACAGCCAGATTATAGGCATGATCTCCAAACGCTTCTTTTATCGCCTTGGTTTCAATTCGATCACCTAAGGGTGTAGAGGTGCCATGTGCATTAATATAATCGATCTCATCGGGCTGCATGCCGGCATCTTTGATAGCCAATCTCATAGCACGTATCGCCCCGTCACCAGCTTCGTGAGGATGCGTCATATGAAAAGCGTCCGCCGTGGCAGCGTAACCGATTAATTCCGCATAAATTATGGCGTTTCGTTGTTTTGCGTGGTCGAGTGTTTCGAGAATGATAATCCCAGCCCCTTCGCCCAATACAAATCCATCACGGGCCGCATCAAAGGGTCTGCTCGCTCGTGTAGGTTCATCATTACGCAACGACAGGGCTTTCATATTGCTAAACCCACTGATAGCCATTTCGGAAATACTCGCTTCCGTACCACCGGTCACCATAACATCCGCTTCGCCGCGTTGGAGAATCCGGAATGCGTCGCCTATAGCATGTCCCCCACTTGAACAAGCCGAGACTGTGGTATAATTCGGCCCCTTAAGGCCATGTATAATCGAGATATGGCCCGGTGCCATATCCGCAATCATCATAGGTATAAAGAAGGGACTCACCCGCCCAGGCCCTTTTTGCAAGAGATTGGTATGTTGCCGTTCGAAGGTCGTGATGCCCCCTACGCCAGACCCTATAACCACACCCACCCGTTCCTTATCTTCGCCATCGAGATTGATGCCTGAATCTTCAAATGCCATTTTTGTCGCAGCCACAGCATATTTAACATAATCATCCATCCGCTTGACATCTTTACGATCCAGATAATCTGTCGGAATAAAATCTTTTAACTCCCCTGCAATTTTTGCAGGGAAATCCGTGACATCAAATCTAGTAATCGGCCCAATACCACTCTGACCTGCGCATAGCGCATCCCAATATGTATTGAGTGTCAAACCGATCGGGCTAAGTACGCCAAGACCGGTTATGACCACACGATGGTCCACCCTGTGACCTCCTCGTCTCTTGAAAGGATCAGGAAAGATTATTAACCATTTGCGGTCAGATAATCAATGGCATCTTTGACGGTAGCAATTTTTTCAGCATCTTCGTCCGGAATTTCGATATCAAATTCCTCTTCAAGAGCCATCACTAATTCAACCGTATCAAGCGAATCTGCACCAAGGTCATCTACAAATGAGGCATTCACGGTGACCTGATCTGCATCAACACCTAATTGCTCAACAATAATTTCTTTTACGCGATCTTCCATAATTCTCCATCCCCCTGTAGATAAAGGATCGTTTAATTCAAAAAGATTGATTAAAAAATGAACTACATAGCCATACCGCCATCTACCTGAATCACCTGTCCAGTGATAAATGACGCATCTTCGGAGGCAAGAAAAGCCACCAAACCTGAGACATCTTCAGTCTGGCCCGGCCTGCCTAATGGGGTAGCATCCACGAAGGCCTTTCGGTTTGCTTCCGGCAGAACATCTGTCATTGATGTTTCGATAAAACCGGGGGCAACGGCGTTCACAGTAATCGACCGACTACCAAGTTCCCGCGCCACAGACTTAGTGAATCCTATTATACCTGCTTTTGAAGCGGCATAGTTCGCTTGGCCAGCGTTCCCTATAATACCCACTATGGATGTAAGATTAATTATCCGGCCTGCTCTCTGGCGCATCATAGTCCTCATCACGCCCTGGGTACAAACAAACACGGCGCCCAAATTGACCTGGATTACCTCATCCCAAGCTTCCTGCTTCATACGCAGGAGCAGCGTATCTTTCGTCAGCGCGGCGTTGTTAACCAGAATATCTATACCGCCATAAGTTTCTACGACGTTATCTATCATGCCCGCGACGCTAGACCGATCTGTGACCTGAACACCCATGCCCACAGCCCGACCACCATCAATGGTAAGACGCGCAGCAGCTTCTTCCGCACGAACTGGATCACGGCTGGTAACGATGACCTTTGCACCTTCCTGTACGAATCGCTCTGCCATCGCATAGCCAATTCCCTGGGTGCCACCTGTTATAATCGTTATTTTATCTTTCAAACCTTTCAAAATAGATCCTTTTGGCGATGGAGCGGCGATAGTCAGGTTTTTTGCAAAGTGGCAATTACACTCTGAATGCTCTCTATTTTATCGGCATTCAGGACCTGCACATTCTGATCGATTCGTCGCACTAATCCTTTTAGCACGGTCCCAGGCCCAACCTCCACGAATGTATCTACGCCCAGGCTGATCAACCTTTGCATGGATTCAACCCACCGAACCGGGCTTGTCAATTGATCGATTAACAGTTGACGAATCTCCGTCCCATTTGAAACCGACTGTGCCGTGACATTAGCAATGAGGGGCACCCGCGCATCCTGGATGCTACTTTCCTCTACCGCACGCGCCAACCCGGTACGAGCACACTCCATTAACACCGAATGAAATGCACCACTAACGGGAATCGGTAAGGCCCTTTTTGCCCCTGCGGCTTTCGCCAATTCGATGGCACGTTTTACTGCTGGTATCGATCCTGCAACAGCCACCTGTTCCGGTGAATTAAAATTGGCCGGTTGCACGGGTTCATGGTCTGATGAAGCTTCTTTACAGACCTGATCAACGGTTTCAGGCGAAAGGCCAATAAATACAGCCATGGTGCCGGGTTGGTCTTTACCTGCCTGATGCATCAGTTCACTACGTAAACGAACAAGTTTAATAGCATCAGTAACATTGAGTGAATGTGCTGCGACCAATGCAGAATATTCACCTAGACTATGCCCAGCAACATATCCTGGGGAAATACCAGCGGTTGACAGAAGGTAATTTACCGCAATACTGTGTACCAAGATAGCCGGTTGGGTAAACTGCGTCTGTTTGAGGGATTCTGCAGGCCCTTCAAATGAAATCCGCGTAATATCTATTTCAAGCAGATCATTGGCTTCTTCATATAGCTGGCGCACATGGGGATATTGGTCGTGAATATCACGTCCCATGCCCACATATTGCGATGCCTGGCCGGGAAATAAAAAGGCCATATTGTTGCGGCTCATAATGATCTATTGCTATCAAAATCTGCGCATCAGGTAAAGATATTACGGCTGACACGCTGATCCCACTTTATATTTTACCCGTCTAAAGTGATTCTACTTCCATCACTTCACGGCCCTGGTAATAACCACAATGCGGACAGACGTGATGGGCTCGTTTCTTTTCACTGCAATGAGAACAATTCACCAGGGTCGGAGCCGTAAGCACCCAATGCGTCCGGCGCTTACGCCCTCGTGTTTTGGTCTGACGTCGTTTGGGTAAAGCCATGGTCTTTATTCCTCCTTCAGAAGCGCTTGTAAGACGTCCCAACGAGGGTCGACTCGTGCTGATTTACAGGTACAGGTAGCCTCGTTAAAATTGATACCACAAATTGAACATAACCCCTTGCAGTCCACAGAGCAAAGAGGTTTTACAGGCAAAACCAGCTGTACTAATTCTTCAATCCGGTGACTAATTCCTAGCGATTTTGTATCATAATCCAATATTTCTACATCATCACCATCGGATATATCTTTTGGATCAGATATCACCCGATCTGATTTTTCATAAAGCACAGCAATTTTTCCTGAAATCGGAACCTTAATCGGTTTTAGACAGCGGCTGCATTCCAGATCCGCTTGCGTAGACAAAGTGGCCTGTAAAATTATACTGTCTTCATTTACCGTGAGCGTACCCTTGATACTTAAGGGGGTGGTAAAGGATACCTCTTCATCGGAAATTGTGATGGAATTCGGGTCCCCCTCCAGATTGATCTGATGGACCCCATCCGTAAGTTCTTCAATCGAAATTTGCATATACTAATTATCCAGAATCACCACTGGTCTTTGTGACCCGATTGATGATTTATGCACCAGAAATTGATGAGCTTGCCAATCTCACTTAACCTATCGAATTTTCTCGATAATATCCAGAATAAAGGCCACGTAAAATACTATGGCCACCCGAGATTTGTCAAGGGGAAAATCATAAACCGGAATACTGCTTGTTGCACAATCACAAGCGGTCTTCAATTATTCAGATAAGAAGATCCTTGATGTGCAGCACCCACTAGACCGCATATATGAGATGGTGTTGAACCTGAAAGTGTTAAACCCCATCTCAGGGTAAAACGTTTTTAATGAGACCTACGATATCTGCAGAACGATCTCCAACAGGAATTCCTGCAGCATTCAATGCGATTACTTTCTCTTCCGCAGTCCCTGTACCACCAGAAATAATAGCACCCGCATGTCCCATCCGTTTGCCTGGAGGTGCCGTTCGACCGGCAATAAATCCAACCACCGGTGTCGTCATGTGTTCTTTAACAAAATTGGCCGCATTTTCTTCATCTGAACCACCAATTTCACCAATCATAACGACAGCGTGTGTATCCTCATCCCTCTCAAAAGCCGTCAGGGCATCAATGAAATTTGTCCCGATAATCGGATCGCCACCGATACCAAGACAGGTTGATTGACCTATGCCTGCCGTCGTTAATTGATGCACAATTTCATAGGTCAGTGTACCACTTCGCGAAACGACGCCGACGTGTCCAGGTTGGTGAATATGACCAGGCATAATCCCCACCTTAGTCACCCCCGGTGTTATAACACCAGGGCAGTTAGGTCCAACAAGCCTCGTTGAAGTCGTCTTTAAATGTGCATATATCTTCATCATTTCCAGTGTGGGTAGGCCCTCAGTGATACAAATGACAAGCTCAATACCCGCACCGGCACCTTCATAAATGGCATCTGAAGCAAATGGCGGCGGGACATAGATAACCGAGGTGTTAGCCCCGGTAGCATCAACCGCATCTTGAACCGTATTAAATACCGGCACGCCATCAACCGATTGTCCGCCTTTTCCAGGCGTTACCCCAGCGACTATTTTTGTGCCGTATTCCAACATCTGACGGGTATGAAATGATCCATCCCGTCCTGTAATACCCTGTACAATAACTTTGGTGTTCTCATTTACCAGTATACTCATCGAATAACTCCACGAATCCTATGGTGTGATTTGTTGTATAAACGACAGTCAGCAAAATTTCAATTAACTGAGACGCTGCGCTGTAGCCTGCTGGATGGGCATCGCCGGACTGATCAGGAAGTTTTTTGGATCTGATCAATCTTATTTTCCCATTTCAATCGCTTGTTGCACAGCATCGGCCATCGTATCTGTGGCAACGAGATTAACTTCCTGGAGTATGCGACGCCCCTCTTCCTCATTCGTACCAGTTAAGCGAATAACAATCGGGAGTTTCAAGGGTCCACCCGGACCCTCGGCGATTCTATTGAGTGCAGTAACAATACCATTAGCCACATCATCGCACCGTGTTATACCCCCAAATATGTTAAAAAGTATGGCTTTAACCTTAGGGTCGGATGTAATTATATTCATCGCGGCCACGACTTTGTCAGGATTAGAGCTCCCGCCGATATCCAGAAAATTAGCTGGTGATCCACCGTAATAATTTACCAAATCCATGGTCGCCATGGCCAGGCCAGCCCCGTTAACCACACAACCAATATCCCCATCGAGTTTGACAAAACTCAGATCTGCCTCTCTTGCTTCGACTTCAGAAGGTTCTTCGGCATCCAGATCACGCATCGCTGAAATATCTTTTTGCTTGAACAACGCATTGTCATCAATATTCATCTTCCCATCCACAGCCCACAGCTGGCCATCGGATGTGGTCACCAGCGGATTAATTTCAGCCAGTGAGGCATCGCTATCCATAAACGCCGTATAGAGCTGACTCATAATTTTAGCAGCCTGGCGGGCAACTTTGGGATCGTCATAGAGTTTAAATGCCAGCATGCGAGCCTGATTCGGCAGCAACCCTATAAAGGGATCCACGGCCAGTTTATGAATTTTTCCTGGTGTTTCCCGAGCAACTTCCTCGATATCAATGCCGCCAGCTGCACTGACCATAAAAACGGCCAGTTTGGTCTGACGGTCCAGAATGATTCCTACATACGCCTCATGGGCTATATCGACAGCCTGTGCAACCAGCACTTGTTTTACGATCAGGCCTTTAATATCCATACCCAGAATCTGTTGGGCTTTTTCGTAGGCTTCCTGAGGAGTCTTTGCCAGTTTAACGCCTCCAGCTTTCCCTCTTCCACCCACATGAACCTGTGCTTTTACAACCACGGCGGTTCCTAATTCTGCCGTAATCGCCTGGGCTTCATCTGGCGTTTTTGCCACCTGCTCAGGTGGAATTGCCATTCCACATTTTGCGAATATGGCTTTTGCCTGAAATTCGTGAATATTCAATCTATCCTCCTTGAGTTTGTTTCCAGAAACCTGTGTATGATAATTGATCAGTGCTTAAAGGTCGTTTACATATATTTCTTTACCAAGCCACTTAATCGGTCAAAGCCGGGTTTTAATAATGGATACATATCCTGATAAATTTGATAATATTCATTATATTGCTCCATGGACTTTGAATCGGGTTCGGTGCGGGTCACAATTTTAACCAGCGCATCGGTGGCCTCTTCTACCTGGTCATACACTCCCGTTCCAACGGCAGCAAGTATCGCGGCCCCATAGGCGGGCCCTTCATCCACATTGACCGTAACCACTTCTGCCCCATAAATATTCGCCTGGATTTGGCGCCAAAGTTCGCTCCGTGCGCCTCCACCCGTTGTCCGAATTTCGGATATGGACAGACCGAGGTCGCGCATGATCTCAATAGAATCCCGCATGGCAAAGGTGATGCCTTCCAGAACCGAGCGAATCATATGGGTCCGGTCATGTCGGCCGGTCAATCCGATAAATGCCCCCTTCGCGTTGGCATCCTTGTGGGGCGTTCGCTCACCCATTAGATAGGGAAGAAATATTAATCCTTCGCTGCCTATAGGGGCGCGTGAGGCCTGAGTGGTCATCAACTCATACGGATCGGTATGTAGCATTCGAGCGGCACTCATCTCGATTTCCCCAATTGTATTGCGCAACCATTGAAGTGATCCGCCCGCAAAAAGCACAACCCCCATAAGATACCACTTATTAGGGATGCTATGACAAAAAGAATGTACCCTTAATTCAGGATCTACCTGGACCTCATCCATATGAGCGAAAACCACACCCGATGTGCCGAGACTGGCCAGCACTCTACCAGGTCGTACAATACCCGTGCCAACGGCCCCACAGGTATTATCGGCCCCACCGGCCACAACTGGTGTCCCACCTTTTAATCCGGTGGCTTCGGCTACGCCATCTGTTATAGAACCACAGATATCGATCGATTCGAAGACCGCAGGCATCACGTCATATGGTAAGCCGATGGCATCCATCATCTCTTTTGACCATTGACGCTGTTGCACATCAAAGAGCAAGGTACCCGCTGCATCAGACACATCCATCGCATATTCTTCTGTCAATTTATAGCGGATATAATCTTTGGGGAGAGCCACATGTTTAATTTTTTCATAGATCTCAGGCTCGTGTTCTCTTACCCAGATTAATTTTGGAGCTGTAAATCCTTCAAGAGCGGGGTTGGACACCCATTTTACTAGATTTTCTTCGCCAACAGTATCCGTGATCCATCTACACTGATCCGAGGTTCTTGTGTCACACCATAAGATGGCCGGACGTAACACTTCATTGTGCTGGTCGAGCAATACAGCGCTGTGCATCTGGCCGGACAAGCCAATCCCTGCCAGAGTATCGGGATCTATATTAGAAGTCGAAAGGGCTTCACGGACTGTATTGAGTGTGGCCCGCCACCAATCATGAGGGTCCTGTTCGGCCCAATTGGGATAAGGGGTGTGAAGAGGGATATCTTCAAACGCCTGGGCAATTAAATTGCCGTGTTCATCAATAATAATGGTTTTAATTCCGGATGTTCCAACATCAATACCCATGAGATATTTCATACGAAGACCGCCTTTATTCGTCGGAAAAATGGCACCGTACAGGCCATGAATATCCTGTCAAGCCATATAAAAAAAACCTGCATCCATTGGGGCAGGATCTTCTGTTCAATCTTACCATGATGTGTATTAGCTGACATAGGGGCGCAAGCGAATACTTCTAGAACTGTGTTGCAGGCGACGAATGGCGCGTTCTTTAATTTGTCTGACACGTTCTCGGGTCAACCCGAATTGTTTACCGATCTCATCCAATGTAAAAGGTCGGTCTTCGTTGATCCCGAAATACAACCGTACGACCTCAGCCTCCCGGGCGGACAAGGTGTCCAGAGCCCAGATGACTTCTTCTCTAAGTGCCCGTTCCATAAGAGGTGTATCTGGTGATTCCTGATTCGTATCTTCGAGGATGTCGAGCAGGCTTCCTTCTTCCCCTTGTGTAAAAGATGCGTCCAGAGAAAGGTGGGTGTTGAACAACTTCATGGTTTCCGCCACCTCATTAGGGTTCATCGGTTTTTCTACCGTAGACATATGATCAGCAATTTCCTGCGTGCTCGGTTCGCGTCCGTATTCCTGTTTTAAACTACGGAGCACTTTGTTGATCCGCCGTAATTCTTCTACCCGATTCAGCGGCAACCGGAATATTCTGGATTGTTCTGCCAGAGATTGCAGGATGGCCTGACGAACCCACCATACCGCATATGAAATAAATTTAAAACCTTTAACCTCGTCAAAGCGCTCTGCGGCTTTAATCAATCCCATGTTCCCCTCATTTATTAAATCGGATAAGGGCAATCCTTGATTCTGATATTGTTTGGCCACGGTGACAACAAATCTGAGATTGGATTGGACGAGTTTATTCAACGCATCTCGATCTCCCCCGCGGGCATGAAAAGCAATGTCCACCTCTTCCTCTTGCGTCAGGAGAGAAATTTCCCTTATTTCACGCAGATATATATCCAGAGACTGGTCTTCACCAGGACTCTGGGGAACCATCTTAGGGGTTTTCTTTTTTTTGGGTTCTACTTTTTTTTGCTTGCCCATGCAGAACTCCCGTCGATAACGACGGCTGTATCGCACGTAAACTATGTTGATTTTCAGGGATGAGGTAGGGAGTAATTCCAGGCTGTGCGATATAATGGGACTATCTCATACTTTGGTCTTACTATATGAAGGTCTATATATGGCGTCAAGTTTTTTTTAGATTTGAACTGGTCCATGTTTATAGGAATTTACCCCCCGGCGGATGACGGACCCTTCCCGATAATATACACCCTTGTGGATGCATAATACAACCCGCATTCGTGCGGATGTAGATTCCGATCGTCTTTAAAATTGCAGAACCAGACGTTTTCATAGGGTTTTCTTATTTGATGTCCGTAGTATCTATTTAATCCCTTGCAGAATGGACGTACGGTATCTGATATTATTATGGACATAAACCAGTCATTCAGCACCTCATTTCACTTCACCACCAGACAGGCATATTATGAAAGAGGACACCTTCACGAGTTTAGCTATTCAATTTTTATCGGGAGAGCTTACTAAGGAAGAATGTACAAAATTTAAGCTATCGGTGACTGAGTCTCCTGAAAACCAGGTTCTATTTTCTGAAATCGAAAAACTCTGGAAAAATACGGGTCCACAGGAGCCGCAAATCATACCGGACAAGGCACCTGTCTGGCAGGCGATCGAATCACGATTGGAAAATCAAAAAAGATCGACGAGCGAAAAGACAGCCCTTCCCTCTTTCTGGCGACGCGGAGGCAAGGTATCCATTATAGCCGCAGCGGCTATTTTTATTCTTGCCGTTGGGATGATCACGTTTATGCGGGATTCGACCCCATCAGCTCAGACGTTTATAACGATGAAGGCAGAGAGATTGTCTATTCCATTACCAGATGGTTCGACCGCCATTCTGAATAGCGGAAGTCGGTTAACCTGGGTCTCTACTTCGACAGGAAACGTCCGCCAGGTCCTATTGACCGGACAGGCATATTTTGATGTCGTATCTAACGGCCAACCATTTATGGTACAAACGGAGAATGCCCAGGTTCGGGTTCTTGGCACCCAATTTGACATCCACGCGCGTAACCATGCCACCCGAGTTATTGTCAAAGAAGGTCAGGTGTCGGTCCAATCAGTGTCAAATTCGGATCAACCCGCCGTAATTCTCAATCCGAATGAAATGACTCAGTGTCTGGGTGATCAGCCACCAGATCAACCACAATCTATTGACGCGGTCCAGGCCATAGGTTGGTTGGACCGAAAGCTGGTCTTCGTGAAAACCCCGGTATCAGAGATCGTGGCCGAACTTCATCGTGTGTATAATATCCAGATTCATGTGTCTGATCCAGATATAGAACAATTAACGATCACGGGAACGTTCGACCAGCAGGATGCCGCCTCCATTATCAATGACCTGTGTATCTCCCTCGACCTTAAATTATCCATTAATAATGAAATATACACGATCTCCAGATAGTCGGATCAACCGATGCGAACTGTAAATCTGGTATGCCTTCTGATTTGTTACACCTGTAGTACGCAGGCTGCCACAGGCCACGAGGAACGGTTCTCCATCACCTATCGTGATGCGCTATTAAGTGAGGCTTTGCCTCTGCTTTCTGCCCGATCATCCGTGCCCATAATCTTTGCAGATGAGTTGGTAGAGGACCTCCATATAACAGAAGACCTGCATCTGGTGACCATTGATCAGGCGCTTCAAATCCTACTCCAGGATTTCGATTTATCCTACATAATTTCCCCGTCAAGCCAATATATCATCACCAAACGTCCCGTCGTACCTCGGATGACCATCTCCGGAGTCGTCTTAGATGACCAAAATGGTGAATTCTTACCTTATGCTACCGTGAATATCCGAGGCACAAAATATCGTACGCGGACAGACACCAACGGCCATTTCACGCTAGCAAATATTCCCGCCGTGGCTTGTAGCCTACAGATTCAATATATCGGCTATCGTTTTCACCGCATTGCGGTGTCCGATACGCCGCCGGACACCCTGTTCCGCATCGCATTGAACCAGGTCGCTATTCCGGGACAGGAAATTACGGTAATCGGCGATTCACAGGAGATCATACAGATAGGCAGTGCAGCAGGTCAATTTGCCGTTTCACCACATCATTTTGACATATTGCCGATGATCGGCGAGAAAGATCTGTTTCGTACGTTGCAATTCATGCCAGGTATCATGACGAGCACAGCGAGTGCCTCCGGCGTAAATATCAGGGGAGGTGCTTCCACTGAAAACCTCATCTTACTGGATGGTATGAATATGTACCATATCGGTCATGGCTTCGGCGCCGTCAGTGCTTTTCCAGCAGAGGCCATCAAAGATGTCCGTATATTCAAAGGCAGTTTTCCCTCCAGATTTGGTGGCCGGTTATCCGGGGTCATGGAATTAACAACCAAGACAGGCGACATGCAAAAACCACGTCTCAAAGCCAATGCGAATCGTGTGAGCGCACAGGGCCTTCTTGAAATACCCTTTAAAGGCAAAGGGGCTGGGGTCCTTTCGGTTCGTGCATCCCATTCAGAAGCGCTTTTGCATGATCAGTATCGTCGGGTATTTCAGCTTTCCCAACTCTCCTATTTTACCGTCGTACCGGACATAAAAGAAGAAGATCTGGTGCCGGATAATCCAAAGATGGATTTTCTTGATATCCTGGGAAAAATAACCCTTTTGCCGAGTGATAAGGATGTGGTTTCCATCAGTGCCTATCTCGGTAAAGATGATTTACGGTTTTCAGAAGAGTTAGGTGAGGCCAACACCACAACCGGATTAAATGGATTATTGGGAAATAATGCCAGGTGGGGTAACGCGGGATACAGTACAAGGTGGTATCATCGTTGGAACCAACAATTCAGATCGACAACCCAGGTCAGCTTTTCTGATTTTTTTACCCGTTCTCGCTCCGATGTCAAACGAGAAGATGGGATGGTAGTCGGCGAAACAGTAACGGATACGCTGGATTTCATCGAAAATGATGTCGAAGAATGGCGCCTTCGATTGGATCAACAATGGCAACCAGCCAACGATCATCAGATTGAGTTCGGGTTGGTGCTGACCAACACCAGGGTTCGATTTGCGGATCAATTATTTGAATTGGATCTTGATGCCCCACTTACGACGTTCTATGCGGAAGACACCTACGCTATACATCCAGCGATCAGACTAACCGCCGGCTATAGAGGGAATTACTACATCCCCATGAAAGCCTGGCACCATGAACCTCGGTTAGCAATTGAAATGCAGGTGGGCGATCATACGACATGGAAAGGTGCCTGGGGAAAGACCTTTCAGTATGTGATGGCCGCCCCCGACCCAGGCCAGGAATCTACGGGGCTGATTACCTGGGTCCAAGCAGATGGAGATAAATTACAGCCTTCTTCAGCGGAACATTCTATCCTTGGTTTGCGATATTCGCACTCTATGTTCCAGTTTGATGTGGAGGGATATTACAAACGGTTGCGGAATATTCCGGATTTAAATGGCAATTTTTTCTCACAGAATGTCGAAGCCACTATTTTACAGAACAACGGATCCGTTCGAGGGATAGATATGATATTGCAACGAACGATAGGTCCTGTTAACAGTTGGGTGTCCTACGGTTACAGTCGAGGACGGATGCACCCCAATACCGGCGGCAAGAGTTTTCCCCGGGATCAGGATCGTCCGCATACCTTGAAGTTGGTGGGGGCTTTCCGCTTTAGATGTTGGACATTTTCAGGCACCTGGCAATTTTCCAACGGGACACCTTACACCATTCCTGAGTTAAACCAGACGCCCTCTCTTGATGATGAGGATACGGCCTTTTTCCTATCGACGCAAAATAATCGAAATGCACGCCGGTTACCTGCGGTACATCGACTTGATCTAAGTGCCAGTCGTTCTTTGACCTACCACAGGATAAAAGGTAAAATAGGTTTTTCTGTTTTTAATGTATACAACAGGGAAAACGTATGGTCCAGAGCCTTTGCCCTAAGAAATAACTCCCTGGCCCCGGTGGATATCAAGATGCTGGGTGTTACACCTACAGTGTTTGTGGAGCTGGGATTTTAGTAATGGGGGGTATTTGAATGGTGATGCACATGTAACTGTTGCAGCAGCCGTGAATCGTTCAGCCATATGTTGCGATTGCGTTTGAATTAACCCGTTATCCTTATTGTGTTGACTTCAATCGGTTGTCACATGGCAACGCGATGACCTTGAGTAGACTCAAGCCAGGGAAGGGTGGCACGAACTACGCCGCATCGAGGCGCCTTTTCATATCGGTATATGCCGCATCGATCGACGCAATTAATGCCGTACCGTCGAGATCGTTTTCCGGCTTGAGCTTCACATGGCGCACGTATTTGCCGGTGCCTTCCAGCAGGTGCGCTGAATCCGCAAGCTCTGCACCACAGAAAAACCCCACATTGACATGGGATGTGAACGCATTAACATCGGCAAATGCACAGTCACCTACGAAGGCGGTACGATGGTCGTCATGCATTAGTTCTCGTACATCATCTCCACGTCCACGTATGGCTTCAAACCAATGCTGCGCGATTCCCCCCAGATCACCCGCGTACGCCTTCATCCAGGCATCAATGGCCGGATCACGCCTGACCTGAACTGGAGAACCGGGAAATTTGATTCATGGCTATTCCTCGAATTACAATCTTAATTTACCTTCACATATAACGCTTTATCCAGAAGTCCGCGTAGATTTTTTAGATGCGTAGTTTATATACCCCAGTATTTCCAAAGATCTTCCGGAACATCATACCGGAAAGCCGTCTTATATCTATCCTGATGATCAAAACGGGCGAGCATGGCTACGCGCGGTGAGGGCCTCACGTTGAGAGAACCGTTATGAAACAGAAAAGCATGCCAGAGGAGCAAGTCTCCGGCTTTTGCTGTAAACTCCGTGCCGCCCGTGCTAGGATTGTCACAGAAGACATCATAGGTGAATCCTTTCGCCTCGAGAAAACTGCCGTCCAGGTGCGATGGGTTTTCCAGGAAATATCGGTGGGCCGTATGATGACTGTCCGGCCAGTAAGTGAACGCGCCGCCTCGGGGTTCTACATCGTGCAGATAGGCTGTTGCTCCGAGCATGAGCGGAAGCCATTGACCACCATAACCATCGATGTGACCGGTCTGAGGCATTTCCCAGGTTTGATTCGGATCAGGCCATTTGATTTTGGGTGTTCCATGGCCATAAATAAACGCGCCACCACCTAATTGTTCAACTATCGCGGCCAGGGCAGGGTGCCGCCAAAATGCTGATTCAGGGGGGGCGTACTCATACCGATGAATACTGCTGTCGTCTTGGGGCCAGGTCTCAGGTGTCTCGAGGTTTGACTCCAATTTTCCCCATATTTGCTCTCGCCAATCATCGAGGGTGGCCTCATCGAACAGATTTTTCAGGACCAGATAGCCATGTGTTTTGAAATGTTCAATTTGTGTATCAGAAAGTAGAGATGATGAGTCCACTGAATACGCTCTCCCATATTAATAGGTTGTCAAATCATTTAACCGGCGGTCCGAGTTAATGCCCCTCCAAACACCAGGGGATTTGTGCAATTTCCGTAAAATAAAGCTGATATAAAAGGTAAAACAATCGATAGTCATTTTACGGTGTTATCTGCTATTTATATCAATCGATTCGATGGCACATTATGATGGAGTATATAGCTTCTTATCATATAGACAGGATACCATAAGCAGGATAATGGCAACTATAGCTCGGCCAAATTCGCCGTCACCTGCATTTATATGGGCAGAAACCGCCAATATAAAGTTGTAGACACACCCTCGTGATTGGGGACAAATCTCAAAGCGACCCCAATCATCATAAGGCTCAGCAGCCCTGTTGCGAACCAATATATGATTTTATGCCTTTTCATAATATCCCCTCTGTCCTGACGACATAATGGAATCGTAACGCCCCCACTCACCAACGTACCCATTATCTCACCCTCTCCTCGACATTATCGCCGATATACATATTCATAAGGTTCGTTCGATTTCCCCAGAACAGATCCTGTCCCCAGGCGTTTGGGTCTAACCCTTTTACCCAGGGCTTACGAAGCGCGAGCATGTTTGTATGGTAAATGAAAACCCCACCCACCTCTTCCACCAGAATGCGTTCGGCATCGGCATAATATTCCATGCGTTTTTCTTCATCAATCGTGGTGCCCCCCAGCTCGAGTAATTTATCAAACTGATTGTTTTTCCAGTCATGGCGCCCGTGGCCCACCGGTTGGGAATGCCACACCTGGGAGAGCATATTATGGGGATCGGGATAATCGTATTGGTAGGGGATCAAACCAAAAGGGATCGCATATTCATACATGCTGCCCATATACACACCAATTTCCTGATTTTTGATTTCCACATCGATATTAAGCGATTCTTTCAACATCCCTTGAATGGCCTGAGCGATGGACATCTGGGTCGGATCGGCCTGTCGCAACCAGAATTCTGTCGTCGGAAATCCTCGGCCATCGGCATAGCCAGCCTCCGCCAGTAATTTCTTCGCTTCGACCACATCGTACTGCTGAATCGATTTCAACTGATCTCCGGTATATCCGGGGAAATTTGGGGGCAACATGGTATAGGCCGGGGTGCCGTGGCCTTGCAGGATCACGCTGGTGATCGTCTCCCGATCAATGGCTTTACTGATGGCCTGGCGCACACGGAGATCATTAAAAGGTGGTTTCGTGGTTTGAAAGTAAAGATACCAGGTTTGAAAATGGGGGGCAGATCGTAGTTCTTTACTCAATTCAGGATCCCCATTAATGACCCCTAGGTCTTTGGCAAAAACCCCCTGGCGATCAACTTCGTTGTTTTCATATGGCATAATGCCAGGGTGGGAGCCGGCAATGATGAATTTAAGTTTTATTTTCTCAAGATACCCCTTATGCAACCCCGTATAATGGGGGTTCAAATCGTAGAGCATGTATCGGTCATGGACCCATTCTGTGAGTTGGTAACTATAGTTACTCACCATGTTGCCCGGTTCGGTCCATAGCCGGTCATATTTTTTAACCTGCCAGGGTGGTACGGGAGCTGCGGAGTTATAAGCCATGATATGTGGCAAATACGGGCAGGGGCCCTCCGCTTCAATTTCAAGGGTGTGATCATCGATAGCACGAACCCCCACGGCATCGCGGTCCTTGATGATCCCGTGATTGAAATCGCGCGCATTTTTTATATCATAAAATAAAAAAGCAAATTGATTGGCTTCATCCGGGTCCAGAAACCGTTTAAACGTAAATTCAAAATCATGAGCAGTTTGCGGTCGACCGTCACTCCATTTGGCATCTTCGCGTAAATAGAACGTCCAGATGCGGCCTTCTTCAGACGGTTCCCACCGTTCGGCCACCCCTGGGCCCAGGACATCATTCTCATCGAACATCGTCAACCGTTCGAATAACCAGGGATCTGAGCCCTTAACGCCATAATTATCCATGCTTACATCGAGGGTTTTGGGCTCCTCGATGAAGTGTATCATGTATTGCTCTTCGAGAGGGGCCGCGTCGGGGGGAAGCTGACGGCCTAAACTGTTGATCACCGGACCGGTGGACTCGAACCGTTTATGGTCAGTTTCCCCACCGCCACAGGCCAAAAACAGAACCAGACAGGCCAATATGCTGTATCGTTTCATATATCCTCCGATCAGGTAAGCCTACAATCATTCATAGCTTTATTATTAAAGATGCCAGTCAGCCAACGCACTGTGTTGTTCTTCTCAAACCCCGACATTTCGGGGCCTATGTTGCTTCCCACCCATGACCTTCGTAACAATCTCAGACGGGGTTTTTATTTGCGCGAGTTGACCTTGCATGTCCTCTTGAGGGATAAGGCAGGGCCGCATGTACATCCCGAGAAGGACGGTTCGTGGATTGGAAGTGGTATTTGGCCGGGCGGTATGGTACCAGGCCCCGTGACCAAAGACCACGTCCCCCCGTTTTCCCGTTAAGAGCTCACCATCCTCGCGCCAGACATCTGTTGGTGAAACCGGAGGACAGCCAAGTTTATGGGAATAAGGGATTACTCCCGTAGCGCCATTCTCAGGCGTTAAATCATCGAGCAACCAAAGCGTCTGTCCAGTTAGATTGCCTTCAGGCCAGGGCTGTTTGATACTCCAGTACGGATAATCAATATGCCAGCCAAAGGCGTTAAAGCCAGGGTAGGCCGTGTTGGCTGACCAGGTCCCACAAAAACAATCTTCAGCAAGAAACCGTTCCCAGACGGCTAAAACTACGGGGTGACACATCAGATCTCGAAACAATGGATGTCGAACGGCCAGCCGGCCAACGCGTTGGGTTTTTGCCTGTCTTGTGGCGTCTGTGGCTTCTGCTTCGAGATAACCTTCCACCAGTCCTCGCGCCTCGTCGGCCACCTGTGTGGAGATCAAACCCGGGACCGTGGTATAGCCTCTCTCATTTATGGTCTGAACCAGACTTTTTATGTCGTAATTTTCGATCTGTTGTGTCAACAATGATGCCATCTCGAGCCCTCTTATGTCTGCTTCGTTATATAGGTCAGAATATCGACCACCTGTGCTGGATGTTCCGCGACAGCCATAGCGGAGGCGTCCACTTCTTTCAAGGGATGGGTCAACTCGGGGGCATGAAGAGAGATCACCATTTTCCCTTTGGCCACCGCATAGCCGGCTTCAAAAGCCGCATTCCATTGCTTATATTGATCCCCGAATTTAACCACGACGATATCTGCCTGGTCAATAGCCAGAAGGATACGCATTCGATTAATTTTAGCGGCTTTGTGATCTTTCCAAAAGGTCTGGTCTTCTACCCCGAGAATCTCAACGCCTACGTTATCACTGGCCGCATGGTCCGTCACAGGAGAAAGCACCTTCAACGGGAGATCGGCCGATTGAACGCCTTCCATGATTCGATCGCGCCAGTCCGAATGTATTTCGCCGGAAAGATACACTGTTAAATCCATAGAGGCCTCCAGAGTATATATAAAGGATAACTTTTAACCCGTGCCCTGTTCGCTATAGCCCACAGGGTTGAGAAAACATACATGATAGTTTTTCAATCTTAATTCACATTCAGTGGGTTAACAAAGGGATGCATATGATGCGCCATATCAACCTGGGGTCCGTTCATCATTCATTGGTCGACAATTCATATGGTAAACAATTTGCATTTTCTTCTTCTACGGGTCAACCCATAAGACCAAACAATCCTCTTGACAGGTGATGAAGGGGTTGTATATGCTCATGCGAAGGGTAGGCGGCAAAGATGCAAGGATATAGTTTATGCGTTTAGGATTGACCGGGATAAGAGCCCAAGGAGCCATTGAATGGATTGCCCAAGAAATCATGAACCACTTAAAGAAATCGAATTTGAAGGGGTTTTGGTGGATATATGTCCCTCGTGCGGAGGGGTCTGGTTTGATCCGAAAGAGTTAGAAAAATTCGATGAAGCGCACGAGGAAGCCGGTCAAAAGTTATTGGAATTGATGGAATCTTACCAGAAGGTTCCGATTGATCATGATCATCGGTTGAGTAATCCACGATCCCCTGAAATCGATCTGGTCCGACGGTATTACAGTCCGAAAGAACAGATTGAAATCGACGAATGTCCGATCACCGGAGGAATCTGGTTGAATGGTGGCGACCTCCATCAAATCAGGGAACTATTCCCTTCGCAAGAAGACCGGCGATTAGCCTATAGAGATTTTGCTGTACGTTGGAAAAACAGCAACGATATCGAAAAAATGAAGCGAGAGAGTACCCTGCGCGCTCGTAAAGCCGATCAGGTGAGCAATCTCCTGGATTGGTTGTTCAGGTAACCTGAGCACAGCGCCATATACGTTGCATTATAACACATCCGCTCTACATCATTCCATAAGGGTAAGATCCGTTTTTAATCTTGAAAAGGAGTATCCATGACCGCCATTGCAGCCGATAGGCCGCATTTTTCTTTAACCGAAGTAACCCAACTTGCCCAAGATCTTTATGGTATAACAACGGCGGCGCAGGAACTACCAAGCGAACGCGATCAGAATTTTCATTTGCAGACAGAATCCGGAGACGGGTTCGTGTTTAAAATATCCAGCGCCGCTGAAAAAAGGAGCATTCTGGATCTCCAGCACGATGCGCTGGATCATCTCGGCGCAACGGTTGATGATGGCGTATGGCCACGGGTTTGTCGCACAAAGAACAATGAGCCTATCACTTCTATCCCCGGGGCCAACGGCAAGAATCATATGGTGCGCATGTTAACGTTTATAGACGGTATCCCTCTGGTTCATACCAAACCACATTCGCCGGAGTTGTTGAACCATCTCGGTTCCTTTCTTGGTCGCGTGAGTGGTGTGTTTGAACAGTTTACTCATCCGGAAAAACAACCCGACTTAAAGTGGAATCCGGATAATGGCCCAGACGTGTTACATACCTACGCCGGCCATATAGCAGGTCAGGATCATCGGGATCTTGTAGACCATTTCTGTGCCGAATATGAAGCAACCGTCGGTCCAATCCGGACCTCCCTGCGTCGAAGTATAATCCACAACGATGCAAATGATCATAATGTTCTCGTCACCAAGGCGAAACCTAACGATTTAACTGATTGGAAAAAACAGGTCGCCGGACTGATCGATTTTGGAGATATGGTCGAATCATATACCATAGCTGAATTAGCCGTAGCGATAGCCTATGTGATGCTCGGTAAAGCCGAACCCCTTGCGGCGGCGGCCCACGTTATTCGCGGGTATCACGCCTCCTATCCGTTAACGGAGCAAGAGGTTGAAGTGCTGTTCCATTTTGTCGTCATGCGGCTCTGTATGAGCGTATGCATCTCTGCAGATCAACAGGCGGAAGAGCCGGAAAATGAGTATCTATCTGTGAGTGAAAATACAGCCTGGCCGCTGTTGAAAAAACTCAGCGAGGTACCGCCTTCTTTGGCGCATTACATTTTTCGAGAGGCTTGCGAGATGAGTCCCTGCCCGCAGACGCCGAAGATTATGGCCTGGCTGAACGCCAACGGGGGCACCTTTGCCTCAGTAATGGGACCTGGTGCTGACATCACCAAGGCTTTGGTATTCGACCTTAGTGTAGGTAGCCTGGACATGGCCTTATTGGATGACCGGGCTGACGTCCATGCCTTCACCGATCTTGTTTTCGACCAAATGAAACAAGCAGGGGCAGAAGTAGTCATCGGTCGATATAACGAAGCACGGCAAATTTATGCGAGTGACCTTTTTACCCTGGATTGCGATGAAATGCCCGAACGACGGACCATCCATCTTGGCCTGGATGTCTTTCTTCCGGCGGGTGCGCCAGTGTATGCTCCCATAGATGGCATCATCCATAGTTTCCGTAATAACACTGAACCCTTGGATTATGGCCCCTGCATCATCCTTGAGCATCAGGTCGAAAAGAATGTCCCGACTTTTTATACGTTATACGGACATTTGAGTCTCGAATCCCTCGACGGACACTTTGAAGGAAAACAGGTTAAAAAGGGCGAGCAGATTGCCACGCTTGGTGATCACACGGTCAATGGGGGATGGCCGCCCCATATTCATTTTCAGATCGTCACCGATATGCTCGGACGCAAGGGAGAATTTCCCGGGGTCGGGGCCCCCAGTCAACGAAACATCTGGCTGAGTATTGATCCCGATCCGAATACGATCATTGGGGTTCCATCGCAAGCGTTCCCTCCCCCAGAGCGGACACATGAAGATATCATGGAAGCCCGTCAGGATCACATCGGCAAATCGCTCAGTGTGTCGTATGGGCAGCCGTTGAAAATTCAGCGGGGACACATGCAATATCTCTATGATGAAGCCGGACGGGCCTATCTGGATGCCGTAAATAATGTGCCTCATGTGGGGCACAGTCATCCACGCGTAGTGCGTGCGGGTCAACGTCAGATGGCAGTACTCAACACCAATACAAGATATTTGCACGACCAACTGGTGAAATATGCAGAACGACTTTGTGCCACCATGCCCGACCCCCTCAGCGTCTGTTTTTTCGTCAACTCCGGGAGCGAGGCTAATGATCTGGCCCTGCGGCTGGCACGAAATTTTACGGGGAGGAATGACACACTTATCCTGGATGGGGCCTATCACGGCAACTTGTCGTCGCTCATCGATATCAGTCCCTACAAATTCGATAGTTCCGGTGGTTTGGGTCCACCTGCTCACGTGCATACCCTGCCCATGCCCGATCCGTATCGCGGCGTTTACAAAGGATATGGGGAGGATACGGGAATTCGCTATGGATCGCATGTTCGTGAAAAAATAGAGGAACTGGCCGCACAGGAACGGGGCATTTGCGCCTTTATCGCTGAATCGCTGCTGGGTTGTGGGGGACAGATCGTACTGCCCGAGGGATATTTTACGGAGGCCTTCACCCATGTGCGTGCAGCAGGCGGGGTTTGCATCACCGACGAAGTACAGGTTGGCTTTGGGCGTGTCGGCACCCATTTCTGGGGATTCGAGACCCAGGAGGTTATTCCGGACATTGTCACCTTGGGTAAGCCGATCGGAAATGGCCACCCCCTGGGGGCGGTTATTACCACGCCCGCCATCGCCGATGCCTTCGCCAATGGGATGGAGTATTTTAATACGTTTGGCGGTAATCCGGTGTCTTGTGCGATCGGTCTGGAAGTGCTGTCTGTGATTCAAGAGGAAAACTTACAGGAGCATGCCCGGCAGGTAGGGGATCATTTGATGGATGGATTGCGCCACCTCATGGAAGCGTACCCCATCATCGGTGACGTCCGAGGTCTGGGTTTGTACATCGGCGCTGAAATGGTCCTCGATCGGGACACCTTGGAACCCGCAGGGGATCAGGCATCCTACGTGGCCAACCGCATGAAGGATCATGGTGTTTTGATCAGCACGGATGGGCCCTTGCATAATGTCCTGAAGATAAAACCACCGTTGGTATTTAACCAGGAAAATGCCGATTATCTCCTGACCTGCCTGGATAAGATTCTCCAGGAGGATTTTTGTAACCCGTCTTAATACCTTCTTTTCAAAGAATTGATCCTTTGATCGGTATTCATCAGAAATGGAGATCCAAAATGAAAAGGGACCGGCTCAATATTCTCTTCATCATGACCGACCAGATGCGGGCAGATTGCCTGTCCAGTTTGGGCCATCCTGTGGTAAAAACACCGCACCTGGATGCCTTGGCATCTGAAGGGGTACTGTTTAAACAGGCCTATGTACAGGCTGCGGTATGTGGGCCCAGCAGGATGTGTTTCTACACAGGTCGGTATCCCCATGCAACCCGATCTCCCTGGAATGAAGTCCCCCTGCCCGGTGATGAGAAGACCATGGGACATTACTTTTCTGATGCAGGCTATCAGGCCGCACTTTGTGGAAAGACCCATTACACGGCTGATCCGTTGACCGATCCTGAATCTCAGCCGGAAAAAGGCATCGACCATGCCACCCTGGCTGGTCTTGAAACATGGGAACTTAATGATGGGCGAGGGGATGGGTGGTTACAATATCTAAGAGAAAAGGGATACGATGAAGATATATGCGCCCATCCATTTTCGGTAAACATCCCGGAGGGTGGTGAGAAGGATCACGCCGCCTATCCAACCCTCGTTCGCAAGGAGGATAGTGATACCGCCTTCATGACCAATCGTGCGATGGCCTTTTTGGCGGATGTTGGAGAGACCCCATGGTTTCTACATCTCTCTTATTTCAAACCGCACCTGCCTATCGTGGCTCCGTATCCGTATAATGAAATGTACGACCCGGCGGACTCACCAAAGCCCAACCGAATTCCGGAAGAGCTTGAAAATCCCCATCCCTTTCATATCCCGTACCGTATCGAACGAAAGAGCGTCCCCTTCGATGAGGAACAGGTATGGCGCCAGCGCAGGGCGACCTATTATGGGTTAATCACGGAAATAGATAATCACCTCGGCCGGCTGTTCGACTTTATGAAAGAGAATGGACTCTGGGATAATACCCTGATCGTATTTACCTCAGACCATGGCGAATACGTGGGTGACCACTGGATGTTTGAGAAAGAACTTTTTTACGACGAAGCGTATAACGTGCCTTTTATTGTTCGAGACCCAAGGGCAGCAGCAGATGTAACACGTGGTTTAGTCAACGAGGATTTTGTCGAATCCGTGGATGTCGTTCCTACGTTTCTGGAGACTTGTGGGTTGGCTATACCGGAAGCGATTCAGGGCAGATCGCTGGTGCCCATTATTATGAATGAAAGACCTGCTGATTGGCGAACTGAAGTGCATGCAGATTGGGATTTCAGGTTCTACTGGACCCCAAAACAACTCGGTATCCCCCCTGAAAAATGCAGGGGGTGGATGGTTAGAGATACCCACTTCAAATACTGGCATTTCAACGGAATGCCCGATGTCCTGTTCGACCTGAGTGAGGATCCTCAAGAATTGTATAATGTGGCTGAAGACGCCGAGTATACAGAGGTTGTCCAGACCTACCGACTTAAACTCATGGATTGGCGTATGTCGAATGAAGATGTCAGTCGGGTCGCATGGACCTATGAACGCCGACCGGGTTTTGGCAAGAATCCATTTACCAAGGATTGATGTTCTCCGTATGTGCGAGGGATCAACGAACTAAATCCGCCAACACCCGTGGTTATAAATCCGTAAACTGAAAACTCAAAACCCTATAGGGTGTGTATTATCACTCAATGGGTTTCACCACCTACCAGGTTTCCTGCCACATGAACGGGTCGGTATAAAGTTTGGCGCATAGGTGGCATCGCTGACAGGAGGTCCGGATGCGGATCCCAATTATGCCATTTGCTATTCACTGTGTTGTAGCAACTGAATATAGCTGTACGGGGATATTCGGTATTTTTCCACGGGTGACCGCTGTGGGTCAGGGCCTCGGTGAAAAATAGCAGGGAGCCTGGAGGACAGGTATACGAATCCCATATCGGAGAATCCGGAGATTGAATCGATGTTGGTGCCGGGTATACTGCTTTGTGGCTACCTGTTACCAGAAGTGTCCCATTGCCTTCTGTGATCGGGTTTAATTCCCACACGACCCGGGTTAACCCCGAATTAGCTTTACCGGGAATACAACGATACAAGTGAGAATCTCCTGGAAAACGGAACAAACCGTTCCCGTTGTGTGGTGCAAAATTTCCTTCTCCGACTTCCCGATAGGACAGGCTGCCGGACTCCTGCCGAAACCCGTAACAGGCCTGATTCGATAATCCAGGATACGCCACAAATTCATTCATAAATCCGACGACATTAGGATGATCCGTCAGCTTTTGTAATGGGCCTGCAATAGCCGATCGTTCCTGCTCGGGTAATGATTCCGGATCGTGGTGCAATTGCTCACAAAAGGCTTTCATTTCCGTACACTCTGCCTCAGACAACACCCCTGGAATTAACAACCAGCCGCGCATATCAAAGAGATATTTCTGTTCGTCCGTCGGTTGAACGACCGGCAACCCATCTGAATTCTTCGTCGGCAGGACGACCGTCTCCTCATTCAACTTGGCCCCAAGATTCTTATCAATGATAAATGCGTCATTGTTCGACATCACACGTCCTTTCAATTATCCGGCGACAAAGCACCGGGCCAATCTTTAAAAATCAATCGTCAGTCACCACAATACTAATACGCATGCACCCGATGTCCACTGCCCGGAAACCACACTAGGTCTAATACATAGGATAGAAAAATACCGATGACGTAACCAGCAATCATACCAATCACAAAGGGCCGTGCCTTATGGTAGGCCTGTACACCACCTAGCCGAAGAAGGAGTTCTTTCACCAACCAGGAAATAAAAATAGGAAAAGCCATCGTCGGCATACCTTCGGTGGCAGCTACCGCATACCCGATGGGGTGCAAGGGCCACCATGGATATCGATAATGCGCGAATAACATCAGGGCATTTATAGAGGCCCCAATGCCCAGAAAGACAAATTCAAGACCGGTGAAGGACAAGGAGTTATTCAGCCATCCAACCAGCCCATTATATCCACCAGTTGCCCCGCCGCCAAAACCCGGCCCGGTAAATTGATGCGCCCCAATACCATAATAGCCCAGGTACATGGTATAGCCCACCGCAACGAGAATACTGACGCCCAGAATAGTAGTGATATAGCCGAATATTCCTCGACCAGCCCCGCCCATACGATCACCAACCTTACTGATGTGCGCCATGGAACACATACCCAGGGTTCGCCAGTTATGTGAAAAGGCGTTGGACATGGCCACCCCCATTAAACCGGGTGGAGATATATTATTTGAGCCGATAATGGATACGGTAAATTGATGGGCGTTATAGGGCAAATCTACAAAAATAAGGCCGGCCTCAGCCACGATGCGAGTGATCCCAAGAAACATCAGAAGCAGTGATCCCATTAAAAAGGCCGTAATCAGCCAGGACAGGCCAGCGGTCTGCCACCAGGCGAAGATATAGATCAAACCGATGACAAAGCAGATCATCGCCGTTCGGTAACTCACAAATTCGTGGGAATCATCGACATGATCTGCCCGTCCGATCGCTTTTAATCCGACCTGTTTGAGATGATGCCGAGCGATCCACAGGCTGAACAATACGAACATGATAAACCCACCCATATGTTCTGACGTCACGACCCCCAGAGCCCGTGGAATGCCCAGACGGTTCATGATACCAACCTGAATCGTTTTTATAAGGAAAAACACCCAGGCACTTAATAGCACACTGGTTTTGGTAAAAAATGCGACCCCTGCAGTTAAAAAATTAAATGTGATGGGGATTTCAGGAAACGATCGGGCCAGGAGCAGGTTGTTTTCATACAATTCGAGTATAGTTAATTTCGGCACCAGATTAAAAAAACTGGCTGCCTGCCAAGTCAGGACAAGCAAAGCAAATCCAAACCCGATCCAGAAAAGACGTTGGCGCGCAATCAAAGGTAGTGATTGATCAGCAGGGTGTTTTTCTATCAACGCCAGGGGGAGCTGAGCAAGGGGGAAAGTCAATCGCTCATACTCAACCCATTGCTTGCGTAACATGACGATAACGGAGGCGCCGACAAGAAAAACAGCGATATAAAAACTGATCCACCAGAATAAGGGCACGATCCAGGCTGCCCAGGGGATCGATTCGTTTTGCGGGATCCCTTCGTAAAACCAGGTGGCGGCCTTATAATCCGCGACGACAAGCCATTCGGGTAAGTATTGGAAAAAGGATTCTATCCAGAGATTTTCGGGGGAGGCGTAGTAATAAGGACCACTCATAGCCCCTATCCAATATGAACTGAACGCCCAGCCTGGAATCGCAGAGGCCGTATAAATCAAAAAGAAAATGATGATGAGTTCCTGAGAAGTCAGACGCTTTGAAGGGGCGATTTTTTGGATTATCGGATTAACCAGCAAGACCAAAAACACGAGAGGGAATAGTGCCGCTACAGGGATATGACTAATTATCAGGAGAGAAGATTGAGCGATATAGGATGAATGAATCGCCCAGATATTAATCAGAATGGAAAAGGAAAAACCGATGATAATGGCCCTGAGTGTTAGACCAGATGTCAGAGCGGGCCGCGAGGTCAATACCTCTTGTTGATTTGTGGAAGGCAAGGTAGTAGACATGAAAGATCAATACGTCTATCAATGAATAGATCTGTCCCCATGTGGAAGGGTTGACATCATCTATTTAACGCTTCGTCAACCTCACGAAGTGGGTTAAAGAGGCTGGGCACCGCCGACTGGCATGATGACCATCTCTTTTTTCGGAACGATCAACCTGGGTTTATCTATCCCCGAATTCGATGCCCTGAGCCAAAGGCAGGTCGGTTGACCAGTTAATCGTGTTCGTCTGTCGCCGCATGTAAGCTTTCCACGCGTCCGACCCGGATTCTCGACCGCCACCGGTTTCCTTTTCCCCACCAAATGCGCCCCCGATTTCAGCACCGGAGGTCCCAATATTTACATTGGCGATCCCGCAATCAGATCCCGAAGCGGACAGGAACATTTCAGCCTGTCGCAAGCTGTCTGTGAATATTGCGCTTGATAATCCCTGAGGGACTGAATTATGAATGGTAACGGCTTCATCGAGGGTTTCATATTCTAATAAATATAGAATCGGAGCAAAGGTCTCGTCTTTAACAATATCAGATTGTTTCGGCATACGAATGATAGTTGGCTCCACAAAATTAGGCCCGATGTCAGGGCGTTTTCGGCCGCCAGCCAACACCGCTCCACCTTCTACCTTCGCCTGGTCTATCGCGACCATCATCCCCTCAACCGCCTCCTGAGTGACCAGAGGACCCATGAGTGTTGAATCATCCTTTGGATCACCGATAGGCACTTGTCTATAGGCCTGGACCAGTTTTTCGGTCAGGCCGGGCATCAAATTCTTATGCCCGATAATTCGCCGGGTGGAGGTACATCGCTGACCTGCGGTTCCAACGGCACCGAAGACGATCCCTCGGACGGCCAGATCGATATCAGCATTTTCCGTGACGATGATCGCATTATTCCCCCCCAGTTCCAGGATGGTACTTCCAAACCGGGAGGCGACACGCTGAGACACCGTTTTACCTGTGGCACTCGAACCAGTAAAGGACACCATCGGCAGGCGGTGGTCGTCCAGCATCATATTGCCGACGTCACTGCCGCGACCTATCATCAGATTAAAAACACCATCAAGGTTATGATCGGCCATCACTCGATTACTGAGATGCTGTACTGCAATGGCGGTGAGCGGTGTTTGGCCACTGGGCTTCCAGATCATGGTATCCCCGCAAACCGCAGCAAGGGCCGCATTCCAGGACCAGACGGCGACGGGAAAATTGAACGCCGAAATAATACCGATCACGCCCAGTGGATGCCATTGCTCGAACATTCTATGCTGCGGCCGTTCGCTGGCAATGGTTAACCCATACAGTTGCCGGGAGAGACCAACGGAAAAGTCACAAATATCGATCATCTCCTGGACTTCCCCCATGCCTTCCACGCGGATCTTTCCCATTTCCATTGAAACAAGTTCCCCCAAGGGTTCCTTGTTTTCACGTAACACATTTCCCAGATCGCGAACCAGGTCACCGCGTTTAGGTGCGGGGACCATACGCCAGGTTTTAAAGGTCGAGGATGCATGGTCTACCACATGATCATAGACGTCCTTCGTGGCTTGCCGTACGCCAGCGATTGGTTCACCGGTTGTAGGATTATAGGAAGTTAGAATGGGTCCTTCTGTCTGAATCCAACCGTCGACCCCGGTACAGGCCCCTGCATTGATCTCTTTTATATTTAATTTTTCAAGTAAGGCATTCATTTCAATACATCCTATTTTATAATATTATTTTTTGAGAAGATACCCATTTGCGAGGGTCAAAGTATAAGGCCCATGACACGGTCGTCAAGTGAATACTCAAACCACGTCATCCTTCATTAATTATCATTCTGGCCAATAATTCTTTATACAACTTCCCCGCGGCCATAGCAGTGACACCAAGTGGATCACGACGAGGATTCAGTTCAACCAGATCCGCTCCAACGATTGGGACTTTAATGGTATGTATCAGATTTATGGCCTCACGGGTGGACAGCCCACCGGGTTCGTGATGAGAAACCCCAGGGGCGAAGGCAGGGTCGAGCACATCGAGATCAAACGAAACATAGAGCGGCCCATCAAATGAAAATGAAAGGTGATCCAACCCTTCCTTCATTTCATGCACCTCTACACTAAATCGGGTCGCCTGCGCCTTCTGATGACCATTCATGGCCCGTATCCCAACCTGGACGAGACGACTGGCAAATCCTTTTTCCATAATTCTGGCGAAGGGACAGGCATGAGACCATCGATTTCCATCGAGCGCATCATAAAGATCAGGATGGGCATCAAAATGGAGGATCTGTAAATTCTTATAATTTTTTGCCATGGCCTTCACAATGGCCGCGGTAACCGCATGATCTCCCCCCAAAGACAGAGGTATCATTTCTGCTTCGAGAATACCCGCTATGCTCTGAGTGATCAGGCCAAGACCATCCGTATGATCCGGAAGATCCAGATCACCAAGATCCAGGTAGCTACCCGGTTCGTCCACATCGATGCCAAGCTCGCTCCACGTGTTAGCCGAAGGCGAATGATGCGCCTTTCTGATCAATGCGGGGGCCTCAGCCGGTCCCCGAAGAAATGACGAACTGGCATCATAAGGTAGACCGATAACCGCAATGGATTCTTTTGTTCTGTTCTTAAGCAATTGAATGATGTTTTTCATATTAATCCTGATCGTACCCAATGAAGACCATGGCCTTTGTAGACGAAATTGACCAATGGCTTTGCTTTCTCATAATTAATGAGCGATACTGCTTTCGTTTTCAACCAGATTGTTAAAAATCTATTGCCCCTTGAACATAAGTTATTGATACTCTCTTGAACCAATTTATCGTGCAATTATTTATCCTGTTGATTTCACCAGATCCTTTTTCACCAGAATCTAAATTTGGAAAAATTCATTTATCATGACCCAAAACACCCACACGCTCGACAATCTATTGGCCCATTACAACATGGAAGCCCTGCACGAAGAATGGCGTTCCGATTGGTCCGCTTCAGAAGGACAATATACTTCAGACCTTGATATATTGGAAGAACGATTTCTCGATGAACAATGTCGCTTTCTTGGCCTGGAGGAGGATGTCCACACAGCCATTATGGCTGGGAGATCCTTATTTGATCGGGAACCCTTGTTGCGACGTCTGCTTTGGCATACCCATTATACTGGGTTTAAACATAAATTCCCCAATCCATCTGCCTTTAAATGGCCCGCCATTCCAAATACGATAGACCAGGCCGCGCCACTTTTTTACGCCTATGTTTTCTTATCGGGAATCCCTACCATTCTGGCTCACCATCGTAACCTGGGTCTATCCCATCAGGTCTCGGTGGACACATTACAGGAACTTCAATTCTGGATTAAAGATGAACGGCGTAAAAAAAATCGCTGGGGATTAGATCACGCTCAAGTAGATTGGCTCGGGCTACATTATTCAGGTGAGCTTTACCAATTAGGACGCCTCCAGTTCCAATTCAGAAAATACTATTATGATTTCAATACCTACCGCCACCGCTCTACAGGGTATGTTGTAATCCTGGCTAATGATGGGATGGAATTCAGAGCGGACGGCCAGTTTAACGGGATACATGGTATCACAGCCCCACAATCATGGCCCGCGTCATTGGCGATCTCGGAAAAGACCATAACGGGCCATCCCATCCACCCATTCGGATATGCGTTACCTGAACAAATTAATCTACCAACCAATGAGTGGGATCTTATTCTTAAAAAAGGCGACCCGACTATTGCTGTACATATTCTCGGCTCAGGCCCGATGGATTATGACGCGTGTCGCGTCTCCTTTAAAGATGTTTTTGAGTTTTGGAAAAGGTTCTTTCCTGAATATTACAGCCACGCCTTTACATGCTCATCCTGGTTGCTGGATCAGCAATTCGAAACAACACTTAAACCGGAGAGTAATATCGTCCGATTCTTGAAGGAATGGTATCTCACACCTGTCGCCAGAGTAAGCGATAAAGAAACCATCCGTCGGGTCTTTGGAGTACCAGACGCGGATTTGGAAGATATCGTCCACCTACCCAGAAAAACGTCCCTGCAACACGCCGTTGTGAAACATATGCAAGCGGGTGGTCGGTGGAGATTTGGTGCGGGGGTGATGTTCCCACATAATTTTGGCTGGGGAGACCAGGTTTATCGACGTGATTTTAAAGCGATCGTGGGTGAATTATGATCTCTAATCCATCGACGACCACATTTTAAAACACACTCACCTTGATATACTTTTTCGGATTATCCCGGACATCTTGTATTAGGGCGCGCACGTCGATGACTAAACCTTCCAGCTCCTGTACAGTTGTCTCTTGTTTGACTAATCTCCCTAAAGATCCTTCGCCATTTTCTACGGATTGAACAAGGGCGTCCAGACGATTCAGTGTGTTTTTCATCTGATTATACATTTCCGGATCATTTGTTAATTTTCCAATCGTTCCTTCAGAGTTCTGTAATACATTCAATAGATTATTAGCCATCAACAAGGTGGAGTCCAGCGCGGCCATGGTATTCTGGGCTTTATCGACACCATCAACCAGTCTGTTGTATAGTTTGGGATCTGACATCATCCGGCCTAACGTACCCGGTCCATTCTCTGCTTTATCCAAAAGACGATCCGTCCGCTTTACGGTCTCATTCAGATTTTGATAGATGGCATCATCATGGATGATTTTACCGAGTGACCCTGTTTCATCATTGATATCCTCGGCCAGAAGACGCAGTTCCACCATCAGTTCGTTAAACCCCCGTGCAGTGGAGCGTCCGACACCAACCAATTCATCGAATGTACTCAATGAAATACCGCCAATCGTACCCCCAGGCTGGACGCGAGGTTCGTCCGGAGTTCCAGGCGTAATCTCCACATACTTATCTCCAAGAAGACCAATCGTTCGGAGACTCGCCACGGAATCCTTTCTTATCTGTCGAGCGACACTTTCTTCTACGGCCAATTCCACTTCTATGGCTTCCACAGCTTCAATATCACCGGGTCGAGAAAAACGTACCTCGCTGACTTCACCGACCTCAACGCCAGCCAGCCAAACCTCAGATCCGGTTTTCAGGCCATTGGCTTCGGGAAAAAAGGTCCGATATTTAAGGGTCTCTTTAAATAGATTGATTTGTCCACCCCCCCATCAGGATAATAGTGAACACAACAATTGCAAAACTAATCAGTGCGAGCAATCCAACCCGGAGATCTTTCCAGGTCACTTTTTTCACTGGTTCCATCGATTAATCCTCCCAGTTCCCATCGGATAAATTGGGTGATATACGGGTCTTCAGATTTTCGCATATTTGATGCGGAGCCGTCAAAGATAAGATCCCCATGTCGCATCATGATGAAATGGGAGGCCACCCGGAAGGCTGCGGCCAGTTGATGTGTAACGAAAATTGAGGTCGCGCCAATATCATCTTTCAGCTTATTGACCAGATCACAAACCACTTCGCAGGCCATAGGGTCCAACCCGGTCGTTGGTTCATCATACAATAATATCTTCGGATATCCAATAATCGCACGGGCAATTGCAACCCGCCGATTCATGCCTCCGGATAATTCAGAGGGCATCTGGTCCACAACACGTGAATCTAGCCCCACTTCCTGGATAGCCTCTGTCACACGCGCGATAATCTGATCTTCAGACATGGTTCGCAACTCGCGTAGAGGAAACGCTATATTATTCCCGACCGTCAATGAGTCAAACAGCGCTCCAAATTGGAACACAATGCCCATGGTGCGGCGTATTTCTATCAGGTCACGCTCGGACATAGGCACGATATCAATCCCATCGACCAGAATACGTCCGGCATCGGGTTTCATGAAACCGAGCATGAGACGTAATATGGTCGTCTTACCAGAGCCACTCCCTCCCAATACCGCTACGGTCTCGCCTTCAGGAATGGTAAAACTGATGCCCTCCAGGATTTTTTGATTCCGATACGAAAAGTGTATGTCTTCAAAAATTATCATAGAGGCTATACACCGAAAAGTGTAATCGTAATACGTGTAATCAATACATCGAGAATGAAAATACAAACAAAGCTGTAAACCACGGCCTGTGTGGTGGCGTTTCGTACCCCTGCTGCGCCCCCTTCGGTTCTCAAACCGAGGAAACAACTGATTAGAGCGATGATAAATCCGAACAGCATCGGTTTTATCAGCAACCCGCTGAGCAGATCTGCATACCCGAGTTTCTGCATGGCCGATGACATGAAAAAAGAGAATCGGACATGGGCAACAGAAACAGAAACCATCGCCCCGCCAAGAATGGCGACCGTATCGTAGATGATAGTCAGGACAGGCATCATAACAAGGGCAGCCGTAAGTTTTGGAATAACCAACCTTCGAATAGGATCTACGCCCATCGCTCGTAAGGCATCTACCTGATTGGTAACTTTCATGGACGCCAGTTCTGCTGCAATGGCGGAACAGGCCTTGCCTGCAACAGTAACCGCCGTGATAAGTGGCCCCAATTCACGGACGATTGCTGGGCTGGTCACTTTCCCCAAGTATAGTTTAGCCCCAAAGGCAGCTAATTCGGTAGAAATCTGTAGAGTCCAGATAATACCAACACATAAACCGATCGAAGCAACAATCAGAAAAGAACCGACGCCGATGAAATACATCTCATCGAAGGCTGCACGGATATACCTTGGATGACCATATAGCCCGTACCAGATGGCACGAGCGGTCATGATAGTAAAATCCTGTACATCGGCAACAAATGCCTTCATGTTCTCCTCCAACCGACATCAATGAATGACAAACCAGGTTTGCGTTTGCAGTTTCTGCATTATGAATATACTCTAAACAGGGTCTGAACGAAATCAATTTTCTGGTTACGCATAACACGATGGTCGATATCATAATGTGATAAGCCTTGAAAGGAATCAAACACCAATGCTGATCGTTGATACCCATGGGCACATTTATCACCCGGATGAATCGAAATATCCAATGAAGGAAAATCCACGTCGGCCCCCTCCTGGGATAGGCGATATTGAACACTTGAAGGCTAATTTACGAGACGCTGGCGTCGATAGAGTCGTTCTCGTCCAGACGGGTTCGGCGTATCGCTGGGATAATCGTTTGCTAGCAGATACGGCTTCGGCTAATCGGGATAAAATGGTAGGGGTATGTACGCTGGATGCAGCCTCACCGGATAGTCCCGGGGTTTACAGAAACCTGGCTACCCGGAATGTACGTGGACTACGTTTAGAGCCGACCCAACATGGGGATGCAAAATATTACCATGAGGGGGCAACACGACTATTTGAAACGGTGCGCGAGTTGAATGGCGTGGTTTGCGCGCACATTCATGTCGGGTTTTTGGATGCCCTCGCTCGGTTGGCCTCTGAGTTTTCAGAGGTGCCTATTGTACTCGACCACAGTGCCTATCTGAATGCCTCTGATCTGCCAGGTTCAAGTCGTGTTCGTTCGGTATGTGATCTGGCACAATACAAAAATATCCATGCTAAATTAACGTTTGGTATTACAGGGTCTGAACAGGCGTATCCTTTTTCAGATACCCATGAAATTATACGCCGCGTTATTTCTGCTTATACACCAGTCCGATGTATGTGGGGCTCTGACTTTCCGTGCGAACACTGGCTGAAAAAGGCGAGCTACCAGGAACATCTGCGTATGTTCACGCATGAACTTGGATTAAGTGCTGATGAAAAATTGGCGATTTTATCTGAAACGCCGCTGAATGTTTGGTTTGGTGATTGAGGTAAAAGGTGAATCTGTGTCATCTATGGAAATCGACGCGCCCTGACAGGCCTTCCGATTCTCTATGGCGGAGACGGACTGTAGATAAACTGAGACTTCTATAATGCCCTGAATGCTATTTGGCCTGGCCGATAGATAAATATTCCAGGACAAGACTCGTCATGGTCCGCATACCAATAGGAACCGCCTCACTGTCTGCGGTCATGGTCTGAGTATGCAGTCCACCGGAGCGTGTGCCTGGCTTTTCAATTCCAAGACGAAAGAAGAAACCGGGAATTTCGTTGGAGAAATAGGCAAAGTCTTCCCCGCCCATGGTGGGTTCTAATTCAAAAACATTATTCGCACCCCATGTTTTTTTCATTCGTTCTGCCATTTGCATTGATAAGCGCTGGTCGTTGATCACCGACGGGGTCCCTCGATCATAGTCTAACTCAAACTGTCCACCATATGCACTTGTTATTCCTTTGAGAATTTCATTCATCCGTCGTTCAATGGTATCACGCACGTCAGCGTTATATGTTCGTACGGTGCCTTCAAGGTGAACCTCTCTCGGAATGATGTTGAACCGCTCTCCCCCTCGAAAAATCCCGACGGTAATCACGCTGGGCTCCAATGGAGACAGGGTCCGAGATCGTATGGTCTGTAATGCGAGGACGATTTCAGAGGCCATAACAATGGGATCGATGCCTTCTTCCGGTCTTGCCCCGTGGGCTTGTTTACCGCCTACCTTAATTGTAAAATGATCTACAGCCGCGAAAGCCGGGCCGATGGTATATCCCACCGTACCTGTTTTTAAAGAGGGAAGCACATGTAATCCTAAGATAACTTCCGGTGCCGGATTCTGCAAAACCTGTTCCCGCACCATCAATTCTGCCCCGCCTTCTTCACCTGGAGGTGCGCCTTCTTCTGCTGGTTGAAAAAAAAACTTCACCGTTCCGGTCAGATCAGCTTTCATCTCTGAAAGAACAGACGCCACCCCAAGCTGAACCGATGTATGAATATCATGTCCACAGGCGTGCATCACACCTACTTCCTTATTTAGGTAGGTGGTCCGAATGGTGGATTTGAACGGTAATGTTGTCTCCTCTGTAACAGGTAAGGCGTCCATATCCGCACGAATGGCGATAACAGGGCCTGGTTTCCCTCCACGCAAAATACCCACCACACCGGTATGTGCTATCCCCGTGGTCACTTCCATGCCAAGGGATGTCAGGTGGTCAGCCACGAGTTGAGCCGTTTTTACTTCCCGGTTACTTAACTCAGGATATTGATGTAGTTGTTCCCGTATTTTAACAATCTCAACCTGATGTTTTGAGACCAGCGAAGCCACCCGGTTCTCTTGCCCATATATTGAAATTGGCGCACTGAAAAAAAAGCAACATACGATCAAATACAGTATACGCATATACCCTCCAGTAGATTGATCAGGCTGGCGATTTGAAAACTCCCAGCCTTATAGGCGTTATAGCCAATGGGCGCTCAAATTTAAATGAGGTTTTTGGTTTCTTCACTCTTCTATTGGGCGCAAAATTCTGATACGTGTGAAAAAAAGGCCGTTGGAACTTTCGGTGAACCAATCTTCCATGGATATTACGATCCATAAAATCAAGTAACGCGGCAAAATCTATCGGGCTGTGGGCATGACCCCTCTCCCGAAACGCCCATCCAATTTTATCAGACGCACCACGCAATTGATACACCAACTCTGCACCGAGACTAGCAGTGTATGAACCGGGCTGCCCCCCAATCTTCATAACCCTCCGTCGTCAAAAACAAAGGTGGGGCAATTGCGGACTAATCGACACCTCCCCAACCCATTGGCAGGTAATTACAACGCAGATGTGCCACGGTTGTTTCACCTGTGGCGGGCATACAACCGTCTTCATGAGTTATAATTGGTTCATGCAACTCTGAACGACGGTCGGTCCAGTTTGCTGGGGTTACGGCGGTGCCATTATTAAAAGTGAGGAGATCGGGTTTAAGATTCATACCTGGCATTTTCAAACAATGTGACTTAATCTCTCACCAAATGGTTTGTTCCAACGCAAACAAAGAAATTCTATGAACTTATCATTAAAACACACCGTAGCAAGCTTCGTGCTTAGCCTCCCTCCTGCAAACGACGTTTCATCTGTCCCAGGGTAGGGTAAGTGTGGGCCGGTGGGCATAACGGTCCATTTTGATGGTTAATGTGCTGCCACACCCAGGTTTGAGATGAAGCGTAAAGAAAGGATGCTCCACATGTGCCACATGACCATTGCACGCTACATCTACCAGTCCATGCTCCCCATATGCTCCACCCTGAATTATAACTGAGCGGGCCATCACCTGATTCGTATTCACAATTGTAACCGTAGCTTCATTGTGTGTCATGTGCTCTACTAATGCGGCGACATCTTGGGGTATCCCCGCACGTTGTCTCTCCGGATCAAAATAACGAAATCTACAATGGAGGGGATGGCCGAGATGCCCAGTAGGTAACCCGCCCAGCATCAGTTGAATAAGCGCATCGGTGGCGGCCGGATTCATACCATTCATGTCGTCAGACATTCGAGTGTCTGTGGAGGTGGTATCCAATCTCATTTTTTCTATTCGCCCACGGACCATTTCTATATCTGTGCGCAGCGCCTTGACCGGATATTCTGGGTCCTGTCCTTCCAGATAGGCTATCCAGCCTTGCATCGGAAGGCGTTTTAAATCCTCTCGATTCATGGACCAGTAATATATTTCCAGTGCACCTGTGCTCAAGGGCTCGGGTTGAAAGTCGTACCAGCCTTGATCGCCGTGCATCCGTGGATAAAGCGTCTGACCATTTTCTTCACGTTTGTTGGCATTCACTTTTTCAAGCACGCCTCGCCAGGTGTCGATATACTTCTGGTCTCCGGTCAATAGCAGGCCATTACCAAAACTGAGATGGACCCTGATCAGGAAATAAGGTCTGTTTGCCGGTAAACCAGTCTGTGGAACAATAGTGGTAAATCCCCATCCATATACCCCACCATACCACTTTCCATCACACGCCCCTCCAATTGTACCATCCAGCCCAATATTTGTGGGAATGATCCCATGGTTCTTTTCGGTCCGTTCTACCCAGGCATCCAGATACTCCTTAGCCCAGGTATAATACTTCTCTTCACCCTCGATCATATAGGCGTTAATCGCGAGGGTCGTGACGCCCATATTCAGAGGATGGTCTCCTACCACATCATTGTAATCTTTGAAATGGGCCACCATCTCTTCATAATTTCTCTCGCCATGGCCCGGCTTGAATCGACCTTTAACTTCTATGGGATCACCAGCCCAGTCGAGACCTGTTGCCTTTCGGAGCATGGGGCCTCGACTACCATTGAAAAAACTTTTTATGACTTTGTGCTCCGGATCATAATTATCAGCAAGCGGATCTTCTCCCATATAAAATTCGGTAAAGCGTCGGGTACGATCCTGATATTTTTTTTCATATGGATCTGATAACCCTTGGAGAAAAAAAGCGGTAAATCCTTCCCCATTGTGCATCCAGTCAAACATGGTCGGAAACTCTCTAAAATACATGCCTTCCCGTGCAAATTCTACATCCGTAGTTTTTGCTTCCGTATATTGAAGTAAATGACCATCCCATGCCTTTTTATATAGCTCAAGGATACGATCATCTGCCCCAAGCGCATGGAGTTCAGGCCAGTTGGCAAAATTTTCAGCCGCATCATCCGGGCCATCATTTCCTCCCCATCGAACGACACAGAGTAAATACCCCCGTTCATCAAAGTATTGGGCATAAAATGCCTCTATAGCCTCTGATTGCTGCTTAATCAATGCCCGCTCTAATAAGGCCCACTCAGGGGGAGGCATAGGTGTATCTATGGTCAGCGCGGTGAATTTTTTTGATGGACTCGACATGCTATCTCCAGTTGGGATCCAAATCATGAACTTGAATGTAGAACCTTATAACTGCTCTACGTTATACCCTCTCGACCGTAATAAATCGATGACACTGTCTTTCCCAACTAGATGCCCGGCACCAACAATCACAAGATAATTATCATTCGACCCCATGAATTGTTCGATTTTAGGTACCCAATCTTTATTTCTATCAACAATCATATATTTGTATATCGCAGGAAAATCCTTGTAATTGTCTGACAATAACGCATCCATTTTTGTTGTATTGCCCTTCAACCACCCCTGATATAAATCATCAAAATATGTATCCTCCGTTTTTAAGTCTGTTAATGTTTGTACCAGCATCTCTTCCTGCATCGATTCGGACATTTTCGAGAGGAGGGCGGTTTGAAATTGAATCGTTTCAAGGGCATGCCGACCTTTATTTTTTATTTTTGCTTTACTATGGAAATATCTATCAATACCGTATTCAGGTCGGAAGCCTAATTTCTGTAACTTTAATGTCGTTAGAGTCAAAGCGACGAACCAGGGACGAAAATGGTTCAACATGGCTGGACTGAACCCCAGTTCCTCTGCGGCTTGTTTGACAATGCCATGGGCCTTATCAGATATTTTATCCGATAAGGTGCTTCCGTCGGTATAAAGGCCCATCATGGCAATCGTCTGCGCGATACCGGGCATGGCAAGGCTATCAATATCGACTTCAGTGACAATATGATCTACGCCAATAAAAGCGTCCTCAAGCGCAGGGGCTAAGGGATAATGATTTTCTTTCATCAAGTGAATGGAACCAAGAATATAGATGGTATTGGATGATGTTTTTATTTGCCAAAGACAATGCTTATCCTGTGCGAGGGTCACACCAGGAAGCGTCAACATCTCCAAAGATAAAAATAAGATCACCATCGTCGGGAAAACACGATACATAGTTTACTCCTGAAAAACCAAGACATTGCATTTCAGCCCGTATCAAATGGCATCACTGACACTGGCAAGATTAAAATCTCGCACTTTCACTGGCGGGACGATGATCGGCGTGGACACCGAACTATTTTCACTGGCTGCGACCTGGACAGAAGGGCCGACCATCTCAATATTGTTCAACAATTCGGCGAGAGATTGATTAAATCGAAAGTTGTTTACCGTCCGACTTAAGTACCTATGCCAATGGTTTTGTAAAAAATATTCGAAACATGTATCCTTCCATAAACTGGGCGCATTGAGCTACTCAGGATTCAAAATTTACAATTACTTTTGATGAAGTACTTATTTCTCCATTTTCGATCAAAAATGTGCCATCTCGGGTTGATCCGGTATCGGAAATCGTTCTTGGATTCCGACCTCGAATGTACCAGAACCGGGTAACGAGAAACCCCCTTCGAGTAGATCCAATCATATCCTCCAGGGTATCTTTTCCACCCCACATAGCAAAGTTTGAAGGGGCGGGCAGGGCAGTTCGATTTTTTATCCACCCAGAACCGAGAGTTACTTAAATTCTGTAACACCCCATAGTCAACCCATGCCTCGCGGCTTATGTGTTGACTATCGTTAGTGAATGGCCCAGTTTCAACGTCCTGCATCGCGGGGTTGCTCGTCAGGGTTTCCCGTTGTTAAAGATCCGCTCACCAATTCAATTTTTTCCACCGGGCATGGCAGGATTTGAAAAAAGTGGAACGTAGGTATTACAGCTTGCTTTCGACATTCAGAAGGTGCTTGACCATCCACGCATAAGCCGTGTCTGTGTTGTTGCAAATATAGAAGTTATAGGAGGAAGGCATACCACTTTGATGGCTTAGATTAGGAGAGGATACCACGCCCATGGGCTTTACTCCTTGCTGCACTTTTCCGGATAAACTGAAGCAGGTGATCAAGTTCGTGGCTCTGAGAGACTTTCTTCTCGATGGCTTCAACGGCCTGGGATATATTGAGGTGTGATCTGAAAAGTAACCGGAAGGCCTGTTTAAGGACGACCAGAGATTCCTCCGAAAAGCCTCTACGTTTTAGTCCTACCGTATTCAGCGTCACAGGTTTTAAGGGCTCACGGGCTACCTTAATATAGGGACAAATATCTTTGGAAACTTTCCCGCCCCCACTGATCATGGCGTGCTTACCGATTTTAACAAACTGGTGAATAGCCACAAGACCACCACTTATTACATAATCTTCTATCTCTACATGGCCGCCAAGTTGCGTGCCATTAGACAGGATGACGTGATTACCAATAATACAATCATGAGCCACGTGGACATAGGCCATTAAAAGTACATCATTGCCGATAACCGTTTTTCCAAGCGCTTTCGTTCCCCTATTCAACGTAGCAAATTCTCTTATGGTTGTTCGGTCTCCGATTTCGAGCGTAGATTCTTCCCCTTCAAATTTTAAATCCTGTGGAATGGTGCCAACCACTGCACCGTGGTGAATTTTACAGGCCTCACCAATACGCGTAAACTCGCCGATTAAAACATTAGAAGCAACAGTCGTACCCGCCCCGATGGTCACGTTCGGCTCGATGATGGTATGGGGACCCACGGAACATTGTTTACCGAGACAGGCATCTGGATGAATTATCGCGGTAGGATGAACCTGGGCACTGGAAGACCGTAGCGTCACGATATGCTCACTCCCGATCCATGACGGTTGCCATGAGTTCGGCCTCGGCCACCAGATCATTATTTACAAAGGCCTTGCCAACCATTTTACAGGTTCGCATGCGAAGTTTAACCATCTCCAACTCAAATCGCACCTGATCACCTGGTCGCACCGGCTTTCTAAATCGTGCTTTATCAATACCCATAAAGTAGGCCAGTTTATCCTGGGGGTTTTCGATGGTATTAAGCAGAAGGATGCCACCGGCCTGGGCCATGGCTTCTATATTAAGGACGCCCGGCATAATGGGATGCTCGGGAAAGTGTCCAGGGAAAAATGGTTCGTTTATGGTCACATTCTTGAGGGCGATCACCCGCTTTTTGGGTTCCATATCGATGATTCGATCAATAAGCAGAAAGGGGTACCGATGAGGTAAGATTCGCATAATCCCTTCTATATCCAGGAAAGTCTCCGGATCATGAGTAGCGTCCCCACTGTATTTAGTTTTCAACATCTTCTTCTCATATGCCCCTCGGATCTTACGCACCAGTTCGATATTTGCCGCATGGGAAGAACGAGCCCCAAGGACATGGGCCTTGAGAGGTGATCCCAGAAGGGCCAGATCACCAATTAGATCAAGCGCTTTGTGCCGACATGGCTCGTTGTCAAACCGTAAGGGTTGCCCACCTACGATCCCGTTTTCGCCGATAACAACCGGTCCGTCGATCTTGAACAAGTCCTTGAGATCATCAAGATCCTTATCGGTTAAATCCATGTCAGATATTACAATGGCACTATCAGGGCTGCCGCCTTTGATTAATCCTCTCTCACGTAGGGCTTTTACTTCGCTTAAAAAAGTCCAGGTCCGAGCGGGAGCAAATTCTGTGACAAATTCGTTTTCCAGCGAAAACAGAACGGTATATTGACTACCCAGGTTTGGCTGTTTGTAGTCTACCATATAAGTCATTCTGAAATCGTCCGAGGGCAACACCACCAGTTCTTTTAGTAAATCACCCTCGCGTTCTGAATATAGAATCGGGCTCTCTATTTCCAGATAGTCTTTCGGAGAATCCTGTTCAACGATCTCTGCTTCCAGTAAGACATCCACAAATGGTCTGGCACTACCGTCGCAGATCGGTGGTTCACCGCCATGGAGCTCAACAGTAATATTATCTAGTTCTAAACCTGCGATGGCCGCGAGTACATGTTCTACGGTGTGTACGCGCACGCCATTGTACTCCAGGTTGGTCCCCCGATCAATATCAACCACATAATCAATATCAGCAGGAATTTCTGATCGGTCCGGCAGGTCCGTCCGTATGAACCGGATGCCGTCGTTTATAGCCGCAGGTTTGAAGGTCAAGGTGGTTTGATCACCGGTATGCAACCCGATGCCTGAGATGGTTGCGTCTTTCTGGATGGTTCGTTGTTGTTTGAACATGTACATTCCTTCTATAGCAAACTATGAACTAGCAATTTATAATATATGGACAGGAGGGTCAGATTATTCAGATCCTCCAAGCGCAGCCAAACGTTGTTCGAGTTCCTGGACACGTTGCACGAGATCGGGCAATCGGTTAACTGAAGCCTCAATTTTCCTGGCGTGTCGATGCGGTCGAGCCGGGTATCCCGATACCGTGGCACCAGCCTCAATCGATTTGGTCACCCCGGACTGACCACCTATTCGAACCCCTGCACCAATCTGGATATGATCTGAAAGCCCCGCCTGTCCGGCGATCAACGCGCCATCTTCAATAATCGTACTTCCACCGATCCCTACCTGGGCACAAATAGTCACATGGTTACCAATAATAACATTATGGCCGATCTGTACTAGATTGTCAATCTTTGATCCCTGGCCAATACGGGTAAGCCCGAGCGTGGCTCGATCTATCGTTGAATTTGCCCCAATTTCCACATCATCACCTATGTCCACCCCGCCTGCATGAGGAATTTTCAATGCCCCTGTATCGCCCTGTACATACCCAAACCCATCGCTACCTATCACCGCACCGCTATGTATGATCACGTTCTGCCCCAGGCTCACTTGATTATACAGCGTTACATTTGCATACAACCAATCCCCCGCCCCGAATTTACAATGTTCACCTATGACACAACCTGAACCAATGATGACATGGTCATCCAATGTCGTGTGGGCCCCAATGGTGACATGAGCGCCTATCGAAACGGTATCTGGGATCAAAACGTCTGGATGAATGGATGCCGACGGATGAACCCCTGGTTCAGCCGGTAATTGGGCAGGAATATATGTTGAAAGGAGGGTAACAAGTGCTTGTTCTGGGGAGGCAACCCGAATAATAGGAACAGGCGCTTTTTTTATTGCCAGAGGAACAATTACAGCTGCTGCTCGGGTGGTGTCCAACCGAAAACTGTGCTTTTCATTTACCAAAATACTAAGGGAAGATCTATCCGCCTCATCGAAAGGTGTAATGCCTTCTACTATTTTCGTTCCATCGCCAACAAGATCTCCCTGGACCAGCAAAGCAATATCTGATATGGTTTGTCTCATCAAACGACCGGAATAGGAATTGGCAAATGGTCAGGATCTATCTAAAGAGACCCGATTAAAATAGGAGGCTAGGAACTTTGGTTAACTATTGGAATAGGAGCCAGTATAAAGGTGAACACTCAAAATTGTAGTTTATAGTTTATTCTATCCCGGTGATCCGTCTTACTATTTGGCAGCCTTTATAATAAATCATTCAAGTACAATGTGCAATGTGCTTTTTATTTCACCTCTTTTTGCAGCTCTTCTAACACGCGGCCGGTTAAATCCTGGGATCTTAATGGATCTACATAAACCAGTGTTGTTGAATCAAAAATATAGGTGAAACTTTCTTCTTTTGCTATCGTCTCTACCACATTGAATATCGTTTCTTGCAAGGGCCTGGTGAGCTCTGTTTCCTGCTGGGCTAATTGAATTTGTGAAGATTGTATATATTGCAGAAGATCCTGTTCTTCCCGGACTATTTTTTCTTCGTCTGTCTGCCTTCTTTCGGGCGTCAGCATCGTTTTTCGCGCTTCATGTTGCTGTTGCGCCAACTCAACTTGCTGTTGACGCGTCTGGACCTCGTCCTGAATGGCTTTTGCAGCCTTCTGAAATTCTGATTCCGCATCCCTGAAGCCCTGATAGGTCTGGCGGATACGCTCAAGGTCGATATAACCAATTTTGTTTTGCTGTGCAGATGATATGGTTGGCGTAAATAAAAACAAGAACAACACGAAGGGGATAGATAAGGCATATAGTCGTCCGGTCATTCCAATACCTCCTGATAATTACAATTCGACGGTCGTTAGATCAAGGCATGGCATCGACACTTAAAATACCTGTCCAAGCTGAAAGTGGGTGTTCCAGCCGCTTCGTTTCACGGTTTTCGCAACAAATGGATCGGACGGCGGATCAAAACCATATCCAAAATCAAACCCTAATAATCCCACGAGGGGCATGATGATCCGTATGCCAAAGCCAACCGATTTTTTCAGGTTCCTCGGATCAAATGATGTTTGAGATACTCTCGCCCATGCGTTGCCGGCCTCAGCAAAGGCGACAGCATACACAGGTTGCGGCGAAGAACGCTGATCGAGGATCGGGATCGTGTATTCTGCTGTGAGAATGGTCATGGCACGCCCCCCATCTCTATTCGTAATCCCACTCCCACCGGCATCTACAGTATATGGCCCGATAGAATTATTACTGTAGCCCCGAATCATCCCATCAAAACTGATACCGCCTGGAAAGAACCTTTCGAAGAAGGGCACCGTCCTCGCATTAAATGGATTTACCAAGAGTCCATATTTGCTTCGGAGGGCAAGGGAGGTGCCAAATAAGACAGGTACGTATATGTCCGAAGTGTAAATCTGCTTAAAATATTTCACATCGCCACCGGCACCGGCAAAGTCATTTTGTATACTTTGACGCATCCCACTTGTAGCAAATTGTGGAAAATCACGGCTGTCTCTCGTTATAGCAAAAGAGACCTGGCTTGTAAGTCCACTATTGCCATCCAAATCAGTACGGCGTGTAATATTTCCATCAATCAAAGCCAATTGGGCCACGCGGTCTGTGATTGATATCAACGAATCAGGTAAGGCAAAGATGCGATCTCTTTCCGACTGTTCGAATGTAACCCCGAAACCTGCATATTTTAAATCGAAGAATCGGTAGGCCCCGTTAATCCGCCAGTATGTTCCGCGAAATCGACGACCAACTGAAATCCCAAAACCTTTCTGGATGATATTAAAATCATTGAACCATCGCCGGTTGGTTCTAAACACATCAAACCCTGCGCTGGTCGGTGAATCAAATAACCAGGGCTCGATAAATCCTGCGGAAATCGAATTCCGCCGCGATCCGAACTCCCACGCGAAATTGACAGATTGACCGTTGCCAAGAAAGTTGGGAATAACAACAGATATCGTACCGATCAGGCCATCAAGTCCACTGAACCCCGCCCCGGCATTAGCTGTACCTGTGGGCTTCTCAAGGACAGTAAAGGTAACATCCACATCGCCCTCAGGCAAGGGCACCAGATCCGGTTGCACATCTTGAAAAAAGTTCAGTTGGAAAATTTCTCGCTGACTCCTCAACAAGGAGGACCGCCGAAACACCTGACCCGGTTTCACGACCAGTTCACGACGAACCACTTTGTCTTTCGTCTTGGTATTTCCGATGATATTAACCCGATGGACCTTTGCTGGCTCCCCTTCATTTACCGCAAATTGCAAGTCAATTGTTGAATCATCGACTGCCATTTCCCGCGCTACGGGGGTGGCATATAAGTAGCCTAACTCCCCATATGCTTCATATATTTTAGAGACGCCTTCCTGATATTTTTCTTCATCAAGGGGGTCACCATTATCAATCTTTATCAAACTACTCAATTGCTCATTGGTAAATTTAGTATTCCCGTCAAAGGCAATATCCCCTAAGAAATACTGCCGGCCTTCATCTACCTTTACTTTGAGATACATCTTTTCTTTGTCTTCACTGAACCAGAGGGTATCTCCAACAATACGGACGTCCCGATAGCCAGATTTTCGATACTCTATGGCGATCTTCTCAAACTGATCCATCAGCCGATCTCTACGTAAGTCGCCTTCTTTCCAAAAATGTTCCTCCTCCAACTGGCCTTTTTTCTTAAATGCCTTTTGAAGTTTCTTTTCGGAAACCGCGACGTTGCTCTCAATAAAGACTTCTCCGAGTTCAACTTTTTTTCCTTCACTGATGTCCATGATAAGGATGGCATTATTTCGTTCTACAAGCGTCCGCATTTCAGCGGTGGCTAAAAGATACCCTTTTTTATTATATGATTTTATAATACGATCTTCGATACTCTTTCTTCTGAAAGGGCTGACCGCTTGCCCTTGATAAATTCCAGATGTCCGCTCTAATTCTTTGTCTTTTATTTTTTTATTCCCATTAAACTCTATCCGATCCATGAGCGGGTATTCTTTAACATTTATGACGACGGTAATGGCATCTCCCTGAAGCTGCCCAGATACGCGTACATCCTCAAACAATCCTAAGCGATACAGCTGTTTAATCGTAGTTGCCCCGTCCCGAGGATTATACAGGTTTCCCTTCTTAAACGTGGTTAACGAGCGAATCAACGGCTCATCCACATTGGCATTACCCTCGATCACCACATCGAGAATAACAATGGGTTGTTGCCCAAGGGCGGTCGTGAAATTTCCCAAAGATAGAACGCCCAAAATAATCAGAATTTTCAAATAGGCAATACGATAATCACGTCGAGCAAACATGCCACTTGTTTCCTTTTAAATCGCCCCGATACGGACTTCATATATCACGAAACACTTCCCGGTGAGATTTCATGCTTCCCACCGGGACGTGTCCGATAAGACAAACCTGTCATCGGATAAACAAACAACATCCAGGATAATAAAAACGAACATCGACACAGTGGGGCGGTCATACTGTGCCACGTCAGGAAACCGGAAATCCAATCATTTGCACTAATCTGATGGGTTATACGCATGATCTCATGCGATGGTTCCTGATCCCGTTAAACTTCAGATTCTGAAAGTACGGGGGCTTCATCAGAATTATCTGGCGTATCAGACTTAGTAAAGGTCAACTCCTCGCCTTTTTTACCTATTTTAATTTCATCCCCGTCCTGAAATTTGCCCTTAAGCAATTCTTCGGCGAGAGGATCTTCAATCATGCGTTGAATCGTGGTATTCATGTATCTGGCGTTATAAACCGGATCGTAACCTTTTTCAGCCAACAGTTCTCGGGCACCTTGTGTCAACGTCATGGAGATATCGCGTTCTTTCATTCGCTGGTTAATCTCTATCATTTGTATGTCGATAATGGATGCGATTTCAGCTTTACCCAATTGCCGGAACACAAGGGCTTCATCGACCCGATTCAAGAATTCTGGATTGAACAGGCGTTTCATCTCTTCTTTCACCTGTCCTTCCATCTTTGAATAATCGGATTCCGATCCATCTGTTTGAAAGCCGATACCACCAGCCTTTTTAATATCACGGGTACCTAGATTTGATGTCATAATAATAACCGTATTTCTGAAATCCACACGTCGCCCGTAACTATCCGTCAGGGTACCTTCATCGAGGATCTGAAGTAAAATATTGAACACATCTGGATGGGCTTTTTCGATCTCATCTAATAGGACCACAGAATATGGTTTTCTACGTATTTTTTCAGAGAGATGACCGCCTTCATTATATCCCACATACCCAGGAGGCGCACCGATAAGCCTGGAGACATTAAATTTTTCCATGTACTCCGACATATCAATTCGAATCAATGCATCTTTGTCCTCAAACATGAAGTTAGCCATAGTTTTTGCCAACTCCGTCTTTCCTACCCCCGTAGGACCGAGGAACATGAACGAACCGATCGGACGGTTTGGATTTTTTAATCCGGCGCGAGAACGACGAATCGCTTTGGCAAGGCTGATGATGGCTTCGTCCTGTCCCACGACACGCTTTTTCAATTCGTCTTCCATACGGAGCAGGGTTTGAGATTCCTGTTCTTGAAGTCGGAAAACAGGGATACCGGTCATGCTGGCAATTATGTGTGCGATGTCATTTTCTGTAACAACGATAATTTCTTCTGTCACTCGTTCACGCCACGTCTTGAACGATTCGTCATGTTCTCTTTGCAGTTCTTCCTGACGATCCCGAAGTGCGGCCGCGCGTTCAAATTCCTGATTTTGGGCGGCTTCCACCTTTTTATCCTGAATGGACTCAATTTGATCTTCAACTTCCCGAATTTCTGTTGGGACCGTCATTTTAGACAATTGAGCTCTAGACCCCGCTTCATCAATGACATCAATGGCCTTATCGGGTAAAAATCGATCTTTAATATACCGATCTGATTGTTTAACTGCAGCCTCAAGAGCACCCGAAGTATATTGAACTTTGTGGTATTCCTCAAAACGACCATGGACTCCCTTGATCATCTCGATCGTTTCATCCACACTGGGTTGATCGACAATAACTTTCTGAAATCTTCGTTCGAGAGCCCCATCTTTTTCAATATGTTTTCGGAATTCATCCAATGTTGTAGCCCCAATGCACTGTAATTCACCTCGGGCTAAAGCTGGCTTGAAGATGTTAGAGGCATCCAAGCTGCCTTCTGCGCCACCAGCTCCGACAATGGAATGTAGCTCATCAATAAAAATAATAACATCATCTGACTTTATGATTTCTGCCATGATAGATTTTAGGCGTTCTTCAAATTGTCCTCTATATTTGGTACCTGCAACGATGGCTGCCATATCGAGCGTAACGACCCTTTTATCTTCGAGAATCTGGGGCACACCCCTTTGTATGATTCGTTGTGCCAGTCCCTCCGCAATGGCGGTTTTACCCACGCCAGGCTCCCCGATGAGTGCGGGATTGTTCTTTTTTCGTCGGCTCAGGATCTGCGTCACACGTTCAATCTCTTTTTCACGCCCCACGACTGGATCCAATTTACCCTCTCGGGCCAATTCGGTGAGATCCCGACCAAAATGATCAAGGAAGGGGGTCCTGCTACGTTGGGCCTCTTTTTTCGTTACGGATCGGTCACTTTGAATATTCTGAATTTCTTCTTTGATTTTATCATAATTCACATCATAGGTGGCCAGAATCTGTGATGCAATTCCTTGTTTGTCCCGCACAAGCGCCAATAAAAGGTGTTCAGTACCGACATATTTTGATTTCATGTTACTGGCTTCATGAGCGGCAATTTCAAGCGCTTGTTTGGCACGGGGGGTAAAAGGAACTTGACCAATCGTCAGCGCACTTGATTGGGATACAGTCGCTTCTTCAATGGACTGCCTTAATTCTTCAAGGTCAATGCCAAGGTTTCTCAACATGGCCGCAGCGGTTCCTTCGCCATCCCGAATAAATGCCAGAAGTAAATGTTCAGTGGCAATATAATCATGCTGTAACCTCGCGGCTTCCTCCCTGGCTATCTGCATCACTCGCTTGAATCTTTCCGTGAATTTATTGTTACTTCCCTGGGGCATCTCGGACTCCCTTCGATCTTACAACATAGTTGAAAAACGCGTCCTGGCATCAAATTAAAAATCTATTTAATATGCTGCCGGACTAATTCGGCGCGATGCTTATCCTGATCCTCTACATGTAAAGATCGACCAAAGAGTTTCTGAACATGAGCGGATTGTGTAATAACCAATAATTTGTTGAATGTACTTATTTTGATACTAAAAAATAGATCCATAAACGTACCCATTCTCAACATAGAGAATGCATCTAATGCGTCGTGTTCACTGAGCAATCGAGCATGACTCAAAGTGCCATACGCACGCCATATACGATCTTCGATCTGATGCTTCGCCTCCTTCAAAAGCCCATCGCATGCTTTACGTTCATAGCCAATTAACTTGCGTACAACATAATCCAACCTGGTGACAATATCCTGTTCTAAATAGCCCAGCGTCCACTGATTTGATATCTGATATAAATTACCTAGCGTCCCTGTTCCTTCCCCGTACAGACCCCGCACGGTAAATCCAATTTCCCTCATGGCCCGAATGATAGGATCCATCTGATCTGATAAGGTCAATCCTGGCAAATGAATCAACACCGACATTCGTATACCCGTGCCGACGTTGGTCGGGCACGCGGTCAGATACCCAAACTCATCAGAAAATGCAAATTCCAACACATGACTTAGTTCTGTATCAATTTTATCAGCTTCGCGCCAGGCCGTGTTTAATTGCAAACCATTATATATAGTCTGAAGTCTGATGTGATCTTCTTCATTAACCATCAAACTGGTCGTTTCAGACTGATTGATGAAAACACCGGCAAGCCTGTGACTTTCTGCCAAGGCCGGGCTTATTAATCGTCGTTCGACTAATAGCTTGCGGTCCAACTCAGTTGCATCAGGCAATGAAAAGTATAGGGCCTGTTCCATCTCTGAGCAAGTCTGTACTGCTGAATCCACCTTCTTAAGAATCTGGACCAGATCATCTTTAACCGTCCGGTGTACAAAAGGGGTGCCGATTAAATTTCGGGCAAGTCGGGCACGACTGCTTATAATTAACTCTGATGCTTCCCCATCGCCGTCGCACCATCGCGGACTTGTATCGATAAATTCTTCAATCGATGTACCCATATTGATCAACGCTGCACCATCGGATCAGGTTCCTTTTTGTGTTCGATGTCTTGGATACGATCCCGAAGCAAGGCAGCCTGTTCAAATTCCTCTCGATTTACCGCTTGTTCTAGTTCACGTCTCAAGGAGATAAGCGCTCTATGTACCTCCAGCTCCGCAGGATCCGGTATTGGGACCTTGCCGATATGGAAGTCATTTCCGTGCACATGTTTGAATACCGGGATTAATTCCTTTTGAAATGCTGTATAGCATTCAGCACACCCCAAACGTCCAGTCTCATTAAAATCACTGAGCGACATGCCACATTGCTTACAGCCACGCTCATTCATTTGAGAGGCTCCTCAGTAATGTCGGTGAGCCGTCCATCCGCTAATTCATACATACGGTCTGCTCGACGCCCTATCGCTTCATCATGGGTAACAATGACAAACGCTTGCTGACAGGTCCGGCTCAAGGCCCATATCATATCTAACAATGCAGTTCCCGTATTTCTATCCAAATTGCCCGATGGTTCATCTGCCAGAATGACCCGCGATGCACCTGCCAGAGCGCGGGCTACAGCTACCCTTTGTTGCTCTCCACCGGACAACTCGCCTGGTTTATGTTCTAGCCGTTCGGCCAAGCCAACATCCTGTAACAACTGCTGTGCACCGGTTTTTGCTGACGCCCATTTTTCTCTACTGATTAACATCGGCATCATGACATTTTCCAGTGCAGAGAATTCCGGTAGAAGGTGATGGCCCTGAAAGACAAACCCGACGGTCCGGTTTCGAAAATCAGCTAACTGGTCATCATCCAAATCAAACACATTGGTATCATCAATAATAACCTGACCAGATGTGGGCCTGTCAAGTGTTCCCAAGATGTGAAGCAACGTGCTTTTACCGACACCAGAAGCACCGAGAATGGCAATGATACTCCCTGGTTTTATTTCCAGGTTGATTCCTTTTAGTACACATAGCTGATCGTTACCCGTATTGTAAACTTTATTTATTTCTTTCGCTTTGAGTACAAATTCTGATGCATTGGTCGATGGGATGTCCGATTTATTCATGCCACTTCCTGCCAGACGTTGATTATTCATACCGAATGGCTTCTACCGGAACTAATTGGGCGGCCTTCCAGGCTGGATAAAACGCAGCCAGAATACAAATTACCATAGAACCTATGGCTACACTGATAAAATCTAACATTTCGATTCGAATCGGCAGTGCATCGATGAGATATATGTCGGCAGGCAAAGCAATTAACTTGAATGTGGCTTGTATCCAGCAAATGCCGAATCCTATTAGACAACCGAGCAGGGTACCCAAGATGCCAACAACAGATCCTTGGATAATAAAAATCTTCATCAAACTACGTGCTGTTGCGCCCATGGACTTTAAAATACCGATGTCTTTGGTTTTTTCCAGGACCACCATAATTAATGTACTAACAATATTAAAGGCAGCGACCAGTATTATCAGGTTTAATACAGCGAACGAACCCCATTTTTCCAACGTCATCCAACGAAATAATCCTTTATGCTGCTGCATCCAATCAACTGTAAAATACGCAGAAGGACGTGATGACGCAACAGATGTTTCACTTGTTTTTTTAGCATACTGATTTAAATCCATTTCTATTACTTCGCCAATGTCTCGGGCAAGATCTCTATCGTCTACCTTTACGGAAATACCGTTAACCCCGTCCCCGAGTTTAAACAACCTTTGCGCTTCAGGCAACGCAATATATACAAATGAAGCATCGTATTCATAAAACCCGGTTTCAGAGATACCTGCCACACGATAAGACCGGAGGTATGGAATAGGCGCTGATGTAAGCGATATCCCTTGAATATTACCGAGGACAACCTTCTGACCAACAATGACGCCAAGGACATCCGCTAAACTACGACCAATGACGATCCCGGGGAGTGGTTTGGCATCAGGATTTTCTATGTCGGGTATCGGGTCGAAATTGAACGCCCCGAAAACTATATTCTCATGAAGATTGGTGACCTGCCGCTCTTGATCAGGATCTACACCAAGGACCACCACACCCGCAGTGGCGTTTCTCGTTGATGGTATGGGCGCACAGATCGCTTTTTCAAGGACATACGGGGCGGCTGATACCACATGGTCAAGTGCCATGATACGATCTACCAACGTATCATAGCCGATGATTGGCCTACTGAAGATGGAATATACGTTTATGTGGGCCCGTTGGCCAATAATTCGCTCACGAACTTCGCTCTCAAATCCATTGAATAGAGAGAGGACAATGACCAGTGCGGCCACCCCAACCAAAACGCCACTAACAGAAATATAGGTAATAATTGAAACGAAACGATTGCGTCGTTTTGACCGAAGATATCTAAGCGCGATGAACAACTCATATGACCAATGGGTCCGGTTCAAGAGTCTTCATCCTCTGGCTGGTCGCTTTCATCCGACCAACTATCGTCACCATCCTGTATGTTTTCGGGTCGTAAATGGGGAAACAGCAAGACGTCTTTTATGGAGGGGGCGTCTGTGACCAGCATCACCAATCGGTCTATCCCAATACCACATCCACCTGTGGGCGGCATACCGTATTCCATAGCGCGAAGATAATCCTCATCCATAATATGTGCTTCGCCATCGCCCTTCTGATGCATTTCTACCTGTTGTTCGAAACGATGTCTTTGATCTATGGGATCATTTAACTCAGAAAATGCATTGGCATACTCGTTACCGCATATGAACAGTTCAAATCGTTCCGTCAAATCCGGATTGTCCCGGTGTCGTTTGGCCAATGGTGAAATTTCTACGGGATAATCGGTGATAAATGTAGGATTCTTCAGCTCAGGTTGAACGAAAGTTTCAAACAGCTCATCTATTATTTTACCCCGGCCAAATTGCACATCGATTTCTATCTCTCGATCCTGACAGATCACCGACAATTCTTCTGCTGATTTGCCGGCCACATCAATATTTGCGTATTTTTTAATGGCTTCAAGCATAGGCAATCTCGGCCAGGGTGGTGTCATATCAATCGAATCACCTTGATAAGTATGCGCCAAAGAGCCGTTTATTTCTTCAAATACAGATACACATAAATTTTCTACCAGATCCATGATATCGGTATAATCTGCATAGGCCATATAGAACTCAAGCATGGTAAATTCAGGGTTGTGCGTGCGATCAATACCTTCGTTACGAAAATCATGACCGATCTCATAGACCCGTTCTATGCCACCAACAATCAGTCGTTTCAGGTATAACTCATCAGCAATGCGCATATATAATGGCATATCCAATGCATGGTGATGTGATGTAAAGGGTCTGGCTAACGCGCCACCATATAAAGGTTGTAAAATAGGTGTTTCTACTTCGATAAACGCTTCACCATCCATAAACCGCTGAATCGTCCGAATGATCCGGGATCGCTTTAAAAACACCTCTTTCACATCTGGGTTGATAATGAGATCTACATACCGTTGACGATATCTGATCTCTTTATCACGTAATCCATGCCACTTTTCGGGCAAGGGGCGGATGGCCTTGGATAAAAGGACATATGCCTGGACGATCACCGTGATTTCTTCAGTGCGTGTCCGGAAGACGATACCCTTCACTCCTATATAATCACCAACTTCTATCAAGCGGCTGTAAGTCTCATAGGCCTCTTCACCGACTTTTTCCAGCCGGACATAAACCTGAATCCGCCCAGTCCGGTCTGAAATATGGCCGAAACCTGATTTGCCATGTCCACGCTTGGAGAGGATTCTTCCCGCTACGGTAACTATGGTTCCTTCTTCGATTAATTCGTCTGCCTGATCCAGGATAGTTTGTGCCTCATGAGAGACATCAAAGCGATACGGATATGGATTGATCCCCAGATCTCGAATCTCGTCAAGCTTATTAATTCGCTGTTGTATTGTATTATTAGGGTGGTTCACCCAGGTACTCCGGTAAGATATTGAGGGAAAAAATTGCAAGTGAGCGTTCCACACTACTCAGCTGAGGGTGCAACTTACATGAGGGAAAAGGTGCCGCAATATATAAGTGTTGACCGCTTGTGTCAAGCAAAAACCCCCCTACGAGATGGATCATTACCATCTCGTTATCTGGACTTCATGAGGATAAGATTATTTATTCCCAAGCGTGGATATCAAGAGCGGTCATTTTAAAATCATTTATACTCACGCGTCCTTGCCATCACCCTCTTCACGCCGTAAAAAAGCCTGAATAAAGGGATCTATTGCCCCATCCATTACAGCTTGGATATCCCCTACGTCAGCTCCTGTTCGGTGGTCTTTTACCAGGGTGTAGGGATGAAAAACATAGGTTCGAATCTGACTTCCCCATGATATTTCTTTTTTGTCGCCCCCCTTTTCTTCCATTTTTTTCCGCATTTCTTCCTGCTGCAAGAGGTATAGACGCGCCATCAACACCTTCATGGCACTCAATCGGTTACGAAGCTGGGATCGCTCCGACTGACATTGGACCACCGTTCCGGTAGGTAGATGTGTCACACGAACGGCTGAATCTGTTTTGTTGACATGCTGGCCCCCCGCACCACTCGCCCGGTAGGTATCTATAGTCAGGTCAGATTCATTTAAATCTATTTCACCGGGATCATCAATCTCTGGCAGGATAGATACTGAGGCGAAGGAGGTATGTCGACGATGTGCAGAGTCGAAAGGGGAAATGCGAACCAGTCTATGTACACCTGTCTCAGATTTTAAATAGCCATAGGCATAATCCCCAGTAACCTCTATTGTAACGCTTTTAATACCTGCCTCATCACCGGGTTGTAAATCAAGCGTATCATAGGTGTAACCCTGCGCTTCCATCCATCTGATATACATACGCATTAACATCTCTGCCCAATCTTGAGATTCCGTTCCACCCGCCCCGGGATGGATAGAGACAATGGCATTATGAGAATCGTCTGGCTCAGACATGAGACTTTGAAGTTCTATTTCAGCAAGTTGTTTTTCAAGTGGATCGAGGGCGGTTTCAATTTCAGAAAAGGTGGCCTGGTCATTTTCTTCGGTTGCCAATTCGTAGAGGGTTTCCATTTCCTCTACTTGCGTGTTGAGCCCCCCCCATTGGTCTGTGGTTTTCTTATGTAGACTGCTTTTTCTACTGATGGCCTGTGCTGTTTCTTGATTCTCCCAGAACCCAGGCTCAGCCATTAAGGTTTCCAACCTGCTTATCTCACCTTCACGCTTATCAATGTCAAAGACACCTCCGAAGGTAAACGACCTTTTTTCGGCAGCCTTCTATCGCCAGTTTTATATCATAAGGTTCCATCATCTACAATATCCTCCGGTTATTTCAAGTGGATTGTCTGTGTCTTAAGGGTAAAAAATACCGGTCTGGTTCAAAATCCATCCGCTACTTTTTATGAAAATTTTCTAAATATCTCATCGAATATTTCTAAATCTCGAATAGAATCAGCTCCCGTTGACCGTGGTTGTTCATCCTCAAGTATACATGACATGAAATGCTCATCTGATCGTTTAAACGCCCAATCCCATGCTGCTTGTGGCTGACTATGTTCCTGTATTTTACCGGCTTTGTAAACCGAAATTTGCGCAGGTGTATTTTTTAATAATGGCGGAGGCGTGTGGATTTCGATCCATCCGTCCTGAAAATAAATTTTGAATTCTTCGTCCCAGAAATTTGAGGAAATATGTCCCACATCGAGCGTTACATCGAATCCGCCCATCTCAAACACCATTAACTTCGTCGGACCTGACAGATCCGCATATTTTATATAGACGACATCTCCGATTAAATGTCGGATCAAATTCACATTGTGACAATATACATTATTGATCCAATAAAAATCTTTTACCTGACTCTCTGACAAGCCCTCTGGATGACGAGGGGCCACCGCGGGATATGGTTCGTCGGTGGTAATATGTTTACCGACATTACAAATCCAATCTCCGCCGAAACAATGGACCCTCATATGGGTGATCTCTCCGAGCTCACCCGTTTGCCTCACGTTATCGATAATGGTTTTGGCCAACTCGACCCCAGGGTCATATCGTTTCATGTATCCAATCATTAATTTTACATTATTACGATCGGCTGTCTCGATCATAGTTCTTGCATCAGGCAGGTTGGTCGCCATTGGTTTTTCCAGATAGACATGCTTTCCGGCATTCATGGCATCGATAGCGATAGGGGCATGCATATCATCCGACGTTATTTCTACAATTGCATCAATAGTCGGATCGGCGCAAAGTTCCTCATGGGTCTTATAGACTTTGGGGATGCGATATCGTTCCGCAACTTGTTTTCCGAGTTGAGGACGGTGTTCCGCCAAAGCGACAAGGTCACACTGTGGCATTTCTGAAAAATTGACAAGATGGGCAAGCTGACCCATAAACCCAGCACCGACAAATCCAACTCTGACTTTTTCCATCATCACTCCATAGTAATGGTTCCGTGTGATTTTTAGAACCGAATTTCTATCTGATAAAAGACGCCTTCAATTTCACATCAATCCTTTACCTGCCAGACTGGTAAATCCCCCACGCGCTATGATCAGGTGATCCAACACTCGTATATCGATCATCCGACCGGCATCAACTAGTTGGGTCGTGATTTTTAAATCATCCTGACTCGGTGTTGGATCGCCGCTGGGATGGTTGTGGATAAAGATCACCGATGCAGCAGAATCTAAAATGGCCGGTTTGTACACTTCCCTCGGATGCACGATACTTGCCGTTAAAGATCCTACGGATATCGTCACCCCTCTGATCAGGCTATTTCTCGCATCCAACAATAAAACCATGAAAACTTCTTTATGCAAATCCCTTAAGCGCGGCATGAAATACTTCGCCACCTCTGTACTGGATAGAAACGAAACCCGGTCCAGTGGCGGGGCCTCCAGACGTCTCCCGATTTCTACAGCGGCCGAGATTTGTGCTGCTTTAACGGGTCCGACGCCTCGCACCACGCAAAGTTCTCTGATATCTCTTCTCGACAGCCGATGTAATCCACCAATATGTTGCAAAAGCGCTTGGGAGATTTCAAGGGCATTTTTTCCCTTTGAGGCATCTCCTGTTCTAATAAGCAGGGCTATTAATTCTGAATCGGATAAGGTGTGTACCCCACTCTTCATAAGTCGCTCGCGTGGTCGATCTTCTTCAGGCCAGTCTTTTATCCGAGTAGTCGCTTGCAATTCGGTCATATGTACTCCCCTGTAATCAAGAAATGGTGACAATAAGCCGGGAGGCTACGTACCGAATCAGTCGGATTTTACCTGAAAACCTCGTTAATTATCCTGTGGCCACCTCATTATTTACTGCTGTCGATTCGGGTGGTTGCCCGGCTACTGGGACTGTCCCACCTGGAGACATATGTTGTTCGATAAACGGTTTGAATAAGTCTATAGGAACAGGGAACAGGGTCGTTGAATTGTGTTCGGCAGCCACGACAGCCAGAGTCTGCAGATAACGGAGCTGTATGGCCACTGGATGCTGCCCCATTACCTCTGCTGCTTCAGCCAGTTTCTCTGCTGCCTGCGCTTCACCAAGCGCACTGATCACCTTCGCGCGGCGTTCACGTTCGGCCTCGGCCTGTTTCGCCATCGCACGCTGCCTTTCTGGCGGCAAATCGACATTTTTTATCACCACCATAGAACTTTAATACCCCATGACTCGGTCTGCTGGTCCAATAGGACCTGCAATTCTTCATTAATTTTATCTCGATTGGTCAACTGGTCATCCAATTCCACCTGACCGAGAATACTCCGTAAAGACGTCTGGGCCAGTTGATAGGTCGCCTGTAAAATCTTCTACGTCAACGATCGCTTTTTCAGGTTATAGTACCCTTTCCGCCCACCAAACCTGGCAAGATGGCCCCTGGGTTGATGAACTCGTAGATCAAGCCATAAAAGCCCAACATCATTAACATATAGGCGATGTTAGGATTGGATAGGGTATTAAGAATATCATAATGCCAGGACATGCCCTGCATGCGAATTTCAGCATCTCTGGTCCGTAAAACCTTCTGCCCTTCCCGAACATCGATGATTAACCTGTCAATCCGGATCGTGAGTTAATCAAGGGTAGATTCATGGAGATCGATTACATTTAACGCGAGCGCCTCTTGGCTGGTGATGGCCACACTCTCACGAACTGCTCTTTCAGCCCAATCTGCATTTCGCCCGCGTTTTTCAGTTATGGACCGGATATAGCTCACAGAAAATTTCGATATCTTTTCTGCCATCGTAGAGTCAGCTATCGCGCCGCCCACCCCGACTGGATGCGCCGCGCCTATGCTCGTCCCTGGTGCCATGGCTGCAACGTGCGCACTCATGGTAATGCCCCCCCCCCCCTCAGAGCCTGCCCCCGCCCCGCTCGGGGCGACATAGACCACCACAGGCACATTGGCTGCCAGAATATCCTTGATGATCATCTGTGTAGATTCCAGTAAACCACCGGGCGTATCCATCATGATGACCAGACATTCCGCTGTATCCACCTCGGCCTGTTCTATAGCTGCACTGATGTGGCGGACACTCACCGGACCGATAGCCCCAATGAGCTCAATAACATTCACATGTGTTTTTGCCTCTATGCACAGGGGTGTGAGGTTCGCCCAGATCAACAGGAAAAATAAAAAACAACGCATGATTTTCTCCCGAGGGCGTTTTAATTTTTGCGTTCTGAGAAAAACAAACGGATGTTTGAGGATTTTATATTATTCTTTAATCTACGCTACTTCAAGCCAGACCGCAACATCTGCGTAATGAAGCGATAAGTGGTAACGCATTCGAACATGGGCCGGATCCGAGAGGCGGGGGTCCTGATCAATAAGATCAAAGGCGGCTTTTCTCGATTTTCGAAGCCACTCAGCGTCTCTGAGAAGATCGGCGATTTTTAAACTTGGTAACCCATGTTGCCGGGTGCCCATAAATTCACCTGGACCCCGTATTTTCAAATCCTCGTCGGCAATTTTAAATCCATCCTGCGTCTCTGTCATTATTTGTAGCCGCCGCATGGTATCATCCGGAACAGGCTTGTTCGGATCGCATCCATTGATCAGGATACAGGTAGATGCATGCGATCCACGACCGATACGACCTCTTAATTGATGTAACTGGGCAAGACCGAACCGTTCTGCATGTTCAATCGTCATGATAGTGGCGTTGGGGATGTCTATACCCACCTCAATTACTGTAGTACTCACCAGAATATCGAAATTCCCAGCTTTAAATGCATGCATGACCGCATCTTTTTCTTTACTCTTCATTTTGCCATGAAGAAGCCCGACCCGTAAATCTGAAAACACCTCGCTCTGTAGATGTTCAGAAAGGGTTACGGCCGCTTTCAGATCCAATTTTTCAGATTCCTCTACCAATGGACATACCACATAAGCCTGGCGCCCTTTTTCCACCTCTCCGCGGATCGCCTTGTAGACATAATTGGCTTCAGACTCAGGTACCCACCTGGTTTCTATTGGCTTCCTGCCCGGCGGTAGACCTTCTAAAATGGACACATCCAAATCGCCATATATGGTCAATGCCAATGTACGAGGGATGGGCGTGGCAGTCATCACAAGAATGTCGGGGTGTTCACCCTTCTCTTTCAAAACCCCTCGTTGCGCTACACCAAAACGATGCTGTTCATCTATCACCACAAGACCAAGATTCTGGAAGGTTACCTCTTCCTGGATCAAGGCGTGGGTACCGATAATGATTCGGGCGGTCCCATCTGCGACCTCTGCAAGTCGATCCCGCCTTTTTTTCGCCGATAATCCCCCCACCAGAAAGGTGATCGGCACATCAAGGTCAGATAACATCTCCCGTAAGACAAACGCATGTTGTTCGGCCAGAATTTCTGTTGGCACCATTAACGCAGCCTGATAGCCGCTTTCGACCGCCATTAACATCGCAAGTGTGGCGACAACGGTCTTACCAGCGCCTACGTCGCCTTGTAATAACCGGTTCATTGAAACAGGGCGACAAAGATCGCCATGGATTTCTCTAATCACCTGTTTTTGAGCAGGTGTTAATTCAAAAGGCAACTGGGAAACTAATTGCCGGGCGAGGGGACTTTTGGATTGAAAAGCAATCCCTTTCTCTCCAAACATAGCCGCGTGTTTTCGGAGGGCGAGTAATAGTTCTAAATAAAATAATTCATCGAACGCCAAACGCGACCGAGCCTGTTCTGCTTCTTCTGGTGATTCCGGGAAATGGGCCGCATAAACTGCTTCGGATCTGGGTAGAAGACCCAAATCTCGACAAATGGCGTCCGGGATTATCTCCGGTATTTGATCTTTTAAGCGGTCAAGAAGAGGCTTTATGATACGTCGAAACCCACGACTATCGAGCCCGACTTCCCTTAAGCCCGCCGTTGAACGATAAACCGGAATAACTCGGCCTGTATGGAGCGTGTCTTCCTCGCCACCTTCAATAAGCAGGTCATATTCCGGGGTCACCATCTGTTTACCGTTAAAAAAACTCACCTTGCCAGAAACGATGAGCAGATCACCTGGTTTAAATTTATTCCTCAAACCATGCATCCACTTATTACCGAACCAGGTACACTTCAAAAAACCGCTTTCGTCGCCCAGGACCATTTCAAATCTGACCGGCCGGCCAGATCGGACGTGGGTCTGTTTGACCGTTCCAACCACGGTTGCAGTTGTGTCAACCTCAACCTGGGTGACCGGCAGCAATTTACGACGATCAAGATATAATCGAGGCACGTGGAGCAACAGGTCTTCCACTGACTCAATACCTGCTTCTATCAAAGCCGCTGCGCGTTTTTCACCGATCCCATTGACCGATTCTATTGGACGGGTTAAAGGGGATAGGTCGGACGAGGTCGTATGTGAATGGGAATCCGTCATCGTAGTTGAGTTGTGGGAAAAAATGAATGACAAATGAAAAACTACTCTACATATGTAAAGATAAATATAGCGTATTGAAATGACAACAGAAAATGAAGTTTCACACGCCCCCGCCTCACGATACAATCAATCTTCTGCTTCATCGAAACGTCTGAACATGAGTCTATGATGCTTGACTTTTACATAAAAAAAAGTTACCGTTTTCCGAAATAAATTGCACCTCACTCTATTCATATTTCATCCGATGAAAAACTTAATGGAGCATATAATGCCAGCAAAGTTTCAGCGAAATTCACCCCACGACCTGGTAAAAATAGGGCTCATTACCGGTCAGGGTGGCCACTCAGAGGGAATCTGGGCACGTAAGATGAACCCTGCGGAGGGGCAAATCCGGACAACCGGCATGCTGCTAACGCATGCTTTCACGATCAAACCGGATATGAAGGCGCGTTTTCAAACCAGTTTTCCAGATGTTGAAATGGTGGCCAATCCCGTGGATATGATAGAGCATATTGACGGGGTTTATATTGACGACATTAATGCGATCTCGATATACCCTCAACTAGCACGGCCCTTTCTTGAAGCAGGAATCCCCACATTTGTAAACCGGCCTTTTGCCACCTCGCTTACCAAGGGCCAGGAAATGATCGATATGGCTGCCCAATTTGGGACAGCTTTACTGACCGCATCCACCTGGGAATATTCGGAGGGAGTTGGCGACCTGAGGGCCAGAGCTGCCGAGATGCCTATTCTTGGCTATGTGGCTCATAATTCTATGAGTGATTACTACTCACACGGCCTCCACGGCGTTTGGTATATACATGCCATTCTCAAAGACGAAATCAAGAAAGGCCGGGGGAGAATGACTGCGGCTGCATACCATACGCCAGATTGGCGCACCTCTCCGGGCATGGTGGTTTTCGAACATGAAAGCAGCGAAATCGGATATTATGGCGCGTTGCATATGGCCTCCGGGGCCGATGGAAATGCGTATATGCGCATTTTCGGTGACCATCACGGAGACGCTGAAGCCCGCATTCCTGCACGCCCACTCGAATTTCAATACAACACATGGAATGCCATGCAACTGGTCACGCAGCAGATGATTGAAACAGGGGTATCCCCGCAGACGGGGGATGAGATGATGGAAAAACTGGCCATGTTCCTCCTCCCGTTCTATTCAATTTTGGAAGGTGGTGGCGACCGTGTTGAACGATCTGTCCTCGACCATTGGGAATTACCAGCTCCGGGACCTGCTCTTATGAAAGGAGATCATCCTGCGGATAGTGCCTTTCAAGCGCCCCACACGGATGCGGAATTGGATGCCCTACTAAACATGTTATAAATAATCGATAATTGTAAACACGAATGAAAGTTGGTCATGATGAGTGGCAAGGAAGTCAGGGTAGGTATTTTAGGCGTCGGACAACGGGGATTGCAGCATCTGGCTACATTGTGGTCTATCAAGACGGATTATCCGTTGAAAATCGTTGGACTTTGTGATGCTTGGCCGGATAATCTGGCTACAGAAAAAATAATGCAATTTGTCCCAGGATATTCGGACCAGGATATCCCTGTTTTTTCTCAGTTTGAGGATATGATAGCTGCCTGCACCATGGACGCACTTTATATCTGCCTGCCCCCGAGTGTGCATCAAGGAGAAGTGATCCGGGCAGCCCGGGCCGGGATCCATGTGTTTGTAGAGAAACCAATGAGCCTTTATTATGATGAAGCAATAGAAATGGAAAAAGCCATTTCCTCATCGGGTATAATCTCAACGGTTGGGTTTAATTTAAGATATCACGATGTGTATGAGACGATCAGAGATTTTCTGTCAGATAAACGGCTTGTGATGCTTTCCTCGATATCACACGGTGCCCTGGAAAATCATTCTGTTAAACATACACATACCGAGGAAGTGGGTGGCCCCTCCAACCGGATCTGGACGGCTAACTATGCGTGGTCTGGTTCAGCCGTTGTAGAGGCTGGAATTCACACGGTGGATCGCATGCGGTATTGGGGTGGTGATATCGCGTGGGTACAAGCCATTTATGTACCACGTGATTCAGAGGATATCGAGGATGAAGGAGATAATCCTTACGCTTGTGTTGTCACGTTAGGATTTGAAAACGGCGCCGTTGGTACCCTTCATCTCACCAAGCTGCGCAAGGTTTTTCACAATGACGGGCATGAAATCATTCTCTGGAACCATGGGCATCTGAAAATCGAATCCGATGGCCCGGTGGCGTACTATTACGACGGCGAGTACCCGCCAACAACCAACCCTGATCCAGCAGAACTCCGTCATCCTATACCGGTAAGTCATGGTCCTCATCCTCGACCAGGCATCAACGAAACGTTTATTAACGCCGTTGCTACAGGTGATGCGTCCGCCATACGAAGTCCGTTCAAAGATGGGATGAATAGCCTTGCGGCCGTTCTTGCCGCGAATGCTTCCCATGAGTTACAGGGTGAAAAAATAAACCTGGATGCGTTTGTTTCAGACCATCGATATGCACCATTTCGAATGAAACCTGATGAATAATAATGTTTTGACGAGGGACAACTAACAAACAGGACCCTTCCGTCTTATGACTTTGTTGCAATCCTGTCGCCTGTTGAAAGCCGTCAGCATGAATGGGACCTGGAAGATATCAAAGCATTTGGCACGGGAGAAGCGCAGGATAATGTTTCGTTGCCGGTTCTCGCTGTGGTCAATCAGGGTAATTGAACCGTGTGTATTTTCCTCATAAAGTTTGACCGCAGGCATCAAACTACACATCTTTCATTTGTTTGCCCCGCTAAATATGATCGTGGGTCAAAGAGGACCCGTATATCATGAATAAGATTTATTTAATTTGTATGGTCCTGTTGATTAGTTTCCTGGGGTGTAGAGAATCTGCCATTCCCTCTCAATCAGAACAAACTGTGCCCCGTCCGGTTATTATCAGCTCAGATACCGGTGTGGAGATGGACGATATATGGACGTTAGCCCACGTGGCTTTATCACCCGAATTTGACCTGTTAGGGGTGGTGACGGCACATGGACCGGTCATTGTAGAAGTAACCGAGGAAGGGATTGTAAGTGCCCAGCAGGCGCCTCCTGACACGGTATCGCGTGCCATGGCCACCATTGCCCGGACGGTACTTAATCATCTTCCCCTCCAGAATAACCCCCCGGTTTTCCCTGGAGCAAACCGTCCATTGGCACAAATAGATACTCCCGCACCTAGTGATGGATTGGATTTTCTACTTAAAGCATCTCAGGACTTCAGCCCGGATTCAAGATTAACCATACTCATGCTTGGTCCAGCGACAGACATTGCCTCGGCTATTTTATCCGATTCGACCATCGTAGACCGCATTGAAGTAGTCGCCATGGCTTATAACAAATGGCCTTTAGGCACAGATGAATTTAATGTAAATAATGATATTGGTGCCTGGCAGGTATTAATGCATTCCCGCACGCCATTGGTTGTAGGTGATTCAACGGTGACTGCGGGGCATCTTAAAATGAATCGGGAGCATGCGGATGCACTGTTTGGCGAACAAGGGCCTTCGGGCACCTATTTGTCGAGTTTACTTAAATCCTGGCTCGACAACAATACCAGCGTGGCGGAAATTGTATCAGGAGACCCTGACTCCTGGCCCGTGTGGGATGAAGTGACGACAGCATATTTATTGGGCCTTACGACGCAACAGATGTATCCACGCCCGATATTGAAGGATGATATGACATTCGACCATACCAACTCAGAACAATCGGAACGAGAGATCACGTGGATTACCAGTATCGATGAGAAAGCTCTGTGGATGGACTTTTCATCGAAGCTAAACACAGCCCTTCAAAGACCATGAACATAGAATCACTGCCGACACCCCTCCCAACCGATGCGTTCAACCGATATGATGAGACGCCTGATGAGGTCTTTTATCAGCAACCACGGTTTGTTACGCATATTGACACGGCAGCGATAGATGCCGTCGTTCAACTCTATCGGGAATTTTTGCCTTCTGACGGAAATATCCTTGATGTGATGAGTAGTTGGATCAGTCATTTTCCGCCTGAAATAAAATATCCCCAAGTGGTCGGACTCGGGATGAATAAGGAAGAACTGGAAAGAAACGTACAATTGGATGCCTATGTGGTACACAATTTGAATGTCAACGCAACCCTGCCCTTCGAGGATCATACTTTTTCCGGGGCGGGTATTTGCGTTTCTATTGATTATCTCACGCGGCCCGTTGAGGTGTTAGAGGATTTGGGCAGAGTCATGGTATCGGGGGCGCCGCTCGTGATCACCTTTTCTAACCGTTGCTTTCCGACCAAGGCCATCGCCGTGTGGCAAATGCTGGATGACCGGGGGCATTTAGACCTTGTCGAAAAATTTCTGGTAGAAACGGGGCTTTGGACAGATATTCAGAAACTGGACCGAAGTCCTGCGCCGGGTAGATCAGACCCTCTGTATGCTGTCATTGGCCGATGTATATAATCCGAAACACCGCTTGAGAAAACGGGCATTTCAAATTAGAGCTATTCATGCATCGGCAACATGTATTACAAACCCTGAATCAATACGACGCCCGCTATCCGAACGAACAGGCTATGACCAATCGTATCAGGACGCTCGTAACCGATCATCCTGATTGTTTTGAGCGAACCTGCCAGCCTGGACATGTCACCGGTTCGGCTTGGATTGTGTCCACTGATCTCACGAAACATCTCCTCACCCATCATCGTAAGCTGGATCGATGGCTACAATTGGGCGGTCATGCCGATGGAGAATCGGAGCCTTACCTGGTCGCCCTGCGCGAAGCAGAAGAAGAATCAGGGATGCATGGATTTTTACCCTATCCATCAGATGATTTCGTACCGTTAGATGTCGATGTCCATCTCATTCCTGCGCGGGGTTCTGAGCCAGCACACGAACACCATGATATCAGATTTCTTCTGCGCGCCGCTTCGATACAGGAAATACAGGTGAGCGATGAATCTCATGATGTCCGCTGGTTTACCCGCTCAGAACTATGTCAGGTAACCAGCGAAGAAAGCTTGTTACGTATGTTGGATAAAGTAGAGTCTATAATTAAATCGTAAACCTACCATTTAAATTAGATGAAAAAAGAAGCTCTTATTTCTGACCTCAGTTGTCGCATACCCCATACACATCTTGACCAAATTTTTCGACATGTAACCTCGCGTCTTTTGGATCACCAGGCCGAAGATTTTACAGGCGACATGAACTATTCCGGTCCGCAGATGAACACGCCTGATGGCTGATAAAAAGTTTCATGACCTATGCTTTAATTTGGTGTAAATAAATGAAAACAATCCGTTTTATATGTGTTGTGAGAATCTGAATCAACGTATATTTCCTCCTCAAATAAAAAACAGTCAACAATTATATTTAATCTTGGAACTTGCATCATTTACCCATTTTGAATATATACAGACTTCTGATTATACTATGTATGAGACGCTAATTATAATCATCAACCGAAAGGAAACATCATGCCGGCACCTTTAGCATTGCAGTTATACACCCTACGAGAATTAGCTGAGTCCAATTACGAGCAGGTTGTCCGCACAGTTGCGGAGATCGGTTATGCCGGGGTAGAACCCGCAGGATTTCCCGGCTCATCACCAGAACAGGCAGGAAAACTTTTTAAATCCCTTGGCTTGGTTGTACCCAGTGCCCATTTGCCTATTCCTCTCGGTGAAAATAAGCAGTTATCATTAGATACAGCCCATGCGCTCGACACGAAAAGACTCATTTCGGGGTTTGGACCCGATCAATTTGACACATTGGATAAAATCAAATCCACCTGCGACAAGTTCAATGAAGCTGCTGAGGTGGCCACCACCCACGGCATGACCTATGGTATCCATAATCACTGGTGGGAATTTATACATGTAGAAGGCAGGTGGGTGTATGAGGTGATGGTGGAGCATTTGTCTCCGGAGGTTTTTTTCGAAGCGGATATTTACTGGATACAAACGGGTGGTGCTGATCCTATTGAAGTAGTCAAGCTTTTGGGGGATCGCGCACCAATTCTCCATATAAAAGATGGCCCCTGCGATCGGGAATCGGACATGACGGCCGTAGGTGAAGGGATTGTCGATATTCCCGGGGTGATTGCGGCAGGTAGCGGTCATACGAAATGGCACATTGTTGAATTGGATCGTTGTGCTACCGATATGGTTGAAGCGGTTCAAAAGAGCTATCGGTATTTAGTCGATAACAATCTGGCGGAAGGAAACAGGTAGGGTGAGACCTTTTCGTATATGGCTGGGTGCAAATCCTATCCCGACCAGATTCGAGATTGACGGGAGAAATCATGACAACGGAAGAAGGACTTCAGAAAAGAGATCAACTAATACGGGATGGATATTGCGTGATCGACAACGTTCTTTCCGAACCGTTTATTGAGGAGCTACGTGCAGAATCAGACCGTTTATTGGATGGGGTAACGCACCCGCCTGAATGGCAATACCAGGGTTCGGATTTACATGTCAAGGGACAGGACAATCCGATCATTCAAAAGCTCATGGACTGGCAGCCAACCTGGGATGCCATGCATGCGCTTGGACTTAACGATTTCAAGTCCCATGGTGGGTTTATTATATTGAGCAAGCCACCCGGTGGCCCCCCATTATACTGGCATCAGGACTGGATGAATTGGAATGATCCCATAAGTATGGCTCCCTGGCCTCAGGTTTTGTTTTTTTCATATTATCTGATTGATACCACCGTTGAAAATGGTTGTTTTCGTGTGATGCCCGGTACCCACATGAAAAGAACCCCGCTTCATGATCAGGTGGCCATGGCCCATCAGGAAACGGCCTATTTTTCCGATATTAATGATCCCATAATGTTCGGTGACCATCCCGGTGCCATAGACGTTCCTGCGAAGGTAGGAACGCTGGTCCTTGGCGAGGGACGGGTCTTTCATGCGGCACGGGCGAACCATAGCAATCATCGACGCACGCTGTTACTCGGCTGGCATGCGCGCCCCAATACAGTCCCGGACTACTGGACCGGTTCTATACCAGAACCGATCTTAAACAGATCAGAAGAGCAACCGTACGAAAGCACTCGGATTCCGGGGGAATACCTGGTATAGGAGATCCTGATTTTAAATTTACGCTTCATACGTAAAGATCTGAACAACCTCACGATGTTGTTTTTTGAAGTAATAGTGGTGAACCTTCTAACACGTAGATAAATACGCTCCTCGGGTACGTGATTATTCTGCATAAAAACCTCATCTCAGACCCCGGAACTAAATTATGACCGAAAAAGAACAAGCAATTTACGAACTTGATGTCTATGGTTTTACAATCGCTACAGAAGTATTGACTCCACAAGAAGTGGATGCCTTTAGGGATGCACTCATTCGCCTTGATAACGAGGTGGGTGACGAACGAACCGGCCCCGGATCATGTCGTCATGTCTCGAATCTCCCGACCCTTGATCCAATCTTTTTTCCTATCATTGACAACCCGCGTATCTTACCAATTCTTGAACATTATCTGGAACCCACCTTGATTCTAGGCAGTTTGAATAGCCGTATTGTCCGTCCTGGAGATGACGATCAAGGGTTTCACAGTGACATACCAGCTGAAATGCTTAACATGACATCACCGGTTATGATGAATACGGTATGGTTACTGGATGATTTTTCAAGCGCTAATGGGGGGACCCGGATTTTACCAGGCAGCCATAAAAGCGGGATGGGTGGACCAGCGAAAGGCAGTGAAGTTAAATATTATGTACAACCGGAAGCGAAGGCGGGCAGTGTGTTGATTTTTAATGGACAATGCTGGCACGCCGGCGGTGCAAATTCCAGCCAGGCCAATCGTCATGGATTGTTTGCCCATTATCGGAAACGCATGCTTTTATTTCAGTGTGATCCACACGATCAGTTTCCCAATGAATGGCATGCCCAGCTTACTGATCGACAGAAAGAAATTCTAAGAATGAAACATGGCGTGGGCGTACCTCGCGGATCAGATGCCCAGGTTTTCAAGTGATTTATCATCTCATTGCACATTTAATCCTAAAACAAACGTAATTTGATATTAATGGGTGTCATGGTTGACGGGTTTCTGGTTGTTCGACCCTGTAGATAATGATAAATCTGACCAGGTGGCTTAAATAAAGGTGTATCCCTACAACACCTCCGGATTAATGATGTTTTCTGGCTTAATCCCATGCATTACAGCCATTATATTTTCTATTGCCATCCGCCACATACGTTCTTTACCAGCACCTGTTACGCCTGCCAAATGGGGGGTCGTGATTACATTTTCTCTCTGCAATAATGGATTCCCGACTTCAGGTGGTTCTGGATCAAAGACATCCAAACCGGCTCCCATCAGGTGTTCTGTATCCAGAGCCTGTATTAACGCGGATTCATCAACCAGGCCACCTCTTGCCGCATTAATTAAAATAGCGCCACGTTTCATCAGATTAAAACGATCCGTATTCATTAATTGATAGGTATCCGTTGTTAACGGAAGATGAAGAGATATCACATCCGCCCGGCTCAAAACCCACTCCAGGCTGGATGCTCTTTCGATCCCTAAATTCTGTGCATGTTCATCCGTTATAAATGGATCATAAGCATAGACCTTCATCCCGAGCGCTTTTGCGATACCAGCCACTCTGCTGCCGATCCGCCCCAAACCAATCAGACCTAACATCAATCCGTTAACCTCCAGACCCTGATACGCGGAAATAAAATCCTGTTGGGGATGGCTGCACATGGCATTGTGGTATGCCTTCACTTTCTTAGCTGTATTCAGCATCAGGGTTATTGCCATCTCGGCCGTAGATATAGTAGGTCCATCGGGTGTATTACAAATGGCAATGCCTCTGTCCGTTGCATCTGATATGGTAATATTGTCTATGCCGATACCAGTTCTGGAAATAACTTTCAGGTCGGGGACCTTATCCATAAATTGACCATTGTAATCTATGGAGGCCCCTGCGATAATGGCCTGTGCACCGGAAACGACCTGCAACGGATTCTCGGGAGTATCGGTCCCGGAACCGATCAAATCCATTTTACTTACAAGGTCGGGTTCAATTACATCTGGAATGGACCGTTCTGTCCATAACCGAATCATTTTTACCTCCAGATAAGGGTGGCTCAACTTACATTAAAAGGAAGGATACCAAAATTAACGCCTGATATAATTCATCATCGGTGTTCCTTTGTCAAGTGGTCTACCAAAGTAGAGAAAGTAGTTGCCACAGGTATGTAGTTTAGTTAAATTTTTATTAATTAATATGAAACGAACCATCCAACCTGGCGTCTTTAAATATTCAACGTAAACCCTTCCGTTTCAACTGAGCAAAGGAATGTATGTTATGATCCGGTACGTCTCTTTTTTTCTTGGCACCCTTTTCTTATTGGCATGTAAACCGGCCTATGCTATAGACTCGGATTCGCTAATGGCACTGATTAGTCCCGCCATGCTCCCCGCCAATAGTTCGGGTGATATTGATTTTGTAGCCGATGCGGTTGGGTTCATGGGGACAGAAAATAAAACCTTTGTCGAATTTTATTTCCTCTTCAGGCCGAGCGAATTTACACTTGAGGAGCAGGGAAACAAAATATATAAAGGAATATTTTCCATTGATATCTCGATCCTCGATGAGCAGGATAATATCATTCATAAGATGCTTGAAGAACGAACGTATGAAACAGACCGGCCGGTGGTCATTAGTCGGCGAGGTGAAGAAAGGGTAATGGTTGATCGTCTGGCCATGAGTATTCCTCCCGGTACCTACGAGGCTCAAATCACGGTCACCGATTTGAATTCCAAACGGATCGGTAACTTGACAAAGGCATTTATCGCGGATCGTTATGATGAAAATAAATTGATGGTCAGTGAGATACAATTTGCTTCCTATATTAAAAAAGCAGAAAATGAAAATCAATTTACTAAGAACGGGTTACTCGTCATGGCCACCCCCTTACGGATCTTTGAAAAATGGGCGGAAATACCAGAACAAGCTACCTATAAACCTCGGACGATGTACGCCTACTTTGAGATGTATAATTTGGCCATGGACCCTTCTCAGTCTTCGTCTACCTATGATATCATCTCATCGGTAACGAGCCACTCAAGTGGCATGACCTTTCCTCTTCCCGCTCACAAGGGTCTTCAGAAACCAGGTTCGGATGGGTTAAAGGTATTGGCCTTTGATTATATGACGTTTCCTGAGGATATATATACTTTAGAATTGACCGTTAAAGATAATTTAACAGGAGCGGAGATTACCCGTTCATCCATTTTTGAAGTGGTCCAACCGCCGCCGCCGCCACCGCCGATTACTGTTCTGAATGAAGACCAGGCCAATCGCGGTTATCGAATGCTTAGGTTTTTTGCTTCGAAGCGTGATACCGATTTATATGAGAAGCTTGATCTCGAAGGAAAAACGGAGTTTTTAATCAACTTCTGGCAAGAGCGGGACCCGACACCGGAAACGCCTGAAAACGAAGTTATGATTTTATTTAACGAACGGTTTTCGTTTGCAGATTATCAACTCGGGGGTGCGGAAAGCGACCGCGGGCGTGTCTTTATGAAGTATGGTGAACCGGAAGAAATTGAACGTCATGATTCAGGCAATAATATGAAAGGGTTTCAGATCTGGTATTATACAGAAGGGGTTCAGGGAGATGGAGCGCGGGCTGATGGTGGTGGCCGGCAATTCTTCGTATTCGGAGATCGCCGCGGGGTGGGTAAATTTGAATTACTCCATTCCTCTGCCAGGGGGGAAATCTCAAATCCAGAATGGCGGGAGCTCTTATTATTACGCCGGGATATTTCGAACCCCAATGATGCCCAACAGACAGGAAATCAAAAATTGGGTGAACCCTGATCGCGTGGTCAAGCATAACTCAGATAATAAAAAGGGTAGCGGATGAATTATATTCCGCTACCCTTTTACTACACCTGACTGTTTCCAACTTCTCATATTACCGTTTCTAAATCCTCATAGATATACTTGTCCAGCAATTTACTCATTTTACCCGCAATCGCAGGCATCATACGAACCATGACACGTACACCCTCAGGTTCGTCTTCCCGTATCAACACGTCGCCTGCGTCATAAATCATTGAAAGATATTTTCCATCTTGATGTGGGATGAATAAGTTTAATTCAACCCGGTGTTCATCAACAAGTTCTGCAATTCTCCGTCGCAGATGTTCCATATCATCAGGGTTCAGTGCGGATACGGCAATCGCATCCGGATGGTCTATTAAGAGATCTCGAAGGCGTTCTTGGCTTTCAAGAGCATCTGATTTATTAAATACCAATAGAGAGGGCATATCATGGACGTCAAGATCCTCCAAAACCTTATGGACGGTGGCGATGTGCTCTTCGTATTGTGGGTGACTGCCATCAACGACATGAATGAGTAAATCCGCATCATACACTTCAGTGAGCGTACTTTTAAAGGATGAAATAAGGTGATGGGGTAGCTTCCGGATAAACCCGACCGTATCCGACAGTAAAATGGTCTGTCCGTGTGTCACATTGACCACCCGGGTCATGGAATCGAGGGTCGCAAACAATCGATCTTCTATCAGAGTTTTTGCATTTGTAAAACCATTGAAGATAGTAGATTTTCCTGCATTGGTATAGCCTACCAATGCCGCACAAAACATAGAACTCCGACGTTTACGCTGACGATGATAAGAATCCACCAGAGTATTCAGCGCTCGGGTTAAATGGGTGATACGCCCTCTGAGCAGGCGACGATCCACCTCAAGCTGTGTCTCCCCCGGACCTCGGACACCAATCGCGCCGCCACTACTTGCAGCAGCCACACCACCTTCCTGTCGTGAAAGATGATCCCACTGTCGCGTCAGTCTGGGCATCATATATTGCAACTGGGCTAATTCAACCTGTAGTTTGGCCTGTTTAGATTTTGCCCTTGTAGCAAAAATATCCAATATCAAACCACTCCGATCAAGGATTCGTCGGTCGATTACCTTATCGAGATTTTTTATCTGAGCAGGCGAGAGATCATCATCAAAAATCACCAGGTCGATGTCCTCAATTTGACATTGTTCTGCGATTTCTTCGGCCTTACCAAGACCGATATAGTATGCTGGATGCAGCGTGTGTTTAGTCTGCATGACTTTGCCTATAATTTCAGCGCCCGCGGTATCTGCGAGCAAAGCTAATTCATTGAGAGACTCTTTCACTTCTAAGGTATGCCCTGAAGACGAAGCGACACCTACCAACAAAGCGCGTTCTCTCGGATGTTGCTTGATTTCATGCATAGAGTGTCCTGAGTTTGGTATGAAGTATACTGTAGTTTACAACTGGATTCGGACGGTAACCTCAAACGCTTTCGTCCGCCATTCTAGGTTGGGGCGTTCGCGTGAGCCAGGTTTCTAATAAGACTAAAAATAAGACCAGCCATATCAGAGGTTTCCATATTTCATACCCCTTTTGCGAGACAAAAATTGCTTTATCAAGATCGTCATCAGAAATAGTATCTGAACGTACAATCCTTGGCTTATTCACTTTAAACAGGCCTACCGCATCTTCTGCACTCAAGGTGGAGATATTTGATTCGGTTGTATTTGGGTTGACTGGAAATTCACTGATTACCTCATCGTTCACTTGAATATGATACACACCTGGCTCCTCCGTCCGAGATACAACCACCGAGGTCCCCAGGTTGCCGACAATGGGTTTAATAACTTCCATTTTACCGGATGGATATATTAGGTTTAATTGAACATCGGGCGTATTCCACTCAATAAATTGTTCCACAGGTATACCTGTCTGATACCCCTTATGACTCATAGTTTCTGGTTCATGGAGATATTTCATACTCCGATGTATGAAAGGAACAAACATGCTTTTTAGTGCAAAATCACTCCAGCCGGTCTGGATATCAGAGGTGATAAGCAGCGCCCTACCTCGGCCCGTATTCCCTTCAATAATAGCCGGAACACCATCAGTGAAACGAGATAAAACTCTGGTCCGCTCGGTTGTATTCAGATGAAAAGAAGCGTAAAATCTGGGCGCATCTGGCAAGGCGTCTGTAGATGATTGAAAGACGTTAAAAATAGGATGCTCATAGTCTACCTGTCCAAGGCTCAGATAAGATTGTCGTTGGCCCGGAGCACCGACACGACCTCTAATAGTGCAGGAGAATACATCTTGTAACCACGACTTGTCATAGCTCGCCCGTTCAATACCAGACCCGAGAAACACGAGGACGCCACCGCCGGTTGACAGAAACCGTTTTAGATTGCCGGTCTGTACGCTGGACAGGTTTGCACTACCGTCGATAACCATGACATCCGGGACGTCCTCCTGATCATCATCTAACACCCGGGTGGATGCAGTTTGTACATTGATTAGGGTCTGTAATGCGCCAGAGGGTTTAAGGACTTGTTCCAGAAAATATCGAGATTCTGAGTTGCCAATGACTTGAACATTAATCACAGATGGAATGGTCAATGTAAAATATTGACGGTTATCCGCCAAGATGTCATCCTGGTCGATTTCCACATAACCGCTGTAACGTCCCGGTGTGTTAATCAACACATTAAATCTTACTGTGCCCGAATTCCCTGGCTCTGTTGAGATCAATCGACTATCACGCTTTACCCCATCTACAAACAAGCTGACTGCACGATCTTTAATGGACACCTTGCTATGATTTGTAAATATTGCGGTCACATGATCCGGTTGATTACGCATCAACAATCGCTCATGGACGGTAACCTCATCTACACTTACATTGGAAATGGACGGTGCCACTAAAGGATATAAAAAAAGAGAGACAGAAGGATCAATATTGAAGGCCGTAGTGGTATCAAGAAGCGCTTGCCAATCGCCTTTTTGAAGATCTGTAAGCAGATAAATATTTTTATTCAATGACGTTGTATTGGCTAATAAAGCATTGGCCAGTGAAAGGGCATCCGCAATATTTCCCATTTGGCTGGACACCCCAACATCTCGCACGGTCGACCGAATTAAATCCAAACTGGTTGTTGGGCGTTCAGGCGCTGCTTTCACTGGCGTCGCCGTATATACGACAAGACCTTCGTCGCCATTTTGCATGCGCGCAAGGATCTCTTGTGCCGCTGTCCTTGCCTTGGAAAAGGGGGAAGCATCCCTTCCGCCTGCACTCATGCTGTATGAATTATCTAGGACAATAGCAAAAGAGGTCCGCTGGTGCACACCTGTCCCCAACCAACCCGCCAGGGCCCCTTCCAAAGCCGGTCTCGCAAATGCCAGTACCGCAAGCAGGATAATCAACACTCTTAAAATAAGTAATAATAATTGACGAACCTTTAAGGCCCGGGATTGATGTAAATGAAGCTGTTTTATAAATATGATCGAACTGAAATCGATGGTGGTGACCCGTTGACGATGAAAAAGATGAATCAGGAGGGGGATAGCTGCCGCCGCGACGCCAATTAACATAAAAATATTTAAAAAGGCCATGCAAGTTTCTCCAGGTCTTTCATATTAATGACTTTACACATCCATCACTGGTCTTCCATCCTGAAATTTTCCTGCCCGTGTGTGATCAGAGTTATATAATATACAAGGATTGGATAAATTCATGCAAATGAATATTAGGCCATTTCATCTCTCATTTCAATATACCATATATGATAGGCTGAGTCAGGCAATTTCACTTGACAATAAAGATGTTTCTGGGTAATTTGGCCCATCAATAGGATCTGTTGAAATATCCACAAAAAACTGAGACATCCAGCTGTTCAAATCCTAAGGAGATTACATGGAGGCGTGGCTTGCCCTGGAAGATGGTACGGTTTACAAAGGGGAGTCCTTTGGCGCTACAGGTGAGACGACGGGCGAAGTCGTATTTAACACAAGTATGATAGGCTATCAGGAAATATTGACCGACCCTTCGTATAAAGGCCAAATCGTCACGATGACCTATCCGATGATAGGTAATTATGGTGTAAATCCGGAAGATCTTGAATCTATCTGCCCCCATGTAGAAGGTTTCATTGTCAAAGAATACCAGCCGCATCCGAGTAGCTGGCGGTCCAAAAACTCCCTTAGTGATTTTTTATCGGAACATGATGTGATCGGAATTACAGGTATAGATACGCGTGCATTGACCCGACGTTTACGAGTAGATGGCGTTATGCGTGGTATAATTACCACGGAAGATCTGGATCAGGCGCGCGTAAAAGCTTTAGCCAAAGATGTACCCAGCTTGGTTGGTGTCGATATGGTTCGTGAAGTTAGCACAAAAGAGCCATATAAATGGGAGCAAAATTCTCGGATACCCGTTACTCTGTCTGACACTCAGCCAGACGGCGTGTGGCAGACTTTCGAAGAAGAGGGGCTTTACCGTGTGGTGGTCATGGACTATGGGGCCAAACACAATATTCTCAGGTGTTTGTCTCACCGGGGTTGTCAGGTACTGGTTTTACCAGCGGATTCAAGTGCCGAATTGGTCCTCCGTCTTAATCCAGACGGCATTATGCTCTCGAATGGTCCAGGTGATCCTGATGCTGTGGACTATGCTATCGCAGAATTAAAAAGTCTGATTGATCAAAAGCCCATTTTTGGTATCTGTATCGGCCATCAATTGCTTGGTCTGGCCCTTGGAGGAAAACGCTTTAAGTTGAAGTTTGGCCATCGAGGTGCTAACCAACCAGTACAGCAGATGGATACTGGCAAGGTTGAAATTACCTCGCAAAATCATGGGTTTGCTATTGATGCAGATTCTCTCGATACATCGCTGGTTGAGTTAACGCATATTAACCTTAATGACCGAACATTGGAAGGGATCGCCCATCGTAGATATCCTGTTTTTTCAGTTCAATATCACCCGGAAGCTTCTCCGGGACCGCATGATGCGAATCACCTGTTTGATCAATTTATAGAATCCATGAATAAGGTACCATTTTCAAAACAAAGCTCATCTTAATTAATCATATATTGAATAGCCTGTCGTTTATTCTCAATACACAATTTGAGATTCTCATTGGTGTTGTACGAAGGAGTAAAGCATGCAAAGAAAGATAAAGCATATTCTTTTCCTTGAGCCAAAGTCTTCCCATCTTCATGTTTATTCAGATGCCTATATCCCTCGAATCGGAAGCCTGGTACTTGCAACCATTATGCGGAATATTGGATATGGCGTTCGGGTCATGCTCGAAGAAGTGGAGAAAATAGATACGGCTGAATTCTCCGAAGCAGATCTTATTTGTATCTCCTCGTTGACGACGACGGCGCCCGGCTCCTACCAATACGCAGATTTTATACGAAATGTATATCCTGATAAAATCATTGTCATGGGCGGTACCCATCCCACCTTTGTACCAAATGAAGCCCTACTCCACTGTGACTTTGTCGTTCGTGGAGAGGGAGAAAATGCACTCGTTGAACTGGTCAAATGCCTTGAGTCTGGACATAACTTTCGGAATATCGACAACCTCTCGTGGGTAGAGAACGGTAAGCCCGTTCACAATCCGGAACGACCAAAAGCAGAAGATTTGGATGTGTTGCCCATCCCTGATTTCAGCCTCGTTCCCTCCGGTAAGATGGATATCATGTCCATTCAAACCCAGAGAGGTTGCCCCTGGGATTGCAGCTTCTGTACGGTTACGAAGCTGAATGGTCACAAGCTGCGCGGACATTCTGTCGAGCGGGTACTAGATATGATCGAGGCGTATTCGGAAAATCCCGATTTTGTCTATCTGTTCTTTGCAGATGATATTTTCAATGTCCCCGTCGACCGAACCATGGCCATCCTACAAGGTATGATTGACAGAAGAGTGGTCTTGCCCTGGGCTGCTCAGATGCGTCATGAGATATCCAAGCAACCGGCCCTGATGAAGAAAATGCGGGAAGCGGGCTGTGACCGGGTCATGATCGGTTTTGAAGCGGTGGATGAAGCAGCATTGGAGTTATATGGCAAGAAGGAAACGGCCAAAGATGTAGAGCATGCGATCGATGCGATCCACAGCCATGGCATTGATATCCATGCCATGTTTATTGCTGGTGCAGATTCGGATCGGACCGAAACCATAAAACATCAATTCGAGTTTGCAAAAAGCAAAGACTTGGCCACCTCGCAATGTATGGTCTTGACGTATCTACCTGGATCAGAAGATACAATACGATATGATTTACAAGGTGGAGACTACCTAAGCACGGACTGGAGCCATTATGATGGCCATCATGCGAACCACCCCCATCCGCATATGACCCGATATGAATTAGTCAATACAGTCATGGAAGGGATGCAAGGAATGTATTCGCCCCGAAGAATTATGGAAAAGGTCGGCAAAGCCGGGTTAAGTCTTCTGAAATTTGATAAACGAGAGGCCACAAGGCAACTTCGAAATGCCCTGTTACGGTTTAACGGTCATTCCATAATAGGCCGTTGGTTTAAAGAACACCGGGAATATTTACAGGATCTTCAAGCCGAAAACGTCTCTCAATCTACGGATAAGTACCAGCGCGTACTGCTGGCGGTTTCCAATGTAGATGTCCGTATCGTTCTGCAGAGGTTTCTTGATGAAATGGATATCCGGGTAGAAACATTCAGCGATGAACATTTATCAGCCCTCCGGGATTCGGATCTGGTTGTAACCGCTGGTGAGATGGTAGACGAAATGAAGAGTCGGGTTCAAAGTTTGCATATCTTTCCGGTACATGATAAAAATACCCGAATGGACCGAACCCTAACGCAATTAGGTATTTTGTTTACTGAAAACATGGAAACCATCAGAGACGCGATCACGGCCGTTCAGGTACAGCAGAAAGGGTTAACAGCTAAAGCGTAGTGTCAAGGAACGGAAGACTTTGATTTAAATGTTTATTACAATGGACGCCCGACATGGGCGTCCATTTTTTTCAGCAGATGTTCCATCATCTCCTTCCCCATTTACAAGCAAAAATATGGCCAGGACTATACGGCAACCTTCGATATACGAATCGCTCATTCCCCTTCTGGCCATGTTTCTTTTTTTCGGCATCGGGTTTGGACTTTACCAGGTCAAAGTGGAGATGTTGGTCATTGCCTCAGCTATTGTCGCCGGATTGTTGGCCGTTAAGTTGGGACATACCTGGGAGGAAATTCAACAATCGATGTCGCAGAAGTTGATCGGTGCCTTACCTGCTGCGCTTATTCTGGTCGCCGTTGGGTTACTCATCGGAACCTGGGTGATCTCCGGGACGATTCCGATGATGGTCTGCTTCGGGCTGGAAATAATAAATCCAACATACTTGTACATTACCGCCTTTCTGGTTACTGCGGTCATTTCTACAAGTACGGGCACCTCCTTCGGTGCAGCAGGCACCATTGGCGTAGCAATTATGGGGGTGGCTTCAGGCATGGGTCTTTCCCTCCCGATCACCGCAGGTGCGGTGATATCCGGTGCTTACTTTGGTGATAAATTGTCGCCGTTATCCGATACCACCAACATGGCCTCCCTGGCTACCGGAACCCCACTATATACGCATATACGCCATACCATGTACACGTCGTTCCCTTCCTTTTTCGTATGTCTTATCTTATACTTTATTCTGGGCCTGACATCGGAAACCAGTGAAAACAGTACCGGCGACAATGTTCCGCTCATATTATCTGCTTTAGAATCAGCTTTCACGTGGTCCTGGCTCTTGTTATTGCCACCCATTGTGGTGATCTATGGATCGATCACACAACGACCGACCTTACTCGTGATGTTAAGTACGTCCATCGTAGCTATTATCCTTTCCGTAACGGTCCAGGATTTTAAAATACAGCAGGCTTTATTATCGGCAACCGAAGGATTTAACATCTCGATGATAACCTCACCATTATTTAATCCGGATACGGTCATCTCGGATATCCCTCAATTGCTTAATCGCGGTGGTATGTATTCGATGATGAATACGTTACTCTTTGTTATATGCGCATTTTTCTTCGGTGCGGCGTTAGATGTCTCCGGGGCCTTGACGGTCATCGTTCAGGGCTTGCTGAAAGTAGCTCATTCCATTGGTAGTATCATATTATCCACAATTATCTCCGGGATAATTCTGGTGTCGGCAACCAGTAATGGGTCGATTGCGATGATTATTGTCAGTGACCTTTTCAGGGATGCCTACAAAGCTAAACGACTTAAAATGCAAAACATGTCCCGCACATTTGAGGATTCCATCTCTATTTTTGAATGCCTTTTACCCTGGACTATTTCCGGTATCTATATGGCAACCACCCTCGGCGTATCGACTATGGACTATGCGCCCTGGGCCTTCTTTTGTTACACGGGCATTGTCTTTGCCTTGATGTATGCCTATGGTGGGAAATGGTTTCAGTTTGGTCTGGCGATGGAAACAGAGGATATACATTATGTGTTGGAAAAAGAATTAGACGGTGCGAATCTCGAGATACAAGAGAAAACATAAACGTTATAATTACATTGGACTTTCATGCATAAAACAATGAGCATTATTGGCGTCATCTGGGGACTCTCCGGGATATTCGGACTTCTGATCTTTGCCATCTATAGATTATCATTTATCTCGCGCGATGCATTTTCATATGATTTTTTCTGGTACCACTGGCTGATCCTTGTCGGAAACATCCTATTCATGGCCCATTCTGAAGGGTACCGTGGATTTCAACTAAACTTTTCGCCTCGCGTCGCCGCACGGGTAAAATACTTATTTGATCATCCGAACCTATTACATGTCATTACCGCCCCGTTTTTTTGTATTGGCTACTATCATATAAAGAGATCCAAACAGATCGTTATTATCGCTCTATCCAGTGGTATTATTATTCTGATCAGCGTGATACGATTTTTACCCCAACCATGGCGGGGGATTATTGATATCGGAGTCGTGGTCGGTCTCTCCTGGGGTGTTGTCAGTTTAATCATATTTTGCGTTATGGCATTTACTTCAAAACGATTTAATTACCCACCGGAAATTCCTTGATAGAGTATTCCTCTTTGAGCAAATGAATGTGAAGAGTGACGCTGGTTTAATCGTATAAATATGAAACCGGCGTCCAGTCTTTATCATTACAGGGATGAATAATACATCACTTTTCACGATCCAAACATTAATTGCAACGGAACAAATACCTTTTCATGTGAGGTGAGATGATGATTAAAAAAATTCTGGTGCTTTTAATAACAAGCGCTCTGTCCACCAATTGCGGGTCGGAAACAACCCAGACAGGCGTGAATAATTACGACCTGATTCAAGAGGCACAAGCCGCTTCACCCCCCCAGTCCTTTGGCGATTACTGGTATCAGGGAAAAGCAGAAATAACCAGCTATACCTTGAAACAAGCCAGATACGGAGAGATCCATGAGGGCAATGCTGTCCTTATTTTTGTGACAGAAGATTTTTCCGACAGCAAACATGTGAAACTTGATAAGCCACAAGAGGCGGGGGATGATGCCGTTAAAATCCTGAAGTTAAATGCCACTCGGAATTTTAATACCGGCATATATCCGTATTCCTTGATGGGTTCGGTCTTTTCTCCGGTTGATCAAGCCCGTTATCCCAATCCACTAAAAATCAACATGTCGGCTCAGGAATGGTGTGGTCAGGCTTTCGTTCAGATCGATCACCAGGGAGATTCATATAGCGTCCAACAACACTCCTACTTCGAGAGTGAAGGCGACCGGACCATTAATCTCGATGCCGTTGCAACCGAAGATGGTATCTGGACTACGATTCGTCTGAACCCATCAGGATTACCAACCGGAGCGGTGCGAATGATTCCAGGTTCCTTGTATCAACGTTTCAGCCATGCCACCTGGGCTATTCATAACGCCACCGCGACCCACAAAACCGATGGGCAAAATGCAAACCAAATGGTCTACACCTTGACTTACCCCGATTTGAACCGAACTTTAAAAATTCGTCATAAAAGCGCTTTCCCGTTTGAGATAGAATCCTGGGAAGAGACCGCACGTTCCGGCTTTGGCCGCCGCGCACAAGTCCTGACGACCACGGCTGTTCTTAACAAACGTATGATCACCGATTACTGGTCGAAAAATCATGTGTCGGATCTGAGTTTACGGCAGGAACTCGGGTTGGACTGAGATTGCCTGGCATGTAGGAATTGAAAAATAATCATCTCCGGTCAGCCTTGAAAGAGAGAGGTGACGAGTATTAAGATACAGTGAGCCTGGGGTGTTTACATCTCGGGCTTACTGGTTTATATTCTCTCTTGACGTATGAACGACGAACTATCTCGAGTAGATATCCAAAATCTATATAAACAGGATCTCATTCATGTCTGATCACCAAAAACCACGAGACACCGACGCAAGATTTGATGTACAGCCAGATTTTGAGCGTTTTGCACAGAAGAATGATGTGTTTCGGCGATCCTGGTGGGATGAACGTATAAAAAGTGCGAAAGCCCGGATTTTTTATGACACCTATCGTGACCCCCTTGAATTCTCGCGTAAAGCGGATGGGTTTACTCAGAAAGATTATGCCCTTAGGAACGCCGCATGGCTTGTGAGTGATATTTTTACAGAACTCAAAAAGGACGAAGATAGACGGGAGGGGTTTTCCGATACCCTGACGAGCCAACAAGATGTGGCTAAAGAAAAAATAACATTCACGTCAATTGACGAAGCGTCCAATGAAATTAAGCGGGTCGCAGTTGGATTCGGAGCTGGTGATGTGGGGATTACCCAGTATGATGAGCGCTGGATGTATACAAATAAATTCAGCGATATGAGTGGCACAGAGCGGCCCAACGATATTCCACCTGATGGATTACCCTATGTCATCGTGACCGCACAACCTATGGATTATGATCTCATTAAAACCGTCCCGTCTGCCTTAAGTGGCGCAGCGACCGGGTTAGGCTATTCCCATGATGCCCTTGTGGTCCTGGCGGTCACCCAATATATACGCAACCTCGGCTATCAAGCCGTTGCCAGTATGAATGATTCGGCCTTAGCCATTCCACTTGCTATCCAGGCTGGCCTCGGGGAATATGGCCGAAACGGCCTTCTTATCACAAAAAAATTTGGTCCTCGCGTCCGATTAGGTAAAATATTCACGGACATGCCCCTGGCCATTGACCAACCGATTGATTTAGGCGTCAAGGCCTTTTGTGATACCTGCCGACGGTGTGCGACGAGTTGCCCTGTGGGGGCGATATCAAACGACGCCCCTTCATCTGAAGGATATAATCAATCTAATATCAAAGGCGTACGTAAGTGGAGTGTGGATGGAGAAAAGTGTTTCGGATATTGGGTTGCTCAAAATAGTGACTGTGCGATCTGTATACGGGTCTGTCCATATAATAAAGATTACACCAAATGGTGGAATCGTCTGGCTCAACGCCTGGCCGGTACCTCGCTCCGGGCAGGTATGCTCTGGCTGGATAAACGATTAGGATTTGGTGATCGAATGAAACCAAAACGTTGGTGGGGTGGACGATGAATGTACTTATCACAGGCATCACGGGCCGAGTAGGTGCCAATTTAGCCTCGGCACTCGTTTCTGAAGGCCATGTGGTTCGCGGCCTGGTATGGTCCCGTGATCCGAGAACGGAGAAATTAAAAAAACTGGGGGTTCAATTACAATCAGGGAGTCTGACTGTAATGGAGGATGTGCAGAAAGCGGTGGATGGGGTGGACATCGTGTATCATCTCGGAGCCGCATTCCAGGGGGGCGGTCCGTTTACTGAAGATGAATATTTTGACATTAATGTAGGGGGGACGTTTCATGTTCTTGATGCCACCAGGCGAGCTGGAGTGCAGCAACTTATTTATGCCAGTACCGATGCTTTGATCCAGAAATACATTCCAGGCGGTATGAAGACACCTATCATCGAATCCATCCCCAAAAATCCAAACGGGGACTATTCAATTACGAAATCTATTGGGGAAGATGTTTGTCTGGCCTACTGGCACAATCATGGCCTGCCCGTAACGATCACCCGATTTTCTATGATATTCGGTGCAGGAGAAGTGCTTCGATTTCCCCCCTTTTACTTGAGTACGCTGCATAAAAACCAATCGGGGCTCACCTCATCTCCACAAGAGAAAGACCAGCTTGTAATTATTACAGATGAGCATGATAGACCCTATAAAAAACATGTCGCAGATGTTCGGGATATTGTGTCCGGCCTGGTGGCTGTTCTTGGTAAAGCGTCCGCTTTCGGTGAAATAATTCAGCTGGCAGGTCCCGAGGCTTTTACATGGGATAAAACCATACCCTATCTTGCTGGTGCCTTGGACATGGATTTTACCCAGGTCTCTGTAGAGGGGACGCCTACGTATTACGAATTCGATTTGACTAGAGCCAGATCACTCATTGATTTTCACCCTCAGTATGATATTTTTCGTATGATTGACGATGCCATCCGGTTCAGAGCGGGTGATGATATCGGCTTGTTACCTACTTAACCTATTCATGGGGTGCTTAATGTCGAAGAAGGCATGGCCTTTTCCATGGCCTGAAGATCAAATTGCTCACTATACCGCCTACCGGGTTGATGCCCCTCTCACGATCGACGGTCATCTGAATGAATCTGCATGGCAGGCTGCTCCAAAATCACCAAGGTTCAGGGACCTGGTAAACGGAGACGAGGTGATTCATGATACCCGCACCGCAGTGCTCTGGGATGATGATTATCTGTATGTGGGCTACTGGATAGAAGAACCGATGGTGACGGCCACCCTGACGGAGCGGGATCAGCCAATTTACCAGAACAACGATGTTGAATTGTTTATTGCCGGAAAAGATACATATTATGAATTTGAAATCAACGCCTTTGGAACGATCTACGAAGTGTTTTTCATTTGGGAAGAAGCCTATGAAAAGGGGGGATTCGATCGGATGCCAGAATTCGATCGTACCAAAGAAGGCGTCCTGCCGTTTCATGGGGTTGGATTTCAACCTCATCCTCGTGGACCACGAATTGGCTATTGGAATTGGGATTTCCTCGATTTGCAAACGGCCGTACACGTGGATGGTGAAATCAATAATGAAAAAGTTCGAGACCGGGGGTGGACTGTAGAACTGGCATTACCCTGGCAGGGAATGACCTCGCTCGCCAGGGATGGCCGTTCCCTGCCACCCGCAGAAGGCGACATTTGGCGGATGGATTTTTCACGGTTTAATCAGTATAAAGAAGCACCGCCATCACGGGATACCTCCGCTTGGGCATGGAGTCCACATGGCACGATGGACTCCCATGTGCCCGAAGTATGGCCCTTTATTCACTTCTCGAATGAGCTTGTTGGCGAACGGTAAGGGAGGAAATCATGGGAGCTTCACCCGATTGGCGGGAAGAAGGGGTTAAAGTGATCTCAGGCGATCATCTCGATACGGATACAGCACAAACCCCTGGGATGTCGCGTGCGGCTGCTATTACGCATGCCGGGACCGGGGCGAGCAAATTGTGGGCTGGGACGGTCACTATCCATCCGGATGCAAAAACCGGGGCACACCATCATGGTGATTTAGAAAGTGTAATTTATGTGCTTAAAGGCAGAGCACGGATGCGGTGGGGTGAAGCATTGCAGTATATGGCGGAAGCTGGCCCAGGTGATTTCATCTATGTACCACCTTTCGTCCCCCATCAGGAAATAAATGCCAGCACAGATGAACCGTTGGAATGTGTCCTTTGCCGGAGCGGTATGGATCCTGTCGTGGTCAATTTAGAGATAGAACCCGTAGAAAAACCCGAGTCTGTATTCTGGGTAGATTCTATTCATCCGGCACCAGAATAGGCAAACGGAAAAGGTAGGCCCGTTCGTTCATCCCCAAGCCAATTAAAATACAACAGATGTGGTAGGCCCATGATTTTCACCGGACTACCACATCTGCTTCTTACTGTTCCCGATACACTGCTTCTCGAAGCCCCTTAATATAACCGACCGCAAACAGCCGTGCTATAGCCGAATATCCGGGATTATCGTTGCTGTCACCGGATAATGTGGGCACATGATCCGGCCGGAGTACCCCGTTAAAATCGATGTCCCGATAGGCGCGTAGGCATTCCATCATATCGGTCGGGCCGTCATCGTGGAACGTCTCCTGGTATTTTTCCTTGTGACCTTTCACATCTCTGAAGTGCACAAAAAATATTTTTCCCTGTTTTCCAAAGTCTCTAATAGCCGCCGGCTGGTCATCCGTCATCAATGCGAAATTCCCCTGGCAGAAAGTAATACCGTTTGATGAACTAGGTACGAGGTCAACAAGTTTCTGAAAATTATCGACGGTGCGCATAATCCGTCCAATACCCCGGATTGGTGATAAGGGTGGATCATCCGGATGCATAGCCATTTCTACGCCCGCTTCTTCCGCTACAGGAACCACTCGTTCCAGAAATTCATGAAGCGTTTCCCACAATAGACTCTCAGGCACTTCCCCAGCTTCGGTCAACGGGGCACTTTTCATCATTTCGTGATCGTAGCCAGTCACCACGGCACCTCCCCTTGTGGGGATGGTTGATGAGGTCCGCAGCCAGTTCAAAATGGCCATCCAATTATAACACCACGTTTTTATACCCACCCGGCCCATGTTCGACACGAAGGTACACACATTGTCGAATTCTTCCTCCCGGCCTTCCGTGCCTAATTTTATTTTATGCATCGGGGGGGCGCTTTCAATGACGGAGGCCGATAACCCAGCATCATCAAAGGCATTTTTCATTCTAAGCATGGGCATATAATCCCAGCCCTTTTCATCACCGTGGGCGGCTGGCATGCTCGTCACAACATGGTTTACCCCAATTTGTTTTACCTGATCCCATAATACTGTGCGCGTTGATCCTAGTACTTCTGCTATTTCAATCACGTCGGGCTCCTGTTGAAGGATGATACGAACTTTTGATTTATGAATTTAGAATTATGAATTGAAATCCTATGATGTGCAACAAATTTAAACAATTATGACGCTAATTTTAATTTGTGAATGATACCGACCGATACCATTAAATTTCAAAAATCATAATTCGAAAATCTCACATTTATTTAAATTTCTTTGCGTGTACGGATCGGGTGTTGTTGTGCGCGTTCGAATAGGTCTTCCCATTCTTTGGACCCATCGTCATAGATGGTGTTCAGATACACGCCATCTGCGTGGGCTGGACCGTGGCCCTGGCCGTAATATCCATAGCCCTGAGACATAGATCCGAGATGGATATAGGAGTTATCCGGATAGACGACCTGACAGATGATCCGGGGCTTGGGCCGATCGTACCGTTCTCCTTTCTCATTTAGAGTTTTTATCGTTTGATCCGGAATTCTGTATCTGGCCACGACCTCTTCATCCACAACGACCCCGAGTCCTGGCTCCTCAGGAACCTGTTGAAAACCCCCGACCACTTCAATGGGTCTGGTAAGCAACTGGTGACTATAAAGATTCATACACGTAATCGCAGGCCAGGTGGCATGACTCAGGACAGCCCCAAGATGTGCGGCCCAGGTTGTCGTCAGTCCGTTGCCGACCAGTTGAAGCCAGAAGGGCATATTGGCCTCGGCACTCAACATCCCCTGTTTGATCGCCGTCGATTTACCAGCGCAGATCACAAAACCATCGCAAACTTCTTCTCGAACGGTTGTTAAATAAGGGGGTGAGCCGAAATGCATCGCAATCGGACGAGGAATGACCTGACGTAACTGTCGGTTACCCAGTAGGTCTGTTTGTGGTATAGGCGTCTCAAAAATAGCAATATTGTTATGCAGGGCCAGTTTCTGCATGATCGGCATAGCTGTGGCAGCATTCTGCATAGTGCCATTGGCATCGAGGTCGAGTTTAAAATGGGAAGGAACCCCTGTTACTACTGCATCGACCTGTGAAAATATATCCCACCATGGCCGTTGTTTTATTTTGAAACTCGTATAACCGAGAGACACCGCCTCTTTCGCCTCTTCCAGCCATTCTCCTGGCGCCGCATCGATAGACCACCAGGAGATAGGTACCCAGTCTCTAACTTTCTGTCCCATCAGTTTATAACAAGGCACCTCGAGTGCTTTACCGACCACATCAAAGAGGGCCATCTGTAAGCCTGCGCCCAAGGTATCATCATTCATCATATCCGCTGGACTCTGTCCAATAACTCGATTCACAGCCTCATCAGTCACTCTCGCCCATGTGTAGTGAATGACGGTTTCTCCCCAGCCGATAAGACCGGTATCCGTGGTGACTTTACATAATTCGAGAATAGCCCAGTTATACACTTCTCGTTCAGATATCCGGGTTTGCCGTTCTGTGAATGGGACGTCACAGACTATACGCTCCACATCGATCACTTTCATATGAAGGGATCCTTTACGGGATTAGAGGACAGAATACTTCAAAGGGCGACCCTTTCGGACCGCCCATCTCGACAAAACAAATCTGCTGCCTCATTCTTTTGTATCATAGATGATTCTATATCATTAAACAACTAACCAATAAAAGAATCAGAAAGGGCAAAATACCGGTTGTGACATTGGACCCCAGAGACAACAATAATTCTTTGGGAATGGCGACATCTATTCCAAATCCCAGGTTGATTGCCGATGCGTCGGTCATACCAAGCGACATGGAAATGCCGAAATATAAACTACCCAGTAAAGCGACCCAGAGCAATAGATGAGCAACATGCGGTATTTTACCTGTAGACAGATCCTCGGGTTCCATGATATCCTGATAGAGTAACCCCCACTTTTTCACTCTGGGATATAAAACAGGCAGCAGCAGAGGACCAAGGATGGCCGCCGTGATAAAATTATTTACGGATATAAGAGGCGCAAGGACATGAAAAGGAACCAGACCCAGGGCATCGAGGCCCCATCCGATCTGTACGCCGCAGGCGAGACTAGCGAGAAGGGTGACTGGCAGGTACCTCAACAGCTTGGAGAAACCCCAGGGTACGGGTTCATTTTTTGATATGAGACGCCACATGCGATAGGGAATATAACCGAACCAGAAATTTCCCAGCATCCCCACATAACTTCCAAGACCGTAGGTGCCCCCCATCAGATCTCCGATCAAATTACCGAAGGCAGCCCCCCAGGCCCCAGCAGGACCAAACATGAGCGAGCAGATCACAGGGAATACGTTGGCAGGCCTAACTTCTGTAATGCCAGGAATAATCGGCAGAAGTTTAAAAGGAATTAAAACGGCGGCATACATCGCCGCCGTTAAGGCTACCAGGACAACCATCCTGGTATATTTCCACATGGTGAATGCTTCCCGCACGTTCACACATCCCTTCAGGCATTCTGTTCCATACGTTTAATTTCATCGCGGAGCCGGGCAGCTTCTTCGTAGCGTTCTGCTTCTATAGCAACCTGAAGTTTTTTTCTGGCTGCTTCCAACGGGGTGTGAGCTTCTGTTTGATCTTCTGGTTCTGAGGACGTTTCCATCAAGTCTTCGATCACGAATTTATGCACGTTCTCCGTTTCGAAATTCTCCGTAGGTGACAGGGCTTCGACGTCCCCATCATCCGATTTATCCGGCGGCATATACTTTCCAGCCTCCTCCATCACATCCTCCATCACATAAATGGGGGCGTTCGCGCGCAAGGCCAGGGCAATCGCATCCGTCGGGCGAGAGTCGATGACCATGGATTTTCCCTCCACTTCAGCATGGATTTCCGCAATGTAATATTGTTCTTCTCTTAATTCTGTGATGACGATATGGATAATCTTCGCACTAAAATGTTCGAATATGGACTTTAACAGGTCATGCGTCATCGGCCGAGGTGGTAAATCTTCCGCTGCAATTTGCGATTTTATCGCCATAGCCTCAGCCAACCCTATCATAAGAATCAACACGCGTTCTTCCTTCTCATCGGTTAACCAGAGCACTGGTGTCGCATGAATGGGATAGGGAGGGCCTACATCATATACTTTCAATCGAATCATAATATTCTTTCTTCCCGTACATCACCTATATGGGGGGGTCAATTAAAAACATGCCAAGATATCAAGGTAGGATTGGACAAACCGATAAATTAGGAGATGATAAATTATCTTTGATGAGGCGCTTGATTGAAGGCCACATTGTGAGAATGTCGGGTTGAGTTGGCCACTCAAGTGGCTTCTGGTACAGAGGATATAAATAATATCTCAACAGCATTTGGTCAAGCTAAATATTAGGTGCCAAAAACCAAGTTGAGAGATTTCAATCCGATTGATCTGGACGCCAGGATTTGTCCATCCGAATATTTTCGACCAGGCGTTTTCTTGAAAGGAACCTGTAAGCTGCCTCTTTTTTTCCTCGGTTCGGGGATGAGAACAGTCGGGTGGTTTTCGCCTGGACCTGCGCATGGAGATGATCACGTAAATATTCGCGTCGATGATGTTCGCGGCAAAGGGTAATCCCATTCTCAAGGATATTTTCTCCACCTTGAGACCGTGGAATGATATGATGGGCTTCCAAATCTTCTTTCTCTTTACAACCTTCAAATCGACAATGGACATCGCGTTCTTTTACAAGCCGCGACCACACTTTATCCGAATACTGTTTTGCTGTACAGTTCAATGCCATACCTCCCACGGAAGAGTTAAAAATCTAGAGAAGCATCTCTTCCGCACCTGCCGTGGGTTCACAAACGTAGATATCCGGCTCATAGCCTGTCTCGCTAGGATATTTCGCCCAAACCGCCTTCTCAAATCGATCGATCTTATCCTTTTCTACCAGGCTGACCGTACATCCACCGAACCCACCTCCGGTCATTCTGCTCCCCAGGACGCCGGAAGTTTCCCTGGCGATTTGGACCAATAAATCTAACTCATGGCAACTAACCTCATATAAGTCGCGTAAACTATCGTGCGAATCATTCATGAGCTGTCCGAACAGGGATAAATCATCCTCTTTAAGAGCCTGTACACTATCGAATACCCGTTGATTTTCAGCGATGACGTGTTCACAACGATCGCGGACAACCCGAGGTAACGTTTCCCTCTGAGCCGTGAATTGTTTTATCGACAGATCCCGAAGGGCGGAGATCCTTTCATCTTGTAATTTAAGAATCCGAACCCCTTCTTCACATTGTTGCCGACGTTCGTTATAAGCTGAATCAGCCAGTTCTCTTGGTTTATTCGTATTCGTAATTATGAGGACATGGTCCGGTGCTTGAATCGGAACGGATTCATAGTCAAGCGAACGACAATCGATAAGCAGGGCCGCGCCAGACTGGGCGAGACAGGAAATAAATTGGTCCATTATACCACACTGAACCCCAGCATATTCATTTTCTGCCCGCTGACAGGATCGAGCAAGGGCTGGACCAGATATATCAAGCCCTGCCATGAGGTTCCACATGGTTGCTACCACCATTTCCAGAGCGGCGGAGGAACTTAGACCGGCTCCAATGGGCACGGTACTCTGTAAAACGGCATCAATACCACAAAGGTTATCTGATTGCTCGGTTAAAACGGCAGCGACACCATAGGGATAAATGCCCCATGATTCTTTGGGCCGCTCCTCCAGATGATCCAGATGAAACGTTATCGTCGTGTCAAAATCCAGGGCGTGAATCCGGACTAGACGATCGTTCCGCGGGGATACGGCCATCAGAAAATCACGATCGATCGCTACAGGAAATACGAAACCGTCATTATAATCCGTATGTTCACCGATTAAATTGACTCGTCCCGGTGCACGAAACAAACGCAGCTCACGCTGATCTGATCCAAAATGGTGATGATGGGATTCAAATAATGTTTGTATGCGGGTATTCATCTTTGACTCAGAAATAGTTGTCGAACGGCGATAAAAAATGTGGCGGCCAGATCGGTCTTGTAGTCCCGGTATGTCCAGGGTAAAGGATGAAAAAGTCCTTTGGAGAACATGAGCGTCAGCTCACCGTAAATGCCCTGATCAAGATAAAGTCGATGACTGTAATTTTTAGTTGTAGCAAGGACCAATTGAGCCCCATTGATATATCCAGGATCCAGGTTTATGCCTCGGCCGGGCAAACTTTCCGATCGTTTTGTGGCCCGTTCCATATTATTGGTGATCTGTTTTACAGAAGCCAGCGTTCCGGGATCAACCAGATCCTTGAAACTGACGAATTGTTTGATCAGATCAGCACCCATTTCATCTTGATAATACGTGGAAAACGAGAATGGATAGATCTCGCTTTCTACATCAAGATCTCCAAATTCCTGGCTCAACCGTGTGCGGCCTTGAGCTAAGGCCGTTTCATCTGAAGCCATAAGGGCGGCAATCAACTTGGCCGGCTCAGGTGAACCTGCTATACCCATGGGAGATCATCCTGATCAGTACAGTTGCAAAAAAATTGAGTTGGTCATATATTGACCAACTCATATCAAAGTAAAACACTTCACGCATGCCATACAAAACAAATATATAGCACATGGGTGTTTTGTCAACATTAAATGAATCATAACAAATGCGCTTGTGTGTTGGTCCGTTAATCATTCACACCTGATGAGAGGAGGGTAGATAGTGATTCGATTTGTCTTTCTACTCCTTGTGGTCGTCTGTTCATATATAACATCCTCTACCTTTGCCCAAGGTCTGTTGTCGACAGACCGTTTAACCTTGCGTGGATATCTTGACGGATATTATACCTATGATTTTTCAAGGCCGCCTTCTAAAGACAGAGTCTTTACCACAGGGCCTCTCAGGCATAATGAATTCAATCTGAATCTAGCCCTTGTGGATCTTACCTATGAGACGGAGAAAGTCCATTCACGCCTGGTCCTGCAAAGTGGGACCTATGTGCAAGCAAATTACGGTGCAGAACCGCCGGTTTTACAGCACTTGCATGAAGGATACCTGGGGTTACAACTCGGGCAGACCAACTGGTGGCTCGACATGGGATTGTTCGCATCGCATATTGGGCTTGAAGGCGCCACATCCCTTGATCAATGGGCCTATTCCCGATCGCTTATGGCGGATTTCTCTCCCTTTTTTGAAACTGGGTTGCGGCTCTCAGGACCTATCTCGACCAAGAGCACCTTTACTTTTGTTCTGGTTAACGGGTGGCAAAATATAAGAGAAAACAATGACGACAAGGCCATCGGCACCCAACTTCAGCACCAATTAAATGATCGAATGCTATTAAACTGGAGCACATTTATTGGTAATGAAGCCCCCACCCATTCCCCATCGCAGCTTCGGATTTTCAATAATTGGTTTATCCAAACCCAAATCCATGACCGGGTTGAAACTGCTTTGATATTTGATTCAGGATTTCAAAAATGTGCCATTCAAAACAGGTATGATGCCTGGTATGCCACCGCGTTTTATACGAGGGCCCAAGTCACACCACAAATACATTTTGCAGGCCGCCTCGAATATTATTCGGATGAAAAACAGGTCATTATACCTTCCGGTACGCCCAATGGTTTTCAAACGTTCAGTATATCCGCCAATATTGATTATACCCCTATTGAAAAGTTTAAGTGGCGACTTGAATCGCGATTTTACCAATCCAAAGATGCCGTGTTTCCTTCGAATACAGGATTTAAAAAAAACAGCGGTACAATAACCATGTCATTTGCTATGTATCTAGAATAAGTTTTACATCTAATTCTATTCCATTGAGAACAGGAGTGTAGATGATTCTCGACCGCTTTTCATTAAAAGACAGGGTGGCTATTGTAACTGGTGCAAGCCAGGGGTTAGGAGAAGCGATCGCCTGTGCGATGGCCGAGGCCGGGGCAAAGGTTGTGCTTGCCAGTCGGACCTTATCCAAATTAGAAGAGGTGGCGGATGGTATAAGAAATAATGGGGGACATGCGCTGGTCGTTCAAGCTGATGTAGCAAATCGGAAAGACCATGAAAAAATCGTTGATGTGGCCTTAAGTCAATGGGATCAGATTGATATTCTCGTTAATAATGCTGGTATGAATATCCGCGTGGCACCGGAAGATTACAGAGAAGAAGATTGGGATGCCGTCGTGGACACGAACCTTAAAGGAACGTTCTTCCTCACCCAATTAGTCGGCCGTCAGATGATCGAGCAACAGTATGGAAAAATAATCCATATCGCTTCCCTGGCCAGCATCACCGGGTTGCCGGATATTCCTGCCTATACGGCGGCGAAGGGTGGCCTGGGGGCTCTAACCTATCAGCTCGCGGTAAATTGGGCGAAATACGCCATCAATGTGAATAGCATCTGTCCTGGTTATATAAGAACCCCGCTCACCAGAGATCTGGAGGCAAGTGAACGGGGAGAATATATATTGAACCGAGTACCGATGGGGCGTTGGGGTGAACCGGATGATATTGCCGGTACGGCTGTTTTCCTGGCTTCATCAGCCTCTGATTTCCTTACCGGTCAATTGATCGTGGTGGATGGCGGTTGGATGGCGGGGGGCTGACTTAGCCAGCGGCTTCGGTTTCGATCTGGTTTTCTGTCTTTGGTGGAGGAATCGTAATAAATCCTGTGGCTATAAGCGTTAGGCAGGCGACGATAGCTGCACCGATAAAAACATATTGATAACCATATATCGCCCAGATGAGCCCCCCTAAGGTGGGAATCGACATGGAAATAACATGGTCAACAGTCACGCCTAAGGATAATGTAGCGGTGACATCTTCCTTTTTGGCTGCTATTTTGCTGACATAAGTCGTCCTCGCAATACCTACACTGAACAGCACTTGATCAAGCACAAAACTGATATAAATTAAATCGAGGGCGAAGCGTCCAAGACCCATTTGATCTGCAAATCCATAGCCCAGGCACACCCCAATCAACAGGGCGGCATCGGCCATGAGCACCCCTCGCTCTCCAAACCGATCGATCAGTTTTCCTATCTGTGGCGAAAAAAACATACCCAGGATAGAAGCTATGACATTCAGCCAGGCTATCGTCGACACAGGTTCCCCGAATACTTTAATCAAGACCCAGGGACCAAAGGTGATAAAGATCTGTTTTCTTGCGCCGAATAGCACGTTCAATATATAGAATAACGTATATCTTTTTTGAATAATAATCTTAGGTCGATTTCCGGTATGCCCCTCGATGGGTTTCATGGCGAGATAGCATATCCCGCCTGCCAGGCAAACGAGCGCCGACAATATAAATACAGGGGCATACGCCCAGGCTGTTTCACCTAATCCTATCCATAAAAGCCCACTTCCGATTATAGCCGCACCGGTGCGGACCCCACCGAGACGCCCCAACATAGTGCCCCCGCCCCCTTCTCTGGCTAAGTTCAGTCCGATCGTATGGGTCACCGGCATCTGAAGATGCATACCAATACTCCTAATGATCATAAACGTGATCATCATGGTATAGTCATTTCCCAAAAGCCCGATACCCGCTAAGCCAATCGCCATAATAAACATGGAGAGGGCCGCGATATGAATTTCTGAGAAAAAGAATAGCGCCCCGGCGAACACGGCGACCAGGAAACCAGGTAATTCCCGTGGAAATTCTAATTCTCCACGCGTTTGCGCGTCCATCTCGTAGGTATCACTGAGGAAATTATTAAAACTGGTTTCAGCAAGGCCCATCGACAGGCCAATGGTGAGGGTTCCCATGATAAAGATCAGGAGTTGACGATCGAGGGATTTTATTTTAGATAGCAATTATGGTCTCTTGACGACCCGTAAGAGGGGTAGGTCAGGGTAAGTGTGACCCACGGTTTGCCTGACCATGGGAATTATGTGTTGCTGTTTTCTTCATGTTTTTTCAGTTCATCTCTTATTTCGGCAGCCCGTTCAAAATTCTCCAATTCCACAGCTTCCAGGAGTCCTTCGTTCAGGCTTTCTTCCAGACTTTTGGGTTGGGGTTCGGGGCTATTTTCCTCAGGCGCAGGCCGTTTTCCTTTAATATCTTCGGCCATATTTCTTAATACTTTCAATTCCTGACTCTCATCGATGAGATCGGACCGATCATACAAATGAAAAAACTCCTCTATTTCTTCAATTCCATTCTCTATATGCCGCAATGCCCCTTCGATATCATGGCGTTGGGTGCTGATTAAGCCTATAGCCTTGGTTCGGTGCATCAGGACAAAAGGACGATATTGTTCAAATGCCAACTTATCCTCATCGTCTTCAGCGTATTTTTTTACCAAATCCATAATTTGCAAATTATGCTCTGCATCGCCACAAGCTTCCTCGTAGGCTTCCAGTTGAAAAAAACTGATCCGTCGATAATAGTACTGATAGGATTCCATTTGCAGGGCTTCTAAATCCTTACCCGAAAAACTTAATTCACCATCCATTTCGGGATGCAAGCTCTGCTCATCTTCTTTTTCTAAATAATAATCAAGCAACGAAGGTTTACCGTGGGGTTCTTTACCATCCGGGCGCTCTGTCCATTCCATCTGAAGAATGCCCAGGTCCACTCGCATTTGGATTTTGGGCAGCCCGTCTTTTCCTGTTATTTTTCGCACCATAAGTTCGCGGGGGCCGTCGTATTGCCAGCCCTTTAAAATGTCACTGATATCCATGATCCAGACTCCACATGTATTAAATTGAACACCTCTCGTAGTCCAATAATTTCGAAAAACGTATGCTTTATCTAATCCTCATATTGATTATAAATATTCCTGCTGACCGAGATCCTCAAGCCTTTCGATGATCTTCTTAATATCCTGGTCCCGATCTTTGTGACAAATAAGTAATGCATCAGACGTATTGATCACGATGATATCATCCAATCCTACAATGGCAGTTAACTTGTCACTGCTGTCTACAATCGAGTTGTGGACATCTATACCGACCACCTGTCCTTTGAAGGCATTGCCATCAGCATCTATTGGCCAGAATTGCTCCACGGCCGACCAACTGCCGACATCACTCCAAGAAAATCCACCTTTAACCACATACACCCTACTGGCTTTTTCCATCACGGCATAGTCAATTGATATATTGGGCAATTCGGTATAAATTCGAGCCAGTTGGGCCCCTTCTTCATCGGTTCCGATATAGGCGTCCAATGCACTCAAACCTGAGTATACCTCGGGACAATATTGTTCAAGCCCGGACAAAATGGCATCCACGGACCAAACGAACATCCCACTGTTCCACAGATGCTCTCCACCGCTTAGAAACTGCTCTGCCTTAATCCGGTCCGGTTTTTCACGAAAACCCCGTACGTGATGGATGTTTTTACCGAGCGCATCTCCCACATGAATGTATCCATATCCTGTTTCTGGAGCGGTGGGATTGATACCGATAGTCACGAATCCTGCTTCTTTTTCAGCAGTTGCTTCACACGTTCTAAGGCATTGTATAAATTGATCCGTATCCGGAATAAAATGATCCGCGGGTAATACAACCATCATTTCATTTCCAACCCGGTGGCGAATATGTAACGCAGTCAAGCCTATGCAGGGCGCCGTGCTTCTTATGGCCGGTTCAGAAATAATGTTTTCCTCTGGCAAGTCCGGTAGCTGTTCGGCAACGGTGGCACCATATTCGGCATTGGTGACTACCCAGATGGCATCGGGGGGTGCAATAGATCGGATGCGATCATAGGTTTGTCTTAACATCGTGTCTTCACCAACAATATGGAGAAACTGCTTCGGTCGCTGGATACGGCTGTGTGGCCAGAATCGAGTCCCTCGACCACCGGCCATTATGACGACTTGCATAAAATGTCCTTATATATTTTAAAGAAGACGCCCCATAAAAAGGATAGAGACATCTTCGTGAGTTTGGGACCTCGTCCCTGACGAGGCTACCGCTTGCATGAAGTCCTGCAAGCTATATTTGGAAGTCCCTTCGCTTATCCCACGCATCAATCTGCGGGGAACCTTTGGCTCGCTTGCGTGAAGTACCGCAAGCCATGCGTATCGCTAGGCCGGCCAAACCTGCTAAGACAGGACATTTTGTGTTTTATGGTTCGAACGAATCTTGGAGCGTGTACTACAAGGCTGTACTTCGTTGGCGCGTTGTATACTTCATCAACTATCTAACCTAAATATAACCGTAAAAAGCACTTATTGTGGTCAGGAGACCAATACTCCAACAATAATAAGCAAACTTTGAAAAGTCTCCTTTATTGACTAATCTGATTAATATTTTCAAGGCAGCATATCCACTGAAAAACGCAATTGCCGTACCCAGAATAATCGGCGGCCATTGGCCAGTCGAAACATCGGGGGCCTGTTGCAACTGAACGAAGGTTGCACCTATAATAGCTGGTATCGCCATCAGAAAAGAAAATTTAGCAGCCAGCGGCCGATCAAGACCAAGTAACATCGCCATCGATATCGTCGTTCCTGACCTTGAAATGCCTGGTATTATAGCAAGCGCCTGACTGAATCCAATAATCAAGGCGTCTACCCATGTGGTTTGCTCTGTTTGTTTGATGGATTCAGGCGCAAATTTCGATAGCCATAAAATCAAACCCGTGAGTAAAAAGGCCAGGCCGACATAAAAAGGATTGGCAAAAGCCGCCTCGATGTAATCTTTAAACACCAGTCCAATGATGCCAACGGGGATCGACGCGAGAATGAGTAGGCCTAATAACCGGAGCGACTGATCCCCTTTATCTATTGTCCCTGTGCGCACTCTCTGCCAGAGCCCATTTGCGATTTGCCAAAGATCTGCACGAAAAATAATTAGGACAGCCAACAACGTCCCAAGATGTAACATCACGTCCAACAACAATTGCGGCTCTTTCAATCCAAACAGATGTTGGGACACGACAAGATGGCCGGAACTGCTAACGGGGATAAATTCCGTAATGCCCTGGATAAAACCTAGAATCGCCGCATGGTGTAGAGGGATCAGAAAAAACTCCTTCCCGTCTTAATCATCCAATGAAGGTTGCCGTTTGGTTTGTTTCTGAGGTGACTTTCTCTGACGGGACCTTCTTTTATTGGACGTAAATTTTTCTTGGGCGGGTTCAACAAGATGTGATTCCGCAACCGGTGTTATGAAACAGGAAGATAGCGCCCGCCACCATAGGAATAATGGGACCGATGGTATCATGGCATAACTGATCAAGGGCGCTCTGATATATATCAATCGCAAGACCACCAGAAGTGCCAAACTACCACTTAAAAACAGCCATCCCAGGGCCAGAGCTGACTTCATCCCATGCATATAGACAGCAAGGGTAAGGAAAAGGCCGGTTATGGTCACCATGCCGGTAAATGACGGTAAGAAAGAATTAACCCCACCCAACACCTGAGCTATACTTTTCCATTCTATCCCTTCTTTTATCATATGCACGGCGTGGTGACGGGTCTGGTCCCAGAACGCCTGCCAGCGACTATATAAAGACTGGACGGCGGGTAAGATCGGATACCTGTCATACACCTTTGCGGCGGGGGCAAACGTGATGACCACATCGGAATTTAATAATTTTTGGGCATATGCGGGCAAGTTAGTCAAATCTGATCGACTGATTTTATATTTATCGATCACCCGACGTGATAAGCAGAATCCTATACGTCTCAGTCCCCCACCGAGTCTGAACCGATCGGACCACCCGGATAGCCAGGATGGACATAATGCAGCCAGCAAGGCCCTCAGGCCAGTTTTCGGAGACCAGTTTGTCCCCAATATTTGATAGCCGGATTGGATAATCAATGCCCCTTTGGATAATTCATCGCTCAACACGTTTAAATAATTGGGAGACAGGCGGGCCATGGAATCCAGCACTATAAAGCTGTCAAAACGGTCTTTTGATGATAAACGGTCTAATGTTGCCATGATCGCATCATCCCTGTTTTCCCATTTCGTCTTGCCAGGACCGTAGACAATTGCCCCCTGTTTGCGTGCGATGGTAGTCGTCTGATCTTTACTGTTAACGGGAGCGACAACCACTTCAAACATATTACGCGGATAATTAAGTCTGCGTAAATGCTCGACCGTCTTACCGATGATACCTTCATCATTCTCCGTCGGTATGATTAACGCGAAGACATGACGAGGAAATATCAACGGCATAGCCCGTTGCTTGGTAATCGAACTGATCAAACTTACCACAAATCCATAAAGCACAATAAAACTCCATCCGGCTAAGACGAGTGACTCGAATATTGTCAAGAGCGTCACGCCTTAACCTCCCGAATGAATGATGTGTTATGAAAAATGAGTGTTATCGTTCATGGTATTGCTTTTTATAATACGCTTTGTAATCCTGATTATTCTTAATCGAGTGCCACCAGTCCGGGTGCTCAACATACCATTGCACAGCATGTGTGAGCATGTCGTCGAACAGATAGGCAGGAGACCATCCAAGGGCATTGATTTTTCGGCAATCAAGCGAGTATCGTAAATCATGCCCCGGCCGGTCAGTGACAAATTGTCGTAAACTTTTCGGCTTGTCGAGTTCATCTAATATGCGATCTACCAACATCAGCCCGTTAATTTCTATATTCGTACCAATGTTGTAGGCTTCCCCCGGCTCGCCTTTCTGCAATACCAGGTAAATGCCAGCGCAATGATCCCTTACATCCATGTAGCTGCGGATTGCTTTTCCCTCTCCATATACGGGCAACGGTTTGTTTTCAATCGCATTGGTCACAAATACGGGGACCACTTTTTCCGGATATTGATAGGGACCTATTGTATTGCCCCCACGGGTAATTAATGTGGGTAAATTATACGTCGTAAAATAGGACTGTACGAGCATCTCTGCTCCGGCCTTACTGGCGGCATAAGGACTACGAGGTGCAAATGCGTCTGATTCTAGGGATACACCAACCGGAACATCGCCATATACTTCGTCTGTCGAAACTTGTAAAAATCGCTGAATATCATTTTCGCGCGCCGCTTCCAAAAGGGTATACACCCCTTTGTAATTCGTTTCAATAAAGGCAGAAGGGTTCAGTATGGACCGATCGACATGGGACTCGGCAGCAAAATTAACCACGGTATCGACGCGGGGCAGGATGGTATCCAGAAGGGCCCGGTCACATATATCGCCTTCAATAAATTCCAAGCGGCTGGCCTCCTGGAGATCTGCCAGGTTAGCCAGGTTCCCAGCATAAGTCAACGCATCTATAACAATCACTTTGCAGGTTGTATCCTGTTGCAGTAGATACCGTGTAAAATTACTACCTATAAAGCCTGCGCCGCCGGTGACAAAAATAACCTTCATGTAATTTCTTACTCCTTATCCCTTTATCGTACCATCATCTGAATAGCCACGCTGTTCCCAGAATCCTTTGTGATTTCGTTGAACCACCTCTATTCTGTTTAGCCATTTAACCTGTTTATATCCATAAATACCAGGAAGGACAACCCGCAATGGGGCTCCATGTTTCGGCCATAACGGTTCATCGTTCATCTGCCAGGCAAGCATACTATCAGACTTGATGGCCGTGGCAAAGGGTACGCTGCTTTCATATTCATCGGCCCCATAAAACACCACATCCTTCGCTCCTGGCTGTACGCCAGCCATTTCCAACACGTGTTTCAGTTTAACCCCGTGCCATTTTGCACGTCCCCGCGCGCCCCCAACACACTGCAACACAGATTCCTAGCTGTTCTGGGGCAAATCAATGAGCGCTGAATATTTTATTTCATAAGGCTTATCCACGGCACCATCTATGATCAGCAATTGGGTATCTACATCAATTTTCGGTGGGAAAGACACAATGGCGGTAACAAAAAACCGAGACAGCGGGGTCAATCCCCCATCATCACGTTCAACCGGTAGCGGAGAAGAAACAGGCATTGATTGTCGTGCGGGCATAGTACAATTGACGGTCAATAATCCGGCAGCCAGGATTTCGAGAAAATGACGACGATCCATAATTGCATCCTATTTATTCGGGCCTGATCGCATATCTGCCAAGTCAGCCTTTACGGCATCCGCATTAGGGTGGTTGGGATGAAGGATAAGTAAGGTATCCCAAGCTGCAATTGCCCCCTGGATATCGTTTATATCGAGTTTGAGAACGAGTCCAAGATTATAACGGGCGTTAATGTGGCGTGGATTGAGCCGCAGGGCCTTATTGAAATTTTCCACAGCAACATCACTTCGCCCGATCCGTCGATAGGCGATGGCCAGGTCGACGGTCACATCAGGATTTCCCGGATTCATTTCCAATGCTCTGGCATAGTGGGTAATCGCTGATTGAAAATTTCCCGAGTCAAAATAGGCATTACCCAAACGAATCCGCGTATCTACATTATCAGCAGCATGGGTTAAATGCGTTTCGAGTTGTTGGATAGTAGAGACTTGGGTGTTGGGGGGCGGTGAAATAACAGGCGCAGTCGATGAAGTGGTCTGTTGGGTACCAAAACCGACTTGTGCTATTAATATGCCGGTGAATGCACCAAACACAAAGGTGATTAAATGGGATACCCAACGAAGGGATCGATTATTCTTTTTATTCTTCGTTCGCCGTTGCCGCTGTGCCATGCAAGGTCAACTATGAAAATGTTAAGGATGTGTGATTTATCGCTTTTAATATATCCGTTGAGGATCTGTCACTTCTACACAAAAATCCTCAATCGCCACCATACCCAAATGTACAGTCATTATAACCGAATACGATACCCCACAGGATTTCTTTTGTCAAGGTAAAAACAGTTGGTTGATATGCAGAACGTTGAACGACTCTCCTGGTCAGTTGACAGGCAGTGTATCACCACATAATATATCATTATACATACCGTTGGACGTCTATTCACCAGGTGTTTCAGGAGCAAGATATGGCTTGGATTGAAACAATATCTGATCAGGATGCGGAAGGCAGTTTAAAAAGACAATATGAGGTCGGGATAAAACGAGCTGGACGAGTCTATAATATTGTCCGGGTCATGAGTCAGAATCCCGAAACCATGCGTACTTCTATGGGATTATATATGGCCACCATGCAAGGAGATTCCCCACTCTCCCGAGCTCTACGGGAAATGTTGGCTACGGTGGTCTCTCGAATAAATGAGTGTCACTACTGAACCGAAGCGCACGGAGAGGATC
>Ga0114999_10000090_pt1 | contig 118523 bp, 109 predicted proteins | sample ArcticOcean_MG_C_3_FD_89820 | JGI IMG/M metagenome (GOLD analysis project Ga0114999, IMG submission 89820) | Marine microbial communities from western Arctic Ocean - ArcticOcean_MG_CB8_126 | ecosystem: Environmental > Aquatic > Marine > Oceanic | place: Arctic Ocean: Canada Basin | collected...
CGCCTCGGCAAGAAGGACATGATCGAAGTGGTGCGGATTCTCTCGATGTCCACGTCGGAGCTCTTGGGAGAGTGGTTCGAGAGTGACGTGGTAAAGGGCACACTCGCGGCGTCGGGGGTTGCCGGCATGATGCAGGGTCCGATGGCTGCCGGGACCGTGTACAACTTCCTGCACCACCATGTCGGGGCCGCCGACGGTGCCCTGCGCCCCACGGTACGAGTACGAGGTGGGGTCGGGGAACTGACCAAAGCCCTCGCGGCGGCCGCTGCGGAGGCCGGGGCCGAAATTCGGACGAATCAGCCCGTCGCGCGCGTGACCGTGAAGGCCGGCCGGGCCATCGGCGTGGTGCTGTCGAGCGGTGAGGAATTCGTGTCGAATCGAATCGTCTCGAACGCTGATCCGCGTAGCACGTTTTTCGACCTGGTAGGCCCTGCCGAGCTCGAGCCTGAGCTAGTGCGCAAGGTCAAGAACATCCGGTTCAAGGGCGTTTCTGCGAAGGTGCACCTCGCCTTGGGAGAGTTGCCACGCTTCGACGGAGTGCCCGAGGGCGGTCCGCACCTGAACGGCGTCATCTCCATCGGCCCGAGCCTGGAGTATCTGGAGCGAGCCTATGACGACGCCAAGTACGGTGCGCCCTCTAGGCATCCATACCTAGAGGTGTCGATTCCTTCTGTTTCGGACCCTGATCTCGCGGGGCCCGGCAAGCACGTCATGTCGGTGGTGGTTCAGTGCGTGCCGTATCGGCTGGCCGAAGGTGAGTGGGGTGCCGCGGCTCGGGAACGACTGGGTGATGCGGTGCTGTCGACGCTGTCCGAGTATGCACCGGGCATCGAGTCCGCCGTGCTTCATCGGCAGGTGCTGACGCCCCTGGATCTCGAGGAGACCTTCGGTCTCCCTGAAGGCAATTCCTATCACGGCGAGCACACCTTGGATCAGTTGATCTTCATGCGGCCCGTGCCCGGTCAGGCCCGATATCGCACCTCGATAGACGGGCTCTATCTGTGCGGGGCGGGGACGCATCCTGGCGGCGGTGTGACGGGTTATCCTGGCTACAACGCCGCGAGAGAGATTGTCGGGGACGGAAAGGGCTGATCAAGGCCTTTCGCGTTTCCGGGCGCGCCGACCCGGTGCACGGCTAGGAGAGTTGCGAGGGCACCCGGCGGTGATCAGTTTCCCCGCGCACCCACCTTGCCACCCAAGGGCAGTACATCATGAAGATTTCCCACGCGCTCCTCTCTGTAGCCCTCCTGCTTCTGCCGGTCTCCATGGTTTCGCGTGCGGCCGACGTCTCTGCCACGCCGCCGCAGAGTCACGAAGACTACCTGCGGGCCAACTACAACAAGACCGAGCATATGGTGCCTATGCGGGACGGGGCGCAGCTCTACACCATCGTGTACTCCCCAAAGGACGACACGAAGGAGTATCCGGTCATGTTGTTCCGGACGCCTTATTCGATCGGCCCATACGAGCCCGACCGGTTCCGCACTCCACTTGGTCCGACCGCCGAGTTCGACCGAGAGGGCTACATCTACGTCTTCCAGGACGTGCGTGGAAAATTCCGCTCGGAGGGCGAGTTCGAGGTGATAAAGCCGCTGGTCCGGGATCGACCCGGGGTGTCGGACACGGACGAGAGCACGGACAACTACGACGCGATCGAGTGGGCGCTGAACTATCTGCCCAACGACAACGGTAAGGTGGGGCAGTGGGGAATCTCCTATCCGGGTTGGCAGACCGTGATGGGAATGATCGATCGGCATCCCGCATTGGTAGCGTCGTCTCCGCAGGCGTCCCCGTCGGACATGTTCATCGGTGACGATTGGCATCACAACGGCGCATTCCGAATCATGTACGCGTTCAGTTGGCTGTCTGGGAACGCTCGTGTGCGGAACGCTCCTACAACGACTCGGTCGGGTCGTTTCGACTACGGCACACCTTGGGGGTACGAGTTCTTCCTGAACGCCGGGTCGGCCGCCAACATCGACGAGATGTACTTCCAGGGTGACGTGATCGCTTGGAACGATTTCATGGAGCACGGCACGTACGACGAGTACTGGCAGCAGCAGAACGCGCTACTCCACCTAGACGGCATCGACCACGCGGTGCTGAACGTGGCGGGGTGGTTCGACACGGAGGACTTCTACGGCCCGATGTCGATCTACCGGACCGTCGAGGAGATGAGTCCGGCCAGCCAGAACACACTGGCGGTGGGGCCTTGGCTCCACGGCGGATGGCGGAGTATGGAGGGCGATTTCTTGGGCTGTGTCGAGTTTGATACTCCCACATCACTCGACTACCAGGCGCAGGTGCAGGCGCCGTTTTTCCGACATCACCTCAAAGGGGAAGGGGACTGGAGCGCTCCCGAAGCCGTGGTGTTCGAGACCGGCCGTAACGAGTGGCGAAGCCTCGACCGGTGGCCCCCGCGTGGGGTGTCCGCCATCAATCTCTATCTGCGTGATGACGGTGCTCTTTCCTTCGACGCGCCCACCGACCGTGGCGAGGCTGCGTCCGACAGCTACATAAGTGATCCGAATCATCCCGTGCCGTTTTCGGCCGAAATTCGGACGACGCTGGGACACCTCTGGAAGGTGGAGGACCAGCGCTTTGCTTCGACCCGTCCTGACGTGCTCACCTACGTGTCCGAACCTCTGACGGAGGATCTGACGATCGCCGGCCCGATCTTGGCGGATATCTATGCCTCGACGACCGGAACGGACTCGGACTGGATCGTAAAGCTGATCGACGTCTATCCGGGTGATGCTTCGCCCAGTGAGTCCTGTGACGTGCCGATGGGTGGTTTCCAGATGCACGTTGCCGGCGAGATCATGCGAGGGAAGTTCAGGAACAGTCTAGAGAATCCCGAGCCGATGGTGCCCGGTGAGGTCGCCCGTATCGACATCGACCTAAAGGACAAGTTCCACACGTTCCTGGCGGGGCACCGCATCATGGTGCACGTGCAGAGCTCCTGGTTCCCGGCGTACGACCGAAACCCGCAGACGTTCGTCGATATCTATCACGCAGAGCCCGAGGACTACCAGGTGGCCACCCAGACGATTCATCGGTCAGTGGAGAGCCCGTCCCACTTGGTCTTGGGGGTGATGCGGTAGGCTTGGCAACGCTCGCGCCGGCTGATCGTAGTCATAGAGGGAGGAGAACCACATGGATGCGATAGATAGCACGGTGTTTCGGGTCAGTGGACTCCCCTGGGTTTCGCTGGTAACAATGCTTTTCCTCAGCGGATGCGGCGGTGTGTCCCAAGACGGAGGCTCGATTGGGGGTGTCCCCATGCCTCCGGGGGGCGGGTAGGGTCGACCTAGTCCCGCTTCGCCCACAACAGGAGCGGCGTCAGGGGTCTTCGACGGTCTGGTGAGCGGAAAGATCACGGCGCCGGACGACAGCGAATTCGACATCGTCTTCGTCGAGCTTATCGAAGCTCCGGCACGTGTTATCCACCGTGTTCGTGCGCGCGTGGGCCAGAGCTACCGCATCCCCTATTCGTGCGGCATGGTGAGTTTGCCGTTCGCTTCATCTCTTCAGAAATGTCTACGCCCTACGTGCGACATCTCGGACGATGCGGCCGACACGTTGTGAACTACAAGTTCCCTCGATAGGAGGAGAGCGGTGCAGCAGAAGGACCAACGCTCGGACTGATCTCCTCGTCAGGGCATCCGCGCCGCGGTTCCCAATCCTGCCCCATAGCCCTCGATCTCGATCACCTTCACGATCTCCTGCGTGGCGGTGTCGATGACCACCACAGTCCCAGCCCGCGCATTGCCTCCCGTATCGTACCTCGGAGTGTACATGTGCTCGTACTTGCTGTGCCCAGGGGGCATCTCAAGGTTGCGGCTAGCGATATATGCGAAGCGTCCGTCGGGCGAGGTGGCGGCCCCGTGCGGCTGCGCAAGCCCGTTGCCTTCAATGACTTTGGCCACCTCACGGGTTTCCATATCGATCACGGTCGCCGTGTTGTCCCAGTTGTTCCCCACGTAGACCCACCGTCCATCGGGTGTGAACGTCGGATGCCAGGGAGCGGCGTTTACGGCGATAGTGTCGACGGGAATCATGTCGGCCTGTTCGAGGTCGAACACGAACACCGAGGCGGTGAGTTCGGTGGTGCCCACCATCCAGCGACCGTCTGGAGAAGTCGCGAACCCGATAAACGTGTGTGGGCGATCTCCGCCCAGGTCGGCGAGCTCTAGCGCCTCGTCCTCCGGATAGAACGACGCGATCTGGTTGACCGACAAGCTGGCCGTGAAGACCGTCCCGGTCCCGGGCTGCACGGCCAATGCGTGGGGCCTGGGTATGAAGATTCCCACCTCTTCGAAGCTCATGTCCGACCGCCGGATGACCCCGATCTCTTGTGGTGGAGATACCGCAGCCATAGACCGCGCCGCGTAGAGGTTCTCTCCAGCCGGATCGACCGCCAAGAGCCCGGGGCGGACGAAATCAATCTGCGCGACGAGCTCGTTCTGCCGGTCGAACTTGAGGATCTGGTTCGACGCGATCAGCGAGAGGTACCAATATGACCCATCCGGCTCCACGGCGATGTGATGGGGCCAGGCGTTAGCGGGTAGCCCGAGCGGCTGGAGGTCGACGGTGCGAACGACTTGGTTCGTTTCCATGTCGATCACCGACACCACGGCTTCGCTCTGGTTGGCGGCATAAAGGAGATGTTCTGCGTCGGCGAACGGGATCTCACCGGAAGCCGAGGGAGCACCCGCATTGATCCAGGTACTCAGAACCTCCACCTCGTCGTCGGTGAGCCCCTCCGCATCGAGCTCTATTGGATGGGGGCCCCCGACGAACTTCGTCGTCAGTTCGATCAACAGTGATCGGGCGGCATCGTACGCGATGACGGCCTCACCGTGGTCGGATCCTGCGATCGTGCTTTCCCAAGAGTCGAGACTGAGCCCCCGTGCGGCTTCGGGGCCCGTGTGGCAACTCACACACTTGGTGTCAAAGACCTCCTGCACGTCGGCGTAGTGCGCAGCCTGCTCGGACGCGGTCTCGATGGGCCCGGCGCCGTCGCCTGGAGCGGCTGATGCGGTCGCCACCAGTGCAGCTCCGATGACCGTTATGAACAGCAGAAAACCGGTGGTGGCCTTCACGTCAGTCTCCATGAGAAACAAGGCGAGATCGTAGGTGCAGAGCCGTTCAGGCTCGCTGGCCTCAATGTTAATGACTTGGAACTTTCCGTCCAAGAACGGCGATATTCTCTTCTATACACCCGAACGAAGCCGTGAGAGCCGGATCTGCCAGATTGAGCCGGCAGTGCTGGGGCGCGGTTTCCGATCCAAACGATGCGCCGACGTTCCACCTACGGAATTCTATGGACTACATGTTTAGATGTCCGGGGCGAGTGCGACACACTCTCGCTTCCCTCTTAGTCATGGTGACCGTGGGCTTCGGTCCCCGAGCAGTGACGGCGCAGAGTGACTACGAGGTCATGGCCGTATCCGATGGGGCGACGCTATCCGGCCGCGTCGTATTTCACGGCGACGTACCACCTGCTCGAAGACTCTTAGTCACCAAAGACGAGGAGGTGTGCGGCTTCGGTTACATTGAGCGCCACGAAGTTGCCGTTGGTGCGGAAGGGGCGCTCGAGGGGGCGGTCGTCTACATAGAGAGAATCACTCGCGGGAAGGAGTGGGTCGATCAGTCGCGCCGCGTCGTGGACCAGAAGGATTGCTCGTTCCAGCCCGACATGCTCGTCGCGCCGCGCTGGGCCGAGATGGACATTGTGAACAGCGACCCCGTGCTCCATAACATCCATGCCTGGGAGCTGATGGCTGACCGTGGCAGGACACTCTTTAACCTTGGTCAACCTCCGGAGAAGGAGGTGATCACCCAACCGCTCCGCCCCCGCCGTGGGAATCAGATCCGTCTCGAGTGTGATGCCCACGACTTCATGCAGGGATGGATCTTCGCCGCCGATAGTCCCTACGCCGTGGCTACGGGGGACGACGGCATCTTCGTGTTGGAGGATGTCCCGCCCGGTGAGTATACGATCAAGGTCTGGCATCCGGTCTTGGGAATGGCGGAGCAGGTCGTGACCTTGAGTCCCGGCCAAATGAGTGACCTCGGGTTCGACCTGACGGGCGGTATGGCCGGCCCAGAGGAGGCGGGGCCCGGGCCCGCGCAGCTCCCCGCCCAACGAAGAGTCTAGGCCGAAACCGCCTCGTCGGGCTCGAGAATCACGTCGTAATGTTGGGAGCGCGCGTCGAAACGCGAGAGCACGGCTCGGGCTATGTCTGGCACGTGCGCGACCTCGTAGTCCTCGCCCATGAACGAGCGCACCGAGTCGAGTGAATCGAACCACATCCAAGGGCGGTGACCATCTCGGCGGTCTCTTCGATCGTCTCGGGTCGGCTCCCGCTGGCGGATTTACCACGGACGCTTCGACCGGTGCAGTAAACGGTGGCTCCCGCTTCACCGAGCATGGTGGCGATGCCACGGCCGGTGCCACGAGTCGCTCCGGCCACAACGGCTGTTTTCCCGGCAAGTGGAGTCACGGCGGAGCTACCCCGTGTGCTGCGTGGTGCCCTCATAGATCTCGAGAGCCTGGGCGTGCCTTACCGTCATCTTGGGACGACCTCGGGTGTTCCCCATGGACGCGGCACCGTATTCCCCGTCCTTGTTGATCGCGACGAACTTTTCCGACGGGAAGTAGTTCGGGTTCACGTTCCGGTACTTGTGTACGATCAGATCGCACGCGTCTTCACACGCCTGCTGAGGTGAACGCCCCTGGCTCATGCGCATGACGATGTAGAAGGAGGCACAGCACTTGATGACGTCTTCGCCGCGACCGGTCGCGCCTGCGGCGCCGGTGTCGTTGTCGACGTAGAGGCCGGCTCCGATGATCGGAGAGTCACCGACGCGCCCGTTGATCTTCCAGCTCAGGCCGCTCGTGGTCGTAATACCGGAGACGTCACCGTTCGAGTCGACGGCGAGCACGTTGGTGGTGCCGTAGTGAAAGTCGACCTTCTCCTCCCAACTGCTACCCATTCCGGTGCCAGCCGGTGGGAGCAGGTGGTCCGGGGGCCCGTAGTCGTCCCGGTCACTGTGCTCCTCGCGCCAGCGGAGCCAGACATCGCGGGACTTCTCGGTCATCAGGTCTACTTCCTCGAAGCCGAACGACTTCGCGAAGTCGAGGGCGCCCTTACCAGTGAGCATCACGTGATCCGTTCGCTCCATGACCAGACGGGCAACTGAAGCGGGTGTCATGATGTTTTCCAAAGACGCGACCGATCCGGCGTTGTAGGTCTTTCCGTCCATGATAGACGCGTCGAGTTGGACCACGCCGTACTCGTTGGGCAGACCACCATACCCGACGCTCGTGTCCTCGGGGTCCACCTCGATCACGTTTGCGCCCCGTTCCACTGCGTCCAAAGCGGAGCCGCCCCCGTCGAGGATCTCCCATGCCTGACGCATGGCCTCTTGGCCGGTTTCGTTCGAGTGACTCGTGATGATGAAGGGAGTACCCGCAGGGCTCTTGGGCGGGTCGGCGATACCGTCGGGTAGATGCCCCAGCGCGAATGCCCCGGCCCCCACGCCTACACTGTGGCGGAAAAAATTCCGCCGATCGATCCCGGATGACTTGTTACTCATCGTCCTGCTCCATCTGTGCGTAAGACGTCCGCATGCCCCGCTCATCGGTGACGTACAGATCGATGCTAGGGCTTACCTGGACGATGTGGCAAGCGGGTTGGCCTTGAGCGAGGGCCGGCCACGGCGCAGGTTGTCTGCGAACAACGGATCCCAAGCCTTGCTAAACAGAAGGGGGCGTCATGCCTACCGATCGAAGAGACTTCTTACGGCTCTCCTCCGCTGCCGGGGTAGTGCTAGGCGTAGGCGGCATTCCGGCGTCTTTGTTTGCCTCGGCTTCGAGGGTCCCGATCAGCGGTTCTCCGCGAGCGTTGCGTATCCTCATTCTGGGCGGCACCGGCTTCATCGGACCCTTTCAGGTGCGTTACGCGTTGGAGCGTGGCCACACCGTCACGCTGTTCAATCGGGGCCGGACGAATGCCGACATGTTTCCGGAGGTCGAGACACTGATCGGCGACCGGAACGGCCAGCTCGAGGCTCTGCGTGGACGGAACTGGGACGTGGTGATCGACAACTCGCGGTCAAACCCCGACTGGGTGCGCATGTCCGCGGAGTTCCTGAAGGACTCGGTGGATCGCTATTTCTACGTTTCATCTCGGTCCGCATACGCCGACACGAGTCGCGTTCCCATGACGGCGGACGCGCCGGCGTTCACGTATGAGACGGCTGGCGTGCCACGGGACTCCGAGCGACTGCCCTACGGGCTGGCCAAGGCGCTCTCGGAACGAGCGGCGCAGCGCATCTTTGCGGGACGTACCAATGTGGTGCGCCCGGGGCTCATCATCGGACCCGGTGACGAGACCGATCGGTTCACGTATTGGCTCGTCCGCATCGATCGGGGCGGCGAGGTGTTGGCTCCCGGGGATCCCTCTGACCCAATTCAGATCATCGATGTGCGCGACTTTACGGAGTGGATGATCCGGATGGCGGAGACCGGGCACACCGGCGTGTTCAACGGGGTCGGTCCGGCCACTCCTCGTCCTCTCGCTGAACTCCTGTACGGGATTCGCGCCGTTACTACGGCGGAGACCACGTTCACCTGGGTGAACTATGATTTCTTGACCGACATCGGGATCCGGCCCTATTCGGATATGCCGGTGTGGATGCCTCCGACCGCCGGCCGGCAGGGGTTCGCTCGTTTCGACCTCAGGCCCGAGGTGGAGGCGGGGCTTACCTTCCGGCCGCTGGCCGTGACTGCGCAGGACACGCTCGAGTATCACTTTTCCCGACCGCCGGAGCGGCAGGCGGAGCTTCGCGCCGGTATCTCCGCCGAGCGCGAGGCCGAAGTGTTGGCCGCCTGGCAGGCACGATGACGGAGGAGTACGGTTCCGACGGTCGTATCAGAGGAAAGTGGCGTGACCCCCTGAAACGAGACCAGTCCGGATGTTAGGATTCGGATCTGGTCGCAGGTTCAGCCAGGAGGTCTGCAATGAGCAGGAGACGACACACAGCCGAGCAGATCATCACTGGCACTTCGAGAGGCTGAAGTAGGTCTGGCGAACGGCAAGACGATAGCGATGATCAGCCGAGAGCTCGGGATCAGTGAGCAAACGTACTACTGCTGGCGCCGCGAATTTGGTGGAATGAAGGTGGATCAGGCCCGGCGCCTCAAGGAGCTAGAGCAGGAGAACGGGCGGCTTAAGCGAGCGGTGGCCAACCTGACGGTCGACAAGCTGATATTGGAGAAAGCGGCCGAGGGAAACTTCTGAGCCCCGAGCGTAGACGGCGATGTGTGGTGCGTGTTCGCCAGCGATTCGGGGTAAGTGAGCGTTGGGCATGTGATCATGTTCAGCTTCAATCCGTTCTGGAGGAGCGAGACTCTGGGGTCGTACGGATTGGTGTTCAACACCATCATGCACTACCGCAGCCTGGCGACCGGGACAGAAAGGCCCATCACCGACTAAGAGGAGATCGGAGCCAATGAAGATTCTGGCTTTCAGTGATCTACATCGTGACCGGGGCACGGCCCGTGCTCTCGTCGAGCGAGCGGAGGACGTGGATGTGGTGGTCGGTGCCGGTGACTTCGCGGTCCAGCGCGCTGGCATCGACGATGTAGTTGAGATTCTGAGCGAGATTTCTCGCCCAACCGTGCTCGTCCCGGGGAACGGGGAGTCCGACGAAGAGCTACGGATCGCCTGCCGGGAATGGGACGCTGCTCATGTGTTGCATGGAGCAGGGGTGGCGATCGACGGCGTCGAGTTCTTCGGGATCGGTGCGGGGATTCCGGTCACGCCCTTCGGCTCTTGGAGTTTTGATCTGACCGAGGGTGAGGCGACGACGCTACTCGAGTCATGCCCGAAGAACGCCGTGCTGGTGAGCCATTCGCCCCCGTACGGACACGTCGACCTGGCCGGTGGAGCGCATCTTGGCAGCCATGCTGTGCTCGCTACGGTCGAGCAGGCTGAACCCCGGTTGGTCGTATGTGGTCACATCCACGGTTGTTGGGGCCAGCGATCCACGGCCGGGTCGACGAACATCCTCAACGCCGGCCCGAGCGGACACATCCTCGAAGCCTGAGGGGACCCCGCCGCGTACTCCCCACTGGCGGTCGGTTGTAGTGGCCATGTTCGCGACCCTCGCCCCGGCGCTTACAACCACGCGAGCCGATCCGGCGGGGTCACTTCGGGCGGAGTAACTGGGCAGTGGCCGGTACGTTGCCCTCGTACTACAATCCTTGTCCCCCAAGCCGAACACTGGGAGTGCACCCACACGGCATCACTTATCCGGGTAGGGATCATCATGAAGACGTTGAGATATGTACCGAGGTTCGCTGTCCTGGTCTCGTTGCTCGCGCTGGTTTCGTGCGGCGGAGCCGAGGTGGGCCAGGAGTCCGAGGCCGATCTGGTCGAGCGCGCCCGGGGCATCCACGAGCGGGTTATCACGCTGGATACCCACAACGACATCTCGCCCGCCAACTTCACTGAAGAGCGGAACTACACCATGGACCTGCCCACGCAGGTCAACCTTCCGAAGATGATCGAGGGCGGCCTGGACGTTTCGTGGCCGGTCGTGTTCGTGGGCCAGGGCCCGCTGACCGACGAGGGCTACGCCGCTGCGACGCAGTCGGCCATGGACAAGTTCAACGCGATTCATTGGCTGACCGAGGAAAAGGCTCCGGACCAGATCGAGCTTGCCTATACCTCGGACGACGTTCGCAGGATCGCTGCGTCCGGTAAGAAGGTGGCCATGATCGCTATCGAGAACGCGTACCAGGTCGGCGTTGACCTGGACAACATCCGGAAGTTCGAGGAGTTGGGTGGCCGCTATATGTCACTGGCTCACAACGGACACAGCCAGTTCTCGGACTCCAACACTGGAGAGCGAGACGGCGTGTGGTTGTATAACGGTCTCAGCGAGCTCGGTCGACAGGCCGTGGCTGAGATGAACAAGTGGGGCATCATGATCGACATCTCCCATCCGTCCAAGCCGGCGATCATGGAGATGTTCGAGTTGTCCCAGGCCCCTATCATGGCTTCGCACTCCGCGGCCAGGGCCCTCGGTGACGTTAGCCGTAATCTCGATGACGAGCAGCTGGTGGCGCTGAAGGAGAACGGTGGTGTCGTACAGACCGTTGCCTTCCGCAGCTACGTCGATCCGGTGAAGAACACGGCCAACCGTGAAGCCGAGGATGGGCTCTTTAACGAAATCGCCACCGAGATGGGCTTTGCGATGCTCGACCGTCGCGCGGTCAGGGATCTCGGTATGGAGGACAGGGCTGCCTACGACGCGCAGATGGATGAGCTACGCGAGATGGCCGGCCCGCGGATGGAGGCAGAGGTCACGTCGGTGGCGCCTCCGGTGGACGTGTCGGACTTCGTCGACCACATCGACTACATGGTTGAGCTCATCGGTCTCGAGCACGTCGGAATCAGTTCGGACTTCGACGGTGGCGGCGGCGTCACCGGTTGGGATTCGGCCGCTGAGACGTTCAACGTCACGCTCGAGCTGGTGCGCAGAGGCTACACCGAAGAAGAGATCGGCCAGCTCTGGAGCGGCAACATTCTGCGGGTGCTGGACGAGGTCCAGGCGGTCGCACGGGAAATCCAAGACGCCAGTTAGGGCTTGAAGGGTGCTTCCGGCTAGTCGCTGATGCGGCTAGCCGGAGGGACCTGTCTTACTCGTAGAGCACCCCAATTATCGGCTGGCGCGCCAGGTTTGCAGCAGCTCCGACTAGGTGGACGTGGTGCTCGAACTAGGCGCCTATCCGGCCGACCGAGTGATCTCCAGAATCCGGTCCACATCATCCTCATTGTTGTATGCGTGGAGCGAGAAGCGGAGCACACCCTTCCGGATCGACAGGTGCACGCCCTCCTGGGTCAAGGAGTCGTGTAGTGCGTTCAAGGCGGGGTCGTCCGCGGAGTAGTGACGTCCACCGCCTGCCTCACCCAGTGCGACGATGTTGCCGAGGTGCGGCCCCGGACTTCCCCCGCACACGGGAAGCCCCATCTCGAGGAAACCCTCCGCCAAACGTCCCGCCAAGCGGCGAACGTACGCGTCGATGGCCGGGGTCCCCAACTGGTTCAGTAGATCGAGGGCCGCCTTCACGGCGGTGATCCCCAAGTAGTTGTAGTTGCCGCCGTCGAAGCGCCTCGCTGCCGGTGCGTATTTGAAGTCCTTGCCGGTAAGAGCCGTTTCGTGCGCCCCCTCTTCGAGGGTCACTGAAAAGCGGGCAAGAGCCGCCGGCACCATCTCTTCGGCATACTCCTCGCGGCAGTAGAGGAAGCCCATACCGTAACACGAGAGCAGTCCTTTCTGTGTGGCCACCGCGAAGGCATCGATACCGAGCGCCTCGACATCGGTGTCCAAAATGCCGATAGACTGAGCTGCGTCTACCACGACGCGGGCGTTGTGGCCTCGGCAGGCGTCGGCGATGGCTGCTACGTCTGTGATGAAGCCGGGTGAAAACGTGACCGTGGACACCGATACGACCCGGGTCCGCTCGTCCACCGCCGCCATCAACGTGTCCAAGTCGAGAAACCCGTCGTTGGGTGCGACCGTGCGCACCTCGACCCCGTAGCGCCGAGCCGCGTTGTACCATGGGTTCACGTTGGCCGGATGCTCGAGTTCCGGACACATGACCACATTATCGCCCGCGTTCCACACGATTCCCGAGGCGATGTGGTTCATCCCGTCTGACACGTTCTTGAGGAACGCGATTTCGTCCGGAGCAGCATTTACTAGGTTCGCGAAGGTCACGCGCGTGCCTTCCACCAGGTCGAACGACTCTTCCTTTCTCCAACCCAGCCCGGTACGGCGTCCTAGGTACGCCGTGATGGCATCCTGGACCTGAACCGGCATCAGCCCTCGCTGGGCAACGTTCGTAAAGACGCCCTCCGACGTCCCTGGGAAGTTGCTTCGGAAGTCTGCAAAAGTGTCGCTGCTCATATCCGTGCTCATGCCGCCGCCTCGGTCGTGTGCCGTTCGGAGTGGGAAACGATGGCTGTGCCCACCATATCTCCCATGACGTTGATCGTCGTGCTGCCCATGTCGATGAGTCGGTAGATGCCCGCCACGATCGCGGCGATCTCTAGAGGGAGACTGAACGCCTGCACGAAGATGAGCGCGATCACCAATCCGCCACCCGGGATGCCACCGGAGCCCTCGGACAGCACTAGGCCGATCAAGATGATGCTGATCTGGGAGGCCAAGGTGAAGTCTATACCCGCCGCCTGCGCGGTGAACAGTAGGACGCCGGCAAGCATGATGGACGTACCGTCTTTGTTCAATTGGGCGCCCAACGGAAGTGTGAACGAGTAGATACGCTGCGGGAGGTTCAGCCGGTCCTCCGCGATCTCGAACGCCACGGCGAGGCTCGCCAAGCTGCTACACGTTGCGACGGTGGTCGCCCATAGCGTGCCCGTCTGCTTCAGGAAGTGCACAGGGGAGTGGGGCGTGAGCACGCCGAGGAGAGTCATATAGACCACGACCATGGCCGCCTGCGCTAACCACATGCCCCCAATGAAGAGTGCCAGCGGTCCGAAGATCTGTGATCCGTACTGGCCCAGCGTGGCGGCGGCCAGCGCGCCGATGCCTATCGGTCCAAACCACATGATGACGTCGACCAACTTTCGGAGCAGTTCGGCGACGAGCCCGAACCCGGAGCGAAGTGGAGCCCGGCGGTCTTCCGGCAGGAGGACCGTAGCGATCCCTAGGAACAACGCAAACACTACGATCTGGGAGACTTTGCCGGTCGCGAACGCCTGGAATGCGTTCTCCGGGAAGAGGTCCAGGATCACATCGACCACCGAGGGGACGTCCCCTACCGAGGGGCTCGTGTCTTCGGTGAGTGTCATTCCGAGCCCCGGCTTCAGCAGGTGCATCGAGGTCAGCCCGAAGACGAGGGCCAGCGTCGTGGTCAGGACGTAGTACGAGAGAATCTTGCCCGCCAACCGACCGAGTGTCTTGAGGTCGACGAGACTCGTAATGCCGGCCAATAGGTTGAAGAAAACCAGGGGAATGGCCGCCATGACCAGTAGCCGGATGAACAGGTCGCCGAGCGGTTGTACAACGGTCGCTCGCTCACCGAGGGCCATGCCCACGATTCCGCCCAGCACCATAAAGAGCAGGATCTTCGAACCGAGGGAGAGTCCGCGATACCGAGACCAAAGCGTGGCAGGTCTGTCCCCACCCGTCGAATCAACCACCGGGGCATCAACCACTGAGGTGCTCCAGCGCCCGTCGGACGAGTTCCGGATAGTAGGTGCGGAAGTTCTCCCGTGTGAGCACCACCAACTCGTCGGGGTGGGCCGGGTTGCCCTCGAGGATCTCTCCGTTTGGGCGCACGGTATGGCCAATACCCCACATGAAGCGGGCCACTGGTTGCTCGGTCCCTGGGAAGTGAAGTACTTCGTCCCACTCCCATGTGTTGCTGTAGCCGCCCGGGGTCATCCCGACGATGTGCCCCAGCGAGTTGTCCTTGATGATGGAAGCGAACTGGTCTAGGTGGGAGCCGCGTCTCGGGACGAAGAACGCCACCATCCGACCTCTGAAGTGCACTGGGGCAGGCTGAAGAATGCCGTCCGAGTCCTTCGGCGCGTGGGCGAGCTTGAAGGGCACATCGTTCGTGTATATGGCGCCGGCTGCCACGGAGTCGGCCACATCGGTATCCAGCCAATCCATCAGCCAGGACCCGTCGTCCAGGGCCTCCTGCACTCCCGAGTCCAAGGACCCGCCTGATGCGATCTCCTCCCGCTTCTGGTCCGTGAAGAGGGGCACCACGTCGCTGACGCGCAGGTTGCCGAACGTCGTTTTGAACGGGTTCGGAGTGAAGCGTTGCACCGCATAGGCGCCCGCCGAGCCCCCGCGGCTCCGGGTCCCGTCGATGATGAGGTCGTAATCCAACCAGCCGCTTTCATCCGCCATGTCCATCAGCTCGTCGACGTCGGCGATCATCGTCTCGCGAAAGCCATACCACGTGAGAATCAGGACGTCCGTACCGTTTTCCGGGAGATAGAGGTCGTAGGTCGGCGTCGAGTGTTCCAGGAGGAAGTCCGGATAGTGCGGCTCCGCCAGGTTCGCCCATGGGATTGATTCGGGGTGTAAGTAGGGCAGGGCCACGGAAGTCACGCCGTTCTCGCCGTCGAACTCCATCTCTAGAGCATCGCCGTAAAAGGAGGACGGCATGAGGGCTGAGCGGGCGGTCATGTCTTCGGCTAGCCGCCACCGCAGGTTCGGTCGATAGGACGACGCCTGATAGGGTCGAACGGCCTCCTCGTACTCGGCGACCGAACGCCCGTTGATGGAAACCACACGGTCACCCGGCTGGACCCCGCCGCCCGGAAAGTGAGCCTCATTCTGAGAGACGTCGGCCACGAAGTAGACGGTGGGATCGCCATAATCGGGGAGGATCTTTATCGGTGCGAGAAACACCGGGTCCTCTCCTCCTTCCACTCCCGCCGACGGGAACAGGCGGAGTCCGCCGGGGACAAGACCCACGTCCAGGTGTCGGTCGTTGCGGGCGTTACTCACCTTCTTGAGCGCGTAAAAGAGCCCCTCCTCCGTATCGGCCGTTATGAACTCGTCTCGGAGAGATGCCATCGACGCCAGCGGGTCGATGCCCCAGTGCTCGTCCTTCACCGGAGAGAAGGCCTCGCGAGAGACGGTCAGCGCCAGGATTGTGTCGAAGAGGGCGGCTCTCAGTTCCGGTGTGCCGGCTCTCGATGCCTCGTCGCTCGCTGTACACGCCGATGCAACGGTGAGTATCAGGGCGGAGAGGAAGTGCCCCCATCTACGAACGGTCATGTGTTTCATCGCCTATCCCTCACAAGGATCCAGCTTCGGTGATCCACAAGGAGTTAGGCGACCGCGACCGTGTGTCAACCGCGGGGCTAGGCTAGGACGCGCTCGACTTCATCGACCGCTCCGGCCTGGGCGGCCAGTAGATCGTCCACCGAGTTAATTTCGGGTGCCACGTAGCCCTCGCCCTCAGCCGGATTCATGTCGTACTCCTCCGTCGTGAGCACGCCGGCACCCCATTCCGGCATCTCCGCGATATGACCAGCAAGCCTGCCGAGCGTCATCGACTTCTCGTGCGGTGCCCAGTCGGCTTGTGACATGGGGTCTCCTTAGGGTATTTCGGACGAACTATCGGTTTTTGTTCGGGCTCCCACCTTACGAACTTTCTTCCGCTGGTGCAGGACTCATCTGACTAGGGGGGGGCTCCAGCAGCCCCCCGCACCACTTGCAGTGGCTCGCGTCCCAGTCGTGCCCATCCCGCTCGCAGCCGGGGCACTTTGGTCCGCGCTGCGAGCGAGCCGTCTCCACGATCTCCGCGGTCAGGATTCCCGTCGGCACGGCGATAATGCCGTACCCCATGATCATGACCACGCTGGCCAGGGCCTGCCCGAGCGGTGTCTGTGGAGTGATGTCTCCGAAACCGACCGTCGTCAGCGTCACGATGGCCCAGTAGACACTCTGGGGGATGCTCGTGAACCCGGATGCTTGATCCTCGATCAGATACATGAGTGAGCCGACGATGACCGTGATGCTCAATACTGCCATCACAAACACCGTGATTTTATAGCGACTCGCCCTTAGGGCCTGACCGAGCACCCGGGCCTCTCCCATGTAGCGCGCGAGTTTTAGGATCCGAAAAACACGCAGCACCCGGAGGATTCTGACCACGGTCAGAACCTGCCCGCCTGGGAACAACAGCGAGACGTAGGTCGGAAGGATAGCCAGCAAGTCGATGACACCGAAGAAGCTGCGGGCGTATACGGTCGGTCTGCCCGCGCACCAGAGACGCGCCACGTACTCCGCCGTGAAGAGCACCGTGAAGAACCACTCCGCACTGCGGAGCGCGCCACCGTATTCTAGCTGGACCGACGCGACACTCTCCAACATGATGACCGCGACGCTCACCAGGATGGCGGCGATCAAGACAACATCGAACGTGCGTCCAGCCGTCGTCTCGGTCTCGAAGATCACCTCGTACATCTTTTGACGCGCGGGCGAGGCTCCGGGGGGTGGTTTGAGGTCGATTACTTCCGGCAAGTTGAGGCTCCTCGGGTGATTTCAGAGAGTCGCGCGGTAGTGTAGCCTTACTCCGAAACGTGAGCCACCGCTGGCCCGCCAGGTCACGGAGTGGATCCACAGAAAGGGATGAGGTAGCCATGCTCGAGTCTCACAACGGGTTCGCCCGAAACTTGGCCGCCTATGTGCCCGCGCGCCGAGCCAGCCGCATGGATCCCGTTAGGGCATTGAAGGCAGAGTAGGCGCGAGCCTCGGATTCCCGGTCATCCGGGCTGGATCCCTGGAATCCGAGTAAACCCCCAGGCGGACTTCTGGATCAAAAATCGGTGAGTCTCGACCGCGCATCGGGCCAGGGTGAATCAATATCCTTGGGGAATCCCGCTCAGCGCTTCGTTGAGTATATTTCACGGCCGTAGAAGTATCGATTCAAAGCAGCCGGACGAACCCGATGGAAGATCGAGAAGCTATGGAGACCGTTACCGAAGCGCCGAAGGCGCCCGCGATGCACGTGGATATCGAAGTGATCCAGGCGAAGATCCAGGAGGAGAGCGCTTTCGTGAGCCGCCTTCAGGACGAAGTCGCCCGAGTGATCGTAGGCCAGCGCTACATGGTCGAGCGCCTGCTCATCGGCTTGCTCGCCGATGGCCATGTGCTCATGGAGGGAGTCCCAGGGCTCGCCAAGACGCTGACGGTCAGCACCTTGGCAAAGGCCATCCGGACGTCCTTCCAGCGTATCCAGTTCACTCCGGACCTCCTCCCGGCCGACTTGATCGGGACGCTGATCTACGATCCGAAGTCGTCGGAGTTTCAGACCAAGAAGGGTCCGATCTTCTCCAACATTATCTTGGCGGACGAGATCAACCGATCCCCGGCCAAGGTGCAAGCGGCTCTCTTGGAGTCGATGCAGGAGCACCAGGTCACGATCGGGGAGAACACCTACCCGCTCGATGACCCGTTCTTGGTTCTCGCCACCCAGAACCCGATCGAGCAAGAGGGGACGTACCCTCTCCCCGAGGCACAGGTCGATCGCTTCATGCTGAAGCTCTCGGTGGGTTATCCGAACAAAGACGAAGAGCTGGAGATTCTTCGCCGGGTCGCCGGAGGCCCGATGGCCGAGGTGTCTCCCGTCATCACGCCGGAGGAGATTCTCAGGGCGCGGGCTGCGGTGCAGATGATCTATATGGACAGCCAAGTGGAGCGCTACATCGTGGAGCTGGTGTTCGCCACGCGCGATCCGGCGAACCATGGGCTCGACGATCTCGTAGATCTCATCGACTACGGGGCGTCCCCTCGGGCGACGATCAATCTGGCCAAAGCGGCCCGAGCACACGCGTTCCTGCGATGCCGGGGGTATGTGACCCCCGAAGACGTGCGAGCCGTGGGGATGGATGTGCTGAGGCACCGCGTCCTCCTGACGTACGAGGCGGAGGCCGAAGAGGTCACGGCCGAAGAGGTTGTCACACGCATATTGGACAACATCGAAGTTCCGTAGGCGACCCGTGAGAGCCTTCCGCACCGCACTGCCGGAGCCCAGACCGTGATCCCCCGCGAGATCCTCAAGAAGGTTCGTCGGGTCGAGATCACCACCCGGGGTCTCGTGAACGAGGTCTTCTCGGGGGAATACCATTCGGTGTTCAAGGGCCGAGGGATGAATTTCGCCGAGGTTCGCGAGTATCAGTACGGCGACGACATTCGCAGCATCGACTGGAATGTCACGGCGCGCACCGGGAGCCCCTTTGTAAAGGTGTTCGAGGAAGAGCGCGAGCTTACGGTCATGTTGGTGGTGGACGTGAGCGCCTCCGGTGACTTCGGCACGCGGGAGCGTATGAAGGGAGAGGTGGCGGTCGAGATCTGCGCTCTCTTGGCGTTCAGCGCCATCAAGAACAATGACAAGGTCGGCCTGATCATCTTCAGCGACCGTGTCGAGAAGTTCGTGCCGCCCCGCAAGGGACGAGCCCATGTGCTTCGAGTGCTCCGCGAACTGTTCTACCACAAGCCGGAGGGCAGGGGAACCGATATCGCGCGTGCCTTGGAGTACCTGACCCGCGTGGTCCGCAGACGCGCTGTGGCGTTCCTCGTGTCGGATTTCATGTCCGACGGATTCGAGAAACCCATGTCGGTGGCGGGCCGACGGCACGACCTCATCGCCGTGCGATTGAGCGATCAGCGTGAGGAGTCTCTTCCACCCCTCGGGTACGTCGAGTTCGAGGATGCGGAGACGGGCGAACTGTTCATGGCGAACACGTCCGATTCACGTTTTCGGGCCGAATTCAAGGAGAGGGCGGTGAAGGCACGCGAGGGACTCCAGCGTACCTTCCGTCGCAGCCGTGTGGACGTCATCGACATCCAGACCGATGAGTCCTACGTGCAGCCGCTCATGCGTTTCTTCAAGGAGCGGGAGCGGCGTTTCCGATGAGGCGGGTGGCCCTGATTGTGGCGGCGCTGGCCGGACTGTTCCCCACAGGCGCGGCGGCGCAGACCCTGAGAGTACGCACGGCTCTTGACACAACCCTCGTGAGCGTCGGCGATCGACTGCAACTCACGGTCACCGTGGAGCATGCACCGGGCGAGACGGTGGTCTGGCCGGACTCTCTGTCCCTCGTCCCCTTCGAGATTCTGGGTGCCGAGGCGCTGGCCCCTACGAATGTCGAAGGTCGCGTTGTGTCCGGAGCTCGCCTGACCCTCACTGTCTTCGAGTTGGGAGACCTTGAAGTCCCGGCCTTCGATCTGTCGGTCCAGGGGCAGGACGGCTTCTCCACGGTGGTTTCCACAGACGTGTTCGGTGTGACCGTGCAGAGCGTTGGCCTGGACGAAGGCGGCGACATCCGGGCTATCCGGGGTCCGCTCGGGATTCCCATTGGGGTGATCTATGTGCTTCCCTGGCTTCTTCTCCTCGCCACCCTCGGCGCTCTGGGGTACTGGCTTTGGAGGAGGAATCGCCGAGACGACTCCCCGAACCGCCGGTCGGTCATCATCCCCCGGCTCCCGCACGAAGAAGCATACGACGCGCTCGACCGGCTCGAGGCGTCCAGCTTGCTCCAGCAGGGTGAAATCAAGCAGTACCACATCCAGGTCTCGGAGATCATCCGTACCTACGTCGAGGGCCGCTTCGACGTGTACGCACTCGAGATGACAACGGGCGAGATGATGGACGGCCTACGCACGGTCGGAATCGACGCCGACGCACACTGTGCGTTCGAGGCGTTCTTGAATCGGTGTGATATGGTGAAGTTCGCCAAGTTCCGGCCGACCCCGGATGCATGTCGGCAGACGGTGACTGCCGCCCGCGAGTTGGTGGACCGAACTCGTCCTCGGGTCATGGACTTCCCTGGAGAATCGGCGAAGGAATCCGCTGACGAATCGATTCAGCAGTCGCCTGAGGAATCGGTGGATGACTCTGCGGCGGTCGAAGACGTCGGGCCAGCACTCGAGACCGCCGGAGATGGGGGCTGATGTACCGCTTTGAAGATCCATGGTTTCTGATCATTCTCGTGGTCGTGCCGTTCATGGTCTACCGGTACGTATCTCACAGGAAACTGCGGTCGGGAGCCATCCGGTATTCGGACGTGGCGTCACTGAAGCAGGCGGATGTGGGTCGTACCGGTCGCTTTCGTCATAGCCTGTTCGTCTTCCGGATCGTAGCACTGACCGCGTTGATCGTCGCCTTCGCGCGACCGCAGACGGGTGTCACGAGTGAGACGGTCACCGCCGAAGGCATCGACATCGTCTTGGTGATCGACATCTCCAGCTCGATGCTTGCCGAAGACCTGGAACCCAATCGGCTGGAGGCCGCCAAGGCGGTGGCGGCCGATTTCGTGACGGGGCGCCGCAACGACCGTATCGGCTTGGTGGTATTCGCCGGCCAGGCGTTCACACAGGTGCCCCTGACGCTCGACTACTCCGTGGTCACCGATCTCTTGGCCCAAATGGAAGTCGGGATGATCGAGGACGGCACCACGGTGGGCATGGGACTGGCAACGGCGGTCAAGCGTCTGCAGTCCTCGAGTGCCGAGTCCAAGGTGATCGTTCTTCTTACGGATGGGCGCAGCAATACAGGGGAGATCGGCCCTGTCACGGCGGCTCAGATGGCGCAGGCCTTGGGGGTGAAGGTCTACACGATCGGGGCGGGGAGCCTCGGTACAGCTCGAATTCCGGTGGACGACCCGGTCAGGGGCCGACGCTATGTGAACGTTCAGGTCGACGTTGACGAGCCGACGCTTCAAGAGATCGCAGTCCTGACGGGCGGCCGGTACTTCCGTGCGACAGATACCGAGAGCCTTTCCGAGATCTATGGAGAGATCGACGAGCTGGAGACGACTGAAGTCGAGGTGCAGAACTTCACGAGCTATGGAGAACTGTTCCACTACCCATTGGCCGCTGGTCTTCTCCTTCTCGTGCTCGAGGTGGGCGTTGGCCAGACGTACCTCCGTAAGCTGCCCTAGGGAAGGAGACGACCAGTGTTCCGCTTCGCTTCCATCGAGACGCTCTTCGGCCTCGTATTGGTACCCGCTTTGGCGGTGTTCTTCTGGATGGCCTTACGGGCCCGCCGACAGGCGCTGGCCCGATTTGGCGATCTCGATTTGGTACGTAAATTGAGCTTGACAGTGAGCACGAAGGGTCGAGTGGCCAAGGGCGTGTTGCTCCTCGCTGCGGTGTCGTTCCTCGTGCTGTCCCTCGCCAGGCCCCAATTCGGCACGCGGGTCGAAACCGTTCGCACGCAGGGCCAGGACGTGATGGTGGCTCTGGACGTTTCTCTGTCCATGCTTGCGGAGGATGTCGGGCCGAACCGGCTGGAGAGAGCTCGGCTGGAGATCATGCGAATCTTGCTGCGCCTCGACGGTGACCGCATCGGTTTGGTCGCTTTCGCCGGAAACGCCTTCGTCCAGGCTCCTCTGACTATCGACTACGGGGCCGCGGCGATGTTCCTGAACGCCATGGACCCTGATCTGATCCCGTTGCAGGGAACCAACCTCGGAGAGGCTTTGACGGTGGCCCTCGACGCGTTCGAGGAGGGCTCGCGGGATCACCGAGTCCTTCTCATCGTAACGGACGGCGAGGATCATGAGGGGGAGATCGACGGTGCCGTCGAGCGGGCGCTGCAGGAAGGCGTACAAATTCACACGGTAGGCATCGGATCGCTAGATGGTGTACCCATCCCCGAGATCGACGAAGCAGGCGTCCGCAACGGGTTCAAACGGGACGACGAAGGCAACGTGGTGACCACACGTTTGGACGATGCCACGCTCCAACGTATCTCTTTGGCCACCGGCGGTCGGTATTTTCCGGTCGCTGGCCCGGGAACCAACTTGGACGCTCTGGTGGACGAAATAGCCGGAGGCGAGGGCCGTGAGCTCGAAGCCCGTGAAGTTACGCAGTTTGAGGAGCAGTTCCAGATCTTCCTCGGACTCGCACTCTTGCTGTTACTAATCGGAGGGTTCGTTCCGGACCGTCGGCGCGCGACCGAGGCATGGGCGGGGAGATTCTCTTGAGGATGAAGATCGGATTGATTGGCGCCGCGCTGTTTGTGGCTCTGCCTTCGGCGCTGGCCGCCCAACGTGGCCGAGCTGACGTGAACGAGGGCAACCGTCTCTATGAGGAGGGACTCTTCGACGAGGCACACGAGAAATATCTCGAGGCGTTGCGTGACGCTCCCGGATCACCGTTGGCTCTCTTCAACGATGGTAATGCGCTCTATCAGAGTGAGGAGTACGAAAGGGCCCTCGACGCGTATCGCCAGGCGATCGAGAGCGGAGATCCTGCCTTGGCGGGGCCGGCGTGGTACAACCTTGGCAACGCATTGTACCGAGGCCAGCAGCTCGAGGAAAGCCTGGACGCATTCAAGCAGGCCTTGAGAAGCAACCCGGGGGGCTTGGACTACAAGCACAATCTCGAGCGTGTACTGGAGCAACTCGAAGAGCAAGAGCAGGAACAGGAGCCCCAGGACGGCGAGGGCGACCCAGAGGATGAGGAGCAAGACCCCCAGGACCAGGAACAGCAGGATGAGGGTGATCAGGGGGATCAACAGCAGGACCAGCAGGGTGGTGAGGAGGACCAGCAGGAGGACGAACAGGAGCAGCAACCACAGGACTCACAGGACGAACAGGAGTCCGAGGAAGAACAACAGCAGCCCGAGGGAGCGCCTGGCGAGATGAGCCAGGAAGAGGCCGAGCGTCTTCTGCAGGCGGTCCAGGAGGACCCGGACGACGTGAATCGCCGAGCTCAACCGGTGCGTGGGCGACGACCCAAGAGGCCCTGGTAGGTCTGGCGATGGAATTGGCCGCTAACGCGTGGTTGAGGATCTCCCAGGGGGGCTTGCGCGCCCTCTCGGGGACGGTCTGTCTGTTGGCCTTGTTGGCTCCCTCACAAGGACGGGCTCAGGAGGTTGCCGCGCGAGCCTACCTCACGCCCGCCTCTGTGGTCCTGAACGGACAGTTCGTCCTGAACATTGAGATCCGAGGCGTGCAGCGCGCCGACGTGGATCCCGAACTCCCGCTCATCGGTAGCTTCGGTCGTTACTTGGGTGCGAGCAGCTCCACAAACATGCAGGTGATCAACGGCGCGACGACCGTGTCCCTGATCGTCCAATATCGTTATCAGGCCATGGAAGAGGGCTCCTTCGACATCGGGCCCGTGCGGGTGCGGGCCGGCGGAGAGATACTTATGACCGAGCCGCTCGAACTCACGGTCTCTACGTCGCCACAAAGGGGCCAAGGATCCAGGTCTTCCTTGAATGAGGCTCCCGTGGTGGCGCTCGAAGATCTGTTCGTGGCGGCGGAGGTTGACAAGCGTCGGGTCTACGAGAACGAGCCCGTGGTCGTCCGGTACCGCTTGTTCACCCGGGTCAACGTCAGTTCGTACAGCGTGACCCAATCCGGTGGTAACGAGGGCTTCTGGGTGGAAGATATACCGCAGTCTCAGAACCCGCAGGTCGAGCAGGTGGTCAAGGATGGAAATCAGTATGCCACGGCGGTGCTGCGGCATTCAGTGTTGTTTCCCACCGGGCCCGGGACCAAGACCGTCGAGCCGATGAGCGTCGAGGCGCGTGTACGAGTTCAGCGCCGGTCTCGGGATCCCTTCGAGGACATCTTCAATCGCAGCTCGCTCTTCGGCTCCATAGTGCCAACGATCGTGACGTCGCAGGCGGTGGACATCGAGGTGTTGCCGCTGCCGACAGAGGGAAGACCGACCAGCTTCACCGGCCTAGTCGGCCGCCTAGATGTGGCGGCCACTCTCGATCGGACCGACGTGGAGACCAACGAGGCGGTGACACTCTCCGTCCGAGTGACCGGAGAAGGAAACCTGAGGGGGCTTGCCGCCCCCGCCATCGACTTCTCGCGCGAATTCGAAGTGTTCCCTCCCGAGGTATCGGAGTCCATCGAGCGGACCGGCTCCCGGGTCAGCGGAACGAAGATTTACGAGTACGTTCTGATTCCCCGGGTTCCTGGCCAGAAGACGCTTCCTTCTATCGAGATGGCCTATTTCGATGCGGGAGCTGGACGGTATGCGACCGCGGCGACACAGCCGTTGACCTTGAACGTGACGGGCGACGCCATCGGGATCGCCCCGGGGGTCCGCACAGGCGTCAAAACGCTCCGCGACGATATCCGATTCATCAGGATCGCGCCGCCGCGCTTTTCCACGGCCGATGCCTCCATCTTCGACTCGCCGGGCTTTTGGCTCGTGACGCTGCTCCCGTTGATCGCGATGATCGGCGCTCTGGGCCTCCGGTGGCACATGGACCGACTCGAGAGTGATGTGGCCTTCGCACGGGGACGTCGGGCCAGCCGGATCGCTCGCAAGCGACTCGCCCGGGCCCAGTCTCTCACGTCGGGTGGGGATGTCGGGGCATTCTATGCAGAGGTCGAGCGGGCGCTGCGGGGCTTCCTGGCCGACAAGCTGAACGTCGCGGAGGCCGGGTTCATGTCCGACAGCGCGGAACCGGAACTACGTCAGCGTGGGGTCTCCGCCCATGGGATAGGGGAGTATCTCGACTGCCTCGGAGTATGCGGTCGTGCCCGCTTCGCCCCTCCGGGGTCGAGTGACGAAGAACTCGCGGAGTTCTTCGATCGCGCGGCGCGTGCCATGACCACGGTACATGAGGAGATGTCATGAGCGATTCGGCACCACGGTTTCTGCTGGGACTCACCGCGCTATTGTGCTTCCTCCCCGGGTCCGCTGCTTCGCAGGTGGAATTCTATCAGGAGGGGAACCGACTCTATCAGGAAGGCGACTTCCAAGCTGCCCTGTCCAGTTATCAAAGGGTGATCGAGACTGGACTAGAGAGCGGAGAGATCTACTACAACGTCGGGAACAGCTACTTCAAGCTCGGTGATCTGGCTCGAGCGATCCTCAACTATGAGCGCGCACGCCGTTTGTTGCCCGGCGACGAGGACGTGCGAGCCAATCTCGACCTAGCCCGTTCGCTGACAGCGGACGAGATTGAGCCGCGTCAGCGCTTTTGGGTCTTGGACGCTTGGAGCTGGTGGGTCGACCTGCTACCCAGATCGCTGCTCATCATTGTGGTAGCCCTGGCGTACGTCGCTGGAATGGGCGGCGCGGTCGTGCTCGTGATGAGACGCGGATCGTCGGCTGTGCTTTGGGGAGGGCGGGTCGCTTTTGGCTCGAGCGCAGTCCTACTGGTCCTCGGCCTGAATCTGGCGATCCGGGAGCTGGGGTTCGGCCAGGCCGAGGAGGCCGTAGTGATGGCACCACAGGTTGACGTCAGGAGTGCTCCTGTAGACGACGAAACGTTGACGATCTTCACCGTGCACGAAGGCACCAAGGTGCAGGTAGACCGTCGTGCCGAAGAGTGGGCCGAGGTCGTGTTGGAAGATGGGAAAGTGGGTTGGGTGCGGGTGGGAGTGCTCGAAACGATCTGAGTCTCCTAGCGTGGAGCCAGACGCCACAAGGGTACGCAGGTCATCGGCGTCGGTGAAGGTTCGGGCTCGCTGAACCAGGCCCAGGAAGGTGATGAGTTCCTGCCGCTCCACCCCCGGCTGAAAAGAGATCCACCGGACCCCTTCACCGAACAGAGTCCATCCGAGGCTCTCCGCCTTGTCCTCGACGGGCAGGACTCGACCTGAGATTCCCACTCCAACCCCGTCTCCGTGACGGAGAGCGGGAGGAGCGGCATTTCCTCCTACAGAGAGGCAAGTCCCTGCTGAAGCACCTCGATGGTTTGTTGATGAATCGGGTTGTTGGGGAGATACATCGACAGGGTTCGCAGACCCTTCTCCCAGGATTAGAGAAGGGTCTCAACGTCGGTGCGTCTGTTGTGGTCGGAGGAGCCATTTCCCCTTGTGTCGGTGTCGACTCCGACGAGTCGGGAACCCTTGTGCCGCTTACAGTGTGGGGCACTACATCTTGAATCTGCACTGTTCGGAACGCGATCTACAATCCGTTCGTGGGATTCAACGAACGACGCCCCCACCACGGCATGCCGCAGAGAGGGCGTCTCACCCTTCAGGGTGCCCATTTCCGGAGCCACTACTCCTACGGAATCAGGCTCCGCTCACTTTTGCGCAGGATGAACATCCCTTCCGCACCACTGCTCACAACGATGATGCCGCTCTCGAAGTACGGATAGTTACTCCACGACCCGTCGAACCCCGGGGCATCGGGCGACCACGGCACCGTATCGAAGTAACCGACTAATTCAGGGTTCTCGCGATCCGAAATATCCACGATGCGCAGCCCGCTTACGTAGTTGGACTGATACATCAGATCGCCCCGGATGTAGAGATTGTGATCCGACGCCGTGTTGTCGGCGAAGTACTCCTTCACCAGAACCGGATCGTCCAAGTCTTTGATGTCCCAGACGAGGGTCCTGGTGCGTTCGACTTGTCCGCCAGTCTCGTCGGTCTCGTCGTTCATGTAGAAGTACTCGTGCTCTTCGTCGATCCAACCTTGATGTGTGTACCCGACGTTGGGGTAGCTGGCCATCGACAGGGCCACTGGTGCCGCCTTGTCGGTCACGTCGGCAATGCTCAGAGCGGTCTCATTGGCACCGAAACAGATCTCCTGACCGCGGTGCTCCTCATCCGGACCGTTGTAGTTGATGCACTGAGCGTCGTGGCTGTACCCGGTGTTCTGGTTTCCAGTCGACATGTCCTGGAAGCATCCGGCGAACAACGGGGTCAGCGGGTCCTGGATGTTGATCATGTGGAGTCCACCGCCGCACGTTTCACCGCCCGAGTTGACCCCGACCGCGTATGCGAAGCCCGTGTCTTCGTTGATGACGATGTTGTGGGCGCTGGCGATACGCTCGTAGATGGCGTCCTGCTCGAAGGTCATCGGTTCGCCTCGCACGTCGCGCAGTTTGGTCAGGTCGAAGACCTGCATGCCGTGCTGCCCCGCACCGTCGGCCACGATGAACGCGTGGTCGTCGAACACTTTGATATCCCGCCATGTGTTACCCTGGGCCCCCTCGGTCATGGGAAGATTACCAAGGTAGCGCGGGTCGGACGGGTCGCTGACGTCCACGAACGAGGTGCCGTCGTAGCGGCCGACGATCACGTACTCCCTACCGGATTCAGGGTCGGTCCAACCCCACAAGTCGTTGACCTGGACACCCCGTCCGCCACCTAGGTCCGATACGGGCAAGAACGAAAGCATGTCGACATCCTGGCAGCCGAAGACGGAGGCCGATCCTTCTGAACAGTCCACCCCGTCTCCCGTGATGGCTTCCAGGGCAACGGGCGGTGTGCCGAACAGACTGGCAACCTCGGTCCATTCGGTCCCGGAACGCTCCAGCACCGCGGCCGTCCCAAGGCCAAAGTCGTCGCCGATCACCCCGACCACGGCAACCGCTCCGTCGGTGGCGAAACTACCACCGAAGATGTCTCCACCCTCCAGACCGACGCCCGCGATCTTCCGGGCGCTGGTCCAACCGCCGTCCTCGCCTCGGGTCATAAAGTAGATCCGGCCCTCGAATCCTGAGGCACCGGGGGCGCCCAGCCACACTCCATCCTCGGTGTACTGGGCGAGAGCACCGAACTGCGTGCCAGGGGTTCCGCCATCAAACGGCTTCAGGACTGCGCCCGCATCCCATTCGGCGGAGTCCTCGTTGTAGGTGTACGCGAAGACGGATCCCAGACCCCGCTCATGGGTGGAAGCGCCGATCAGCGCACGACCCTCTCGAAGTGCTACCGACCGACCGAACCGACTGTTTGCGGATGTCCCATTCCCGGCAAGCTTGCCCGTCTCGCTCCATGTACCCGAGTCGTCGCGCCGGAAGACATAGGCGGCACCCATGCTGCCATCTTTCTCGGGGGCACCAATCAACACCACATCCCCATCGATAGCGATCGACATGCCGAATAGGTCGCCGGACTGGGAGTCGCTCCCGGTCAGCACAGCCGATTCTCTCCAACGTCCGTTCGTATCGCGGTGGAAGACGTAAACAGCGCCGCGGCTTTCACCGTAGGCCCAAGCGGCCATGAGCACATTGTCCCCGTCCACCGCCGCCATGCGCCCGATGTAATCGCCCTCGACGCTTCCCATCGCCCGAAGCGTCTGGGTCTCACGCCAGGTCCCACTGCCGTCCCTCTCGAAGACGTAGATGGTCTCCATGGTCGTCGAGCCCACAAGGAGGTGGTTCCCGGTAAGGGCCAACGACCTACCGAAGTGGTCACCGGCCGCGGAGTTCGAGGCCTCGAGGCGCTGGACCTCGGACCACATGCCCCCGGCGTCTTTCTCGTAGACGTACACGTAGCCGGGAGCGATCGTGTTAAGCGATTCGCCGACGATTACTTGACCGTCACCAACGGCCAGGGACTCTCCGTAGCCTTGTCCGGTAAGGGGTGTAGCCACCAATAGGCCCAAGGCCAGCCCCATCCATTTCACGTTTGAAACCCTCAAAGCGTCATCCCATCAGAGTGTTGTAGAATCGAGGCTCTCGCTCCGTAGCAGTGCAGAGTCTCGTACCAATCCTCGGGTCCTAAGCGCGCAGCAACCCCAGTCTCATACGCTGGCCGCATGCTCAGTGTTTCGGGACCGAATGTGGTCGAACGTAACGCGACGATCCGCCCCGACCACTGGATGGCCTGAGATGGCTGAACGTTGCCGTGTTGAAGTCGCTGGCACGTTCCGGGGAGTCGGTCTACGCCTCGTCGGTTCTCAACGGACGCTGCCTCTTGCGTGTCAATTGAAACTGGGATCCAAGCGGGGGTCCCCGCGGGCGCCGGAAAGGGCTCTTGCCTGATGCAGGTGGTGTACGTCACGTTGGGTGACTCGCCAAAAAAAGGACTTATATGAAGGGACTCATCAAGCCTTGTGCGGCCCTTTGGGTGCTGGTGTTCACTGGCTGTGCGTCGACCACATCCCAAGGCGTGTCGACCGCCACGGCGAGTACCGATAGAGGCTCAGCCGAGGCGGCTCTTGCAGCCGACTCGGGGTCGTCGGGCGAGCCAGAGGTCGCGGTTGTGGCGGCAGCAGATGCCGAGGCCTCGTCGACGTTGCCCGCCTTTTACACCGAGAATCAGGCGATTCGCGGCGAAGGCTTTTTCCGAGAGACATGTCTTTCCTGCCATGCATCGAGCGAATTCCGCGGATCCACGTTCGAGCGTCAGTGGACCGGGCGCACCGTGCGTGACCTGTACTCTGCTATCGCCTACAGCATGCCGGACGACAATCCCGGCGGACTGCCAGCCCAGACCTATACCGACATCATTGCCTATATCCTCGAACTCAACGACTACCCGGCTGGTGCCGCCGAGCTCAAGCCCGGCCGCGCCGCAATGAGGGCTCAGCCGTTGTGGCCTGACCAAGACCGCTAAACCAGAATGATCCCGTATATCGAAGATACCATGGCGGATTGGGACACATTAGGCGTGCCCTATGAAGTCCTCGACCAGGACGAGATCCGCTACCGTTGGCCGGCGATTGGGCCCGAGCAGGAGATAGGGGTGGGACTCCATGAGCCCCAGGCCGGTGTCGTGCGGGCCCGTCGGTCCATCGAAACCGTGGCAGAAGTCTTCCGCAAAGAGGGTGGCGACGTGGCTCTTGCGGCGGCTGAGCTGGGGGGGCGGGACGGGCGATAACTGAACAATGTCACCCTGCAGACGGGCGGATCGGTTTCGGCCGCGTAGACTCTGGACGGTCGAGGCCTCCATGGGTGGTAGTTCTTCCGGTAGGTAGAGTCCCCCGTCGGGTGCCAGTCCTTGAAGGAGCGCCGTCCTTAGATCGGCCGTCGGACTACGGTCGTTGGTGCTCCGAAACCTCAAGGGGCATCCTCGATCACTCGTGCCCCGCTTCCGACCAGAGACACGAAGCGATCGGCGCTCCGTAGACCCACGGCGTCGAAAGCTCCCGTCATGGCGGCGGCCGCGGCTGAGGCCTCACTGATATTGCGACAGAGCGCGAACATCGAGGGCCCCGATCCGGACAGACCTGCTCCCAACGCACCGGCCTCGATCGCAGCGGCGCGCACATCGTCGAAGCCGGGTACATGAGGAGTGCGGTAGGGCGCGGCGACTTCATCGACCAACGCCTTGCCAATAAGGTCCCAGTCCTGTTCGTAGAGGCCGACTACCAGGGCCGCACAGTTCGCCCACTGAGACACCGCCCGTTCGAGAGGCACGTCGGCAGGGACCGCACTCCTCATGTCCCTGGTTCCCAACTCCAAGGGAGGATGCACGAGGGCTACGGCCAGACCGCGGGGTACCGGGAGCGATATAGCCACGCCCGGCTGCTCCGGCCGTACCATCACGACCCCCCCATGGAGGGAAGGAGCAATGTTGTCCGAGTGCGTTGTTCCCGCGGCGCGCCGTTCTCCCTCGAGCGCACAGAGGAGCTGCTCCTCCATGGTCAGACCGACGTCGAGCAATGCGTTCGTGGCGACCACTGATGCGACCGAGCTGGCCGCGCTGCCACCCATCCCTCCGGAAAGGGGAAGCCCTTTCCAGATCTCGAGTGCGATGCCGACGTTCTGAAGGCCGGCAGCCTCGATCACGGCCCCGGCGGCTACCCCCGCAACGTTCGAATCCGGGTCCGTCAGGAGTTGTCCCCCGTCACCGTGGATCGCCGCGATCACCACCCCTGGCGTAGAGTGCCGTCGTGCCTCGACCACGTCACCTGGACGCTCGAGCGCCAGTCCGAACACGTCGAAGCCGCATAGAACATTGCCGACGGTCGCTGGTGCATACGCCCGGGCTCGGGTCGCAGTGGTCATGGAGAGTCTGCCGAAAGTGGTTTCATGCCGAAGGTTGCCCGCTGCCACGCTGGTGCGCAAACTGGGCTGACGAGAGGTGCCCCACCACCCCCTGACAAACGGAGCCGCCGTACCATGAGCCGTTACCTGACCGAAGTCATAGGAACCTTCTTTCTGGTGTTTACGATCGGACTCACAGTGCTGGATGGGACCGCATTGGCTCCCCTGGCTATCGGGTCGGCTCTGATGGTCATGGTCTATATGGGCGGGCACATTTCGGGCGCCCATTACAACCCTGCGGTAAGCATCGCCATTCTGATCAGGGGCAAAATGGAGGCCCGTGACTTGGTGCCTTACGTCATCGCGCAACTGACTGGGGCGGTACTTGCCAGCCTTGCCGTTTACGTCATCACGGGCAGCACGTTCGCACCGGCACCCGGTGCTGACGTTGGTCTGGTCGCCGTCCTCCTAGCCGAGGCGCTCTTCACGTTTGCACTGTCTATCGTCGTTCTCAACGTGGCGACCTCCGATGCTACGGCCGGCAATTCGTACTACGGTCTAGCGATCGGATTCACCGTCATGGTAGGCGCTTTTGCGGTGGGTGGGGTGTCCGGCGGCGTCTTCAACCCCGCGGTTGGCACGGGACCGATTCTGGTCGATACGCTCTTGGGCGACGGCTCCATGTCCAACCTGTGGATCTACCTGGTCGGCCCGGTCTTGGGGGGAGTCGCGGCGGCGGCGGTCTTCGACCTGCAAAACCCAGACGCTGAAGAGGCCTGAACGGCCCGGGATCAATCCTTCGCCCGTCCTATCACGAGCTGGACCAGCTTTCCGATCGGGTCGTACGCGCTATCGGCCACACGTTCTTTCAGCGGGATGATTGCGTTGTCGGTGATCGTAATACCCTCGGGGCAGACCTTTGTGCAGCACTTGGTGATGTTGCAGAGGCCGACTCCCTGATCCGTGCGGAGGTCGTCCGTCCGGTCCTCCGTATCCAACGGATGCATTTCGAGCGCGGCGGAATACACCAGGAAGCGGGGGCCGATGAATTCGTCGTGCATGTGGTGATCCCGCAGGACGTGACAGACGTCCTGGCAGAGGTAACACTCGATGCACTTTCTGAACTCCATCACCCGGTCCACGTCAGATTGGTGCATCTTCCAGGAACCGTCCTCGAAGTCGGGTGCCCTCGGCTTGAAGGGGCGGATTCGTTTCTTGACCTCGTAGTTCCAGGATACGTCGGTCACCAAGTCCTTCTTGAGCGGGAACGCCTTCATCGGTTCGACCGTTACCGGACGGTCCAAGGGGAGGTCACTCAGTCGGGTCATGCACATGAGCTTGGGCATGCCGTTCACCTCTGCGGAGCAGGACCCACACTTGCCGGCCTTGCAGTTCCACCGGATCGCCAGGTCGTGCGCTTGATCGGCTTGGATCTGATGGATGGCATCGAGTACGACCATACCCTCCGATAGTTCGGTGGTGTATTCCTTGAATTCGCCGCCGGTCTTATCGCCCCGCCAAATCTTGAAGGTCGCGGTCGCCATCAGCCTTGCTCCTCGATAATCGTGCGTAACTCTTGGGGAATCTCAGGTAGGGGATCCCGCGAGGCCTCCATGGTGCCGTCCGAACCCTTCTTGAGCACCACCGTGTGCTTGCCCCAGTCGGCGTCCTTGTCGGGGTAGTCGATTCGGGAGTGCGCACCGCGGCTCTCCCTGCGGGCGAGCGCCGAACGGGCACACGCCTCGGCTACGGTGACGAGGTGGTGCAGGTCGAGACCCGTGTGCCAGCCCGTATTGAAGTGTCGGTCGCCGCCGACTCCCATCTTGGCGCCTTTGTCGGCGATCGTCCCGATTTCTTCTACCGCCTCCGACAGTGTGTCCTCTTTGCGGATGATGCCCACCTTGTCCTGCATCAGGTCCTGAAGCTCCGTCTGGACCTTGTAGGGGCCCACGCTCCCGGGCTGATCCCCGCGCTTGAGCGGCGCCAACGCCTCGCGTTTGGCCAGGTCGATTTCATCGTCGAGGACCGTACCCATCCCACGCTCGTTCGCAAACGCTGCTGCGGCTTCCCCGGCCCGTTTGCCGAAGACCACTAGGTCCGATAGGGAGTTGCCACCGAGCCGGTTCGCCCCGTGAAGGCCAGCTGCGCACTCCCCAGCGGCGAACAGCCCCGGGACGGTGGACATCTGCGTATCGGAGTCGACGCGGAGTCCTCCCATCACGTAGTGGGTGGTGGGACCGACCTCCATGGGCTCCACGGTGATGTCGATGCCGGCCAGCTCCTTGAACTGGTGGTACATCGACGGAAGCTTCCGCTTGATGTGATCCGGGGCGTCAGCGATGTTCTCCTTGATCCAAGCGATGTCGAGGAAGACACCACCGTGTGGGCTCCCCCGGGCCTCCTGCACCTCGCGGACTATGCAGCGTGCGACGTGATCCCTGGTCAGCAGTTCCGGAGGACGGCGGGCGTTCCGATCCCCGGTGACGTAGCGCCAGCCCTCGTCGGGATTGTCGGCGGTCTGGTTTACATAGAGGTCCGGAATGTCGTCGAACATGAAACGACGGCCCTCGGAATTCTTCAGGATGCCGCCTTCGCCACGAACTCCCTCGGTCACGAGCAACCCGCGCACGCTGGGCGGCCAGACCATGCCCGTCGGGTGGAACTGAACGAACTCCATATCGATGAGTTCGGCGCCGGCGTGATAGCCCAGGGAATGACCGTCCCCCGTACCTTCCCAACTGTTGGACGTGATCTTGAACGTCTGGCCGATTCCCCCTGTGGCCAGAATCACCGCCCCCGCCTGGAAGACTCGGAACTCCCCACTCTCACGGTCGTAGCCGAAAGCCCCGACGACCCGTTCGCCGTCCTGGAGGAGACGGGTGATTGTGCACTCCTGAAAGTCCTCCATTCCTTGGTGGACGCCGTGATCCTGGAGAGTGCGGATCAACTCGAGACCGGTGCGGTCTCCAACGTGAGCGAGGCGTGGGTGCGCGTGGCCCCCGAAGTTACGCTGTAGGATCCGTCCCTCTTTGGTGCGGTCGAACACCGCGCCCCACGCCTCCAGTTCCTGCACTCGATTCGGAGACTCCTTGGCGTGAAGCTCTGCCATGCGCCAGTTGTTGAGGTACTGGCCGCCACGCATGGTGTCGGCGAAATGCACCTCCCAACTATCGCGTTCGTCCACGTTGCCCAAGGCCGCGGCCATGCCGCCCTCCGCCATGACAGTGTGCGCCTTCCCGAGAAGGCACTTGGAGACGACTGCCACCGAAGCCCCCGCGGCGGAGGCTTCGATCGCCGCCCGCAAACCGGCTCCGCCGCATCCGATAATGAGCACATCGTGCTTGTGGCGTGTGATTTCCCCCATCAGAAGAGCCTCACATCGGTCCAAATTCCCATGGCGCACAGACGTACGTAGACGTCGGTGAATCCCACCCAGCAAAGGCTCATCCAAGCGAACAGCATGTGGCGCTTGTTGAGGCAGCTCACGCAGTCGTGCGCTTTCCGCTGGATCGGCTTGTCGAACATCACGTTGAGGCGCCCCCCAACAAGATTCCGCAAAGAGTGGCATCCGAGCGTATAGCCACCAAGGAGGATCACGTTGATGGTGAGGACCAACGTGCCCACACCCATGCCGAACGTCTCGGCACCGGTCACCGGATCGGTGAACCAGAGAGCCTTCCAGACGTCAATCGAGAGGAACACCAAAAAGAGCACCGCCAGGTACATGAAGTAGCGGTGCACGTTCTGCAGGATGAGCGGGAATGAGTGTTCACCCCAATAGGTCTTACGCGGTTCACCTACTGCGCAGTTCATCGGATCCGCCCAGAACGCCTTGTAGTACGCCCCGCGGTAGTAGTAGCAGGTCATCCGGAAGCCGCCCGGAGCCCATAGGATCAGAAACGCCGGTGACCAGGGGAGCCAGTCCAACCACCATCCGGGCCGAGGGCCGAACCAAGCGTGGTGCGTCGCCCCGAAGATCTCGGGCGAATAGAACGGCGAGAGGTAGTTCCCGTAGGAGTAGTGCTCACCCTGGAAGGCGGCCCACGTGGAGTAGGCGACAAATGTGCCAAGGCCAAGAAAGACGACAACGGGCTGAAGCCACCATGCGTCGGGGCGGCTCGTATGTCCGAAGGACCGACGAACCGGGAGCGAGGTTGTGCCTGACGCCATTCAGTTCTCCTTGTGGCGCTTCCGCGAGCGCCAATCCGAGGATTGATCGTCTTTGAGAGCCCGAAAGGAGAGGCTTTCGTCGCACAGGGGGCTCTCGGCGGACACAATACGCTTAGCGAGTGGAAACGCCAATCGGCGCGTTTGGCATCCGGCCCACGCGCCCCCTATTATCAGTCCAGCCTCACAGCGTATCCCCGATCCGCCACCTACGTGTGAGGAGGACGCCGGCGATGGACTGTGAAGGCATCGGATGGGTAGGCAGCGCCACCGTGGCCAACGAGGACGCCTCCAAGACCATGCCCGCGGTGACCAACTCGCGTCAGTGCCTGCCTCTGGAGCCCCAGGCCAAACACGCCCGGTAAGGCTTTCTTGGCGGCTCTAGCTTGCTGATCCCTCTTTCGGGAAGATCATGACGCTAGAGAGAGCCATCAGGGCAAGGTTGGTACAGGCTCTGGAGTAGGCCTCGGCGCCGATCCCCATAATGGCACCCGTCCAGGAGCCGAGAACGGCCATGAGGAAGGCGAGGCGAGGGGGGGGAGAGAGAGAGAGAGAGAGAGGAGAACGAACAACTTCGCGATACCCGACATGTGCATTTCCTTGGGGAGAGCGGGGTGACGACCTCGGTGAGGCACGGAGTGCCCGTCACACGATAGATCACGGCGCGGGACGGACCAACGCTTTTCTGCTGATCCCCGGGCGGCGGTGCCTCACCCGTGCGGTGGCAGCTCCTCGCGGTCGTGTCCGGAGAAGAAGCTCGCGATGAGATCGGCTCCCTCCGCGAGGCACTTTTCGCCGAGTTCGGCACTCAACCCCCTCGCGTCGCCTAGGATGCCGTTCTCCGTAACCGACTGGAGACCGTCGGTGAAGATCCGATCCAACAGCTCCTGGGATGTCTCTCCGAGGAATCCGCCCTCGGCTCGCTCCATCCGTACGAGTTCGGGACGAATGGCCAGCATCTCCGATCCTTCGGCGGCATCGGCATGGCCACCTACCCGGTCGCCCATCCCCGCCTCGGCCAGCACGCTTCTCCAGATTCCCAGGAATCCGACTAGATCCGTGTACGCCTGCACCAGGCAATCCGAACTGACGGCAGCTTGGAGTTCCGCCAACATGCCGGCCAATGGAGTGAAGTTCCCGCCGTGCGATGGCACCAAGCAGATTCGGGTGAAGCCGTGGTATGCCAGGCTCACGCAGTAGTCCGTACAGACGGATCGCAGGGTCGATTCACGGAGGGAAATGGTGCCCGCGAACGCCATGTGGTGCTCGGAGCAGCCGACCCGGATGGTCGGGGCCACCAGCGCCCGCCCGAGGCGTTTCGCGACCTCGAAGCCGAGGCGCGTCCCTCGCTCAGCGTCCACACAAAGCGGGAGGTGCGGACCGTGCTGTTCGACGGCCCCCACGGGAATGACGATGGTCATGTAGCCGTTCTCAAGAGCGGCGGCCACGTCGGGCCAGGTCAGGTGCTCCAGGTACAGGTCTTCCATCTACGAGTGTCCCTCCGAAGGGTTTCGCCCACCCGTGGGTGCAATCCGAGAGGCCATGAGCCAATCCGTCAGACGAAGGGGCTCCGCTTCCGAGTCGGGGACTCGACTGCACCCGCAATCTTCGTTATCGGAGGTCTCTCGGCCAGGGGACCTGGCGGCGGGCCCGAATGCCTATCTAGCCGGACCTCGCCCATCTATGGTTGTGGTTACTCTGATATCCGTTGTTGGGCTTTCCCGCGATATCCGCTCGACTAGGCATGCCGACAACCGCAGGAGATAGCTATGAACATCTCCGAAGACGAGTACCGGGCGATCGAAGACGAGATCGGTAGCGACACCAGCCCGGTGGGGATCGACGCCAAGAAGACTCACGTCATGATCCTGCATCAACTCCGGGCGATCGAGGCTCGCCTGGCCCGAATCGAAGAGAGTCTAGGGGCGGCGGGTCATGCTGGAAGTGGGCAGTAGGGGGCTTCCCTATTTATGGCACAGCGCTACTAGTGGCCACTCGCATTGGGCGCATTCGTGATCACGACGTTCCGCGACGAGCCACTGTCGGTCGGATCCGGCTTGGGGTCGAGTCCGATTCGATGCCCGATCCCCGTGCGGAAAGGGTAGGCGTTTTTCAAAGGGGGCCTACATCGAGCGTGGAGCATGAGTTTCGGCGATGAGGGTCGCGCGAAGAAACGATCGCTACTGATTAACTCGGGAGGTGATGATGCGGAGAGGTGTCGGGCTCCGAGGCCGTCAGCCTCCCGCCTGGCCGCGCCGGTCCTCGAACGCCTGAATTCGGTCGCTGACCTGAAGGGTCAACGCGATATCGTCGAGTCCGTTCAGGAGGCAATGGCGCCGGAACGAGTCGACAGCAAACTCGGCGTGCCAACCCGAGTCGTCGCTCACCCTCTGCTCCTCCAGGTCGACGGTCACCATGTAGCCGCCTCCCGATAGGGCCGTAGCCATGACATGGCCGACTTGATCGGCAGTCAACTGCACCGGCAGGAGCCCATTTTGGAAGCAGTTGGTCCGGAAGATGTCCGCAAAGCTCGGCGCGATGATTGCGCGAAAACCGTATTCGCTGAGCGCCCAAGGCGCGTGCTCGCGAGAAGATCCACACCCGAAGTTGCGCCCAGCAACCAGGACGCTGGCGCCGGAATACTCGGGATGGTTGAGGGCGAAGTCCGGGTTTGGCGCACCGTCTGGGAGGGTGCGCCAATCGTTGAAGAGGAACTGGCCATAGCCCGTTCGCTCGATGCGCTTCAAGAACTGCTTCGGAATGATCTGGTCGGTATCCACGTCCACACGATCGAGGGCGCCCACGAGCCCCGTGTGAGTGGTGAACGATTCCATGATCAGCTCCAGTCCCGAACGTCGACGAAGTGACCAGCCACCGCCGCCGCCGCCGCCATTTCTGGACTTACCAAGTGTGTTCTCCCGCCCCGTCCTTGCCGTCCTTCGAAGTTTCGGTTCGACGTCGAGGCGCACCGTTCGCCGGGGTCAAGGATGTCGGGGTTCATCCCAAGACACATCGAGCAACCGGCCTCGCGCCACTCGAAGCCGGCGTCGAGGAAGACCCGGTCCAGGCCCTCTTCTTCGGCGGTCTTTTTCACGGACGCCGACCCTGGGACCACCATCGCACGCACATCATCGTGTACCCGCCGTCCCTGCAACACCGAAGCGGCAGCACGTAGATCGTCGATCCGTGCGTTGGTGCACGAACCCAGAAAGACTCGATCGATCGAGACTTCCTTTAACGGAGTGCCAGGCGTCAGGTCCATATACTCGAGCGCTCTCTGCATGGCTTCCTGGTCGTCTGATGAGGCGCCGGAGTCCGGTCCAGGAATCGTGCCCGTCACGGGAATCGACATGCCGGGATTCGTGCCCCATGTGACCCACGGCTCCAACACTGACGCGTCGATCTCGACGGTCTCGTCGAACGTCGCACCCTCGTCGGTGGCGAGTTCCCGCCACTGGGCGACCGCCGTTTCGAACGCCTCCCCCTGTGGCGCCCTTGGCCGACCCTTTAAGTACGCAAAGGTAGTCTCGTCAGGAGCGATCATCCCGGCGCGTGCTCCGGCCTCGATGGACATGTTGCAGACCGTCATGCGGCCTTCCATGGAGAGCTGGTGGACCGCGGCACCCGTGTATTCGAGCACATACCCCGTCCCGCCGGCAACCCCGATCTGCGCGATGATTCCTAGGATCAGATCCTTCGCGGTTACTCCCGGTGGCAGATCGCCGTTGACCCGAATATCCATGGACTTCGGTCGTGTGCGGGGCAGACACTGGGTTGCCAGCACGTGCTCCACCTGCGACGTGCCGATCCCCATCGCCAGTGCCCCGAACGCCCCGTGTGTCGAAGTGTGACTGTCCCCGCAAACGATGGTCATCCCGGGTTGGGTGAAGCCCATCTCCGGTCCGATCACGTGGACGATCCCCTGATGGGGGCTGTCGACGTCGAACAACTCGACGCCGGCCTCGGCGGCGTTCTTCCGGAGCGCCTCGATCTGGAGGCGGGCCATGTCGTCCAAGATGGGCAGGGAGCGATCGGTCGTCGGGACGTTGTGGTCCACGGTAGCGACGCACAGCTCGGGGCGCCTAACCGGGCGGCCGGCCAAGCGCAGTCCTTCGAACGCCTGCGCAGAGGTGACCTCATGGAGGAGGTGTAGATCGATATAGAGAAGGTCCGGCCGGCCTTCGTCGCGATGCACCACGTGAGCGTCCCAGATTTTGTCGAGCATGGTCTTAGGCATCGGTCGATCCCTCTTCCGTTACGGCTGCAGCGACCGCCGCGCCCATGGCTTCGGTGCCAACAGACGCTTCACCGTCCCGGGCCAAATCGGCCGTACGTAATCCGGATCCGAGAACCCGCTCTACTGCCGCTTCGATCGCTGCGGCTTCTTCCTCTTGTTCGTAGACGTGCCGGAGGAGGAGCGCGCCCGACAGGATCATTGCGAGGGGGTTTGCGGTGCCTGTGCCGGCGATGTCTGGAGCCGAGCCGTGGACCGGTTCGAAGATGCCGCCTCCGCTGCCGATGCTTGCTGACGCCAGTAGTCCGATCGACCCAACCACCGCGGCCGCCTCATCGCTCAATATGTCGCCGAAGAGGTTCGCCGTGAGCATCACGTCGATGCGCGACGGGTCGAGTACCAGCTCCATGGCCGCCCGATCGACCAGCATATGCGTGCATTCGACGTCGGGGTAGTCCGCCGCCACGCCCTCGACCACCTCGCGCCACAGTCGCGAGCTGTGAAGAACGTTGGCCTTGTCGATCGAGAGCACTTTCTTGCGCCTCGAGCGTGCCGTCTCGAAGGCCACCTTGGCGATCCTGACCACCTCGGCCCGGCTGTACTTCATCGTGTCCAGAGCCGCATCCCCGCCGTCGATTCTTCCGCTGGGCTTCCCGTAGTAGAGCCCTCCGGCGAGCTCCCGAACGATGACCAAGTCGGTGCCATCGACCCGGTCGCGACGAAGCGGCGAAGCGTCTGCGAGGGCAGGGACCAATCGCACTGGACGGAGGTTGGCGAAGCACCCCATCTCCTGTCGCAAGCCGAGGAGGGCAGCCTCAGGCCGAAGCTCGGGCGTGACGGTATCTCCACGCGGATCCCCGACCGCCCCCAGGAGCACGGCGTCCGCCGCCTGGCAGGCCGAGAGGGTTGCGTCGGGAAGGGGGGCGCCGTGCCCTTCGTAGGCGGTCCACCCAATATCCGCGTAGGTCAGATCTGCGACGTGATCGAACCTGTCAGCAACGGCCAGAAGGACCGTAACGGCTGAATCGGTGACCTCGGGGCCGACCCCGTCTCCCGGAAGAACCGCGATCTGCCACCTCACGTCAGACGCCCCATAGATAGCTCTCTTTTTCGAGCTCCATTCCTTCGAGGGCTTTGGCATGCTCGGCCTTGTTGAGGACGTTTACGTAGGCCCGCGCAGCGGCGTCTACGACGTCGGTAGAGGCCCCTCCCCCTGCAAACGTCTTTCCGCCGATGCGCGCGTGCAGGTTGACCTCACCTACGGCGTCCCGCCCTGGGGTAGCGGAGATGATCTCGAAGTCCACGATCTCGACGGTCGCGTCGACCAACTCGTCGATGGCTGAGAAGGCGGCGGCGATCGGTCCGTCACCTTTGCCCGAGGCCTCTCTGGTCTGTCCGTCACCGTGGGTGAGTCGAACCCGGGCGGTGGACCATTCGCCGCCACAGTTGACGTCGAGCTCGACGAGTCGGAACGATCTCGGCGTGTCGACCATCGCACCGTGGTGCAAGATCACCAGGAGATCCTCGTCTAACACAGTCTTTTTCTGATCGGCCAGTAGGGTAAACAGTTTGTAGGCTCGATCCAGCTCGTCGGTCTCGAGCTCGTAACCCAGCTCCTCATAGCGGTTCTTCAGTCCGGCACGCCCGGAGTGCTTCCCGAGCACCAAGTTGGTGGCCGGCTGACCCACCATCTCTGGGGTCATGATCTCGTAGGTCATCTTCTCCCTCAGCATGCCGTGCTGATGGATGCCGGCCTCGTGGGCGAACGCGTTCTTGCCTACGATCGCTTTGTTGGCCTGGGGGTTCATCCCGGTCAGGTGAGACAGGAGTTGGCTTGCCTTGTACAGAGCCCGGGTGTTCACGTCCGTGTAGTGCTCGGTCAGGTCTCCGCGCACCTTGAGCGCCATGACGATCTCTTCGAGCGACGCGTTTCCTGCGCGTTCACCGATTCCGTTGATCGTACACTCGACCTGTCGCGCTCCGGCCTCGACGGCCGCTAGGGAGTTGGCGACGGCCAGCCCTAAGTCGTCGTGGCAGTGTACACTTACGATCACGTTGTTCAGGCCCTCTACCTCACGGAAGAGGGTCTGCATGAGCGCTGCATACTCGGTTGGGAGGGTGTAGCCCACCGTGTCCGGGATGTTGATGGTGGTGGCTCCCGCTTCCATCGCCGCCCGGGCAACATCACAGAGAAACGCCTTATCCGTGCGCGTCGCGTCTTCAGCACTGAACTCAATGTCATCGGCCAACTGCCTGGCGCGTTCTACGGCTTCAACGACCCGGCCTAGACATTCCTCTCGCGAGATCTCGAGCTTGTGCTCGAGATGAATGTCCGAAGTGGCGATGAAGACGTGCACCCGCGGATGTTCGGCCTCTTCCACCGCCTTGGCGGCTCGATCCACGTCGAGGGGGTGTGCCCTGGCGAGAGCAGCAATGACGGGTCGCCGCACCTCACGGACGATAGAACGGACACCATTGAAGTCGTCCTCTGAGGCCACTGGAAAGCCTGCTTCGATGACATCGACCCCGAGCTCATCGAGCCGGTGAGCCATTCGCAGCTTCTCGGCAGTGGACATCGTACACCCCGGAGACTGTTCGCCGTCCCGAAGCGTGGTATCAAATACTGTGATCTTGGCCATGGTCTGCCCTGTGCCAACCCCCAAAAATAGGCCCTCTCATGTCCGAGAGGGCCCGCGCGGCCCGCGCTTCCGATTTCGCTCGCTCAGGTTCCCCTGAGGCGCACGAACTGGCGCCCTCGTATCGGCCGAAGAAGCCCGATAAGTCGAAGGCCGTCAAGGCTAAATGTCTCTGCCTGAGTCCGGATCATGCTCTTGTCACAGAAGCGGGGCCTAAATGGTCCGCGCTTTGAACGTTAAAGTGCGGCTTAGATATGAATCAGACGCCTTTGGCTGTCAAGCCACTGGAGGTATGGCCCCTCCCTCGGTCGACCGCGGCTAATAGCTCCAAGGCCGGACCAGTGCTTCTCTCGGCTCCGGATCGCCCGTGGACCCCGGATACGCCTCCAAATAGAGGGCCCCGCATACTAGCAGTAAGAAGGCCAAGAATCCGGCGCTACCTGATGAGGCGGGTGCTCTATACATGATCGTACCTCCAACGGCTAAGGACTGCTCGCCTACGGGGGCCAGGCAGGACCCTGAACACGAACAGGTTCCCACCCGCGAAGGCGCATCCACCACGGGAGGGGAACGAGAGGATGCGCTAAGGAGATCTCCCGTTCGGAGCCTCTCCTGACTCATCACCTTTGGTGAGGGCGACCGGTGGAGATGCTGCTACCAAATGCTACAAGGGTCTAGCGGAGCGAGATTTGTGCCACGGATAGAGCCGTGTGTTGGGGCCGATTTTGCCTGTGGAAAAGTCCGTGGAGGGCGAGATAGTTTTCCGAATCGGCGAAATTTGCCTTCGAAAGAGCGGGTCTCCATCGCCCGACCTGCAACGAAACTTGCCAGTGCCACCGGATCGGTCGAATCCGACCCACCGACCCACCGTATGACCAAGGGGATTCCACTATACTGTATGCTTCCTGAAAACACGGAGCGGGAATGAAGATCGGTTTGGTTGGGTTCGCGGGGTCCGGAAAAACGACTGTATTCAATGCGATGACCGGGCAGGACGTGCCCGTCGGCTTCGGTGGTGAAGTCCGCCTCGGCACCGTGAGAGTACCGGACGCTCGAATCGACGCGCTCTCCGGTGTGTTCTCGCCCAAGAAAACCACGTACGCCGAAATGAGCTTTTGCGACATCCCGGGAGAGCACGGCGCAGAAAAAAAGGGGCTCTCGGCTCGAGCACTTCAGCAGATCCGGGACCAAGAGGCTCTTTGCCTTGTGATTCGGGACTTCGACAACCCCGTGATCGAAGGAGAACCCGATCCTCTGGGTGATCTCGAGGCGTTTCATACGGAGTGTATCTTCGCAGATCTGGAGATCGTAGAGAAACGTCTGGACCGAGCCAAGAAGGAAAAGGCGGACGCTCTCGAGATCGCCGCTTTCGAGACCATGCAAGCTGCCCTCGAGGAGGAGCGGCCGCTGCGGACAGTGCCGCCGGCCGACCTGAACCGCGACTACCTGAAGGGGTTCGGATTACTCTCGGACCGTCCCCTCTTGGTCGCGCTGAACCGTTCCGAAGAGGCTGCGGGTGAGCCGCTGCCCGCTGATTTGGTGGCCCGACTCGAAGACATGGTCGCCGCTGGGCTGGTGCTGTCTGCGAGTGTGGAAGCGGACATCGCCGGACTCGACCCCGATGATCAAGCTGCGTTTCTCGAAGATCTCGGCCTTGGCGAGTCAGCGCTGGACAGATTCATTCGGACGGCCTACGGGCTTCTCGACCTCATATCGTTCTTTACGGTGGGAGAGGACGAGGTCCGGGCATGGACCATCCGTCGGGGTACCACGGCGCGTCCGGCGGCGGGGCGGATCCACTCCGACCTAGAGCGCGGATTCATCCGGTCGGAGGTAACACCCTGTGAAACGTTCATGGAACTGGGCTCGGAGCAGGCGGTGAAGGACGCCGGCCGCCTCCAAGTCGAAGGGAAGGACTACGTGGTCTCCGACGGCGATATCATGCACGTTCGCTTCAACGTCTGACCTACGTCACGCGATGTGCGACAGCTCTGTCAGGTCTAGCCCCACAATACATCTCCTCTAAGTCCCGTTTGAACTGGCACATGTTACCCAGATCGTCCAGCCCCGACTTAGATGAGGAACATGTACACATCTAGGCGGCTCTCCCATCCAGACTCAGATAACTGTGTGGATAAACGTATAGCAGGAGTGCGCTGGCCGAGGCGGTGAGCACCGAGGCGTCCAAGGGCGCCTTCGGACCGTCCCCAAGCACCATGCCCAGCGCAAAGGTCAGGAGTAACAGGCCGCTTCCTGCGGCCGCGGCCCGAATCTTGAATCCGACCAGCAAGGCCAAGCTCAGAACCACCTCGGAGACGGTTGCCGTCCATCCGACGAATGACACTCCCGCTTCGGGCAGAAACGGTACCAAGGATGCCGCATAGGTGAGAAAATGGTCAAAGTCACCCCAGGCTACTCCGGGGTCACCGTGCTTCCCCCAGGCACCGAACCGGTCGGCGACCGCCGACAGGAAGGACGTGGCGAGGGCGAGTCTGAGGTAGAGAGCCGCAGCAAGGCCGAGATGGAACGAAGGTTCCGATGGCGAGTTCATATCCGCTTCCGCAGCGCTCATGAAGTGTTTACCCGTGGCGGTCGTGACTTTTTCCTAGTGCAATCGATCGTGCATCCGGTCCTGGGCTTGCCCTGCATCTCGTTTTTGGGCGGCGCTCATGCTCAGATTTCTTGTCGACTCTGAGCGGACCCTCAGAAGGGAGTGGTCTCCGACGGCGATCATGCACGTTCGCTTCAACGTCTGACCTACAGCACCCCTCAGGCCGAGTCCCCCGTCAGAACGTGCTCGATCTCCTCGGCGGGGCGATCGTTTTCGCCCTGTGGACAACCGAATACACCGTGAACTCCTGAGGGTCCCACGTTTTGGATATTTTTTACATCGTCCGTTTGGCGGGGGATGCGCATCGATTGGCGAGTGTCACCTTGCATTCGGTTGCACGCTCGTCTCGGGGGGGTTATCCCACCCACCGAGCCCGATGTTTACACCGTTCTGGCAGCACGCCGCAGACCGCGACGGGCTCCCTCGACCATACCGCTGGATTGACTCTTCTCGCTAGGAGCCCGTTTGGACTACATCGCAGTGGCCGTAATCGTCACTTACCTGATCGGCGTCACCGTCGTCGGCGCGCTGATGGCCCGGAGGTCGCGCGGCTCGAGTGACTGGGCCGTGGCGAGCGGTGGGATGTCCGGGGTGCTGGTGGCTTTCGGTCTCGCCGGGGCCCGCATCGGCGGAGCGGGTACGTACGGTGTGGCCGGAGATGTGGTATCCGGCGGCGTATGGAACATGTGGTGGTACAGCATCAGCTCATTCGCTGCTCTCGTGCTGGTGGGAGTGGGCTTCGCCGCCTACTACCGCAGACTCCAGCTTCAGACGGTCGGCGAGCTCTTTCTGATCCGTTTCGGCTCGAAACGTTGCCAGTGGCTCACCAGCCTGTGCGTGCAAACCGAATACGCCATCGTCATTGTGATCGAAGCGTATGTCATCGGCGTAATCATCAGCTCGCTGACGCCGCTCTCGATGCTGCACGGTACGCTCATCGCCGCTTTGGTTCTGGCCACCTACGTATCGCTGGGTGGGCTTTGGGGCACCTCGGTTACGAACGTTATCCATTGCACCGTGATTCTCGGGTCGTTGTTGGCCGTCGGGGTGATGGGCCTACACGAACTCGGCGGTTGGGAGTCTGTGACGCAGCAGGTGAGCACTCAGTTGGCCAGGTCGCCTGAGGCAGAGTCGCAGTGGTGGGGATTCGCCGGCGGAGGTTGGGTGGCGATTCTGGCCATGTTCTTCTCTGCGACCGTTCACTCTCCAGCCGCCTCGATCTACGCGAACTATTCCACGGCCACTCGGACGGAGCGAAGCCTTGCGCCGGCATTCATCGCGGGTGGGGCAATCGCGGCGCTCATGCCCGTCCTGGCTGGACTCGTGGGGATTTTGACGGTGGCTCGTTTTGGACCGGATACGGGACTGGCGGGCTACCGGAACCTCACGACTTTTGCCGCGGAGATCAGCCCGGTAATGGGGGGCATCACTCTGGCTGCGGTCCTCGCCGCGGTCATCTCCTCGGGAGGGCCCATCCTCCTTTCCAGTGCCACGATGTTCGTGCGGGATTGGGTCCCGGCAGCTCGGGACTATTCGTCCGAGCGGAGGTTGCGCGCGTACCGTGCGGTGACTGTCGTGTTCGCACTCGTCTCGGCTCTGATCGCGTGGTGGATCGCCATGAGCACTCGGGTATCGATCCTCGACCTGCTGCTCTTCGCGTTCGCGATGGTCCTGCCCGCCGCGATCGTGGTGGCGTTCGTCCTCTACTGGCGGCGGACTACCGAACGGGGGGCCTACTGGGGGATGCTCGCAGGATATGTGGCCGGCGTAGTCTGGTTCGTCGCGGCCAAATGGGCTCTTTGGGTCGGCCTGGAGGCCCCCGAGGGCGCTACTGGCCTGGTCCGACTGCTCGTGACACTCCTGACCGGGCAGGGCGAGGGGCTCGACCCGGCCTACGTGACCACGGTCGTTCCTTTGGTCACGGTGCCCATCGTGTCGCTGCTTACGGAGATCTCCCCGGAGCGGGAGGCCGAGTTCCGGGCCCGGCTTGTGGCGGTGCCCGACGCCGGCTAACCGAGGCGGCGCCATCCCTTTGGGAGTTGGAGCCGCTCGGCGCTGAGCTGCCCCTTCAGACTCTCGAGGGTCTCGGCCAGTCCCCGGTCGAACCAGAGGCGTACGACCTGATCCAGCGGGAAGGAGGGACCAGACACTTTTCGGGCGCCTCGAGTTCTCCCGACGGGCGCCATGGTCCGCCTCACCCGTGTCGGTCGTGACTCTCTTCGTAGTGCAGCCGGTCGTGCATCCGGTCCTTGGCCTGCCCGGCATCGCGCTTCTTCGCCGCTCTCATACTCAAGGCCTTTGTGGACTGGGAATGCACTCGTGGAAGGGACATCCGTCGCTCGATGTTCTCCGTTCCACACGACGGACACACGGGGACTTCCTCGCCCCGCACCAGCTCTTCGAAGTCGTTGTCACATTCCTGGCAGGAGTATTCGTAGATGGGCATCGGTTCTTCCTCAGCTCAGGCTTTCCAGTGCCGCCACCAGGCGGTCGATTTCTGATGTCGTGTTGTAAACGTGTGTGGAGATGCGGATCGCGTTGTGCCCGTCCCGTTGGTGCTCGTCCAGGTGGATAGAATGTCGTTCGTCCATGACGGGAACCAAAGCCATGGCGTCTACACCCTCCAGTTCGAAGATCGTCGAGCCGGGGCAGGAAGTCTCGTTAGCGCTTCCACTCAGGAGCGTGACCCCGTCCATCGTGGAAAGTCGACTCTTCAAGTAGTCGGACAGATATCGGGTCCTCACCGCCACATTGTCCAGCCCGATCGTCTCAACGAAGTCGAGTGCTGCGCCGATGCCTGCCCGCAACGGGAAGTCCGCCGTGCCCGGCGGGGCCAGGGCAGGAGCGTCCAGGGTTGCATCGTGGGCGAAGGCCGATCGAATGCGGGGGCGGGCGTCCTGGCGCACGTAGAGGACGCCGGTACCGACTGGGCCGAGCAGCCACTTGTGTAGACTGGCCGAGTAGGCGTCGCACCCGAGGTCGTGGAGGTCGATCGGGAATTGGCCCAAGGCCTGCGCGCCGTCGACCAGGCTCAGCAGGCCGTGTGATCTCGCCATCTCGGCCAGTCGCTTGACCGGGTATCGGTGACCGCCCCGTGTCACATGACAGAAGGCGATGGCTCGAGTGCGGGGCGTAATCGCCCGCTCGAAAAGGTCCACCACCTGGTCGTGACTCTCGAGAGGACTCGGCACGAAGATGTCAGTAGCCGTGATCCCATGTCTCTCCGCCCGAAACTGCCAAGGGCGCAGGCCGGCCGGGTGTTCTTGGGTCGTGAAGATCACCTCGTCGTCGGGCTCGAGGTCGAGTCCAACGGCCTGAAGGTGAAGCGCCTCAGTAGCATTCCGGGTCAGGGCGACCTCGTCCGCCGTGACACCGAGAAGTTTCGCTAGTCCGGGCACTACTCGCTCGGCGATGTCATTCTGGAGGTCGTGCTTTCCGTGCAGAGGCTCCCTAGATATGGCCTCGTACCCGCTGGACACCGCTTCCACAACCACGCCGGGCGGCATGCCCAGACTCGCATTGTTCATGTATGCGACACCCGGTTCCAGAATGAACTGGTCTCGGACGTGGGCCCACGCCGCGTCGTCGGGGCCGATAGGTCGGGCGAGGTCGGGACGGCTAGCGACGGCTGGAGGGCCCTCCACATCACATCCGGCCGCGGACAGGGCCACCGCACCGGCGGATAGCAGAGACCCCGCGAGGAACTCTCGTCGACTGGTGTGCGGTACTCGCTTCATTAGAGGAGGCTCCCCTCAAAGAGTTCTTGGTTGTATCCAACCAGCAGTCGTGTCCCCGATCTCAGGGTAGGGGCGCGCAGCTTGCCCGAGCGTCCCAGCAGCAGATCAAGAAGGGCGTCGTTCTCCAGCGGCTCGGCCTCGAGATCGAAGCGCAGGACGTTCCTGCCCTTCGCCACCAGGAGTTCTGTCACCCCTTCAAGTACCGACAACGCGGCGGCTCCCTCGAGAGGCTCCTTCGTGGTCGTTTGCACGACCCCGTCGCTGATTCCGTTCTGCGCAAGAAACTCCTGCGTGCGTTTGCAACTCTGTCAGCCGGGGCGGTGGTAGCGCCATTCCAAGCTCTTGGTCATTCATTCGCTCCCTGTTTGGGGTCTGCTGGCTCGGGGTGGTTCTCTCTGAGAAAACCGAGGACGGCGTCGCCTCTGGGGGAAAGGCGATATCCCACTTCGAGGCCCTCTGTCAGGCCGAGTCCCTTGAGTTTCCGCACATTCACTTTGAAGTGATCCCTCTCCATCCCGGTTTCTGAAGCCAGGCCTCCCGCCCGCACAGCCGCTCGACGTTGAATAGTAGACATCACAGACTCGGTCCAAGGACCGGACCTGCTGGCCTTATCCCATCGAGCCAACCGGCTCGCGATCTCCTCGAACTCCCCTCGTTCACGCGGAATGCTCTCGCGAAGGGCGATGCGCGGATCGGGTCCCGCCAGGTGCAGAGCGATCCGATAGAGGGAGCCTTCCGTACGGGGCCGAAGGAATGCGTGCAGCTCCTGCAGGTCCGAGCAACCTGCAGCCACCGCCTCGGGTTCGGTGATGTCGTCCATCTCCACCTGGTCGACGGAGTCGATGGCCACCTGGCCGGCTGTGGTGAGGAGTGTGCCGCCGGCTCGGACCGTGGGGCGCCGCCATCGTCTAAAGGCGAGGGTGATGCTCCCATCCGCCACTCCGTTCAGCGTCTCTTGTTTGATAAGCATGAGGCTACTCACTCACTCGATCGCGAGACAATCAGAGGACGCCTACGGTCGCCTGATGCGCACGACGTCGACGGCGGTGCCCTGATCGCATCCAGACTCTGCCGCCAGGGCTCCTTCTATGACCACCTCGTCGTCGGTGCGCAGTCCTCGCACGTCACCCTCCAGCGCGTACAACCGATCGTCGTCGCCGAGCAGGGTCGTGCACCGCGAGTCACGTCTCGAGATCCGACCGGACCTGCTCATGAGCCCGTTTCGATCCGTCACATGGAAGGGGTCGGACATAGAGAGGGGCCGGAAATAGATGTCGAAGACGATAAACACGTGGGACCGATCCCTCGTGACCCACTGGGGCACCTGTACCGTGTGTGTGATCTCCCCTTCGGGACTGGTCATGAGCTGTTCAAGGACCTCGAAGCCGGTCCCGATCGCCCCTATACCGATCTGCACGGGCGTGATGGCGGGAAGGTGGATCGCGCTGACCGTCACATCCGTTCCCCGGCTCCCGCTCCGAGGCGAGATCGTCGGGGGCGTCCGAAGCGAGACGGAATCCGATACGACCAACGCCTGGCGGTCCTGCCCGTGGCCGTGCGTTGGGGTCAGAAGGACCAGGACGATCAACGTCGCGATCAGGCGCGTGCGGTCAGCGACCGTCTGCCGCCCTACAGGCTTGGTCATCTCCGTCCCCTTGAACAAGAGCGCCGGATTCTCGTTCTCGATCGGGAAAACGACGCCAAGTTGAGTATAGGCGTGCACGGGTGGGCACGTGTTCCCACCATGTCGATTCCGGCCGCAGCCTGCAAGGCGACCACAGGCTACGCTCTGACTCGGTGTCCTCTGAGGGATCACTCTGGAGCCGCCGGAGGGGCCTCGGGACATCGCGTCCGCATAGATCGAACTTGCCGCTCTAGGGATCGGACGACTCTCCCTCGGGTTCAGGACCCAACTCACGCCGGAAGCAGATGCTCCGTTGGATTTCTGCGAAGCCCAAGGCCTCGTGAAATCGCTGACTCGCGGTATTCGCCACGTCACAATCCGACGCCAACTCCTGGAGTCCTCTAGCTCGAGCCCACGCCTTGACTTCCTTCACGAGCGCAGAACCGAATCCCTCGCGCCGCGCACTCTCATCGACCTAGATGCCCTCCAGGTAGGCGTCGGATTCGGTAACCCCACCGCAGCCGCTCATCAGGAGCAGGGCCAGCGTGATGGTGGCACTTGATCGAACGGACATACTGGACCTCCAATGGGGAGCGGCGCGGACGGATCTCATACCGAGTTGATGCCCGAGAGTTCAGGCCGCGCGTCACAAGCGGCGGCTACCGATGGGGTCAGCTGGGCCCGATCGGTCGCACTTCGATGAGGGCGCTCCGCCGAATGTGCGGGTACCCCTGGGCTAGTTCGACCGCCTCATTGGAGACAAAAACAGGAGGGCCAATAGTAACAAGGAACGCATTCCATTTTCCTCGGTGAGTGTCGAAGCCCTCCCCTCGTCGCCGACGTAGGGGGGCTCCACGAGTTGGGTGTGTCACTGTTCTGTCGGTGGGTCGTGCGAACCCGCACCGGGGTTGCATGGCGGGTCGTGGACACCTTGTCGGGAACCGGCCATCTTTCCTGCTATCCTACACCTGAATCGACGGCCCGGGCGGCCCCCCGGCCGACAATTACCGCATAGGCAAACCTCATGAGTGACGTCCTGAAGAGCCTCGGCATCGAGGATCACAATCTCGGAGGCTTCTGTGGAGAATGGCTCGGCTCGGGCCCCGAACTCGAGGTCACGACGCCGATCGATGGATCCGTTATCGGGACCGTACAACAGGTCACCGAGGGCGAGTACGACCGAATCGTCGATCGAGCCCAGGCGGCCTTCCTTCATTGGCGAACCGTACCTGCGCCCCAGCGCGGGGAGTTGGTGCGGCAGATCGGTGATCGACTTCGCGAGTTGAAGTCTGATCTCGGTGCTTTGGTCGCGCTTGAGATGGGTAAGATTCAAGCTGAGGGCGAAGGCGAAGTCCAGGAGATGATCGACATCTGCGACTTCGCGACGGGACTGTCGCGTCAGCTCTACGGGCTCACGATCGCTTCGGAGCGCCAGGATCACCGCATGATGGAACAGTGGCATCCGCTTGGAGTCGTGGGTGTCATCAGCGCCTTCAACTTCCCGGTGGCCGTTTGGAGCTGGAACGCAGCCTTGGCTTCGGTCTGTGGAGATGCCGTCTTGTGGAAGCCGGCAAGCCAGACGCCCCTCACGGCCATTGCGGTCACGAAGATCGCCCAGGCCGTGTGCGAGGAAAACGGTGTAGATCCGGCGATTTTCTCCTTGACCGTAGGAAAGGGGTCGAGTGTGGGTGACCGGCTACTGCACGACCGTCGCATTCCCCTGGTATCGGCTACGGGAAGCTGCGCGGTGGGTTGCCGTGTTGCAGAGGTAGTCGGCAAGCGGCTCGCGAGGACCATCCTCGAACTCGGCGGCAACAACGCCATCATCGTTACGCCGCACGCCAACCTAGACTTGGCGCTCCCCGGTATCGTCTTCGGATCCGTCGGCACTGCGGGTCAACGCTGTACCAGCACCCGTCGCATCATTGTGCACGAATCCATGCGTGAGGAGCTAGTTAGCCGACTCATCCGTGCGTACCAGGGTGTCCGAATCGGCAACCCCCGTGACCCGGAGACGCTCATGGGCCCCCTGGTCAATCTCGGGGCTGTGGACGACCTGATGAACGCTGTGCGACGCGTCCAGGAAGAGGGAGGCGAGATTCTCTACGGTGGCGAGCGCCTGGAAGGTGATCAGTATCCGGGTGGCCACTACGTCACGCCCTGCATCGCCACCGCGAAAAACGAATTCGACATCGTGCAAGAGGAAACGTTCGCCCCGATTCTTTACATCATCGGTTATGGCGACGCCAAGTCCTCGCCGAGGGAGTCGGTCGCCGAACTCGAAGAGGCGATGGCTATCCACAACGGGGTACCGCAGGGGCTTTCGTCGGCCATCTTCACGGACCACGTGCGCGAGGCAGAGTACTTCCTGTCCCACCGCGGCAGTGACTGTGGGATCGCCAACGTGAACATCGGGACGAGCGGCGCCGAGATCGGGGGGGCGTTCGGAGGAGAGAAGGAGACGGGCGGTGGGCGTGAGTCCGGCTCTGACGCTTGGAAAGCCTATATGCGGCGCCAGACGAACACGGTGAATTGGAGTACGGAGCTACCGCTGGCTCAGGGCATCGAGTTCGGATCGTAGAGTCCGTCTAGATTTGCCGCGGATCCCTTTGGGGGTCCCGTTGATGAATCAGGACGTCCCAGTCGTACGTATATTGATATGGAACTACGGATACCGGGCGCAAGAACGCCTGACAGCGGTGAGGAGGTTGGTCTGTGGCACGCTGCAACGCTACGACAAAAAAAGGGGCCCAGTGTCGGTTGAATGCCCTCGAGGGCTCCGAGTACTGTGCCGTCCATCTAAGCCAGGACCCGGCCGCTCCGAGCGGACGGGAGGCGATCGAGGATCTCGAGAACCGTCTCAGTGAGACGGCTAAGACGGTGCTCGGACTCGCCATTGCTGCGGGGATCGTTCTGTCTGTCCTGATCAAGCGGCGCTAGGCGGGGCAGCCGCGCTAGTTGCCTCCGATCGGCGAGAGGGTCTCCATCTGTCGCTGGTAGTCCTCCAGTTCGTTCCCGAGCATATCGAACACTTCGTCGGCTTTACCCATCCGTGGATGCTGTCTTCGGCCAGCCGCGCCTCGGGCGGTGCTCGAATCCACCACCGCGCATCGATTCTAGCCCGGTTCAGAGGTGGAGGGTAGCGGCCGGAGCAGTTCGTCCCATCTTTCAGTCGTAGGGCGGCTGTTCTCGGGGAACCCCACGGGTTGATCTGGGGTCGGGACTCGCTGGTAGAACCGCGTCTGAAGCTCGATGGGGGTGATTGCATGAACAGTGCTTGGGCTGTGACAACACCTGGGGTTGGGGACCATAAAGCGCGTCCGAAGAGTCGCATGTTTGGGCGGGTGGTCCTCACAATGATCCTCCTGTCCGTCAAGGCTGCGCCCGCGTTTGGTCAGGACCAGGACGTTCAGGGTGCCTGGAACGCAGAAACCTACTTCCTGAAGGACGGCGCCGAGCACCGGGTGGAGGGACGCATCTTCTTCACCGACTCCGACTGGCAGGTCGTCTTCTTCGTCGTCGATGGTATGGGCGAGATCAAGAGAGGTTCGGCCGAGGGGGGTACGTACACCCTAGACGGGGAGGGACTCACCTTCTGGCATTTGCACAACTTCTCGACCGGGGAGGCGATGGAAGGCTTGGAGGAGGCCCCGCTACGCATGGTGTATCGGGACCTAGAGGACGCCCCCCAGGAACCGTCCAGTGTCTACGTCGCAGGAGACGAACTCACGCTTGCGTTTCCGTCGGGCAACCGGCTCCTGTTCAGGCGGAGCTCCCGATGACGGCGCCTCTCGCGAGGCCGGGCACCGACGAATATGAGGCGTATTACAGCACCTATATCGACAAGGTGCCGGAGGGCGACGTGATCGATTTTCTGACCTCTCAAATCACCACCACGCTCGAGTTGCTGGCGTCGGTGCCGCCCGCATTAGAGCATCATCGTTACGCTCCCGACAAATGGTCTGTGCGTGAAGTTGTGGGGCACGTGATCGACGCCGAGCGCGTCTTTTCGCACCGAGCCTTCTCGTTCGCTCGTGCGGACCAGTCTCCCTTGCCCGGCATGGATCAGATCGACTACGCGTCGGCATCAAATGCAGATATGCGTCCGCTACCGGAGCTGGCGGGCGAGCTCGCTGCGGTCCGCAACTCCACGCTTTCCATGTTCCGCGGACTTCCGGAGGCAGCGTTTGGGCGCTCGGGAGTGGCGAGCGGATACTCGTTCAGTGTGCGGTCATTTGTGTTTATCATCGCCGGTCATGAGATCCACCATCGTGAGGGGCTCTCGGCCCATTACTTGAACGCACCCCACTAGGAGCCGATTGTATGAGACTCGAAACCGCGCTGCTCGTCGTCCTCGCGGCGTCGCTCGTCGGGGGACCGATCAAAGCACAGGCGGTCACCCCAGAGTTGGACGCGCCCTTCTACGCCTGGGAGCGTGGCGACTACGTGTCGGCACTCGAAGGATATCTTGCCGCCTTAAATGGCCGAGCAGGCGATCGGCTCAAGGACGAGATCGCGTCGTTCACCGGTGAGTTGTTCGAGGTAGCGACACTGACCGATGCCGGGACCGACATCCGGATTGGCCCGGATGGGCGGCTCGGGACCTATGCAGTCGGCACGGGCGAACAGCCCGGTATAGCGTTATTCGAGCTGGGTGACACGCCGAGGGTGATTTCTACCTTCCAGGGGCGTGACCCGGTGCTGTCGTTGGTTGGGACGGTTGCCTACCTGCGAGTCGAGCGCACCGCTGATTTGGAAGCTGCCGAACAAGCGCTACTGGATGCCGCCAACCGGCTCGATCGAGACGCCTTCTTCGAGGCTCAGGCAGAAATCGACTGGATCGAAGCCCAGAATACGTCCTTGTGGATCCGCGACGTCGCGAGTGGCAGAGAACGAGAGGTATTCCTGGGTGACATCGCTGCGGTCGGAATGGTGTTTTCGAGCGATGGTAGAACGCTGTTCCTAGCGGCCGGACGCTTGGGCAACCGACGCGATAACGACATCTACGCGGTGCAAGCCTACCGGCTGGCTCCCGAGGCGATTCTCGCGGGCCGCGGATTCAAGTCGGCGCCCCAGGCGATTCCAGGCGGGCGCTACCTGCTCTATCAGCGCCCGCAGGTCAGTCCTCTGCCGCAGGCTCCCGGGACCCCGCCCGTCACGGATGACGAAGGCGGCGGATTCGCCTTGGTCGATCTTCAGGAGGACGATGTCTTCGGTTTCTCCGGGACCGAACCGGCATTTTCGGCTTCAGGGACAGTACTCGCGTTTGTGACCGAGGGGATTGGAGAGTGGAACATCGAAGTTGCGTCGGTGGAGCCGCTCGCGGTAGCCGTGGGAAGGGCCATGCAATCCGCCACGGTTGTGCTACGATCACCCAGTCCGATCAGGGATCTGGCGTTGTCGCCGGACGGAAGCCTTGTAGCCTACCAAAAGCAGGTCGGAGGAAACTGGGAAATCTTCGTGGCCCCGACTGATGGCTCGCTGTCGGAGAGACAGGTTACGAACGAGATCCAACACGACCTCCACCCACGGTTCGTCGATCAAAATCGGATCCTTGCAGCCAAGGGAGAGGGCCGCCATCGGAGGTCGTACCTCTACGACTTACGCGACGGGTCCGTCACTAAGCTCTTCCATAACAATACGGTGCGGACTATTGCGCCCGAGTATGAGTGGCAAGTGGGTAGTGACAATCGAGTCGTGATCGTGTCAGAGAGGGACGGAGACACGGTTTCGCCGGAGCGTGGAGTGTACGTGGTGGACCTCAACCGTAGGGTCACCAAAGAGGCCGTCCGAGGCCGGCTAGAGCAGAACTTGGCGGCTGAGCAGCGTCTCGCCTCCGCGGGTGCGCGGATGTTCGCCCCGATCCGTGAGGAAGTGGCAGCGGTTGCAGACCAGGTCTCCGTAAACCGCATCTACCGGTATGAATCCGACCTCTTCGCCTTTGGATCCAAGTACGTCACGGAGCCGGGTAATGCCCAGGCTATCGAGTACCTTACCACGATACTCAAGGGTTTCGGCTACCAGCCGGAGCTCCAGTGGTTTGAGCCCTTGCCTGGGGTCAGGTCTGCCAACGTGGTGATCCGGATCGAAGGAAGCACCAATCCGGAGCTCGTGTGTGTTGTTAGTAGCCACTTCGACTCCGTGCGCAGGGGCCCGGGTGCGGATGACAATACGTCGGGGACTGCTGCGCTCCTCGAGGCGGCTCGGTTGTTGGCCGGGAAGGCGTTTCCGATATCGGTCGAACTCGCCTTCTTCACTGGAGAGGAAGCGGGTCTTCTCGGGAGTCGGGAGTACGTGCGAAGGGCCGTGGAGACCGACAAGAACATCGTTTGTGCGTTGAACAACGATATGGTCGGCTGGGCGAACAATCAGCGGTTGGACAACACGATCAGGTACTCGAACGCCGGCATCCGCGATCTCCAGCACGCCGCGGCGAGCCTCTTTTCCGACCTGATCACCTACGATGCGCTCTACTACAAGAACACGGACGCCCACGCGTACTACGAGGTCTATGGCGACATCGTGGGCGGGATAGGTTCCTATCCCGTGCTGGGAAACCCGAATTATCACCAGGCGTCAGATCGCCTGGTCACCATCAATCACAGACTGGTCGCCGAGGTGAGCCGAACCACCCTGGCGTCCATTATGTTGCTAGCGTCCAGCCCTCCGCGTCTCAGCGGAATCGAGGCCCGGCGAAGTCGCGTGGGGGTCCAGTTGACTTGGGCCGCTGCCGAGGTGAGCGATGTCGAGGACTACCGCATACGGTACACACGTGCCGACGGATCCGAGGCCGAGGAACAGGTCACGATCTTGGCGGGCGAGGCGCCGCGGGTCCTGTTGGAGGACGTGTTGGATGGCTCCGACATTGGGGTCAAGGCCGTAAACCGACGTGACCTCGAAGGGTGGGATTGGGCCTGGGTCACGGTTCCGTAGAGGTGTAGCGTGCAGCCTCTGTGGTTAGCGATCCCGGTGTTCGCCAAGCAAAGCGCGAAGCCCACGGATTCTCGCGGCCCTCTACCACGTCTGCCGTGATCTTGCCGAGCATCGGGGCGCACTTGAAGCCGTGGCCGCTTCCGCCAGCTGCAACGACGAGGCCCTCACGGTCGGGATCTCGGTCGATCCAGAAATCACCATCCAAGGAGTCGCAGTAGAGGCACAGCCGCCGCTTGACGATGGCTGTGCCGACGTCTCCCCCCAGCGTCTCGACAAAGAACGTTTTGAATTTCTCGTCATTCTCCAGCGAAACCACCTTCTCGCCGCGCGGATCGATTCGAATTCCGTTCCCGTGGTTGGCTACTTTCAGCACGCCGTCCGGTTGGATGGGGAAGCCGTACCAGCCCGTGTTCGCCACATCGGCACTCCACGGAGGAAACAAGTCGGCTTGGAAGCCGGCGACATCCGTCGGCTGGAAGTGGTAGACGGGTTGTCCAACACACCAAAGAGCGTCCTCTAGCCACGGGAGCAGGGTGGGAGTCCACGCGCCCGCGGCGACCACCACCACGTCGGCGGCGTGTTCTTCACCACCCTCCGTCACGATACCAGACACCCGCGAGCCGTTTTCACGCAGCGATGCCATGGTCTGGCCTTCGACCAGGCGAACGCCCGCCTCTCGTGCTCGCCCAAGTAGCCACGACACCACGTTCCCACTTTCAGCCCATCCGGCGCGGTGATTGAAGTACCCGTCCGGGTAGCGATCCTCACTCCAGCTGGGGAAACGGCGGCTCAGCTCGCCCGGCGTCAGCCTATCGATAGGGTGCCCCATCTCGGAGAGCACCTCCCAGCTATCGTGCTCGAACCCGCCTGGGCTCATCTCGTCTCGAGCCAGGATCAGATATCCGGTCTCGTGATAGAGAGCTCGTCCTGCCATTGCGTTCCAGTCGTCCCAGCCGTTCATACACTCTCGGACGAGCCGGGCGTAGAAGACGTCCGAGCCGTAGTCGGCGCGAATGACCTTGCTGATGTCGGTGGAACTGGCGTCGGGATGCGGTAGTGGACCGGGGTCGACGAGTGTGACTGTGTGACCGCGTGCCCGAAGCTCCAGGGCTGCGGTGACGCCGAACACCCCTCCTCCGACGACAACCACTGTGTTGGATTCCACCTTGATGTGTCCTAGTCACGGGGCGGTCGGCTGGGAGTCCTAGCCGAAAGAGCTCGTACGGACGATTTTCCCCAACCTTCTTCAGGGACTTACGTGATGCAACTACGGATTCTGACAGCCGCGGACATACGCTCTTGTTTGGACATGCCCGGGGCGATCCAAGCGATGAGAGTGGCGTTCACCCAACTCTCGTCGGGAGACGCTGTGGTGCCCGACCGGCTCGGCGTCGAGACAGAGAAGGGCGTAAGCCTATTCATGCCCGGATACCTACCCGACGGGCGGCACCTGGCGGCCAAGATCGTCTCGGTCTTTCCGGGCAACCGTGAGCGGGGCCTGCCCGCGATCAACGCGGTGGTATTAGTGTTGGATAGTGAGACGGGCTTGCCGCGTGCCCTTATGGACGGGACCTACCTGACCGCTTTGCGGACCGGGGCCGCGAGCGGTTTGGCGACCGAGGTGCTCGCCCTCGACGACGCGTCGGTGCTCGCGGTATTCGGCGCCGGTCCTCAGGCGCGCACCCAAATCGATGCCGTTCGTGCGGTGCGACCCATTTCCGAAGTGCGTGTCTTTTCCCTGTCGGCTGCCGAATCGGAGGCCCTGGCTCAGGAGGTTGAGGGCGTGCCTGTCACGGTGGTGGACGATTCAGCGTGCGCCCTCGCCGGTGCGCAGGTGATCGTGACGGCCACGGATAGCCGCCAGCCCGTGTTCCCGGGGGACTTGGTCGAACCGGGAGCCCACATCAACTCGGTGGGAGCCTTCACTCCGGAGATGAGGGAGTTGGACGGTGCGCTCGTAAGTCGGGCTACGGTGATTGTTGATTCGAGGGATACCGTCATGGCGGAGGCGGGCGATCTGGTCCAAGCGATCCGTGAGGGGATGTTTTCGCTCGACCGGATCCATGCGGAGCTCGGTGAGGTCGTGAGCGGTGCACGCCCCGGGCGTACCTCCTCGGAAGCGGTTACCCTTTTCAAGTCAGTTGGCAGCGCCGCGCAGGATGTTGCCGTGGCAGGTAGGATTCTCGAGGCTGCCGAGGCGTCGGGACTCGGAGTAAGCGTGGAGATCTGACCACTAGTCGTACCGCAGTGAGCCGCAACTCTCGCGGATATTCTCTCGCGCCGCCCAAATACGGCTCGCGGCCCTTTCCGCGTTCACGGCTATTGGAACCCCTCACGCCATGAGCCTGGTCGAGGCGGCCGAGGCCGATAAGGACCCCAAGGTCCGGGCGGTCGTCCAGCAGATTCTGGGAGCCGGGTCGTCAGGCGATACTTAGCACCCTGTTTAGAGCCCGTGCCAGCTTGAAACCTTCTAACATCTCATGTCGGATGGAAGAGAGCCGTCTGCCCTGGTCGGAATGAGAGAAGAAGGCGGTGATGGTCGTCTCCACCTGTTGCTCTGACGTAAACAACGATTCCATACGTAGACTCTCCGTATAGGGAATCAGCTGGTCGTCTTCTCCATGAATGAGATGGACCGGGGTTCGCAAGGCGGGCATGAAGGGGACCGGGTCCATGAGGGGAGATGAGCTCCGAACCGCCGTGGCCAACTGCTGGGCAATATCTTCGGCGCCGCGCAGGTCGGGCCAGTGGTCGGTTGAGGGCGCGAACAGGTCGAAGAGCCGTGTGTGCTCTGGAGCGACCCCGCGCCTCAGTTCGCCCTTCAGAGCATCATACGAGGGATCCCAGGCCAGAATCCGTCGTTCGCCTGCCTCTACAGCCAGCCGCCAAAGCGCCTGCGCCACGTCCTTCGCCCCCGCATACTCGGGTATCGAGGTCAGATGATTCCCGCCAATGATCCAACGTCCGTATGGATCCGGACGGATGCGGTGTGTGATTCCGTCCCACTCGTGCTCACCGCTCATCTGGAAGTGCACCATGCGCTCCATATCGCAGTAGCCCCCGAAACCAACTACCCCTCCGAGCTGGTCGCCCACATCTGAGTGCGACGCGGCGATTAGAATCTGCGGAGCGCCGAACGAAAAGCCGATGGCTCCGTACGGACCATCGTTGGTCACGTCGAGCCCGCGCAGCACGTCCAGGGCACCCCGCAAAGTCGGGTGGGTCACCTCCGGCGCCAGGCGAAGATTCTTCCATTCCGGTACTTGGGGCACGACAACAGCCAGTCCGGACGCGGCCAAGGCACGCACAAATCGAAGGAGATTCGGATGGAACCGACCGGGCCGCGTGATTCCGTGGAGCACGATCCATCCCGGTAAGTTTCGCTGTGCGCCGCGCGGGACGATGACTGACGCAGGAACCTGGCGGTCGCCTCTGTCCAGAAGTGTCTCGTACTCACGGGTGGCAGCGTTGTTGGTGAGCCAGCTCTTGACGGCGCGGATCGTTCTGAGGGTAGCCATATGAGCGAGAAGCTACGGGCCGAGCAGAGCGGGCCGCCACCCGCCGAGCCACGCTTGCGCTCACTCAACGTGTCGAACATGATCCGATTGATGACTATTGGACGCCGAAGCTTTCTCCAGAGTGCCGCCGCCGCAGCGCTCGCTTGGCCCCGCGCTATCGATGCGCTCGGGCAGGATCTGCAGACGGGTGGAGCGCCCGCCGATGAGGAGTTCTGGAGCTTTGTTCGCGGCCAGTTCCTGATTCCCAGCGACCGCATCTACCTCAACAACGGGACCCTGGGACCGTCGCCTGTGGTGGTCGTAGAAGCGGTCGCAGAGCACACTCGCCGGGTCGCCGCGACTTATCCGCCCGGTGTCCGGTGGGAGAACTTGAAAGGTGCCTTGGGTTCACTCCTGGAAGCCGATCCCGAGGGGTTCGTGTTTCCCAGGAACACGACGGAGGCCATGAACTTTGTCGCCAACGGTATCGAGCTCGATGCGGGCGACGAGGTGCTTATCACCGACCATGAGCATATTGGTGGGTACAAACCTTGGGAGATGATCTGCGCCCGCCGGGGCGCCACACTGGTTGTAGCTCACCTGCCTACACCGGCCCGGTCTTCGGAGGATCTTTTTGACGCGGTGCTCGCGGCGATGACGCCACGGACTCGGGTACTCGCTCTCTCTCACGTCACCTTTACGACCGGGACCGTGTTGCCGGTGACAGCGCTCGCACGCGAGTGCCGCGAGAGGTCGATCATCTTCGCTGTCGACGGGGCCCACCCACCCGGCATGCTGCGCGTTGACCTGCAGGATCTAGGAGGTGACTTCTACGTGTCATCGCCCCACAAGTGGCTCCTCGCCCCGCAGGGAACGGGACTGCTCTACATGACGGACGAATGGCGGACGCGACTTTGGCCCACCTTGGCCTCGGGCGGGTGGGACGACCTCGATCTGGGGGCTCACCGGTTCAATCACTTCGGCACCTTTGACGAGTCACGTCTCGCCGGCCTCCTGGCGGCGGTGGAGTTCCATGCGGTGCTCGGGGTCGATCGGATCGAGGCGCGGGTTCGCCACCTGAGGGCGCTTTTGCAGGCCGGCCTCAGCGGGCTGGCGGGTATCGAGATCGCGTCGCCGCAGAGTGAGGAGTTGTCGTCCGCCATGGTGTCGTTTCGCCTCGAGGGAGTCGATTCCTTGGCCCTCCAGTCGTACCTCAGCAGAGCTGCCAAAGTGCGGACCCGCGTCATCGGAGAATACGACTACGGTTGGATGCGTTTGTCCACTCACATCTATAATCGCCCCTCGGATCTCGACCGGATTCTGGAGTTACTCGAGGGCGTCGGCAGAGACGGACTCCCCTCGGGTGACTGACGCGACGTCTCCGGAGCGGAACCGTAGGGCTACTAGCTCGTGCCAGTTGGGGTACGTACAAATTCTAGAGCAGGGTAGGGGATGACGGACTATCGACCGCCTTACCGAGTCGCCGCCGCCGTGGGCATGGCGGCCTTCGCGCTTTACGCGTTGACTCTCGCCCCCAGCACAGGATGGTGGGATGCCAGCGAATACATCACGACGGGCCATTTGCTCGGGATTCCTCATCCGCCCGGGAACCCACTGTTCGTTTCGCTCGCCCGCACGTGGAGCCTACTACTCGCACCGTTTGGCCTGCCCGTAGCGGTCCGGATCAATTTGCTGGCTGCAGCAACCAGTGCCACGGCCACGTGTTTCTTCTTCATGATCTGCCATCGGATCCTCTCGTCCGTGGTGGAGGAGCGATGGATGGCAGTGGTCGGCGCTGTATCGGGCGCATTGATCGGGGCGACCTCTTATACAGTCTGGAACCAGTCGAATGTGGACGAGAAGGTCTATACGGTCAGCGTGGCCATTCTGGCTGCTGCGTCATGGCTGCTTTTGCGCTGGTACGACCGTCAGGACAAATCTGCCGGCCTGAGGGCCCTCCTGGTGGCGATCTACATGATGGTCCTAGGCGCTTCCAACCACTTGATGTCGGTCCTACCGGCTCCGGCCTTCGCCATGTTTGTTTTAGTGGCGGGCCCTGCGGTGCTCTTGAGCTTGAAGTTCTGGATCCGTGCGGTGCCGCTCGTGATCCTGGGACTCTCGTTCAGCGTCTTTCTGCCCCTGCGGGCGGCGCAGGATCCGGTCATCAACGAAGGGGATCCGGTCTGTGCCACGGCAGGTGAAGTGGTGGTGGCTATCTACAGCAATGGGAAGGCCGGTTGTGAGGCGCTTGCGTCCTCACTCAGCCGCGAGCAGTACGCCAAGCCGCCGATGAGCGAGAGACAGGCTCCTCTTCAGGATCAACTCCTGAACTATTTCCAGTACTTCGACTGGCAGTGGGCACGCGGAGCGGACCTGGGCGAGTTGCCGATGGGTGCGCGTTTACCGGCCACCATGTTGTTCATGGCTCTGGGGTTCATGGGGCTTCTGGTCGTGTGGCGAGCGGACCGCAACATCTTCGTATATGTGGTTGCCCTGACAGCTACCCTCACGTTGGGGCTGGTCGCCTATCTAAATTTCAAGTACGGGTTCTCGCTTGCTCCGGGTGTCACCGACCGATTGGCGCACGAAGTCCGCGAGCGGGACTACTTTTTTGTGGCGAGCTTCATCCTTTGGGGGAACCTGGCGGGGGTAGGTTTGGCGGGATTCTGGTCGGCGTTGGCGGCGCACTGGGGCGGCGGGGCGGCCTACAAGAAGGCCGCTCCCATCTTCCTGATCGCCTTCATCCCGCTGGTCTTCAATTGGACGTGGGCCGACCGCTCGGGTGACTATGCGGCTCGCGACTGGGCATACGATCTCCTGATGAGTGTCGAGCCATATGCCATCCTCTTCACAAACGGGGACAACGACACCTTCCCACTGTGGTATCTCCAAGAGATTGAGGGCGTTCGGAAAGACGTAAGTGTTGTCGTCATCCAATACCTCTACACCGACTGGTATCCGAAGCAGCTTCGTGAACTGACCGAACCCGGCCGGCAGCGACCTTTCGACGAGGCCTTCGCGGTAGACCTCTACCCGCCCACTCCGATTCCCGACTCCGCGATCACGTCGGCTACCGACGACATGCTCGATGCCGTGGGATCGGGCCGGATCCCGCAGGACCTGGACCTTCCCCTCGGTGATGTGGTGGTGACATATCCGTCGGGCGCCTATCTGGATCGTGGCCACCGCCTAGCTCTGAACTTCATCCACGACTCGATTGGGCGGCGCCCGGTCTACTTTGCCAGTGCTGCTGGACTATTGAGTGACCTCGGGCTGCGCGATTGGGGTGTTCGTCACGGTCTCACGACCAAGTTGGTGATGCGGGATTTGGGCGCCGAGCCACCCGAGGGCGTGTCGCAGGGGACTGATCGTATGGGCGCGGAATGGTTCGATATCGAGCGTAATCTTGCCCTGGTCAATGATGTATATCAGTACCGTGGGATTCGTGATCGCGACATCTGGCAGGACCGCAGTACGCTGAATATTCCACTGCACTATCAGTTCCTCTTCGTGCAACTTGCCGACGCGGCGGCGCAAGCTGGGCTGCCGACTGATCAGGTGAGTGACCTGGCCGATGAAGCCTCCGCATTTCGCACGACGGCACTAGGGGGGCGGCGCTACCTGCCATCAGGGCAGTAGCCTTCACGCAAGCGGTCTCCGGTCGCGGCCATGGACCGGAACCCGCATCCCGTGCAGGGGTGCAAGCTCGCTCGACAGCCCTTCCATTTTCGAAAGCGACGTGACCGTGGTAGATGGACGTAGTCCTGAGCTGGAGCCTGCGGAACTGAGCCGATATGCCCGTCATCTCTCTCTCCCCGAGGTCGGGCTCGAAGGTCAGAAACGCTTAAAAGGGGCTCGGGTGTTGGTTGTTGGGGCCGGCGGTCTGGGTTCACCACTAGCACTTTACTTGGCGGCTGCGGGAGTCGGCAGGTTGGGCCTCGTGGACTTCGACCAGGTTGATGTGACCAACCTGCAGAGACAGATCCTCCACGGCACCAAGGATGTCGGGCGTGACAAGCTGGACTCGGCGGGTGACCGACTTGCCGACGTCAATCCGAACGTAGAAGTGGTGTCACACGCCGTTCGGCTGAACTCCGACAACGCGTTGGACATTCTGGAGCCGTACGACGTGGTAGTTGACGGGACGGACAACTTCCCGACTCGGTACTTGGTCAACGACGCTTCGGTGCTTCTTGGAAAGCCCAATGTGTACGGATCGATCTTTCGTTGGGAGGGGCAGGTCTCGGTCTTCGGTTTCGACGGCGGGCCCTGTTATCGGTGTCTCTTCCGCGAACCTCCTCCGCCGGGTCTGGTCCTGAATTGTGCTGAGGCGGGCGTCCTTGGAGTCCTTCCGGGAATCATCGGATCGCTTCAGGCCCTGGAGGTCATCAAGCTCATCTTGGGTAAGGGCACTACGCTCAGTGGCCGGCTCCTCATCTTCGACGCTATGGATCTGAGTTGGAGGGAGGTCGCGTTGCGACGAAATCCGGAATGCCCGGTGTGCGGTGACGCACCGACCCAGACGAACCTCATCGACTACGAAGATTTTTGTGGACTTCGCTCAAAGGAAAACGACATGCCCCCCGTTGAAGGACAGGAGCCTCAGCCGACTGTTCGCGAGATCGGTCCGTTGGAGTTGAAGGAACGCCTCGGCGCAGGCGACGCGCCCCTGTTGCTCGACGTCAGGGAGCCCTACGAGTGGGACATCGCGAGCCTAGCCGAGTTCGAGGAGGTACGCGTACCCCTTGGCCAGCTGCTCCAACGCCTGAGCGAGATTCCCGACCAGCGCGACATCGTCGTGTATTGCCGTTCCGGCGCGCGCAGCCGAATGGCGGCGGGGGCATTGGTCGAGGCGGGCTACAAGTGCGTGGACAATCTCACGGGTGGGATTCTCGCCTGGTCCGACGAGATCGATCCGAGCTTGCCCAAGTACTAGGCCGGTGGGACACTTCGGGCCGTCCGTGGGCCCGAAGTCGGGAAGATGTCCTCCTATCCGCGCCCTAGAACTTCGCCAGGTCCAAGATCGCGTCGAGCACGTCCTGTGGTTGAGGCAGAATGACCTGCTCCAGCTGCGGCGCATAAGCCACCCACGTGTCCAGCGACGCGACGCGTCGGACTGGTCCGTCCAGCCATGGGAAGAGCTCGTCCGATATACGCGCTGCGATCTCCGAGCCGATTCCCCACGAGAGAGAATCCTCGTGGGTGATCAACACCTTGTTGGTCTTCTTGACGGAGGCAGCGATGGATTCCATGTCCAGCGGCGACAGCGTCCTCAGGTCGATGACTTCACATTCGATCCCATGTTGGTCTGCCGCAGTCCGGGCGGCATCCATCGAACGCTTCACCAAGGCGCCGCACGTGACGATGGTCAGATCCGAGCCGGGGCGCACGACCTTTGCTTTGCCGAACGGTATCATATAGTCGCCGCCCGGATACCGACCCTTGTTGTGGACCTGCCGGTAGAGGTGTTTGTGCTCCAGGAAGATGACCGGATCATCGCAGCGTATCGCGGTTCTCAGCAGCCCGTTGGCATCGAGCGCATTGGACGGTAGGACGACCCTAAGACCGGGCGTATGCGTAAACAGGGTGTCGCCGGTCTGTGAATGATAGGGACCGCCACCCTTCAAATAACCCCCGTAGGGCACCCTAATCACCAGCGGTGAGCTAAACGCTCCGCCGGTCCGGTATCGCATGGTCGCCAGTTCGTTCCGAATCTGCATGAATGCCGGCCAGATGTAGTCGAAAAATTGGATCTCGACCACCGGCTTGAGGCCGCGTTGCGCCATCCCGATGGCTCGGCCCACGATGCTCGCTTCGGCCAGTGGAGAGTTGAAGACACGCTGACCCCCGAATCGGGTCTGAAGGCCATGTGTAACCTTGAACACGCCGCCCTTTCCTTTCACCTCGGGCAGTATCTCTTCTCTCGAGGCGTCCGCGACGTCTTCGCCGAAGACGACGATGCGAGGATCGCGTTCCATCTCGTCACGCATGCAGGCATTCAAGAGGTCGACAACCGTCAGGTCCCGGTCATCCGCAAATTCGGGCGTATCCTCGGTGTCGAAGTCCGGGCCGGTCGCGTCCACGTCTTCGGAGAAGAGGTGGTCCAACACCGTCTCAGGATCCGGCTGTGGGTGCGTCTCTGCTTCGTCCGCTGCGGCGGCGACCGACTTCTGGGTCTCTTCCTCTAGGGCATCAAGAGACTCGGCGGTGGCGATTCCCTTAGCGATCAGGAGCGCTCGCGTGGTCACCAGAGGATCTCGTTTGGCGTCTGCTTCCCGTTCCGCTTCGGGGCGATACATGCGTTCATCATCAGACATCGAGTGTGAGTACGGTCTGATGGTGTGGGCGTGAACCAAAGCGGGCCCTCTTCGTGATCGGCAGTATGCCACGGCCTCGCCGGCGGCTCGGTAACTATCCGCCAGGTCCGTTCCGTCGCACTCTAGAACGAGAAGATTTGGGAAACCTTCGACTAGCTTGGAGATGCTCCCACCCGCCGTATTGACCTCGACTGGCACGGAGATCGCGTACCCGTTGTCCTCGACAAGGAAGACCACAGGGAGTTCCAAGTTGCAGGCGCTATTCAGGGCCTCCCAAAACTCGCCCTCAGAGGTAGCGCCGTCCCCGGAGGTGACTAGCACGACCTCGTCGGCATGAAAGCCGGTGAGCTTGCCTTCGAGCTCCGGGACCTGCGCGGCGCGTACTCCTGCCTCGGCGGCGCCCACGGCCTGGAGGAACTGAGTGCCAGTCGGCGACGAGGCGCTTGCAATGTTGTAGCGCACGTCGCCGAAATGCGACGGCATCTGCCGCCCCGCGCTGTTCGGATCGTCATGGGCCCCTACGGCGCCTAACAGGTGGTCGAGCGGCGTCTGCCCGACAGCGAGCGCCAAGGCCCGGTCCCGGTAGTAGAGGTAGAACCAGTCGTGGCCCCCTTTTAGGTGGGCGGCCATCGCCACCTGGATGGCTTCGTGCCCCGCCCCCGAGATCTGGAAGAAGATCTTGTTCTGGCGCTTGAGGGCGATTTCCCGATCATCGACCCGGCGAGCCATGACCATGAGGCGGTATGCTTCGAGTAGCCAGTCGGGGTCGAGGTGCGGCTCGTCCACCGGGGCGATCACGTCCTGCTCTTTCGTTGCCATTTATTCCCGGGAGTCAGGTTCGGTCAGGCAGTCCATAACATAGCTAAACCCAGAATCAGAGTAGAGCGTCACCTGACTCCGGGTGTCCCGCAACGCCGAGCAGTTGCTCTGTGAGCGCTTTGGGTGTGGTCACAGGTGTACGGCAAGAATACGCTCGGCAGACATATGCCGTCGACACCCCGTCGTGAGCGCCACGGCCGGCCAGCAATGGGAGGGCGTGATCCTGGGCCTCTTCTGATGAGGCGGCTCCGGCGATGGTGAGGTTGGGTAGGAACGGCGTCAGGGCGGCTCCCAGCAACGCCGATGTGGCGGGATCGTTCCGTTCTCCAATGATCGCAACTTCGACCGGTGAGGCGACTGTGCGATCTAGGCTCGACAGGAGACGCCCGAAGGCGGACGGGTACCGGGCGAGCGACCCCGCCTCCCTGGCGAGCGCTCGTTCAGCAACCGCTTGGTGACGTTCGTCGCCTAAGAGGTGGGCTGTTCGCAGGAGGAGTTCCACGCTGAGCGAGGTCCCAGATGGCGTGGCATTGTCCATGATGTCGCGGGGCCGGACGATGAGTTCTTCGCGGTCCGTAGGCGCGTCGTAGAAGACGCCCGTATCCTCGGTCCAAAAGAGTTCGAGCATGCGGTCCGCGATCCATCGGATCTCATCGAGCCATTTCGGGTCGAGAGTTACTTCGTAGACGGTTACCAACGCGTTCCCGACGGCTCCGTAGTCTTCCAAAAAGGCATCGATTCGAGCTTCGCCATCTTTGTAGGAGCGCAGTAGTCGTTCGTCTCGACGCATGTGCGTGAGTACGAAGTCCATCCCTGAGACTGCCGCCTCCACATAGGATTCTCGACCCAACACTCCCCCTGCTTCCGCGAGTGCTCGGAGGGTCATGCCGTTCCAGCTCGCCAGAATTTTCTCGTCTCGGAACGGGTGCTCTCTGAGGGCGCGCGCCTTCAGCAGCAGTTCCCTCGCTTCACGTAGCTCCTCGCGGAGACTCTGGGGCTCCATCCCCTCACTGCGGGCGACCGCTTCTAGGTCGTGGGGCAGATGAAGAATGCTCTTTCCCTCGAAGTTCCCGGAATCACTGACGTCGTAGCAGCGCTCGAAGAGGGAGGCCGCTCCCTCGTCCAAGACCTCTCGAATCTGGGCGGGCGTCCACACGTAAAAGACTCCCTCCTCACCCTCGGAGTCCGCGTCGAGCGCCGAGTAGAAGCCTCCGCCATCGTCGCGCATGTCCCGGAGTAGGTGATTCAGAATGCTCTCCGCCACCTCTCCTAGGTCGGAGTCCCCCGTGGCCTGGAACGCGTTGAGGTAGACCCTGGCCAACAGAGCGTTGTCGTATAGCATCTTCTCGAAATGAGGCACCAGCCAACGCTCGTCCACGGAGTATCGGTGGAAGCCGCCGGCCAAATGGTCGTGCATGCCTCCCCGGGCCATCTTACGCAGAGTGTGCGTCACAAGAGTGAGCGCCTGCTTGTCCCCGGTGCGCGAGTGGATCCTGAGCGCGAATTCGAGATTCACCGGTTGCGGAAATTTCGGTGCTCCCCCAAACCCGCCGTGCGTCGGGTCGAAACGGGAGGCCAGAAACCGGTAGGCGTGGTCGAGAAGAGCTGAGCCTATCAGCGTTTCCCCCTCCTGAGTTACGGGCCCTTCGCCGGCTTCCGCGGTGCTGCGCCGTAGAATTTCTCGAAGCTCGTTGGCGTTCTTGCTGACCTCGTCTCGTCTCTCGCTGTATGCGTTTTGAATGGCCTCGAGGATCTGGCGGAATGACGGCAGTCCGTGGCGCGCTTCCGGTGGGAAGTAGGTACCTCCATAGAACGGTGCACCCTCGGGCGTGAGAAACGCCGTGAGTGGCCAGCCACCTTGGCCCGACATCGCCTGTACGGCACGCATATAGACCGAGTCGATATCGGGCCGTTCCTCCCGATCCACCTTGATGTTCACGAACCCGTCGTTCATAACCGCTGCGGTGGCCGGGTCCTCGAACGATTCTCTTTCCATCACGTGACACCAATGGCATGCCGAGTACCCGATCGAAAGCAGAATCGGCACGTCTCGTTGTTGGGCTAGCGCAAACGCTTCATCGCCCCACGGATACCAGTCCACCGGGTTTCTGGCGTGCTGTTGCAGGTATGGGCTGCTCTCACCTGACAGACGATTGGCCACTCTGTGCTCCCGGGTTTCGTCCAATAACGGCGGCGGTCGAAGGATCGTTAGGATCGTCTCGACCGGTGAATCCTAGCGCCTAATCGGGCAACCAAGCGCTATCCATGCGGTACAATTATCGTTGAATTCGCTCCAGGCTGCGGGTAGATTCGAATATCAAATGTTTACGGATGCGTTTTTCATGGCTCTGTTTTCTTGAGAATCCGCTTGGAATCAATACACGTAGGGTTGGCAAAGGCAGCGATTCGAAGGCCTTCGTTGATTCCTGGACTCCTAGGCACAGCCTGGGCGTTTCGGGCGAACCGATGGTACTTGAGGCCCCCCTTCCTCCCGATTCCGTCGCGCGGCTACATGCGCTGGCGGATGGAGACAGCATACGGGGATGCAGACGCTGTACCACCTACAACGGAGATCGAGCGGTATATCCGCTGGGGCGAGGAGATGCGAAAGCGCATGAAAGTAAAGACAGCACCGTGACCAAACTCTTTCTCATGATCATTTTTGGCTTTGTCGCGCGTTGTACTTCCCAGATAGTCGACAGATGATCATCGACGAGGCTATGCCGGTGCTCCAACCGGTGTTGATCTGGAACGCCGAGAGGGAGATGGAGGATTTGTCCAAGGGCGTCCGGACCCAGGCCCGCGAGACCTACCGGCTTCCGACGAGTCGCGAGTGGAATAGTTGACTGGATATCAAATTATCCGGGGGCGGCGGTGAGGATCCCTAGGGGAGATCCTACAGTTATCAGTCCTGGCCCGACTCCTTCGCGATTCAGTCCCATGGTCCAGACGGGTTGCCGGGAAACCCGGACGATCCCCGCCTCGCCAAGTATCGCCCCTTCTAGCGGCTCATACGACCGCCCCTCTCGCCCTGCCCCTCGGTGATCACAGCCTCATGATCGAGTGGATCGGCACCAATCTCGTGCTCTATGGCCCATTGCTGGTCGGCGTCATGGCTATGCTCGAAACCGCCTTGGTCGTGGGCCTCCTGCTCCCGGCCGAGCCCACCATCATCGTTGCCACTGCGTTTGCGCTCGAGGGACACTTCAGCTTCAGATCGGTGGTTGTCGCAGCGCTCATAGGGGCGACCCTAGGTGATTCGTTTGGCTTCGCCTTGGGTAGGTACGGCGGACGACGCTTCCTGCGCAGCAGGGGCCGTCTGGCGAAGAACGCTCGGCGTCACCGAGACGGGGCCTCCGCACTCTTCGAGCGGCACGGCGTGGTCTCGATCACGTTGGCCCGCCTGATTCCTTTTGCGCGCACGCTCATGCCGTTAGCGGCTGGATCGACGCGGCTGAGCTATCGACGCTTTCTTGTCTTCGACCTACTGGGTGTCGCCGCTTGGGGTTTGGTTGGATTGGGGCTCGCGTACGGGGCGGCACGGGGTTGGCAGGTTGGCGTGGAGTTGCTGGGTGTGGGCTGGGCACTACTATTTGGCGCGATTGCCGTCTTGGCGCTGCTCGCCGTAAAGGGCCGTGTCTTTAGCGCGCCTGAACCTGCCTCCTTGGTCTCTATAGGGCTCACAGGCAACGTGGCCGCCGGCAAGTCCACGGTGGCCGCTGGATGGGCGGATGAAGGCGTGCCAGTGGTCAGTGCCGACTTGCTCGCGCGCGAGTCCGTAGCTCCCGGCACTCCCGGGCTCACCGCTGTTGTCGAGCTGTTCGGTGACGGCATTCTGAACCAGGATGGATCACTCGATCGCGCTGCCCTAGGGAATCTCGTCTTCCGCGACGAAGAGGTCCGCCTTAAGCTGGAGGCGATCCTCCATCCACGTATCTGGGTGTTAAGAGACCGCTGGATGAGGAAGCGGTACAGTGAGGGTGTGTCGCTGACCGTCTCGGAGGTGCCGCTTCTGTTCGAGACCGGGCTTGATCGCGACGTCGACGTGACGGTCGTAGTAGACGCACCCGAGGATGTTCGCATCACGCGACTCACGGAGCGACGTGGCTTGGATGAGGAAATGGCTCGCCGGATGATGGAGAGCCAGATGGATCCGCAGCAGAAGCGAGATCGGGCCGACCATGTCTTGGTGAATGATGGCACCCTAGAGGAGTTGGAAACCTCGGCCTGGCAGCTACTGGATCGGATTGGAACCCAAACCCGGGCATCGATCGGGCCCGCCACCGGGCGTATCCGGATCGATATGCATCTCCACACGGAGGCCTCGTTCGACTGCCTTTCCGATCCTTTGAAGGTGATCGAGGCTGCTAAGGCCCGGGGCGTGCAACGGATTGCCATTACGGATCACAATTGTCTTGGAACAGCGTTGGAGATGGCTGAGCGGTTCCCCGATACGGTCATACCTGGAGAAGAGGTGAAGACCGCTGAAGGGATCGACGTGATTGGCCTCTACCTGAAGGAGGAGATCCCCAAAGGGACCTCAGCAAGAGATGTCTGCCGTATGGTTCATGAACAAGGGGGTATCGTCTACCTCCCTCATCCCTACGCGAGCGGGAAAGGTGGATCCGGGCGGTACGCCGAAGAGCTTGCTCCGTTGGTCGATGTGGTCGAAGTTTTCAACGCGCGTCTCCACCCGGGCAGGTTGAATGAGCCAGGTGAGGAATTGGCGGCTCGTTGGGCCAAGAAGAGAGGGGCCGGCTCGGACGCGCACACGGTGGGCGAGGTGGCCGGCGGCTTTGTTGAGGTTGTGGACCACCCCAACGAGGCTGCTGCCCTCTTGGCCGCTCTGGAGGGGGCCCGCATCCGGGGTATAACCACGCCTTGGTCGGTCCACCTTGCTTCTACTTGGGCGAAGGTGCGCAAGCGACTCCCATTCTCTGACTAGCGAAGTGTCCGATGACCTATCAAACGCCGGAATCCCGCACAAAGGACATTGATGCCGTGCTGGAGGCGTTACAAGGTTGTGAGACGGCCGTCCTCACAACGCATATCAACTCGGACGGAGACGGGCTCGGCTCGGAGGTGGCGCTAGCGGCGTGGCTCCGGGAGAAGGGCACCGAAGCCTTTATAGTAAACCCGACTTCCGTTCCAAAATCGCTCGACTTCCTGGTGCCCGATCGGGCGTGGGTTGTTGATGCGGGTTCGTCGAAGGCAGGCGAACTGTGCGCAGCTGCCGACGTGGCCGTCGTCCTCGATACAGGTGAGGTGCCACGGATCGGCAGGGTGAAGCCGCTGATCGACGGTGTGCCCACCGTCGTAGTCGACCACCACCCTTCCGGGGACCAGGCGATTGGTGGGGTCTCGTTCAGAGACTCCACCGCGTGCGCTACAGGCGAACTCGTATACGACATCATTCTCGCGGCCGGGGGGCTCTGGTCTCCGGTAGGGGACCTGGCTTTGTACGTCGCGATCCTTACCGATACAGGATCTTTTCGCTTCAGCAACGCCACGCCGGCAAGCCACAATGTTGTCGCGGAACTCGTCGCACGAGGGGTGCGCCCTGAAGAAACCTACCGGCGCGTATACGGCACATTTTCTCATCGTCGGCTGATGTTACTACGGAGTGCTCTAGCAGAGTTGGAGATCGCTCCCGAGGCTCGGGTCGCTTGGATGACCGTGCCGTCTGAAGAGTATGACAGGCTCGGGGCGACGTCCGATGACTTGGAGGGGTTGGTCGACTACCCGCGTTCCGTGGAGGGAGTCGAGGTCGGGCTCCTCTTTCGGCGGACCACGAGGGGTGGCACCAAGATCTCGTTCCGCTCCAACGGGGACGTCGATGTGAACGAACTTGCGCGCCGTTTCGGAGGAGGAGGTCACGTCCGTGCGTCTGGTGCGTTGGTGGAGGGTTCCCTGGAAGACGTGCGAAACGAGGTCGTGACCGCGACTATAGCGGCTGTGGAGCTATTGGACGTCAGGGGGTAAGATACGGATCGTGATGGATCGGATCCGGACTCCTCCGGTCCTCGAGAGAACGATGAACGTGGAGAGACTTGGTGAAGGATGATCCCGGTCCGGGTGTACCCGAGGCCATTCCGAGAACGCTGCAGTTGGTCGGCCGTAGCCTGGGTGAAGGAGATATCGACCGACTTTGGGTATTCCCCCCGTTGATCCGAGGGCGGAAAGAGTGGGGCCTGGTCGCCGCCAGTTGCTTCACCGACGGCGGAGCCCGGCGCCTCTATACGGCCCAGTACTCAGCGGAACGATCCGGTACCAGCTTGTCGGTCGAGGCTGGGATGTCCGAAGAGGGAGAGGCGCCGCCCGATCGGCTTCCACGCGTGATGCAAGGCGTGGCCCGGAGAAGCGAGATCGATCTCGGGGAGCCTCGGACCGTGGAAATAGCGGGCGACCCCGGGAAATTCCAAGAGCTGATGGACGAGTTCGATCCGTCTCTGTTAGAGAGTGTCGAGACGTGAAGACGCTCGTCGATCCGTCGCCGTTCGTGCGGCTTTTCGGTCGATACCTGAGAGAACAAGGGCTGCCGGTAACCCATCAGAGAGAGGCCATAGCAAAGGTGGTGTTCGGCTCCGACGAGCACCTGTGCGTCGACGAGATAGATAGGGCGCTGAGATCGAATTCACAGCGGATCGGCAAAGCGACCATCTACCGGACGTTGGATCTACTGGTCAAGAGCAAGCTCGTCGCTGAGCACGACTTCGGCGAGGGGTTCAAGCGCTACGAACACCGCCTCTCTCCGCAGCCCATTCACGAGCATCTCATCTGCCTCAACTGCGGGAAGGTGCTCGAGTTCCAGAGCCCCGACATTCATCGGATCGAGGCGATGGTGACTGCCCAACACGGCTTTCGACCGACCCACCACAAGCTCGAGATCTACGGTCTCTGCAGCGAGTGCTCGCAGGCCGGGGTCGAGCTCACATCCGAGGGGCTGGTGTGCCCCATCGAGACCCTTTAACGCCTGAAGCTGCACCGCGGGTCTCGCAGATGAGGTGACCATGCCTAACCGTCGCTCCCCCCAAACTCCCGGACGAGGCTTCGAGCCGATCGGCGACCCCGATCAGTCCAAGCAGTCGCCACCAGGCCTATCTGACCTGCCGTGGGAACTCCCACATACGTTTTTGGGACTCGACGAAGAGGCGACCGATTTCGACAAGTGTCGCGCCGTCATTCTCCCGGTTCCCTATGAGACCACGACCAGCTACGGAGGGGGAGCCCGAAGTGGGCCGGGCGCGATCGTGGAGGCGTCTCGGTACATCGAGCTCTATGACCAGGAGCTCAAGCGCGACACCTCCACGGTGGGGATCCACACACTCCCGGCTCTGGAGTTGAGCCGCGACGGTGCGCCGGCAGCCATGACGGAGCTGGAACAGGCGTACGCGCGGGTGGCTCAAACGCTTGACGACAGGTTTCTGGTAATGCTCGGGGGGGAGCACAGCGTTTCGGCCCCGGCGATCCGGGCTCAAGCAGCGAGGGTCGGGCGGCTGAGTGTACTGCAATTCGACGCCCACGCCGACCTGAGAGCCGAGTTCGAGGGTTCGGAATACTCGCATGCCTGTGCGATGGCCAGAGTGCTCGACGTGGCCGACCTGGTGTCGGTGGGTGTCCGGGGAGTGAGCGAAGAGGAAGTTCGTGTGGCCGAGGTAAACGACGGGGTCACGCTCATTTGGGCTGATGAGATGTGGGAGGGCGACGCTTGGATGGACCGTGCCATGGCGGCCCTGGGGGATCCCGTGTACCTGACGTTCGACGTCGACTACTTCGATCCGTCACTTGTTCCGTCCACCGGGACTCCCGAGCCCGGGGGAGGGGATTGGTATCGTACTCTTCGCTTCCTTCGACGTGTATTTGCCGAACGGACAGTGGTCGCGTGTGATGTGGTGGAGCTGGCCCCGACACCCGGTGTGCATGCCCCCGATTTTTTGGTAGCCAAGCTGGTCTACAAGCTCATCGGGTATCGCTTTGAGGGCGGGCCGTAGCGGCGATGGAAGAGAGGTTGGCGGGCCTGAGCCCGAGCGCGCTTTCGCGCGCGACCGGATCGCCGGAGATCACGGGCAACTCGGTGGGGCTCCAGTTCGACGGCCCACTAACCTTCGACGCTTGGATCGAAGCGATCGAGGGTGCCCGGCGATACGTCCACTTCGAGAACTACATCCTCCGCAACGACGATGTGGGGCGAATCTTCCGCGACGTGTTGGTGGCCAAGGCCCGCCAAGGAGTCGAAGTCCGGGTTCTCTACGATTGGGTCGGCTGCTGGGCGACGCCTCGTCGCTATTGGAAGCCCTTCCGTCAGGCAGGGGCCGAGGTGCGTGCCTTCAACCGCCCTTCGCTGCGTGACCCCTACGGAGTTTTTCAGCGTGACCACCGGAAGCTGGTGGTCGTCGATGGTGAAGTCGCATTCGTCGGGGGCTTCTGCGTAGGTCAGGAATGGGCGGGAACCAGCGACGAACCCCCGTGGCGGGACACCGGGGTGGAACTGCGCGGGCCCGCTGCCGAAGTCGCGGCTCGTGCGTTCGGACGAATATGGGACGTGATGGGGGAGCCGCTTCCGGACCACGCGCTCGACGGGCCTGTTGCGCCCCCAGGGGGAGAGACGTCCGTCTGGCTCATCGAGGGCGAGCCGAAGCGCAGTCGAGTGATGCGAACGTTGTCGCTCGTAGCCTCTATGGCCCAGGAACGCTTGTGGATTACAGACCCGTACTTTGTTGCGCCGGGCATGGTGGTCGAGGCCATGACCGAGGCGGCCGGCGCGGGAGTCGACGTCAGACTGTTGGTGCCGGCGAACAACAACTGGCCTCTGGTCGGAAGCCTTTCCAGAAGTGGATTCCGTCACCTTCTGAACCATGGGGTTCGTCTCTTCGAGTGGCAGGGCCCCATGATTCACGCGAAGACGGCAGTCGCCGACGGCGTGTGGTGCCGGGTGGGGTCGAGCAACCTCAACGCCTGGAGTCTCCTTGGGAACTGGGAGATCGATGTGGGCGTTATGGATGCGTCGCTCGGTGGACAACTAGAGGGTTTGTTTCTTGCCGATCTCGCGTCCTCGTCGGAGATCGTGCTGCCGGGGAGTCGTAGCCTTCAGGCGCCGGGACCCGCGAAACACCTCCCAACGCTCAGCGAGATTCCTCAGACCCCCCTCGAACCGCAGGGGGGGATTGCCGAGCGGCTCGAGGCGCTTATGGAGCCGGGGAAGGCGAGGCCCTGGAGGCTCGCTCACTTCGTTCGAGCAGGTACCTCATTTGGCGGGGCGTTGGCCGGTCACCGCACGTTGGGCCGCGAGGATAGGACGATTCTGGGGACGGTCTCCGTGATATCGATTATGGCCGCGGCGCTGGTAGGATTATTCCCGAGGGTATTCGGGTGGATAGGCGCTTTCGTGCTATTGTGGCTGGGTCTTGTGACGGGCGTCCGTGCCGTATGGCATCGTTGGCGGGCCCACGATCCGGGGGACGAAGGCGGAGTAGGTTCGGAGTCGAGTTCGAGAACAGGACCACCAGGGACTTAGATGACTGATTCGGTTGGTATTCTTGTTGCCTTGATGGCGGGGATCTTTTCTTTCCTATCTCCCTGCGTCCTACCGCTCGTGCCGAGCTATCTCTCGTTCGTGACGGGAATGTCACTCGAGGATCTACAGGATGGGGTAGACCGGAAGGCGACCTTCATCCATTCGCTGCTGTTTGTGGCCGGATTCAGCATCATCTTCATCACGTTGGGTGCCTCCGCCTCCTTCCTCGGAGTCTTCCTGAGGGTCTACGAGGTGTGGATCGCGCGGGTGGGTGGCGTCCTCATCTTCATATTGGGTCTGCACCTGATGGGCATCTTTCGTATCGCGCCGCTCATGCGCGAGCGACGGGTGCACGTCAACGACAAGCCCGCTGGCTACCTAGGCACTCTTGGGGTCGGTGCGGCGTTCGGCGCGGGGTGGACTCCCTGCATCGGCCCGGTGCTGGGTGCTATCCTGACCCTGGCCGGCACGCAGGATACAGTGTGGTCGGGCGTCCTCCTGCTCAGTGTGTACTCTCTGGGGCTTGCGATACCGTTCCTAGTCTCGGCTCTGGCGCTGGACTTCTTCCTGGGCGCGTTTTCCAAGTTCAGGCGTTTCCTGCCCATCGTCGAGAAGGCTTCCGGGGTGATGTTGATCATCTTGGGGCTGTTGTTGGCTACGGGATCGTTCACGATCCTGAGTACCTATCTCGTCCGGTTTACGCCGGAGTGGGTGCTTCAGAGGATCTAGGCGGGTCGAAGCGGCTACGGCCGGGGGACACACCCCGTCAGTCTCCTGAGGTCCCCACGACCGTAGACTCGATGTCCTGCTCCAGCATCTGTCTGCGGAGGAGGGTCGAATAGGTCCCGCCCTGGGCCATCAACTCCGGGTGCCGGCCACGCTCGACAATACGGCCCTCACCCAGGACCAAGATGAGGTCTGCGTTCATCACAGCCGAAACCCGATGACTGATGATGAACGATGTCCGTCCGGCCATTACCTGATTGAGGTCGTCCAGGATCTGCGCTTCTGTGTGGGTGTCCACGGCACTGAGGGCATCGTCCAGAATCAGAATCGTGGGGTTGCGAGCCACTGCCCTAGCCAGTGTCGCGCGCTGCTTCTGACCGCCAGACAGGTTGATGCCTCTCTCGCCCAGGTAGGTGCCATAACCTTTCGGAAACCCGCGGATCGACTCATCGAGTTGGGCTATCTTCGCCGCCTCGGCAACGGCCTCTTCCGGTCCGTCGTCAAGCCCTTCGGGCAGGTCTCGAGGCCGGTGGGCATCCGTCCGCACATCACCTAGAAGTCCGAGGCCGATATTCTCCTCGATCGTGGTCGAGAACAGGAACGGGTCCTGTGGCACCATCCCGATGAGGCCGCGTAGCGCCGCAGGATCAAACGCTCGAATGCTGACTCCGTCGACTAGAATGTCGCCTTCGGTGACGTCGTATATCCGCGGGATCAGTGAGACCAAAGTCGACTTGCCCGAGCCGGTGGGCCCCACCACAGCCACCGTCTCTCCAGGCCGAGCCACGAACGAAACGTCCTCGAGGACGAGGCGGTCCGTGCCCGGGTACCGGAATGAAACGTTCCTGAATTCTATTTCCCCCGGGGCCGTTTCGAGACTGGTCGGGTTCTGGGGACTGCGAATCCCTGGCTCCGTCGAAAAGATCTGGTTGATGCGCCCCATGCTCGCCGCGCCCCTCTGGTAGAGATTCACGACCCAGCCGAGCGCGATGAGAGGCCAGATAAGCAGTGCCAGGTAGATTTGAAAGGCCACGAAGGCGCCGATAGTGATGCGACCGGCAACCACCTCCAAGCCTCCTAACCACAGCACGATCACCATCCCGACACCCGAGAAGAGAGCCAGGACGGGATGGAAAATGCCAGCCACCTTAACTAGGCCCATGTTCCTGTCCATGTACTCACGGTTGAGTCGGTCGAAGTGAAGAGCCTGTGAGTCCTCCTGCAGATAAGCTCGAACAATCCGCATGCCCGTGAGGTTTTCCTGCACCATGGTCGACAGGGTCGAGAACTGCTCCTGGATCTGCTCAAAACGGGCGTGGATGACCCTGCCGAAGGCGAGGACCACCGGCGGAAGTAATATCATGGGAATCATGGCGAATGCTGTGAGCCGAGGGCTGATCCACAGCATGAAACCAAGCGCGAGCATGAATATGACCGAGGTGTTCACCGAGTACATGATGGCCGGGCCGGTCGCCATTCGGACCGCCAATGTATCGTTGGTTGCTCGCGCCATAAGGTCGCCCGTACGAACCGATCCGTAGAAAGTGGCGTCCAGCCGGAGCAAGTGGTTGAAGAAGTCATTGCGTAGGTCGCACTCAATGCGCCGACTCAGACTATTCAACAACTCCCGCATCCCGAACTTGGCAGCACCTCCCACAACGGCGACGGCGACGATGAGCAACGCGTACGTGGCGATATCACCCGACTTGATCGTGGCGTTACCGAGGCCGTCGATCGCCAGCTTGACCAGATAGGGCGTCGCTACCGTGAAGAGATTGCTTATCACCACGAGCACCAGCCCGAGCGTGAATCCCTTCCGGTAGGGACGGAAGTACGGCAGGATCGTGAGGAGTTCCTTCATCGTAAAGCGGGGGTGCCCCTCCTCCTCCTCCTCCTCACCACCCGACCGCCTTACCTCCGCGGCGCGGATCTGAAGCCGCCTGTAACGTTCCGTCGGGCATGACCATGATGGCCTGTACGTCACCGGAGACCCCGCCGCGCTCCACCATGGTGTGTCCGAGAGCCTCGAGGGCGGCCACGACCTCATCCTCTAGTCCACCGTTTTCGTAATAGACCTGATCCGGCAGGTGTTGGTGATGCACACGGGCAGAGTTGACGGCCTCCACGACGTTCATTCCGTAGTCGATCACATTTACGATCGTCTGAAAGGTCGTGGTGATGATGGTTGCGCCTCCGGGGGTGCCCGTGACGAAGAAGAGTTCACCGTCGGGACGGGTCACGATGGTGGGGGTCATCGCAGAGAGCATCCGTTTTCCGGGGCCCACTGCGTTGTTTTCACCCTGTACGAGCCCGAACTGGTTTGGCGTGCCGGGCTTGGCCGCGAAGTCGTCCATCTCGTTGTTGAGCACGAACCCAGCTCCGGCGACCGTGACCTTGCTCCCGAACCAAGAGTTGATCGTCGTGGTTACGGAAACGGCGTTGCCGCTCGCGTCGACGACCGAGAAGTGGGTGGTATGATCGCCCTCATGTGGAGCTTCCAACCCGGGGCCAACCTCGGACGAGGGGGTCGCTCGGTCTCCGATGTCGGCGCCCCGTTCGAGGGCGTACTCCTTGGACGTCATGCGAGCGAGTGGCATGTCCACAAAGTCCGGATCGGCCAGATATTCGTTCCGGTCTGAGTATGCTCGGCGCCATGCCTCGACCATCAAGTGAATCATCTCGGCCGAATGCCACTCCATCGATCCGATATCTCGATTTTCTAAGATATTGGCCATTTCGGCCATGGTGGCTCCACCCGAGGAGGATGGCGGCATGGATGACACACCGTAGCCCCTGTAGGTGAAGTCGATGGGATCACGCCAAGCGGCGGTATACATCTCGAGATCCTGATGAGACATGACGCCGCCGCCCCGCTCCATTTCCGCAACGATCAGATCGGCCGTCTCGCCACGATAGAAGCCGTCCGCCCCCTGGTCGCGAATTCGCCCGAGCGTCAACGCCAACTCCGGCAGGGCGAAGGTCTCACCGATGTCCGCGACGCGTCCCTCCGGTAAGAAAGTCGCCGCCGTTGCGGGGAACAGGCTGAGGCCGTTGCTCGAGCTTACCAAATTTCCTCGGAAGCGCTCATGCACCACGAATCCCTCGGCCAGATCGACGGCAGGCTGAAGTAGATCGGCCCAGGGTAGGGAACCGAAGCGTTGATGGGCCTGCCAAAGCCCCATTACAGAGCCGGGGACGCCGGCCGCTAGGTGCCCCACCACCGACTTGTCGGTGAGGTTGCCCTCTTCGTCGAGGAACATGTCACGGGTGGCGGCGAGCGGCGCCTTCTCGCGGTAGTCGAGGGCGGCCGTCGTCCCGTCGGCCATTCTCACCATCATGAAGCCGCCACCGCCGATGTTGCCCGCCTCTGGATTGACGACCGCGAGGGCCAGCGACACCGCGATCGCGGCATCGACGGCGTTCCCACCGGCACGCATGACTTCGACGCCGATGTCGCTGGCGTAGACGTCTGTGCTCACCACCATGCCGTTCTCTGATGTCACGGGCGGGGTATCGGACTGATAGCGAAACTCGCCATTGAGCGAGGCAGATTCGTCCGGGGCCTCACGGGGCGCGTTAGCCTCTGAGCCACACGCTCCGGCGGCCAGCCCCAAACCGAGCGAGAGGAAAGCTGAGCGCATCACGCTCGTCCGTGTTGGTCGCCTCGGTACCATTCAATTGTCCTTGGTGTTGTCGTTGCTTCCGGCCATCTCTTGAAGGAGACGGACTGCGCCGGCGGCCAGAGCTGCTGCCCCGACCGGAATAGCGGATTCGTCTATGTCGAAGTCGGATCGGTGGTGCATCCTCGGCTCCGCCGGAGCGGCACCAAGGAAGAAGAATGTACCCGGTGCTTCGCGCGCAAGAAATGAGAAGTCCTCAGCAAGAGTCATGGGCTCGATCGGCAATGTGGCGTCAGGACCAAGCAGTTCCGAGGCCGCCGATCGTACCCATTCGGTGACCTGTTCGTCGTTGACGACCGGCGGGTACCCCGGGCCGATCCTTACGGTCACCTCGGCACCGAGCGCCTCTAGCATCTCGAACGACCCCTTTAGATGTCGGCAGAGCCGGTCACGCACATCCTCCGTGAAGAAGCGTATGGTTCCGTCGATCGTGACCTTGTCAGCAATCACGTTTCCAGCGCTGCCCCCTTCGATACGACCGAAAGTGAGCGCGCCCGCTTCGGTGGGTGAGAGGCCTCGGGAGACCGCTTGCTGGGCCGTGACGATCCCTTGGGCCGCCAGCGCCAGCGCATCGATGCCCAGGTCGGGCCGTGCAGCGTGGCCGCTCTGCCCACGCACTTCTACTCGAATCTCTTCGGTACCCGCCATCAGCGGTCCCGCCCGGAAAAAGAGCTTTCCCACCGGAAGGACTGATGCGATGTGGAGCCAGGTAACGGCCGCGACTCCTTCCATGGCGCCTTCTTCCACCATACGCATGGCGCCGCTCTTGCCCTCGGCGTCGGTACCTTCCTCGGACGGCTGGAAAAGACAGCGAACGGAGCCTTGGGGCAGCTGACCTTCCGCCTTCTCTCGTGCCAGGAGCCGCGCTGCGCCGATCAGACCGGCCACGTGAGCATCGTGGCCACAGGCGTGTATTACTCCCGGATTCTCGGAAACGAAGCCGTGTGTATTGGTTTCATGAATCGGAAGGGCGTCCATATCGCCGCGAAGAGCGATCCTAGGACCGGGACCGTTCTCCAGATCGGCCACCACTCCGGTAATGCCCACCCCGGTCCGGACCGTGCACCCCAATGACTCCATAGCCGTGGCTGCGATTCCGGCGGTGCGCACCTCCTCGAATGAGAGTTCCGGATGGCGGTGCAGGTCTCGACGTATCTTGACCAGGTCGGCGGCGATCGTTCGGGCTTGCTCGATAAGGTTCAGGGCGGATGACCCGGTTCGTGTGACTCTCGACGATCGTCGGAGGACATTGTCGGTTTCTGTCGGAAAAACGCCTAGGTTAGCTTGTTCGCGTATGCGGGCTGCCGCAAGCGAAGACAACAGACACCCGGGTCCACGTCCACGGAGGAGCGTCGACACGAATGCTCGATGACCGTCTTACAGAGCAGAGGAACCCACGTTCCGCGCGCATCGACACGCTCTCTTCTGCCGAGATCGTAGATGTCATCAACGGCGAAGACCGACTGGTCGCCGATGCTGTGGCGGAGGAACGTGAGGCCATTGTCGGCACCATCGACATGGTGGTGGATGCGTTCAACGACGGCGGACGCCTGATCTATGTAGGTGCAGGCACATCGGGCCGTTTGGGAGTGCTGGATGCCGCTGAGATGCCTCCGACCTTCGGGACCGACCCGGCGATGGTTCGGGGGATAATCGCTGGCGGCTTGGACGCCTTGGTTCGATCGCAGGAGGGGGCGGAAGACAGGCCTGAAGATGGGGCCGCCGCGATCGACCTACTGAGCGTCGGTCTGAACGATTTCGTGCTTGGAATCGCCGCCTCAGGGACCACGCCGTTCGTGCACGGCGCGCTGGCTCGTGCCCGCGCGCTAGGATCTCGCACCGGGTTTCTCCTCTGCACGTATCCGACACCGGAACTGGTCGACACCCACGACGTCGTGATTGCCCCATTGGTGGGTCCAGAGGTGGTGACGGGGTCCACCAGGATGAAGGCGGGTACCGCCACCAAGCTGGTGCTCAACATCATCACCACCGGAGCGATGATCCGGATCGGCAAGGTGTTCGGGAATCTCATGGTGGACCTGCAGGCCACCTGCGAGAAGCTCCAGGATCGCGGGGAGCGAATCCTCATGGAAACACTCGACGTTGAACGCGGGGAAGCCACTGAACTGCTTCAGGCCGCCGAGGGGCATGTGAAGACCGCCCTGGTCATGCACGGCAGGCGGGTCGGGAAGGACGAGGCGATCGACTTGCTCGAGCAGGCGTCCGGGGTACTGGCCCAGGCGCTCTCAGCCTCGCCCGACGCCGCGGACCCATGAGCCCTGAGAAGCTAGTGGTCGGCCTCATGTCTGGAACGTCGCTCGACGGGGTCGACGCTGTTCTGGCACGGTTTCGTGGAGAGACGCTCGAGGAGTTCGAGTGGAGTGTGCTCGCGTTCGAAAGCACACCCTATGGCTCGGATCGTCGTGAGCTGCTACTGCAGGGAATGGAACGCGGAGATCCCGCCGGTCTGTGTGGCTTGAACGTCGAGCTTGGGGAATGGATGGCCGCGGCGGTGGTGCGGCTATGTGACACCGCGGGCGTTCACCTGCCCGACCTCGCGGCGGTCGGTTGTCACGGTCATACCATTTGGCATGTTCCGCCTGAAGGAGGGGGGCGAGGCGCGACTCTCCAACTCGGCGATGCCGCCACAGTCGCCGAGATGACCGGCGTCGACGTGGTGAGTGACTTTCGTAGCCGCGATGTCGCGGCAGGGGGCCACGGGGCTCCGATGGTCACCTGGCCCGATTGGTTGCTCTACTCGGATCCGCATCGGCGGCGAGCCGTCCACAATATGGGCGGGATCTCGAACTTGACTTGGCTCCCTCCTTCTGGGTCAGACGAGCCGCTCCTAGCCTTCGATACCGGCCCGGGCATGGGATTGGTGGACGAAGCGGCGCGGCGCGCCACCCAAGGCAGGCTTCCGTTCGATGTAGACGGTGAGCTCGGGCGGCGTGGGCGGATCGACGAGGAGGTCTTGGATCGCTTGCTGGACGACGAGTATTTCCGAGCCACTCCTCCTAAGACCACCGGAAGAGAGCGTTACGGTCGCGACTACGTTGGTGGGCTCGCCACTGGCCTCAGCCCGGGATCGCAGGAGCAGGAATGGTGCGACCTGATTGTGACGCTGACCGCGTTGACCGCCCGCACCGTCGGAATGGCCTATCGCGACTGGGTGCTTCCGCGAGGACTCGACGAGGTGTTCCTCATGGGTGGCGGGTCGCGCAACCCGGTCCTGGCGGAGGCCATCGCAGCGGAGCTGGCGCCCGTTGTTGTGCGTGACGGCCACGAATTGGGCGTCGATCCGGATGCCCGCGAAGCGCTGGCCTTTGCCGTGCTCGCCTGGGCACACCTTCATGGCATCCCCTGCAACGCGCCTGATGCGACGGGGGCCCGGGGGCCTCGGGTTCTCGGGTCGCTCACGCCGCGGGCGGTGCGGTGAGTTCTCAACGTAGCCGACCGGACCAGGACGGGACGTCACGCCCAATACCCGGCTGGGTGATTCTCGTGGTCGTGGCGATGGCCCACCTGGTTGTGACGCTTCCAGCACTGAATCCGGCGCCCCACAACGGGGGTGACAACGCAGGCTATATCTCACTGGCTCACTCACTGGCCGGCGGAGACGGGTACGTGGAGGCGTGGGACCCCGCGGAACGCCTGCACACGAAGTACCCTCCGTTCTACCCGGCACTCCTGGCGCTCGCCATGCTATTGGGCGCCAAAGCGTGGCTCACCTTCAAGCTCATTTCCGTCCTTTGTGTGACCACGGCGGTCGTCCTGTCCTTCGGATGGGTAAAGGACCGGCACGGGTTGGGGTTGGCTACCGGGGTGGCGGGGATCTTAGCCCTTTCGCCGGCTCTGTTGTGGTCGAGCAACTGGGTCCTGTCGGACCCTCTATTTCTCGCCCTCACGATCGGGTGTCTCTGGGCCTTCCACCTGGCCGAGGCCGGACAGCCCCCGTCAACGGACTCGGGCGGTGGTGTAGCGTCAGCGGCGCACCAGCGGGGCGGCCCGTCCAGGGCTGGCATATGGATGATGGCGGGGTGCCTGATGGCCATCTTGGCCACGTTTACCCGTACGGCGGGACTCCCGCTCGTGCTTGCGGTGGTGGGGGCCTTGGCTCTACGACGCCGGTGGAAATTCTCGGCCGAATTCGCCGCTGCGTTTGCGATTCCGAGCCTCGTTTGGTGGGTACGGTCGAAGAGTTCCGGAGAAGCCCAGTACATCTCGGAGTTCTGGCTCATCGATCCCTATCGGCCAGACCTAGGAACCGCTGGACTCTTCGACCTTGGGCGACGCATCCTGGAGAATCTCGAGGGGTACGTCCTGACCCACCTTCCGGCCGGGTTGACCACCTGGTCCGGGATGCCCTTAAAGCTATTGGGCGCCTTGTTGTTCGGTGGGGCCGTTATCGGATGGGTCCGCCGAGTTCGTGACGGAACCACCGTGGCCGAGGTGTTTTTTCCTCTCTACTTCGGGCTGATCCTTCTCTGGCCGGCGGTCTGGTCCGGTGATCGTTTTGCACTGCCTCTCTATCCGCTCCTGCTGTTCTATGCGGGTGAGGCGTTGCTGGCGGGTGCTGGCCGAATACATGCCCGTGCGCCGGTAGCGGTGGGGCTCATCGCGATGGCCCTCCTGATGGTCCCCTCGGCTCGAGGATGGAGCGATGCAACCCAGCGCGCCGCGGCGTGTCGCGGTGCGGTCCAGGCCGTAGGTCCCTTCGCCTGCTACGGCGAGGGATTTCAACAGTTTGTAGCGGCCGCCCGGTGGTTGGGTGAGAATGCGCCCGACGAAGCCAACGTCTTTAGCCGGAAGCCGCGGATTTTCTACACGCTGTCGGGCGTCCGGAGCCGGACCTACCCCTTGAGCCCGGATCCCGAGGGCTTCTTTGCCGCCGCGAGGGAAGCAGGGGTCTCATACGTGGTGCTCGACAGGGTAGACCGGTTGGCAAGCTCTTATGTGGTGCCGGTGCTGAGGGCTCGTCCGGACGCGTTTTGCGGGTTCGTCGCGGTCGGCACGGGGGAGGCCAACACCCAAATCTTCGGCATACTCGACGTTACAGCTAGGGATGATCCGGAGAACCCGGGGGAGGGTGCGGGAATCGCCCAGTGTCCGGCCGAAATGCTCCGGGCCGAACCGAGGCCGCTGCCCCCTTACACTACGTCGCGCTTGCCTCTTCTCGTTCTTCCTTCGCCGTAGAGGAGGCCTAGCGCTGCCCCGAACGCCACGTGATGCGTCAGAGATCCTCCCGAAGCCTCGTCTGCGGCAAAGAGCACAGAGAGAATGGGCATTGTGCGGTGGGGACTAGCTGCTCCAAGGATCCCATCCAGCCCGCCCATGGGTGAGGCGATGTACTCCATGACTCCATAGGTCGCCCCTCGGAAGACAGGTGAGCCCGGCAGCCGGGGCTCTAGCATGGAACTGTAGAGAATGCCTCGTCCCGCTCCCATCAGGAGTTCGAGAGCTGGATCCAGCATCGCTCCATTCTCCAAAGAACCGTTCGATCTGCGGAGCAGGCTCAGAGCGAATGCGGCTCCGGCACCGGCCAATGCGGCTCGCGCCATTCTCAAGGTGCCGGGCGGGTCCCCGGTGATTGCGGAAATCACCTTGTGAGCCACGACGCCGCTACCGGCCGCCAACAACTGATCGACCGCGGATGGCACAGGCACCTCATCGGCGTTTTCCGGCTTCTTACTTACCTTTCTGGGGGCTGGGACTTGCTGTCGCGCAGTTTCAAGTGCGTAGCCCAACTGATACCAGAGGTTCTTGGACGGTTCGCTCATGCCCCGTGGGGCTCCGTATGGTCGAAGAAGTGAAGCCTTGAATTGGAAAACTAATCGAACGGTGTTGACGACAGCATGGTTTGACAAGGTCAAAGGGCTGGGATGATGCGATCGGTTATTTCTACCGTGTTGTTTTTCCTCGCCTTCAGCGTGTCGGGAGCCCTCGGGCTGGCCGCCTAGGCTCCACCTGATGAAGACTGGCGCACCCTGGAGACGACCCATTTCAGGGTCACCTATCCGGCGGACTTGGAGTCGGTCGCTCGTCGGGCCGGGGAGTATGCTGAACGGGCCCACGAGGCCCTGAGCGATAGGTTCGTCGATCCGCCCGAGGGGCCGATCGAGCTTCTGGTGACGGACCACGACGACCAGAGCAACGGCGCGCAACAGAGGTCTCCTGACGGCCTTTATCAAAGTCTTTGGATGGCGGGAAGCCTCCCGAATGGTTCGTCCGTGACGCTGGTTGCGGAGAGTATGGACTTATTGGACGTATCCTAGCCCAACAACTCTTGACCACTACATATAGGGGGTGTAGGTTAGGGATACCTCTAGATTTTGTGGTACCTAGGGTACTTTTCCACTTTTAGTTGTACTGGCGAAGCCACAGATCGCCGTTTTTCAACGGTCGAGGCGACGCTTTTCCACCAACTTCCCACAATCGATCCATGGAATAAGAGCGGCATGAAGCAAGGGTCCCGTACAGACGATGCTCAGATCTTCGATGACGTAGTTCCGGAAGACGTCCCAGCGGCGAATCTTACCGAAAACGCGCGAATTGTACTGGCCAAGCGGTACTTGAAGAAGGACGAGCAGGGCAACCCGACTGAAGAGCCGGAGACCATGTTCTGGAGGGTCGCCAGCGTGATCGCCGGGACGGACAAAGCGTACGGGGCTTCAGACGCTGCGGTCGGCGAACTCGCGCGGCAGTTTTACCAACTCATGACCAACGGCATGTTCGAGCCGAACTCGCCCACGCTGATGAACGCGGGTCGCCCGTTGGGCCAGTTGTCGGCGTGCTTCGTCCTGCCCGTCGACGATGCTTTGTCGAACGGGGCCAGCGGCATTTACGACACGCTCAAGTCCATGGCCTTGGTGCATCAGTCTGGCGGTGGAACGGGCTTCTCGTTTTCAAGGCTGCGTTCGACGGGAGCTCAAGTTCGCTCCACCATGGGGGTCGCCTCGGGGCCCGTCTCCTTCATGAGGCTCTACGATGCCAGCACGGAAGTCGTAAAGCAGGGCGGAACAAGGCGCGGAGCGAACATGGGGATTCTTCGGGTGGATCACCCGGACGTCCGGTCGTTCATCACCTGTAAGGACGACACGTCCCAGATCACGAACTTCAACATCTCGGTCGCACTTACGGACGCCTTCATGGAGGCCGTGAAGGCGGGTGCCAGTTACGACCTGGTCAACCCCAAGAACGACGAAGTGGTGGGGCAGGAAGACGCCAAAGAAATCTTCGACCTGATCGTACATGGTGCATGGAAGACCGGTGAGCCTGGCACCTTCTTCATCGATCGTGCGAACGCCTACAACCCGGTCCCCAAGCTCGGGTCGTATGAGGCCACCAACCCGTGCGGGGAACAACCGCTCCTTCCGTACGACGTCTGCAATCTCGGCAGCATCAACCTTGCCAAGTTCGTCATGGATGACGCTCCTCCCTCCGGGGACCCGTCCGACATGATCGACTGGGACGGACTGCGCCAGACGATTGCCTTGTCCACCCATTTCTTGGACAACGTCATCGACGCGAACCGGTACCCTCTCCAGGCCATCACGGATCTCGCGCAGACCATTCGCCGTATCGGACTCGGAGTCATGGGTTGGGCCGACATGCTCATCAAGCTGGGTATTCCTTATGACACGCCCGAGGGCGTCGACATGGGACGGAAGGTGATGGGCTTCCTTGACGAGGAGTCCCGGAACGCGTCTGTCCGACTCGCGGAGACACGGGGAGTCTTCCCTTCGTGGGAGGAGTCGATTTGGGGGTCCGATGAGCATTGTGCTCGGGACTCCGAGGGACAGCGCATCAGGCCGGAGCGTCACCTCCGAAACTGCAACCTCACAACGGTTGCCCCGACCGGTACGATCTCCATCTTCGCCGGATGCTCCGGGGGTATCGAGCCCATCTTCGCCGTCGCCTTCATGCGTAACCAGGCGGGCTCGTTGATGCCTGACGTGAACCCGGACTTCGTTGCGCGGGCGCAGGCCGGCGGTTGGTACTCGGAAGATCTCATGACCCGGATTGCCGAAGAGGGCCACATCCACTTCGACGAGGTACCGGAAGAGGTCCAGGCGGTGTTCAAGACTGCCCACGATATTACGCCCGAATGGCACGTGAGGATGCAGGCTGCGTTCCAGGAGCATACGGACTCGGCGATTTCCAAGACCACGAATTTCCCGACGGAAGCCACGGAGGAAGACGTTCGGCAGATCTATCAGCTCGCCTACGAGCTCGATTGCAAAGGCGTCACGGTGTATCGCGACGGTTCCAGGTCCGGTCAGGTCCTGTCCACTGGTAAGACGGAGGAGTCGGACAGTGACGAGACCGGTGGCGCTGAAGTGGCCGAACTCGAACATCTGCTCGCCGATGCCCGAGAGTCTCTCCACGGCCTCAGGGTGGAGATGGAGCAGGTTAGCCGAGACCAGGAGGATCGGGATCTGACAGCAGCCGCATCGCGACACAAGCGGCAGCGCCCCGCGATGCTCCGGGGTCGCACGGTCAAGATGAGCTCGCCCCTCGGCGATTGTTACGTGACGATCAACGAAGACGAGGACGGCAGGGCCTTCGAGGTGTTCTGTACGCTCGGAAAGGCGGGCGGTGCCGCCACCGCCGATGCTGAGGCCGTGGGCCGCTTGATCTCCTTGGCACTGCGCTCGGGTATCCCGATCCCGGCGGTGCGGGATCAACTTCGCGGCATCTCGTCCGACCGCGCGGTGGGTGTGGGGCCCAGCAAGGTGCTTTCCCTTCCCGACGCGATCGGACAGGCGCTCGAGAAGTACATGGCGGAGAAGGACGGGGTGCAGGAGAGTTTGCCACTTGGAGCGGTTGTGGGAGCGGACGGGACTCAGGCGCACGCCGCCGCCGATCCGGGCCCGCACGACACGTTTTTCGGGAGTTGTCCCGAGTGTGGATCCGGCCAGCTCTCCTTCCAGGAGGGCTGCGTCAAATGCCATGTGTGCGGATACAGCGAGTGTGGATGACGGAAGCAATCTTCGTCCACTGATCCACCTGCCTTGAGCCCAGGTGTGCCCGTCGCCCCTTTGCGTGGCGACGGGCACACCTTCTCGCTCCGTCTCCTTTTCAAATAACCCGCGGTAAGCTGCTCCTTTTGCTTTTCTAGGAGATCCACAATGTCCGAATACGCCCATCCTGAAGTCCTCGTCACGACCGACTGGGTGAACGAGCACTCTAACGACGCACAGGTCACGGTAGTGGAGGTCGATGTCGATACGACGCTCTATGATCAGGGGCATCTCTCCGGCGCGATCGCCTGGAGCTGGAAGACTCAGTTGGCTGATCAGATAAGGCGTGACATCCTCTCGAAGGAAGACCTGGAGGGACTCCTGTCTCAGTCGGGCATCAGCCCCGGCTCGACCATCGTCCTATACGGCGACAGCAACAATTGGTTCGCAGCGTGGGCTTTCTGGCAGCTCAAAATCTACGGTCACGAGGACGTGCGCCTCATGGATGGCGGTCGCAAGAAGTGGGAGGCCGAGGGCCGCTCGATGACCACCGAAGCGCCTGATGTGTCCTCAACCAGCTATCAGGCTGCCCAGGCCGACCCGGCCCTCCGAGCATTCCTACCTGAAGTGCAGTCCCAGGTCAGTGACCGCGACGTTGAGTTGGTGGATGTCCGCAGCCCCGCCGAGTTCAGTGGCGAAGTACTCGCCCCTCCGGGTCTGCCCGAGACGTGCCAACGCGGCGGACACATTCCCGGAGCGTCGAACATTCCGTGGGGTATGGCGGTCAACGACGAGGACGGCACATTCAAGTCGCGTGACGAGCTGGCCGCGGTGTACGGGGACCGAGGAATCAGCGGGGGAAGGCCCATTATTACGTACTGTCGAATCGGCGAACGCAGCAGCCACTCGTGGTTCGTTCTGAAGTACCTGTTGGGTTATGACGACATCAAGAACTACGATGGATCGTGGACCGAGTGGGGGAACCTCGTTGGAGCCAATGTGGAGACCGGCGCCTCGACTGCTTGACCGAGCGTTTTTCACGCCCCATCCTGACCACGTTCCACGCCACGGCAGGAGATCCCTAAGAAACCCCGGCGAGGACATGGGGTTCTAGCGTCTGACGCCGGCGCCGCCGGTCCGCTCCGACAAGGAATCGAAGCACGTGACACCGGACGAGTTCGTCAATCGGTTCAACCGGCTTCTCTCATGGGAAGACCGGTATCGCTACCTCATTCAGCTGGGCCGCAAGCTCGAGCCCTACCCTGAGGAGCACCGTGACCAGGACCACGTGGTGCCCGGGTGCCTGAGCCAAGTCTGGTTGGTGTCACTCGGTACCTCGGACGAGGGCAGACTTCAGCTACGGGCAGACAGTGACGCGCATATCGTCAAAGGGCTGATTTCCGTGCTGTTTCTCATGTATGCGGACAAGACCGCCGAGGAGATCTTGGCCGCCGACGTTGAGGGGATCTTCGAGCGTCTGGACTTGGGGCAGCACGTGTCTGTAAATCGACAAAACGGATTCTATTCGATGAACCAGAAGATCCGTGAGCGGGCTGCTGCAGCGCTTGCTTAGAACGCCGCGTTCATCATCACGGAGGCCCAAGCCATGTCCTCGGCCAGCCGTCCGATGTCTCCCCACGCGTCGTCTTGTAGTAGCTAGGAAAATCCGGCTTGGAAGGTGAGATTCCCGGTATAGCGGTACTGGATTGTGGCGTCGATATCCTCGCCGAGATGGGAGGAGGCGCGCGCGTTGCTCAACCAGGCTGAAGGTGTGCAGGTCCAACCCGAGAGAGACTTCGGGGCTTACCCTGTAGGATCCCTTTACGGCTAGATCCTGAAGCCCCTGCCCGCCGGTGTGTACCGGGATGTTCAGGAACATGTCTGCGAAGCCGTAAAACTTGTGATTGGTCGCGAACATGGTGTCGAAGACTCTGGTATCCCCGTCGTTCGGGTCGGCGTCTCCCGACAGTAGGTCGTACCAAAGCGTGAGCGAGTCGCCGGTTCCCACATCGAATCCGAGACGGGCTCCCAGCATGTAGGCTGATACTTCGGCCCCGGCTCTCGTTCCGGTCTGGACGGTGGCTTTCGCCCCGGTAGACGACCGAGCCCGACTTCCCAGCGAAACGGGCGCCGAAGCTCCGTCCTTGCTGCGTCCACCCGACCGCTCCCACCAGGCGTTGCCCTCTAAGATAGACTTCCTGGCGGCCCACGTGCGTCGCGAACGGAGAGTCGTTGAAGCGCTTGATGTCCACATATCCCTGATGCAAATCCAGGTTGTCGGCGCTGAAGTCACCGAGCGTGTTGGTTCTCCCCATAAGCGCACATCCTGCAGCTGAATGAGGACGCTGATGTCGTTATTGAGGGCGGCCTGGATGGTGGCACGGGCTCCCATGGAAGCGAACTGTTTCCCACCTGATGCGGCGGGGTCACGCAGTTCGTGACGTGGACGGAGCTGTCCGTGGACCGTCACCTCCTAGGGGAGGGCAATGGCAAGGGCTAAGGTCAGCAACATTAGGCCGGACAGCGATCTATTCGGACTCATCGGCTACATCCTCGATTGGATGTTGATCTGGCGAGGAGAGTGGGTCGTCTGAACTTCAAAAGGAGTGGGCCCGCGGTCTGTCGGGGGTAGGGTGACGCTTATGTGGGAGAACTCTCCACTGTGCGATGGTGTTCGACATCGCGCGATGAAGGGTCGCGACGAGAGCCGAGAATCGGCCAGTGGATGGGCGGCCGAGGCTGGACCACCGATAGTGATTCTGTGAGATTGTCGGCCTAGTGATACCCGAGGGTCGTGCGCCCTCGTGCTTGCGCGGACCGCCACCAAAGGATGACGCGATGATGAGACGGGTGCTTATGGCGGCCCTATTCCTGACGGCGGCGGCGTGCGGTGCGCCCGACGAGCAGGACAGAGTCAGCTTCGCGGTCCGAGTGGATCGCCCGTCCTTCGACTCCTCACGGGCGTTCGAGGACCTGCAGGCGCAGGTTGCGTTCGGTCCGCGTGTGCCGGGAACCGAAGGTCACGCGCAGCAACTCCAGTGGATGCAGGAGCTACTTCGCGGCTTGGCCGACACCGTTTTCGTAGACGAGTTCGAGTACACTACGACGGCGGGTGAGGAGCTCAACCTTACCAATGTCACCGCCCGTTTCGGCTTGGAAAGCGACCGTCGCCTGCTTTTGCTAACGCACTGGGACACGCGTCCGAAGGCAGATCAAAGCCTTTCCGAGGCGGACCAGGAGTTGCCCGTTCCGGGAGCTAACGACGGTGCGTCGGGCACTGCCGTGCTCATCGAGCTCGCGAGGATGTTCGCGGAGCAGGCCCCACCAGGCGGAGTGGACCTCCTCTTTACCGACGGCGAGGACTATGGACCCACGACGGCGGACATGTTTCTGGGAGCGGTGCACTATGTGGAGGGTCGCGGGGCCGAGGATCCCCCGGACTTCGGCGTTCTCCTAGACATGGTCGGCGATGCCGATCCCCGGTTTCCGGTGGAGGCCTATTCGTTGGGATCGGCCCCACAACTGGTTCAACGGTTTTGGGGGATCGCCGCAGGTCTCGGGTATCAGCGCTATTTCCCGATGGACGAGACCAGTCGTGTTGTGGACGATCATTTGAAGCTGAACGATGCCGGGATTCCGACCATCGACGTGATCGACTTCGACTACGGCCCCGGGAACGCACTCTGGCATACGCCGCGCGACACGCCGGACAACACGAGTGCTCAAACGTTGTTCATGGTCGGAGAAGTGACGGCCGAGTTCGTTTACCGGAACCGTTGATTCGGCGTAGTGCGTCTGCCTCCTCGAATTGATTCGGATACTCTAGCTTCGGAAGCATGGTGAATCTGTGGGCGACAATCGCGCAGTAAGGGCTGCAGTCGTACAGGCATCCCCCGTGTTCTTCGATCGGGAAGGATCGATCGAACGGGTTGCCCACCTCACGGCCAAGGCGGCGGCGGACGGGGCGGGCCTAGTGGCTTTTCCAGAGGCGTACGTCGGTGGCTACCCGTGGGGACTCGCATTCGGTACCGCGGTCGGCGGTCGGACGGATGCGGGTCGTCGCGTATGGCAGCGCTACTGGGACACAGCAGTCGAGGTGCCGGGGCCGGCGACCCAGCGCATGGGGGAGGTCGCCCGCGAGCACGGTGTGTACCTAGTTGTGGGCGTCGTCGAGCGAGACTCCACGTACGGCGGCGGAACTCTGTTCTGTACGCTGCTCTATTTCGGACCCGACGGCGCTCTGTTGGGCAAGCACAGAAAGCTCAAGCCCACCGCGGCCGAGCGAGTGATCTGGGGCGAAGGGGACGGCAGTACGCTTACCACGGTCGACACACCATTCGGTCGCGTAGGTGGACTGATCTGCTGGGAGAACTACATGCCGTTGGCGCGTATGGCGATGTACGGGAAGGGTGTGGAGATCTACCTCGCCCCGACGGCCGACTACCGAGACCGTTGGCAGGGAACCCTCCAGCATATCGCGCTCGAAGGGCGTTGCTTCGTTCTCGGGTGCAACCAATACGTGACGCGGGACATGTATCCTGACGATCTCGAGATTGCAGACGAACTGGATCGCTGGCCCGAGACGTTGTGTCCCGGAGGGAGTGCGATTTACGATCCGGCAGGAGAGTGCCTTGCCGGTCCGCTCGTCGGCGAAGAGGGGATCCTGATGGCGGAACTCGATCTAGGGGCTGTGGCTCGGGGCAAGTTCGACTTAGATGTCGTCGGACACTATGCACGGCCAGATGTGTTTCGCCTCGAGGTGAACGAGCGAGAACAGGCCCCGGTTTCGTATCCCGACTCGACGGCTTGAGTTATCCGAGAGAAGTATCTTTGATCTCAGCTATTGTATTATTATTACTTTATTGTTTATTATTATGATTAGGCCGATACTTTCGTGTTGATCGGTCGTTCATCCAAAACGGCGTTCGAAAGACGTCAGGTGAGGGTTTCATGATCCAGGCCAATGCTTCAAAAACCGACGTTTACTTGAGTGAGGCTGATCAGTTCAGCGCCCACAACTACAAGCCCCTTCCGGTTGTACTCGACCGAGGAGAGGGCGTTTGGGTTTGGGATGTCGACGGTAACCGATACCTCGACATGCTGGCTGCTTACTCGGCTCTGAATCAGGGACACCGCCATCCTGACATCATGAAGGCAGCGGAAGAACAGATGGGTAAGCTTACGCTGACCTCCAGGGCCTTCCACAACGACCAGATGGGTCCGTTCCTTCGTGAGCTCTGTGAGGCGACCGGGTTCGAGAAGGCCTTGCCGATGAACACGGGGGCCGAGGCGGTCGAGACTGCCATCAAGACGGTGCGGAAGTGGGGCTATCAGGTAAAGGGAGTCCCGGAAGGCAAGGCCGAGATCATTGTCTGTGAGAACAACTTCCACGGGCGGACCACGACGATCGTCGGGTTCTCCTCGGATGAGCAATCCAGAGAGGGCTTCGGGCCCTTCACCCCGGGGTTCGTGACGGTGCCGTACGGTGACGTCGGCGCCTTCGAGGCCGCCATCACCGAGAACACGGTCGGTTTCCTCGTGGAGCCTCTGCAGGGCGAAGGCGGGGTCGTGGTACCGGCGGAGGGATACTTGAGCCGCACCGCGGAGATTTGCCGCGAGCACGGAATCGCCTTCGTGGCCGACGAAATCCAGACCGGACTCGGTCGTACCGGTCGCTTCATGTGCTGCGACTGGGAGGATGTCCGGCCTGACGTGTTCATCGTCGGTAAGGCCCTGGGTGGCGGTGTTTACCCGGTCTCGGCCGTCATCGCTGACTCAGAGTTCATGGATGTCTATCGGCCCGGTGATCACGGCTCGACATTCGGTGGGAATCCTTTGGGTGCTGCGGTAGGGAGGGCTTCTCTGCGCGTGGTTCTCGACGAGAACCTATCGCAGCGCTCGGACGAGCTCGGCAACTGGTTCATGGACGAGCTCAGGGCCATCAATTCGCCCCACGTGGAAGAAGTCCGTGGGCGTGGGCTCATGATCGGTGTGGTCATCAAGGAGTCGTCCGGAACGGCGAGGCCCTTCTGCGAGGCCCTTCAGGCGAAAGGCATCCTGGCCAAGGAGACTCACCACCAAGTCATCCGCTTCGCTCCGCCGCTCACCATCGAGAAGTCGACTCTGGAAGAGGCACTCGTGGATATCGAGGCCGTTCTAACCGTCTGAGTGCAGGATGAAGCTGCAACCGCCCAGGTAGTGAGGGACAGTCGTTGCGTGTCCCCCGCAGCCAATTCGGTTGCTACCGCTGGCGAAGGGGGACACACAACGACTGTCCCTCACTCACCAAGCGATCCCTCCCTGCTGACTAGTATCAATCTCTTCTCCATCCCCTTCGCCCAACAACACCTTTTCGATCTGCCCGTAAAGGAATTCCTTAGCCTTGGCATCCCTCGGATCCAGGCCGTAGTGGTTGATGAGCAGGGTCTGATGCTGTAGCCATTCGGCCCAGCAGTCGGAGCAGATTTCTCCTTGAATGCGCTCCCCAAGGTCATTACGAAACGGTGCTCTTGCGAGCTTCGGCTTGTCCGGCCCGCAACGTCGGCAGTCGATGATTTCCACGGTGGCTTTGGCCCCTCCGATTGACACAGAATTCGGCGCCCCTGATCGTGACGAGACCACGACTACCCACCGAGCCGGAGAGGGATCCGGCTTCTAGTAGTCAGATTTTGGGTACCTCGGTTCCGATTAAGGAGTGTGTTTTGCCCAAGACAGCGTTTCTAGGCACCGGGTATTACGTGCCGGACCGGATCGTCACCAACCAAGAATTGGCCGAGTACATGGACACCTCTGACGAGTGGATCGTGGAGCGCACCGGAATAACGGAGAGGCGCTGGGTAACGGAGGACGACACGAGCGCGAGCATGGCCCTGCACGCCGCCAACGGCGCCCTCGCAAAGGCGGGAATGGAGGCGGCCGAGGTCGATGCCATAGTCTTGGCCACCCTGAGTCCCGATCATTTTTTCCCGGGCACAGGAGTCTTTCTACAGCGTGAGCTGGGCCTACCGGGCGTTCCCGCTCTAGACATTCGAGCGCAGTGCACCGGGTTTCTCTACGGCCTGTCCGTGGCCGATGCGTGGATCAAGAGCGGACAGTACCGTACGGTCTTGTTGGTCGGCGTCGAGATCCAATCTACCGGAATCGACGTTACGACTAGAGGACGGGATATGGCCGTGCTCTTTGGCGATGGAGCTGGAGCCGCCGTTCTCGGTGCGACGGAGGAGGCCGATCGCGGCGTGTTGTCGACACACCTGCATGCAGACGGCAGCCACGCCGAAATCCTTTGGTGCGACGCTGCGTCGAGCGCTCGCCACCCCCGAATCACGGCTGAAGACTTGGAGCAGGGCAGGCACTTTCCCACGATGGTGGGAAAGGAAGTGTTCAAGCACGCGGTGACCAGGATGCCGGAGGTCGTCGGTGAGGCGCTCACGGCGAACGGGCTGACCACCGACGATATCGATCTCCTCATCCCCCATCAGGCGAACCTCCGGATCTCCGAGATGGTGAGGCGCCGGCTCGATCTCTCCGAGGACCGTGTATACAACAACATCCAACGTTATGGAAATACCACCGCCGCAACGATTCCCATCGCTTTGGCTGAGGCGGTCGACAAGCGGCTGCTAGAGCGTGGCGATCTACTCGCACTGACCGCTTTCGGGTCTGGATTGACGTGGGGTAGTGCTCTGATCCGCTGGTAGAGGGCGCCGGTCTGAGGGGAGTGCCTCAGGGTGGACGAAAATTTCCGGATCGATTAATTTGTGCAACTTAGCGCTGGTGGGGCGGTGGAACGTCCTTTTACGAGGTGTATGGAAATTCTTACAAAGACACAGTTGGAGCATATTGAAAAGCGGCTCATGGATGAGCGCGCAAAGGCTCTGAAAGCCTTGGGCCTTTTCGATCGGATTGCCAAGCTCGACCGTGAGACGATGGACTCGGACCTCTCCGTGTACACGGATCACATGGCCGACCAGGGTACCGAGGCGATGGAGAGGGAAAAGGCAGCCCTCTTCGCAACCAAAGAAGGCCGGTACATCTACCGGTTGGAAGGGGCCCTCCGCCGGCTCTATAACGATCCGGAGGCATTTGGGCTGTGCCATACGTGCGGCATCGAGGTCGGATACGAGCGATTGGACGCTCTCCCACATGCTCGCTACTGCATCGAGTGCAAGCTCAAGGAGGAAGGTGCGGCCTGAGGCCTAGCCCGACGGTGGTGGGGGTGGGCCGGCCGTAAGGACGTTGATCAGGGCGTCGCCCAAGGCCTCGACCTGCCAGTTGCGGACGCTGGGGACTGCCACGAGTTCCGCCGCATTCTTCGGGCCTGATCGGGCGATATCCAGTAGCAACGTGTTCGACGCCAAGGACCCTCGGGCGATGCCGAGCTCGTCCGATTTCATGTTGCGCGCCACCTTCAGCCTCTCGGCCACCTCTTCGACCTCTGGTGAGGGGCGGCCCGGGCCGGATCGATCACCCTTCGGAAATCCCACCAGTTCGCCGTCCTCGAGCTGGTCGACCCGTTCCAGGCGTCCGAGCAAGGCTTTCCCGGAACGCTCCGCCAACTGAGGAGAGAATCCGCTCAGGGCCGCTAGCCCCGCGACGTCGCTGGGGCGAGCCTGTACCACTTCGAGTAGCACGGCGTCAGCGGCAACCCTGAACGGCGCACGGTCTCGCCTCTGTGCGATCTCGTCTCTCCACAGCCATGCCTCTCGGACTAGGGCCACGTCCCGAACATCGAGGTAGCGTGCCTTCTTTACTCTGGTCACCGGATCGGATCGGCCATCCTCGCTCCACCGGATCGCCTCCATCGCGGTCGACTCCTCCTCTGCCCAGCTCAGCCGTCCCAAAGTCGTCAGGCGGTCACTGAGTAGGTCCGTCAGAGCGTGAAGATGCTGCGTGTCTGATGCAGCGTACTCCAGCATTTCGGCGGAGAGGGGGCGCTGTGCCCAATCGGCGCGCTGGTACTTCTTGGAAAGCCGCACATCGAAATACGTCTCTAGCAGAGACGCGAGCCCCAACGATGGTTCGCCCAACAAGGCCGCCGCGGTCTGAGTGTCGAACAGGTTCACAGGGTGCAAGTCGAGATCACGATCGAGGAGCCGTAGATCGTAGTCGCCACCGTGAAGGAGGACACGGACGTCCGGGGACTCCAGCGGGCCCCGAAGTGCGGGGGAGGGGTCTACGGCGAGCGGGTCAACCAGGAATGTCCCGCTGGAACCGGTCAGCAGGATGAGGCAGACACGGTCCGAATATCGGTGAAAGCCCGCCGCCTCGAGGTCGATGGCCAGGCGTGTTTCGTCGGCAAGGGCATCGGCCAGCCTCTGCACGCCTGGGGCGTCGGTGATCAGTTCGAATGTCATAGAGCACGCAGCTTCGGCCCGGCGGGGCTGAAGCGCAAGCGAGAGCCCGTATCCCATCGGTTCACGCCTTGCCGGAGCGAACGCCCCGGGTGAGCTTCAACGGAGCGGTCGAGAGCCGCCTGGCTTCATCCCAAACCGTCCGGACTAAACGGATGCTACGTACCAAGATTGTCTGCACGCTGGGTCCCGCCACCTCCAGCCCTGAGCGCATCCGCGCCTTGGTGGAGGCTGGAATGAACGTGGCACGGCTCAACATGTCGCACGGCGACCATGACGGGCACGCTGCGGCTATTAAGGTGCTGCGTGCCTCGGCGGAAGATCTCGGGCGTCCCCTGGCCATCTTGGCCGATCTGGCGGGTCCCAAGATTCGTATCGGCGATTTGGCCGCGCCGGTGGACCTGACACCGGGTGAGCGAGTCACCATCGCCCCTGAGGGGGTTGCCCAAGCTGACGATATTCCGACCACGTACGCTCATCTGGCTGAAGATCTGAAGCCGGGCGACCACATTATGCTGGATGATGGCCTCCTCGAGTTGGAGTGCCTAGAGACCGACGGGCAAAGGGCCTCCTTCGTCGTCACCCGAGGAGGACTCCTGAGGAGCAACAAGGGGCTCAATCTGCCGGGGGTGGATGTGCAGGCGCCCTCGTTGACTTCCAAGGATCTCCTCGATCTCGAATTCGCTCTGGATCAGGGAGTCGAGTATGTGGGGCTCTCCTTCGTCCGCAATGGGGCCGACGTCGCTGCCCTCAAGGATAGAGTGGGGACGAAGGCCCTTGTTGTCGCGAAAATCGAGATGGCACGTGCTCTCGACGCGCTGGACGATATTGTCTCTTCGGCCGACGCAGTCATGGTCGCGCGGGGCGATCTCGGGGTCGAGCTACCGTTTGAGATGGTCCCCCTCGCCCAAAAGCGCATCGTGCGCGTCGCGAATGCCTATGGGCGTCCGGTCATTACCGCGACGCAGATGCTCGAGTCCATGATCGAGAATCCGCGCCCCACCAGGGCGGAAACGTCGGACGTCGCCAATGCGATCCTCGATGGGACGGACGCGATCATGCTGTCGGGTGAGACCGCAGTTGGAAAATATCCACTCTCCTCGGTGGAGGCTATGGTACGCATCACCCGGGAGATCGAGTCGAGCGGGGTGTTGGAGCATGGGCCGGTCTACGATACGGTTGTCGGGGCTCACCCCAGGGGAGGGGCAACGGATCGAGAGCACGCTGTGGCTTCGGCGACCGTCGAGTCGGCGCGCCGCGTCGATGCTCCAGCCGTGATCGTAATTACTAGGAGTGGCCGCTCGGCTCGGCTCGTGTCCAGCTATCGGCCTCCGGTGCCAATCTTTTGTGTCTGCACGGATGAGCGCACGTTTCAGCAGATGTCTCTGGTTTGGGGTGTGTGGCCGGTTCTTGCAGTCGATCAGGAGGTCAGCTACGACTCCCTCACGGATTTCGGGAAGGAGTCCGTGATCACGACTGGGGTCGGAAAGGCGGGGGAGTCGGTCGTCGTAACGTCCGGATATCCTTTCCACACGTCGGGCAGTACAAATACCATGCGGGTGGAGATGCTCTGAGCCGATGAAGCTCACCTTTCTGGGAACCGGCACTTCGTTCGGAGTGCCCGTCGTCGGTTGCGATTGCGACGCATGTACATCCGAGGACCCGAGGGACCGGCGTACCAGACACGGAGCCCTCCTGGAGGTCGAAGGAGGCAATCTGCTGGTGGACACGCCGCCCGAGCTACGCCTCCAGCTTCTCGCCGCGGGTGTCGAAGCCGTCGATGCGGTCTGGTTCACTCATCCCCACGCCGACCACGTTCACGGAATCGACGATTTACGGGTCTTCACGGCCCATCGCCGTGTCGACCTTCCCGCGTTCGTTCCGCTCGAATACGAGGATTCGCTCCGTTTGCGTTTTCAATACATTTTCGACGTGGCCTTTCAGCCTCCTGCCGGAACAACCAAGCCCGAGGTGCGGCTGCACCCGTTCGGGCCGTCGCAGTCCGTGAGGATCCTCGACCATGTCTTCGAACCGTTGGCCGTGCCCCACGGCCCGTTGACGGTCTACGGGTTTCGGGTCGGAGACCTGGGATATGTAACCGATGGTAAGTATTTGCCCGAGGCAGCGATGGAGACTCTTCGCGGTGTGCGCGTGCTGGTTCTCAATGCGCTGTGGTTCGGCAATCCGCACCCCACACACTTCAATGTCGAAGAGGCTATCGAGGCCGCGCGGGCCGTAGGGGCCGAGCGAACTTATTTGACCCATCTGAGCCACCGGGTGCGGCATCAGGAGCTGGTGGATCGACTGCCCGACGGGGTCTTACCCGCGTACGACGGGCTCACGGTGGAGATTTCATGACGCCCATCACGCTCGACTACGCGAATATGGTCGCGCCCAATCTGACCGGCGCCGGGATCGATCCGGAGCGACTCGGTATGGACTTGGCCGAGAGATTTCGTGAGGCGTACGAATCGGTGGACTCGGCTCGGGCCTCGGGCGAGATGGGGTTCTTCCAACTGCCTTACGCGTCCGAGACCCTGGCTCGCACTCAAGAGCTGGCCGACGGGTACGGACAGTGGTTCGAGAACGTGGTGATCCTCGGTATCGGTGGCTCGGCGCTCGGCGCTCGGACGCTGAGAGACGCCCTCTTGGGGCCGCTTTGGAACGAGATGGACGATGTCGCCCGGGATCACTTCCCGCGGATCTACGTGCTCGATAATGTGGATCCCCACACGGTGCACGATCTCTTGGGGCATATCGACATCCGCCGATCACTCTTCAATGTGGTCAGCAAGTCGGGATCCACGGCCGAGACCATGGCTCTCTATTTGGTCTTGGAGGGGCTGCTGATCGATGAGGTGGGTCCCGAGAAGGCACGAGGCCACTTCCTCTTCACTACCGATCCGAGTGAGGGACCTCTGCGGGCCATCGCGGAGGCAGAGGGCATACCCAGCCTTCCCATCCCACCCAACGTGGGGGGCCGGTTCTCCGTGCTGTCGCCTGTCGGGCTTCTTCCTGCTGCGGTCGCCGGGATCGATGTGGCGGGACTTCTCGCGGGCGCTGCGCGTGTCGATGATCGTTGCCGTACGCCGGTCCTTCGCGAGAATCCTGCGGGGCTCATGGCGACGCTTTTGCATACCGCTCATAGCGAGTCCCAGGCTTCGATCCACGTAATGATGCCCTATTCGAATCGCCTCCGTTCGTTCTCCGCTTGGTTCCAACAGATCTGGGCCGAATCGCTCGGCAAGGCACACGACCTGACGGGTCGTCCGGTACATACCGGGCCCACCCCGCTACCGGCGCTCGGCGTGACGGACCAACATTCGCAACTCCAGCTGTTCATGGAGGGTCCGCGTGACAAGGTCGTCATGTTCGTCGCCGTAACTGGAGACGGAGCGGACCAAGAATCGGAGGACCTCGAGATCGCTGCACACAGGTCAGGCATGCAGTCTGTCGGGTACCTCGCGGGACACGGCCTCGGAGAGCTGCTCAACATCGAACGACAGGCCACAGCCGAGGCCCTTCGGCGCGAGGGGCGGCCGAGTATGACATTCGAAATCGATACCCTCGATGCGGAGTCGCTAGGCGAGTTGTTCATGCTCGTATCCATTGCGACTGTGTATGCCGGTGCGCTTTACGGGGTGAACCCTCTGGACCAGCCCGGGGTCGAACTCAGTAAGGAACTCACGTACGGGCTCATGGGAAGATCAGGTCACGACGTTCCTGTGCTCCCGGCGGCGGATCCGCGTTGGCGGGTGTAGAACGCTGCGATCCGGGTCCTGTGATCCGTCGTCGAGGCGCGATATCTTTAAGCTGGTGCTGAGCCTTTTGCTCACTGCCGACCGAAGCATACAGGAGTGGATCCGATGCGTAATCAAGACGACCTGCCTTACATCATCGTCGAGCGAGACAGCGGCGGGGGATTCGGCTCTTTCTTCTTGGGAGCTCTGGTAGGGGCCGGGCTGGCTCTTCTCTTCGCTCCCCAGTCAGGTGAGGAGACCCAGGAGGAGATCAGGGAGCGGGCAAAGAAGCTCCGGATAGCCGCCGAGGAACGGATGCGCGAGGCGCAGAGCACGCTCGAGGACCGGATGGACAACGTTCGGGACGGCGTACAGGCGCGCGTGGGGCTCGTGAAGGACGCAGTCGAGACGGGACGGGAAGCCGCCGCCGACGCGCGGGACGATCTTGAGGCCCGCCTCGAGCGGTCGAAGGCCGCTGCTCGGGCCGGAATCGCGGCCGCCAAGGAGGAGGCGGGATCGGACAGTGAGGACAGTGAGGACAGTCCCCCTGAGGAGGCCGCCGGCAAGTAGTGGCTGAATCGGATCCCGCGTGACCGGACCAGGAACGGGGACTCCGCTCGGCTCACGCCGCAATCGCCTCAGGGAGTTCTGGCATCGTGTATACCAGAAGTCATCCGAGGACAACGTCTTCTTTATGGCGGGTGTGATCAGTTACAACCTATTGATCGCTGTAATACCCCTCTTCCTGCTGATGGTGGGTCTATGGGGTTATGTGCTTCGCGCTCGCTACGGCGATCCGTCCGAGGTGATTGTCCGACTGCTCGAGAACTACATCCCGGTGGTGGGCGGAGACATCGACCTCGTCGCCGAGTTGAGCGGAGCCATCAATGGCCTGGTGGCAAGCCGAGCCGGATACTCCGTGGTTGGTTCGCTGCTCTTTATCTGGTTGGCCACCCGGCTCGTCAGCACTCTTCGCTTAGCCCTCCGCGAGGTCTTCGACATCGCCGCCGACCGCGGGGTGCTGAAGGGCAAACTGTTCGACATTCAGTTCGTTGTGATCGGCGGGGTGCTACTCCTCCTCAACGTACTGATCACGGTGATTCCCCAGTCGATCGGTGGGTGGGGCGCCGGACTGATCGGGGTTCCCGAGGACTTCTTGGGAACCACACAGAGGTGGTTGGCGGCGCTGCTGGCGTTCGCATCCATTTGGACGCTCTTCGCTTTGAATTTACTGGTACGTGCCGGCCCGACGCATTCAATGGCGCACCGCGTGGCTTGCCACATCGGTCATGGCCCTGTCCTACGAAGTGATGAAGTGGGGGTTCGGGTGGTACGCGACTTCAGTGGCCGACTATCGTTAGGCTTATGGGAATCTTACCACCTCGGTCGTGTTGTTCTTCTGGATCTATTACGCATCCGTAGTGTTTATCCTGAGCGGAGAAATCGCCCAGGTATACACCATGCGCAAAGCGCAAAAAGTGCAAATCCAGACTGCCTTGGGAGGATCTACGTGAGGCTCGCGATTTGAGCGAAGAGAACGGGCGTAAAGTCGTGGCTCGGAACCGTAAGGCTCGCCACGAATTTGAGGTGCTCGACACCTACGAGGCCGGTATTGTGCTCAAGGGGCCCGAGGTAAAGTCGCTCCGTGCCGGGGAGGTAGCGTTTCGCGACGCCTTTGCCCGCGTCGACCGCGGTGAAGCCTGGCTCTATAGCCTCCACATTGCTCCGTACAAGCAGGCCAACCGGGCCAATGTCGATCCTGATCGGGCGCGTAAACTGCTCCTCAACCGCGCGGAGATTCGCCGCTTGATCGTGAAGGTAGATGAAAAGGGGCTTACCCTCGTGCCTTTGGACATCTACTTCCGAAACGGAAAGGTCAAAGTGACGATCGCGGTGGCGCGTGGTAGGCGTCTTTTCGACAAACGCGAGAAACTGAAGAAGCAGACACAGGATCGGGATGCCAGGCGAGCCATGAGTGAGCGCGAATGAGGCGGCGCGCCGAGTTCCTTGTGGCTTCTCTGATCATGGCTGGAGCCTTCGCTGGCGAGATCGTCGCACAAGACACCACCCCGTTACTCATTCGTGGGCCCCAGGGTGGGACAGAACAGTTGGCTTTGAATCACACCCGCGGATACGCCGCCGTCCCGGGCACGAGCCTCGAGGCACTGGGGTGGACGGTCGAGCAGAGTGGGTCCGGGATCAAGACCACCATGGTATTAGGTGGCTCCGTGGTTGAGTTCCAGTTCGGCGTCCCCCTCTTTCGGTGGAATGGGGTGGTGCTTCAGCTCGTCGATGTGCCCTTCGAAGTTGGCGGGGCCCCGCATGTGCCTCTTCAGTTCGTCTTGGACTTCCTTCCGGTTCGGATGGGTGAGCACTATGCGTTCCTCCCGGACGAGGGACTCTTCCAGGTACGTGATTCGGTGATGTGGGCTGGGCTGAGGCCCGAGGTAGCACCTCCCGATTCGGAAGCTTTCCAGTCCGGTTCCTCGGACCAGCCCAATGCTACGTCGGAGGTCGCTCCGGAAGAGACTGGACCAGTAAGACGGGTGGTGGTCATCGATCCGGGGCACGGCGGTAGGGATCCCGGAACGTCGGGGGCGGGCGGGCGCCGCGAGAAGGACATCGCTTTGGCCGTCGGTCGAGCCCTTGCTCGGGAGCTTGCCGGCGATCAGACCCTAGAGGTATTCGTCACTCGCGACCGTGATGTGCTGATCCCCATCTGGGAGCGCGGCGAATTTGCCACGCAGTGGAAAGGGGACCGCCCTGGGATCTTCGTCTCGATCCATGCCAACGCGCTCCCGAATCGCGCATCCGTGCGCGGATTCGAGACTCTCTTCCTTTCCGACGCCCGTACCGAGCATGAGCGTCGAGTAGCGGCGAACGAGAATGCACCGCTTCAGATCGACCGCGAGGAAGCGGGCGTTGCGGAGGAAGACGAGGATCTGGGATTCATTCTGAGGGAGCTACGGAACCTGGACCACGCGCACTGGTCGTCGCTCTTGGCGGAAGGCGTGCAGAGGCAACTCGAGACCATCCATCCCGGGCCTAATCGAGGTGTCAAGCAAGCGCCCTTGGCCGTGCTCACCAATGCCCTCATGCCTGCGGTGTTGGTCGAGGTGGGATTTTTGACCAATCGTGAAGAGGAACGGCTCATCTCCCGCGGGGAGTTTCAGGGGCAGCTCGCCGCGGCGATGGCTCGCGCCATCCGAGAATTCTTCGAGCGCTATCCACCCGGACAGGGCGAGACCGTAACCGGCCCTCGGCCGTGAATCGGGGCCTTGTCCCGCGGACACTTCTCGTCTCCGCCTGTGCGTCTCTGCTGCTCACGGGGTGTGTCTACTTCAACACTGTCTACAACGCCAAAGAGCTCTATCGAGAGACCGAGCTAGCCCGCCTGGCAGGCCAGGACACGGCGTTGGCCGAGCGCTACCGGGAAGTCATCGACAAGGCCTCTCGCGCCTATAGCGAAGACGCGGGAGGCAAGTGGTCCGACGACGCCCTCTTGTTGATCGGTCAGGCTCACCTGCGGCGGCGCGCACTCCGCGAGGCGGAGGAAGCCTTCGAGAGTGTCTTGGAGGCAACCGACAACCCCGTTCTGAGGAGACAGGCGACCCTGTACCTGGGGGCGGTTGATGTAGCCTCGGGGCGGCCCGCATTGGGTGCTCCGCTTCTCGACGAAGCGCTGGTCACCGTTGTTGATCCGTTGGTGAAGGCGGAGGGCCATCTCTGGAGGGCGCGAGCCCTGCTCCAGCAGGGCTATGTCGACCAAGGATGGTGGGACCTGGACCGGGTGGCGGAGGCCCACCGGACTCACGTGGCCCCTGCGGGCCTGGAGCGCCTCATCTGGGGGATCGCGCTGGGTGATTCCGCTAGGACTCTAGAGGGTGTTCAGACTCTCATCTTCACGAGCAACGCTCGCGCCTATGGCGACTCGATTCGCCGCCTGCTTCACGCCGCTGCGGAGCGTTGGAGCCCCGCAGTATCGGCAGATGTCATGGTTAATGCCGAGCGAGCACGATGGTCACGCATCGAGAGAGACCGCTTGCTGATGACGCGGGCTGAGTTCGCCTACGAGGCGGGTGATACAGTGCGAGCTCTCGCGGACGTCCGGCGCGTCGGCGGTGGTGTGGGTGAGCAGGCCGTCGATGCTCGAGTGATGCTCGCATCGTGGTGGCTCGCTGAGGCAGAGGGTGTTGAGCGCTTCGATCAGGTGAGGCCGGTTCTGCTCCCCGCCGTGGGTGCCGTCGAAGCCCAGGAACTCTTGAACGGCATGCGGCGGGTGGAATTGCTGGTCGGCTATGGCCGTCGCGGGGACCGTTTCGCCCTCTTCGCAGCCGGAGAGATTGCCAGGGACGTGCTGAATGCTCCTCGGATCGCGGCAGACTTGTTTGTGACGTACGCCGAAGATCAGTCGGGCACACCGTGGTCTGGCAAAGCGATTTTGGCCGCTAGGTCTCTGATGGCCAGGCCTGCCGATAGGCGAGCCCTCGACACTCTCTTGTCGGCACTCCCGGGCAACGCGTATGTGCGCTATGCTCGTGAGGGCGATGAAGGATCTGATCTGGCTGAATTCGAGACCCGGTTGCAGGCCGAGCTGGACGAGATTCTGGCGCGTGCGGACGAGGAACTGACGGCCCGGCGGCTCCTGGTCGGTGGTCCCGGCGGATGACTTGACCCAAGCGAACATGCGACTAGACCAAACACTCTTCGGCGCGACCTTCCAGAACCCGGTCCTCTTGGCAGCGGGAACGTGCGGCTTCGGCGAGGAGCTCCGCGACGTGCTCGATCTGAACGCCCTCGGGGGAATCGTTACCAAGTCGGTGACGCTAGAGCCCCGTGCGGGGAACCCCGCGCCGAGGGTCGTCGAGGCTGGCAACGCCATGTTGAACTCCATCGGACTGGCGAACCTCGGCCTTGAGAAGGTGTGTGCCGAAAAGTTGCCCTGGATGAGGGAGAATCTTTCGGGCATCCAAGTCTTTGTCAGCGTTGCCGGGCACGTACCGAGCGAGTATCTGACCATCGTCGAGGGGTTAGAGTCCGTGGGAGGGTTTCTGGGCTACGAGCTCAACCTTTCGTGCCCGAACGACACTCGACTGGGCGGCTTGCCGTTCGCATTCGACCCGGAGGCGCTACACGAGGTGGTGACGGGTGTCAGGCGGCTAACCGAGCGGCCGGTGTTGGTGAAGCTCGCGCCCAATGTGCCCGACATCGGGCCCGTCGCCGAGGCCGCCGAGGCGGCCGGCGCGGACGCGATTACTCTGGTGAATACTATGCCGGGGCTCGTCATTGATGTCGATTCACAGGGGGCGACGCTGGGTGCGGGTGCGGGAGGATTGTCGGGACCGGCACTCCGCGCGGTGGGGGTCCATGCCGTCCATCGCGCACGCCAACGCACGTCGGTGCCGCTGGTGGGGGTAGGCGGGATCACGGATGCGAACGACGCCTTGCAGTATCTGCTTGCGGGGGCCTCACTGGTACAAATCGGGACTGCCACTTTCGCCGATCCGAGGGCCGCACAACGTGTGGTGCGTGGCCTTGCCGGATATAACGGGGGGGCCGGAGACAACATTACAGACCTGATCGGCGCCTTTGGAGGGAAGGGTCTCGCTGCTGGAGTCTCCGAGGACGCGCACTGATCATGGCCGAAGTCATCATTCCGCTCGACTACGCGACGGGTGAAGAAGCGCTGGATCTCGTTGAGGTGCTCGGTAGCGCGTGTGACTTCTACAAGGTGGGGCTCGAGCTTTTTTCTCGAGAAGGCCCCCGTGTCGTCGAGGCGCTGACGCAAAGGGACAAGAGAGTCTTTCTCGACCTCAAGCTACACGACATTCCCAATACCGTGGCTCGCTCGGTTAGCGCTGCACGAGATCTAGGTGTGGACTTTCTCACTGTGCATACGACGGGTGGAGGGCCCATGATGGCCGCCGCTGCGGAGTCTGCAGGCGGTGAGGTTACGCTGCTCGGAGTGACCGTTCTGACGTCCATGGCCGTGTCCGACGTCGAGGCCGTGTGGAACCGGGAGTTGGGGTCGCTGCGCGATGAGGTCGTGAGGCTCGCCGGGCTAGCCAAGACTGCGGGGGTGGGTGGTGTAGTCGCGTCGCCCATGGAGGTGCGCCCCCTGAAGCGCCTGGTCGGGTCCGACTTGCTGGTCGTCACACCCGGCATCCGCTTGGCGGGCGACGACCACCACGATCAGGCGCGTGTTGCGACACCCGAGGCGGCCGCCGAGGCGGGAGCCGATTACCTGGTGGTGGGCCGGTCCATTACCCGCGCGGCCGACCCGGTCAAAGCGCTCGCCTTGGTACGCAGCCAGGCGGAGGCGGGCAGTACCGCGTGAGGCCGGCTCGCTGCTCCTTCCTATGGCTGGTCCTTCTCGTGGGGATTTCTCCTGGTGCCTGCATCGGTCAGTCCCTAGAGGACGCGGCATTCGAGTTCGCTGGCCTCTGGGGTGGAGAGGTCGCCGATCTGGAGGGGAGTCTGTCTCCTTCTGGGGTGCGCCTGCAGTGGGAGGCCCACCAAGTCGGCTCTCTCGACCCGCGCCACGCGATGGCCTCGATCCGTGAGTATCTCGGGAGCCGAGAGGGCGCTGGAGTACGGGTGACCCGCGTCCAGGAAGTGGGAGGCGAGCCAACAAAGGGTTACGCCGAGATCCGCTGGGAGTCACGCATCCAGGGGACATCTGACCTGGTTGTGCGCACAGTGTTCGTGGCGTTCGTCTCCGAAGATGGTATGTGGCGCGTGAGCGAGCTTCGGGTGTTACCGCTGTCACGGTCGTGAGCCTGTAGAGACATCAGGCTCATGGACCTGTTCGAACTAAATCAACTCTGAACGACAGAAGTAAATGGCACTGAGATTCTACGATACACTGAGCCGCTCGGTGAAGAGCTTCGAGCCGGCCAATCCGCCCCAGGTACGGCTCTACGCTTGTGGACCGACTGTGTACGACTATGCACACATCGGCAACTACAGGAGCTTCCTCGTCTACGACCTGCTGCACCGCTATCTGATCTGGTCCGGGTACACCGTCGACTTCGTCATGAATCTGACCGATGTGGACGACCGGACCATCGAACGGGCGGCCGAAGAGGACAAGGCGATCACCGAGTACACGGCGCCGTTTAGCGAGCAGATTCTCTCCGACGCTCGTACGCTTGGAATGCTGCCGGCCCGCACCTACCCCCTGGCCACCGAGTACGTCCCCCAGATGGTGGACTGGGTAGAGCGGTTGGAGGCGAAGGGACTCGCCTACAGCGCTGAGGACGGGTCTGTGTACTTCGCCATCGGCTCATTTCCTTCGTACGGACGTCTGAAGGGGCTGGACCCAGACGCTTCGCGACCCGGCGCGCGTGTAGTCGAGGACGACTACGAGAAGGAGGACGTCCGAGACTTCGCTCTTTGGAAGGCCGCAAAGCCCATGGACGAACAGGTCGGGGCAGCTTGGGACTCGCCGTGGGGCAGGGGCCGTCCGGGGTGGCACCTGGAATGCTCCGTTATGAGCATCTCTGAACTCGGCGATACACTAGACATTCACATGGGTGGTGAAGACCTAGTCTTCCCTCACCATGAGAACGAGATCGCGCAGTCCGAGGGGGTCACGGGCAAGACCTTCGCCCGACACTGGGTGCACGTCAAACACTTGATCGTCGAGGGCGAGAAAATGTCGAAGTCCCTCGGCAATACGATCACGGTGCGCGAGTTGCTCGAGGAGGGGGCCGAACCGGCGGCCATTCGTCACCAGCTCATGAGTGCGCAGTACCGGCGCGAGCTGAATTTCACCCGTGAGGGACTGGACGCCTCGTCGGCTGCGATTCAGCGCCTCCTGGACTTTGAAGCGAGGCTCAACGAGACCGCGCCGTCGGGCGGTGCGGAGCCCGGCGCTCTCGGCCGGATCGCCGAGGAGGGCATCGACGCCTTCCGCGAGGCGATGGATGACGATCTGAACTCCGCGGAGGCGTTTGCGGCCCTTTTCGTGTTCGTCAATCGCGCCAACAGCGAGTTGGACAACGGACAAGGTGTGTCGGAGCAAGACCTTACCACTGCACGTGAAGCGCTCGCGTCCATTGATCAGGTGATGGGCATCCTGTCGGTCGCCAACGAGGGACGGCAGGTGGACGACGGTGTCGCGGCGTGGGTCGAATCGCTCATCGACGAGCGAAAGGCCGCTAGGGAGAATCGTGACTTTCAGCGTGCGGACGAAATCCGAGACGAGCTGGCGGAGAAGGGAATCGTGCTGGAAGACTCGGCGGCCGGGACCCGGTGGAAGATCGTACGGTAGTCGGAGCGCCAACGCTTTCATGGTGACGCCCGCGGGTTTGGACTGATAGCCTGATAGTGGCTAGGGCGGCCTCCCCGATTTCCGTTTCCGTATTAGAGGATGCATAGTGCCCCGCATTCTCATCGTCGAGGACGAACCCACCGAGCAGACCCTGTTGCGTGCTTTCTTCGAGGGTTCTGGTCATCAGGTCTATGTCGCACCGGACGGTGAGCAGGCCAATAAGGCGTTTCTGCGGAAGGATTTCGACATCGTGATAACGGACCTTCAGACGCCGCGAGTCGATGGACTGGAACTGATCTCGTCGCTGCAGCAGCTTTTCCCTGACACACCGATCATCGCCATCTCGGACAAGGGTCCTGGCATGCTGGCGCACGCCAAGGTGGAAGGTGCTGTCGCAGCCCTGAGCAAGCCGCTCAATCTAGATGAGCTTCTAGCCGCGGTGGAGTTTGGCGCTCCCCAGCACGGCGCCCTCCCTGACGATCCCCAGCGGCGTACACCCAGCGAGTCCCTAGCAGAGGTCGAACCGACGGGCCGAGGCGGTTATCTTAGGCGCGTCTCGCTGGCGTAGCTCAGTTGGTAGAGCAGCTGCCTTGTAAGCAGCAGGTCAACGGTTCGAGTCCGTTCGCCAGCTTTCTATAAGACGAAGCCCTGCAACTACTTACTAGCTTATGGGGCTTTGTCTATAGATATCGGATGGGCACCAAGTCACCCATAAGTCACCCGCAGGACCCATTTCGAGGCTGATATCGACCTTGCCCGTCAGCCCCCCTCATTGGCGACCACGGGGCGGTACTAGTGCCGGACCGCACACATCGCCGCCACTGCAACGCCGTTCCCCGAAAAATTTAGGTAGCTGGGGCGGGTCCATTTTGCCGACAGGCGAGACCCCAGTACCGGGGGGCACCCCCGTTCCACTGCCACTGACGCTGAACCACTAAACACTGTTCTGCGCGTCCTGAGTTGCGGGTCTGAGTGGGGCCGGGCAGAATTAGGGCATGAAGAGAACCCTGCTATTCGCCCTCGCTCTAGCTGCTCCCTCACCCATGTCAGCTCAAGTCGATGTGGAGGCGCTCCGGGGTGACGATCCACCGCTCGGATACTCGGGCACGTTCGGTGGGGATCTGGCCCTACGGACTGGAAACGTGGACTTGGTCCAGGCCGGTCTCAACGCACGCCTCTACAGGGTTACGGAATCGGTAACGCGGCTCGTGGTAGGAAATGGGGGACTCGGTTTTCTCGGTGGGAGCCGCTTCGCATCGTCCGGTCTGTTACACTATCGCCAGACCCACCATTACAACGACCTCGTCTCACCGGAGTGGTGGGGGCAATTGAACTACGACCGGCCTCAACTCCTCGACTTCAGAATGGTCACCGGGGGCGGAGTGCGGGTCTCCTTCGCCAGCGGAGCATGGGGGCAGTTTGGTATGGGCGCCGCTCTCATGTTGGAACACGAGCGACTGGACCTCCCCGAGACCGCGATGCACGATGATCGCACCACCAGCATCCGGGGGAGCTACTTTCTCACCCTGCGTTTGGTACCGAACGAGAACCTAGTGATCACGTCTACGACTTATCTACAGCCCGCCGTCCGCGATTGGGACGACATCCGGACGCTCGCGAACCTTCGAATCGCGTCCTCCGTGACGGATAAGTTGGACCTCACGGTATCGTTCTATCTTCGCTACGACGGAGGACCACCCGACGGGATCAGCGCACTGGATACGAGCTTGAGGACCGGGCTCAGGTATTCCCATTGAGCGTCCAACAAGGGGCCCCTCCGTAGCACCCAGCCACACCTAGCTATCCAGCAGTGTTCTGCGCGTCCTGAGTTGCGGGCCTGAGTGGGGCGGAGCAGCATTAGGGCATGAGGCGAACCCGGAAGTGCCAGAGATATGATGGGAGTGTCGTGAAGAGGATCCCTTGGATTGTGGTGATGACCGCCGTTACTCCGTTCATATGTTCCGCACAATCTTTCGAGTGGTCCGTTTCCCCCATGGCCTTTCTAGATTCTGAGTTCACTCACGGTACCGAGATCGGTCCTGGTGTCTCGCTCGGAGCCGTTCTGTCGCCGGGAGGATCCGTCAGCTATGGGTTGTTTCTGAATTTGGCGAGAACGGATTTTCCGGTAGCCTCGGATGACCTCCATCGCAACTTCGCGTCAGCGGGTGTCGGCCTCCGGCTGATGACGGGTGGGGATGGAGCAACGATTGGCATAGCCCTGGGTGCCGGTGTCTTCGTTGAGGATGATGTCAATGAAACTGATCTGAAATTTACGAGCAGTGCGAATGGGGAGGAAATAGTAATGCTGGGCGTGGAGGCCCAATTCCCGGTGACTGCATCTTGGGGCGTGACCATCTTCGCTAGAGACCAAGTGGGTGGATGGTGGCTTGGCTTGCTGACTTCTGATGATGAGTACAGCCTCACCCATAGATTTCTACTTGGAGCGGGGGTCTACTTTCGATAGGCAGCCCCCCCGAATCGAGCAACTAGCGGACCCCTCCTGCAGATCCAGATTGGCCCGAAAAGCGGACCTATCGGCGTTTCTCGCGCCGAAGGGGGGGGTGGCGCCAGGTTCACCTTCGCCGCAGCTTGCCGTTCCGAGTCCGGCGCGTCGACTCGCCGGGATTGTAACAAATCCAGACGCCAGCTCCCGTTAGCACTGGCACCATGCCTGTAGAAACCAATCCCCTTCTCTTGGACCTCGAGCGTATTGCGTTCGACCGTATCGAGGCGTCTCACGTGGTACCGGGCGTCAGGCAGATCCTTGGCGAGGCCCGTACCTCCATCGATGAGCTGTGTGCGGGTTCTGTTCCTCCCACGTACGCCGACACGATCATATGCCTTGATGACGTGATGGAACGCGTCAAGACCCGAATCGGGCCGGTGACTCACCTGCTATCGGTGGCGGAAACGGCGGATCTCAGGGCGGCTTTCAATGAGATACTTCCGGAGATTACGGAGTTTTGGACCCGCATCACTCTCAACGAGCCCCTATGGAACCGACTCGAGGCGTTGGCGGAGACCGACGAGGCGGCTGGGTTAGCCGGAATCGAGTCGCGTCACTTGGAGACAGTGCTCCGAGACTTTCGGAGGGCGGGGGCCGAGCTCCCTCCTGAAGGAAAGGACAGACTCAGTGCCATCCGACTCGAGATCGCGCAGCTAGAGCGGAGATTCTCCGAGAACGTCCTAGATGCTACCAACGCGTATTCTCTGGTGGTCACTGACGAGGCCCGCCTAGACGGGGTTCCGGCTGCCGATAAGGAACAGGCCCGCAGAAAGGCGGCAGAGGCAGGAGAGGAGGGCTGGCTCCTCACGCTGGACTATCCCTCGTTCGAGCCGATGGTGAAGTACGCGGTGGACCAGAGCCTTCGGAAGGAACTGTTCGACGCTTATGTGGCCCGGTGTAAGGACGGTGAGTTTTCTAATGTGGAGATCATCCGCCGTCTTCTAGAGCTACGCCGTGACCTGGCCACGGTCCTCGGCTACTCGGACTTTCCAGACTTTCGCCTGGAGGATCACATGGCGAAGACGGGCGGAGCCGCTTTCGAGTTCGTGCAAGAACTGACCGAAAGGACGCGTCCATACTGGTCTCGGGACATGAAAGAACTGCGGGCGCACGCAAGGACGCTCGGCCTCGACGACCTCTACCCATGGGACGCAGCCTATGTAAGCGAAGATCTCCGCCGTGCTCGGTACGACATCGACGATGAGGCCATACGGCCGTATTTCCCGCTCAATCGCGTGATGGACGGCTTGTTCGAGGTTGCGAGGCGGGTATTCGGGCTCGTCGTTCAACGACGGAAGATAGCGGAAGTCTGGCATCCTGATGTCTTGTTCTACGATCTGTTGGAGGAAGCCGACGGAACGCATCTCGGGTCCTTCTATGCCGATTGGCACCCGCGCCGTGAGAAGCGACACGGGGCTTGGATGAACGATTTGTCCACAGGAGGGCCCACGGCCGAAGGATTCGTGCCTCACCTCGGGATCATTGCCGGCAACCTGACTCCGCCCAAGGGAGAGACGCCGTCGCTCCTCACGCATAGAGAAGTCGAGACGATCTTCCACGAGTTCGGACACCTTCTCCACCACCTCACGTCGCGGGTGCCTATCGCTCCGATGGCTGGAATCAACGTCGCCTGGGATTTTGTGGAGCTCCCTTCGCAGATTATGGAGAACTGGACCTGGGAGGCGGAAGCGCTGCCCTTGTTCTCCGGACATTTCGAGACGGGTGAACCTCTCCCTGACGAACTGTACCAGCGAATGAGCCGCGCGCGTCGCTTTATGGGTGGTTGGCGGCAGATGCGACAATTGTCGTTCGGGTTTCTAGATCTGCGTTTGCATAGCGACGACACGCTGTCGACAGAAACGGACGTCCTGCACCACATCGAGATGTTGTTGGGCGATTATGTGCCGTGCCCGGCCTTCGCCAGGGCCCACACGACCGCCTCTTTCACCCACATTTTTTCAGGCGGATATGCGGCGGCCTATTACTCCTATCTCTGGTCGGAGGTGCTTGAGGCCGACGCCTTCGGGCGCTTCCGGGAATCGGGGATTTTCAGCAGGGAAGTCGGCAGGGCGTATCTGGACTCCATTTTGACAAGGGGTGACAGCGACGATCCCGAGGTGCTGTTCCAAGACTTCATGGGCCGCGACCCCGATCAGCAAGCGCTCCTCGATCGCAATCTCGGACCGCCACTCGAGACGTTTAGCGGCTAGACTCGGCAGAGTCTGGCCGGCACCCCTGCGGGGAGTCCGGTAAAGAGTGTGCACCGTAGGCCAAAGTCGGGCGTTTCCGGGGCTTGATGACCTTTTCGCGAGTCGTTAGCTTGTCAAGCTCACTTGGAAAGGGCCGCCTGTGTCGGAGGCTTGCTTTGTTCCGGGGGCAATTAGGTCGCGGGGTAGAGGCCCCGGATCGGTATCTGGTGGGGTACCGAAGCGGTCAAACGGGGCAGACTGTAAATCTGCTGGCTTAGCCTTCGTAGGTTCGAATCCTACCCCCACCACTTTGGTCCCATGGTGATTTGCTTTGCGGGAGTAGCTCAGTTGGCTAGAGCATCAGCCTTCCAAGCTGAGGGTCGCGGGTTCGAGTCCCGTCTCCCGCTCTGAATTGGAAAAAGGCGAAAGGGGTGCGAGGCGAGATGGTGTAGGTGTCGCGCTCCGATAGCTCAGTGGTAGAGCGCCTCCTTGGTAAGGAGGAGGTCCCGGGTTCAAATCCCGGTCGGAGCTCTGTGGTGTTGCGAAGGACACAACTAAAGAAAAGATCCAACCCAACGAGGAAGAATAATGGGCAAGGAGAAATTCGAGCGTAGTAAGCCTCACGTGAACGTGGGAACGATTGGACACGTGGATCACGGCAAGACGACGCTGACGGCGGCGATCACGGCGACCCAGGCTGCGCAGTTCGGCGGGGACGTGGTGGCGTTCGAGAACATCGACAAGGCACCGGAAGAGCGGGAGCGCGGTATAACGATCGCGACGGCCCACGTGGAGTACGAGACGGCGAACCGTCACTACGCGCACGTGGACTGCCCGGGACACGCGGACTACGTGAAGAACATGATCACGGGAGCGGCGCAGATGGACGGCGCGATTCTCGTGGTGAGCGCAGCGGACGGCCCGATGCCTCAGACGCGCGAGCACATTCTGCTGGCCCGTCAGGTGAACGTACCGTACGTCGTGGTCTTCCTGAACAAGGTGGACATGGTAGACGATGAGGAGCTGCTTGAGTTGGTGGAGCTTGAGGTACGCGAGCTGCTCTCGGAGTACGGATTCCCGGGCGACGACACGCCGGTGGTGCACGGTAGCGCACTGAAGGCGATGGAAGCGAACGGCGAGGGAGACGCGGTGGCGTGCATCGGGGAGCTGATGGACGCGATCGACAGTTACATTCCACAGCCCGAGCGCGACGTGGACAAGCCGTTCCTGATGCCTGTCGAGGACGTGTTCTCAATCACGGGTCGCGGGACGGTAGCGACGGGCCGTATCGAGCGCGGGATCGTGAAGCAGGGTGAGGAAGTGGAGTTGGTAGGAATGGGCGCGGACCGGAAGACGGTGGTGACCGGAGTAGAGATGTTCCGGAAGCTGTTGGACGAGGGCCGGGCCGGAGACAACGCGGGACTGCTGCTTCGTGGAGTGGACAAGGACGAGATCCAGCGCGGCCAGGTATTGGCGAAATCTGGCTCGATCACGCCGCACACGAAGTTCAAAGGCGAGGTCTACGTTCTGACGAAGGAAGAGGGCGGAAGGCACACGCCGTTCTTCGACGGATACCGTCCTCAGTTCTATTTCCGCACGACGGATGTGACGGGTGCCGCGAATCTCCCAGAGGGAGTGGAAATGGTGATGCCGGGCGACAACGTGCAGATGGAAGTGGAGTTGATTACGCCGATCGCCATGGACGAGCAGCTCCGGTTCGCGATCCGCGAAGGCGGACGTACGGTTGGCTCAGGCGTCGTTACTGAGATCATTGAGTAGGTAG